>ERZ827516.60-NODE-60-length-132503-cov-14.880421_pt1 | contig 132503 bp, 128 predicted proteins | sample MGYA00519703_ERZ827516 | MGnify/ENA primary metagenome ERZ827516 (study PRJEB31778, sample SAMEA3449337) | human gut metagenome | biome: human gut; feature: human-associated habitat; material: faeces | place: United Kingdom | collected 2010/2012 ...
TGTACTTCATTGATTTTAATGTCTTCTGCCATACCTTGCATATTTTAGGGGCGTCATTTCTACCATGAAAATCAGCCCAATTTAACATTTAAATTATTATCTCTTTTTGTAAATATTAATCAATCAATAACTTCATCAAATTCGGCTGTATTTTGTTCGCCGGTTAGTATATATCCATAGGTCTTTCCACCATCCTGCGTTTGCAAAATACGCCTTCCGTCCTTATCGGTTATAGTCCATAATGGCGGGTTATCAGTTCCGGCTTTAACAAGACATACAAAGTTTCTGTCACCCATCCGAACAATGCCGAGATATGGAACATGCAGCCCGGTATACCATTTCCCCATGTAGGTTTTCAGCAGCAAGTTACCATATACATAGAGTATGTCCTTGCCCAGGTAAAATACAACTTTTCTATTCCCTGTATATATTGCCATAGCTTTATGTTTTAAGAGCCTGGTAAAGTTACAATATACAACGTGTGAGCATCAGGAGTAATAATCTCACTGAATTCATCATTTGTCATCGGTTTCGATATAGTTGTAAAAAACAGGCTTCCGATCTTACTTGCATCCAGCATCTTAACCGTTTCTGCCGAAGCAACCTTACTGGAACCGCCGGTAATAAGGTCATTTATAATGTCCGCCTTATTAATCTTCTTCCCCAGCTCCGTTGCCATTGTCGTAGCAAAATTCGGGTCATTACCCAATGCGGCCGCAAGTTCGACGAGCGTATCCAGTGCTTCCGGAGCATTGGCTATAAGGGCATTGATTTTCTCCTGCATTTTGGTATCAATGGTGGTGGCTGCTTCATTGGCCAGTCCCGCTTTTTCATCGGCAAGGGCAGCTTTTTCATCGGCGAGACTTGCGGCAGCATTTGCAGCTTCTGCCGCGAGATTGGCAAGGATTGCCTTTGCATTGGCCTCCTCTGCCGCTCCGGTTGCTAAACCTGCTGCTGCATCCGCCCTCTCGGTCGCTTCAACGGCCGCTTGTTTCTCTTGGCTGATGTCGGTAATCGATTCATCTACACGTTCTGCAGCAGCATTGGCTTCAGCCGTTGCTGCCTGTGATTCCTGTTTGAGTGTTCCGAACTCCGCAACCCGTTTTTCTTCTGCTTTGGCACGTCCAGTCTCGGCTTCGACACGCTTTGATTCGGCTTCCTTAATCATCTTTTCCGCGTCCAATGCAGGGGTAGCAAGCAAAGTAAGCGGAGCTTCTACAATATCCGGCATATCCTTACCTTCAATCGGTTGGAATGCAGGTAAAGAAACAATACCTTCCAATGATTTTGCCAATGGTATTTCACCTACACCTTGGGAACCGACCTGCAAGTCGTTCTTAAGACGCTGTAATAGTTCGTTGTATTGCTGTTCCGTTAATTCCATAAAAATAGTCATTTATCAGTTACACATTCTTCCGGCTGGTTCTGAATCGCATGGTTAAGCGCATCGATAAAGAAAGGCGGCAGCTCTTCTTCTGCAAACCGTTGCATCAGATTGACTTCCTCATCCGTGTATGCCGTTTCACCAGAAGACTGGTATATCTTTATTGAAAGAAGATGCATAGCAATTCCATAGCCGTATTGGTACATTTTGTTCGCGAACTCTTTCTTATAGTCCCTGTTCTCGCAATGACTACGGGCAACATCTGACGCTACAAGCATTTTTTCAAAATTTATTCTCTTCATAAGCTCAAAATTAAGTGGATGAATATGTTTTTGTTTTCCCATTAATATAGAACATCAATCCACTTCTCGTTAAAGAAATAGAGTCACTTCCTATAGAAATGTTCAAATTGTTTGTTCCCAGTCTAAGTTCACTGACCAACGCGGAATTGTGATAATTCATCAAGCGGATTCTCGGATAGTAGTTGGTAGCCCCGTTCCACGATTCCGAAACAAAGTCAAATGTTCCGACCATCTGGTTATTTTGGTTATACATGCGGATGGAATTTGTATCCGGATCAAGTTCTATTCTTGTTCCATTCTTCTTGGTTGCAACTTTTCCATTGAACTCTCCGGTGGCACCTTTCAATTCTCCGCTAAACTCTCCGTTTACAGCCTTAAGTGTACCATCTTTACGAATGGACGTATTACCATTTATCGAGATATTCCCGGTAAAATAAATATTCCGGGATGATACAGATATATTGTCAAGTGCAACGTCAATAGCAGAACCCAAGCCATCTTTTTTCACATATAGGGAAAGATTGTCCTTTATACCGTCGATACTTAACCCTATTTCCCGTAGAGAACCGTCAACTGCATCTATCCGCTTATTTGCGGCACTTATTCCCTCGGCTGCAACCTGCATCTCGGAAGCCAAAGTATTCATAGATTCGGACATTGATTCAGACAACAGAGTTATTTTCCTGTTCGTTTGTTCAATTTTCGTATTGAATACCGTCATCAGGTCCTCATAGGCATTCGCTGTCAATGCCAGAGAATGGAGATACATTTCACCGGTAAATTTCAGTTCAAAGTCTCCCGTTCCATCCCAAGTGCCGGAATACTCCTTTCTTATATACTCCTTACCCGGTTCAAGCCGTTCAGAAAAATACAAGTTCTGTCCGGGAAAACCGATTGTCAACGTTCCGGAAGTGACAACCTTATAACGGAAAGAAATAAAGAATTTTCCCGGCGTTTCTTCTCCCTGAACAGGCTTTCCTGACAAATCAGCATTAGCCTGCTTGATACCGGACGCTATGATACGGAGCACATTCCGGTTGCCATATCGGACAACGGCTGCCATAGCATCCTTGCGGCTATAGAAATTATCATTGAAGAACAGGAATTTCCCGTTGACAGTAAAGAAACGGATACGGTTTGTCGTATCCCAACCATCGGTGTTGGATGCAAAAGCCGAATTATACAGAAAATTATCTTTTGTCTGTACTTCATCCAGCACTTTAGAGACTTCCGAATAAATCAAGTCCTCCAATATCTTGAACTGGGTCATAATGTTTATGCCTGTCTTCAAGATAAAATCACCCATGAACTTGTTACCTTGCGGACTGATAGCCGTCACTTCCTTGCCAGCCATTGAATAGGAATCTATCCCGGCATACTGGTGGATACTCGGTGCATCATCGCCATATACGGACAAGGTGATTGCGTTCTGACGCTTCTTGTCTGTTCTGTTACCGAGCTGTACAAGGCTGTCACCTTCCTGAGGTATGTCGCTGTTTGCGTCACAGTCTGTCTTGCTAAGGTCTATGTAATCCTCGCCGATACTTACGCATAAGCGCCAGTAGTAACGGTTGGATACATTCTCGTAGACACCCGGCTTGATATTGAAGTCCTGGAAGCGTATTTGGTCGCCTTCCTTGAACGGGTTCTCAATAGCCGTTTCTCCATCATCAACCAGCAGATAGCAACGCCAGAACGTATCGAACTCATCAACTTTGCCGCATTTCATTCCGGCGGCAGTGAACATGTAGTTTCCACCTGCATAAGAGAGCTTCTTTATCTCCAACTCGGAGAACATGGCTTTGATGCGCACAAACAGCTCGTCCACCTCAATATAGGACTTACCGGTCTTTTGGTCGACCTTTATCAAAAAGCCTTCTCCCAATACGCCGGAAGAATAATTTACAGACCGGATATAATCAGAATATAATCCGCCCAAGAATTTAATCAGAAAATTAGTTTCGTCCGGCTGATTCTTATGTAAATAGATATTCTCAAGGTCTTTTATCAGGTTAAGAATACCAACGAACGTACGTCCTACACGTTCCGAGGTGTTTTCATTCTCCCGGGTGGCATACCGTATATACCGGGCCAGTTCTTTAAGTATCTCAATTGTATCTGCCATATTTATATAAATGCTTTCCGGCAATTTACAGCCACATAGGATTGTGACAGATGTATTGCTGCAACCACTCCATAAAGTTGGTTGTCATTATTTGTCACATAGTCTGCTTCCACTTCTTCCAATGAAAAGGAGAACCAGTAGCGCCTCTTCTGTTTGTCTTCGAGCAACCGATTGAACAATTCGTCTAAAATACGTTCACACTTGTCAATCACTGTTTCTATCTGTACATAATCGGATGTGTCGGATACATGCTCCACGACAAAAAGTAGGTAATCACGCTCTTTCCGGTACGCTCCCGGACCACCGCCGTAACCGAATCCGGAACCACGGTCCAGAATCACCGCCGGATAATGGAGCACACTGTCCAATGCCGTATGCTTCTCCCTTTCGGATGAGAGGAAGTGTACCTCATCGTTCTCCTTGTGCCGGATGTCGACATGCCTTTCGGCCAAATTCTCTATGTACTCTGAAAATGTCATTTGTTCTGTTTTTGAGCATCACGTATTCTTTTATTAAGCAGGCGGAATGCGGTTGCCACCGGCATTGCCTGGTATTTCTCCATGACCGCCACATCGTCACCGACAAAGGCATCGAATATGTCGAGCCAATTGACCGACGGTGCAGTCGGTTTCTTTTGCTTGTCTTCCGGTTCCCATTCGTCATCCATCGGAAACAGGAAAGGAAAAGCTTTCGAGAGCCACCTCTTGACAAAAACGTAGTTCAGGAAGATGGCGTATTTGACATGCCTGTCAATCTTTGCCACTTTCGTTACCCGTTTTTGCAATATCAGCGGTTTCTGACGGCTAAATAAGCCGTTTTTCTCACCCGCCGGTAGGACAATATACTCATTGCTTTTCAAATACAACATCGACACGAAAGTATCCAGTGACGTATCCTTACCGTCACGTGTGTAGCGGTTAAAAGCCGTGTCCACGTGCATGAAATGTTCAAAACACATTCCTTTCAGACGTTCACCCGGCGCCTTGAATCCCGCCACATCGGAGAGGATGAAACGGTCCATCCGGACACGACAGTCACTGATGAACTCCACAAGCTCGCCCAACTTGTATCTGTAATAATTATCGGAACCGGCTCCGGACGGCAGGGAATAGAACTTCTTCAGGAATGATGATTCATCCATTTCCTGAAGATACAGCCGCGACACAAGCAGGAACTGTTCCGGTGTCAGTTCTTCCCATGTCTGAGGTACCGGGCACGTCACTTCACGACGGATGCCGCAGCTACGGTATTCAATGCGAAGTTCTTTCATGTCCAGAATGTACGTTTATGGTCATTGTCCCGGTCGAATATTCTTCTGGGGTCACCGGTATATAACTCTGCAAAATAATTACGTGCTGTCCTTAGCAGAGCCGTCATGTACATATCCGCATCCGCTTTCAGGTTCTGAACCTGTACGGCTATACGTTCCGCATCGACGGGTTTCTTTTCTTCATTGCCTTTTTCGCCCGGCTGTACCGTGGTGAAGTACAGTCCCCGGTCCGTTATACTGCCCGTTTCCATCAACAGACGTCTGACCGCCATTGCCACAATGTAGCGGGAACAGGCCAGGCGCAGACGTTCCACATCCTTCCGCCGCCCTTCATTCTCAGAAGGATTAACCAGCCCGTCAATCAGATGTTCGTATAGTTTGTCACCGATAGCCGGCTGAAGAAGCATTTCCTCGACAAACTTCAGATGCGGCTGTAAACGCAGAAAGATAATCCGGCTGCCATTGATAAAACAGACGTCATTGACATCTGCGGTGCTGCGAACGATGGCAGATTTACGGTTCTGGTAAGCCTGTGAGGTCGCAAACTCCGGATATTCCGCTATATGGGCATACAGGAATTCAAGCAATTCGTCAAGCGCATTGAATCCTTTGTTCCGTAACGATGTCCGCAGGTTATCTTCCTGATACTTGTACACCTGCTGGAATGACTCGTTGTTGTCAGACTTCTGCCGCTGGAAGCCCGCATCGGTGATGCGCATGCTAATTTCATCAAAATCATTCCAGAACGCCAGGTTCGCATTTGCCCGCTTGCAAATCTCCAGCAGGCGGCTATCCAGCTTCTCCCGTTCGGTTGCCCCTTCAGTATTTTGTTCCAGTACATCCGGGTTTGGACCGAATCTGTATATTTCAACCACTTCACCCGCCATCGCATTGCCCAATAGCGGTATAAGGTATTGTCGGAAAGCATTCCGAAGCGGTGTTTCCATCATGTCAAAGGAGATGGCGGTGTTCACCTTCATCACCGCTTTCAACTCCTTGCCGTTGTTCCATTTTTCTGCACTGAATATCATTAGCTCAATGTTTTTTTGGTACCGCTGCCGGTATCAAGGGTTACTAAAACAGTATTGCGGAAACGCAACTCACATTCCGGCATACCGTTCATCTTTATGTAGAGTTCTATCGGGTCCAGGATATTCTGCCGGTCAATCCACGCATTGGCTATATTTACGAGGAATGCCTCGCGGATATTGGAACCGCCCTGGTTGCCCGCGTATGTACCGCCGGGCATACCGGCACCGAGCACATTGGGATTGACCATCAGGGCGAACAGGATTTCCGAGTTGGCGGCTGCCGATACCGGCAGATTGTCACCGCCCTGGTATTTATTCTCCAGCGGCTTGATTTTCCATTCTTCCTCAATCCTGCCGTTCATTTCATTTACGGCATAATGTGAAAAGATGGGCTTTTCCGCATTATCCGGGCCGCAAAGGTTCTGCTCCACAGAGTCCATGTACTTCTGTATGGCCGCCTCACGTTCCTTGGCCGAATAGTCCTTGGACGGATATTTTTTCTCCCAATAGGAATACGGTATCTGTACATGCCACTTCCAGGTAATCTGGTTTTTGTAAGCCTTCTTGAGGAAGTGGGGGATAAGATGGGCTATCTCCACCCATCCGCAGATATAGGCGGGCCACCAGATGGGCATGCCGTAAAGGTCGTCATTGCTCCAGCTGTCCCGCACCGGCATGATGAATCCGTCTTTCTGCTTTCCGGCAAACTTCAGTACCTCGGCGTGCATTTGCGGGTCGTATTCGGACAATACATCCAGTTTGGTGTACTGCCCCTTGTCCGGACGCTGCGGCCAATATCCGGAAACGATACACTTGCAGGCACCGTATTCGTCCATTTCGGAATAGCGGCGATAAAGTGCATTGACCGGGTTAACACCGGCAAAAGTGTTAACCGCCGCTGACGGTACGAACTGGACCGCCCCGTTACCGAACTTCAGATAATCCCGAAGTACCTTTTCCATGTAGCGCCTTACATTCCGGGAAGCAATAAAAGCCTGCACCCGGCTATCCGTAACGGGCTTTAGTATTTCATTGCCGGCATCATCGTATCCGTCCACCGTACAAGGGTAGATACCTTGTCCGAGCGTCAGATTACGAAGAAATTTCAGTCCGGTGTTGAGCACGCTGGTATTACCGATTTCTTCGGCCGCCTTCTGTGGAAAATCATTTTCATTTCCCCACGGGCGTACTTTCACCCCATCGATGTCTATATAGCTGACATTTGACAGGTCATACGGTGCCAGAATCCTGGCACGGTCCTTCATATCTTTCTGCGGTGTTCCCGTCGTCTCACCGAATATGTATGTAGACTGCATCAGCAGGGGAATACCGCTTGAATTAAACAGTATATTCATCAGAATACGATTTTCATTTTATTATACTCTAATATCAGGTCTATATCTACGGGGTAGGGATGTCCTTCGGGATTACCCTTGCAATCACAGGGCTGCACACCCCGGAACTGGTATTCTTTCATATTCATGCGCCCGGCACCGCAAGCATATGCTTGAGGAATAAAATATATCTTACCTTCCTTGCTGACGAACTTTATTGAAAAGATGCGCCGGCGTCCGCGTTCGTCCGTGCGGATATCCATGTCGGCCAGAGCCAGATTTCTGCGTATTGTTTCCATATTATTCAAATGTTCTATCAAATGTATAGTCAAATATTCCACCGCCAAATGAAGCCCTGTCGAATACATGGTACTTCCGATTTGCCGGACAGAAAGTCAGATTCACGTTCACTCTTTGGTTACCCATTTTCGTATGGGTAAAGTCAATATCCGTAATGATAATCTCTGTTAGAAGCGAAGAGGGGTCATACCAATATTGCACCGGTGAGGTTATCATATCTATCAGCGCCTTGTATTTGTTCTCATCCAAGTAGCCGGTATTAACGGTACGTGAATCATTAAAGAAGGGATTGAACCGCCTTTTTTGTTTTACCATATCCACAATATCGCCTACCAGTTCCGGATTGTATTGCACTAATCCTGAGAATGAGATAGCCTCTGGGAGTCCGAACATATTATAATAGAGAAACTGATGTGTTTCACGATAACCTTTTCGGTCTATGACATATCTCACAAGGTCTGTCAGAGTACCGTTCGTAATACGCACGTCATACGATATGATATTAGCATATTGCACATCTGCAAGCCCGCTTACTCTGACCGGACTTACATTATATGCTGCCATACGGTTTGCTTCAGGAAGTTTCAGCTCAACGGTTTTTTTGATACTATTACCTAATTCCAGATAGATAACATCCAGAAACACTTTAGTCTTTTCCGATACGAAAAAAGAAAGATGTTCAATGTTATCCAGCCTGACTCGTTTGACTTTGTAACGGGAATAGAACATAAAATCGGTCAACGGCTCAAAAGAAATATGGTATCTGGAATAAAATACGTACAGCGTGTAGTTGGCAGTAGTCACATCGTCCGAGAGGGAAATTTGTACCGTCATGGGTGATAACGCAATCCAGGCATTATCATTGGTGAGTTCCGGACGTACGAAATATTCATTGATGATGTCGCCGGGATCACAAAGGATAACAGCATTGTCATTGTCCGGATAGTAGGTTTCTGAAAGCGCTTCCTGTCCGTTAATCACCATCCGGATACTCAACCTCTCATGCACGCCCGTAATGCGGATGTCCGGCATATCATAGGAAAATACATACGAATTATCAGCAATATTGGCTACCATCTCCACAAATCTTTAGACAAACCAACCACAACAGACTTGTTGTATAAATCATATCCGGCTTTAAATTCCCAGGATTTACGGCGATACCCTGCCAGAAGAATACAATTATGAAGTCCCACAAATGATCCCAACGTTAAAGCATTATCGTAAATAACCGGCCGGTTGTAATCCACCACTACCGTACGGCCAAGCAATGTGTTGCGGGATATTATGTCAGTCAATTCCACCCGTAGATAGGGGTATTCAATAATTGTATCAAGATACTGTTTCTCCAGGAAATAATCGGCCAGTATAGCCGCCGTATCCACATCAGCAGGTATTTCCCTGACAATCACTTTCGGCTCAGGTACTGCGGGATGTATTGTATCATGACAGATAACCGTTTCCGGAACACGGACAATACTCCGGCAGCGGGAACCGAACCAATGTCCTGTCCACCCGGCAAGAAATGCAATAACCGCACATAGAAATATGCACTTAATGTTCCGTCTCATCAACCTTTCTTTTGAATTTGTCCGTAACCGTCATCCATAATATCCCCACTTGCTTGATTAGCGTATCTTTCGGTTTACCGTCAATAATGGCAAGGTTTTCCAATATGCTGGTTACATGCTCCACGCAAAACCAGGTCATGACGAACACTTTGGCGATGGAAAAGAATACGGTAGCCAACAGCATTACAAAATCATTTTCCGCTATCGTTTTGCTTTCCAAATAAAAGGAATGGATAATGTAAATAATGCTCAGCCAGATGCATAGCTTAATGATGCACCGGGAGAAACGGAAAGATTCAAAACCTATACCCTGAACCTTACTTGCCCGGATACCCGTCCACATCTCAGAAACAATCGCCACCAACATGGTCATTGCCAGGAAAGGAGTGATGCCTATGTATTCGCTGATTATTGCGGTAATGGCACTGAAGGATATTGCAGGAAGTTGCAGGTTATACTTGAAGCTCGGAGCTATCGAAAGGAAGAAATCCTTTAATGAATCGTACCCGTAGGTACCGACGAATTTTGTAAAAAAACGTATCATATCTCTTTTTTGTCACAAAGATAGAATTCTGCCATCCGCTATCATAGGACAAAAAATCCCCTCCGTGGTTGAAGGAACGGAGAACAAAAAATACCTCTCTACACCCGCTTCCGTTTGTGAGTGCGCGAGCAAACGGAAGCGGGTGCCGCCCGCACCCGTCTCCCCTACAAAATCCCTTCATCGCTAAAGCTGTAATAAGTATCTCCCGCTATTATAACATGGTCTATCAGCCTAATATCAAACACCTCACCCGCCTTTTTTAATCTCTCCGTTATATTCTTGTCGTCCCTACTGGGTTGTTTGTTCCCGCTCGGATGATTATGCACTACGACGAATTGCGTTGCGGATACTTCCACCAATATACGCATGATTAGCCTTACATCTGCCGCCGTCTGAGTTATGCCGCCAACCGACACCCGTACTTTCTTTATCACCCGTGAAGCGTTATTTAAAGCCAGTACCCAAAGTTCCTCATTCGGTAAATCCCACAAAAACGGATACATCAGCGCATTAATATCCTGACTGCAACGGATAGCGTCCTGCCCGTTATACCTGCTTTGCAGCCGCCTGTACAGTTCGATGGCAGCCGTAGCCACCTTTTTGCGGCCGGGTGTCAACGAGGAGAATAAACCGTTCAAATCATATTCCCCGCTTTGCTGTTCCGTCTCGGTGACAATTTTCTTATTATTGGTTATCTCGTATATCAGTTCGCTGTCGCTCATGTAGCGGCAAGCACTATCAAACAAAGTTTCCATAACATTCATATTTTATCAAAGGCAGCCCGCCCGAAAGCGGGCTATCCTGTACTTATTACTCACTGATTAAAAGCTGCTCCAGCTCTTCGATTTTCTGCTGAATTTTCTTTTGCATAAACTTAATGAACTCCGCCAATAGAAAACGGTTGGAGATTGTAAAAATATCGCTGTTGTTGCCATAGCCCGAAGCTTCCGCAAACCGCAATTTATAAACCGCCGTTTCAAACGTATCTTCCTGCTTCAATTTATCCGCTGCTTCATCAAGTTTATCCATAGCGTTGATAAATGCGGTACGGTTGCGGGAAATCTCCTTTTTCCGTTCAAGGTCGGCCAGACATTTCTCCAGTTCTTTTGTCTTACGGTTTATCTCCTCTTGCAGCTTGGCCGCTTCGTCCTTTTTAGAATTTTTCCCTTTACCTTTGGCGGGTGCATCGGTCGGCTTTTCCTCTTTTACAGGTTGTTCTTTAGGGGCTTCGGCTCCCGCCTTACCCGTTTCTTTCATTGTCTCAACTGCTTTTGTCACTTCTTCACCGATTATTTTTACTTCTTTTTCCATGTTTGTAAAATTTAAAAAGTTAATAATTAATGATTTATATAATAGTGATTAATCTATTTCTCTAATTTGTGCACCTGGCTTTCCGCAAAAAGATAGCACAACGGAAAAAAGTCCTCTTTCGCATCTTCTTCCCGACCTTGTTTTTTCAGTTCCTCGATGCGTTCCCGCTCCGCTTTCGATGCAACGGGCATTCCCCATATAAGCAGTGCTTTTTCACCTTTACGGACGGTGAAACCCGCTTTCTTCCACTCCTTGAAAGTCTTTAGGTTGGTGTACCCCTGACAAGCGTAGTAAAACCGTAACAGACCGTTTACCGTGTCGTCCTCGTTGCCCATGTATTCGCCCATCTCCCTACGGGCGACCAAAGACTGCGACAATGTTTTTAACTGCTGCCTTTTCAAAATCCGTGCTTCACGTTCTTTCTTTTCATCTCTTTCCTTTTTCATAATCCTATGTATTAAAATATTATGTATTAAATTATTACGCCTCTATGATTACAAAATCCTCTACCGACTGAAAATAGGGGTCGGCCGTTGAAAGAAGTTCCCACTTTTTGCCGTTCGCATCCCGAAAAAGAATACTTAGTTCCCTAATACCGTCAAACTTCTTTAGTACCTTATAACCTTTGAAATATTTGTTCAAAACCTCGATAGCCTGTTTGTAAGTGAATGTTTTCATAATGCTGCAAATTTTATGTTGAACCTTGAGCTTCCGGGTGTGAGCCTTATCTAATTGGCTGTTTCCCTGATTGGAGCTTTTTTTTTCTGCGTCGCCTGTCGCTACGCGGTATGTTTCGCCTTTTTTACGCTGCATCAAAAGGTGTTGTAAGGAGCAAGAGCAAGTTTTTCAGAAAACCGGAACGGCTTGAATACGACCTGTACAGGTGGAGATTTTTTATGAAACGCCAGCCCGAACTTGAGCCAGTGACGTCAACATTTACCTTTGCAGCACAAAAAAGCGAAACTGCGTGGTGATAGGAGACAGAAATAAAGGGCGACAATCAGAAAAGGAAACAGCCGCAATACATAGTTGAAAACTATACCGCTCTGCCCGGTCTATCCTCTGAATGGGTAAAACCGGGTGTAGCCTGCATGGGTGCGAGTAAATACAATAAGCCACTGCTTATTACCGCTAAAACGCGCAAAATCCGTACCGAGGAGATAGATTTTCCACCTATTTTCTCGGTGCGGATTTTGCGCGCCAGGATGTTAGTTAACAAACGTTATAAGAACTCTATCTTGCTAAACATAAGAACATAACACTCTGCTTTCCATCCGAATGGAAAGAGAAACGGAAGTTTCTCCCAACCGCGCCCTATCCCAACTGTTAATAAAATTCACAATTTTAAAGGAAATATGATAGGCAGTGCACCCCCTCGAACGTTTATTCAGTGCTGTATCCTGTCCTCAAGCGTTGCGGCTGTCCTTACAAAGATTGCGAATCCTGTTATATGTATTGCGATTGCCGTTGCGAATGTATGTAAGGTTAATCAGATACGCGCATCCACGAACCCGTAAGCCTGCCTAAGCAAATGCCCGTACTTCGTCCATACGCGTTTATCCACCGCGTCTCCGAAATGAGTGGCTTCTTCCGGAAGAATGGACTGATTACGCTCACTGCGTTTGTCCTTGGCAAAACGTCCTTCACGGTCTTCGATGACACGGGTGTTATTCATGGAGATAAGTGTGTACTTGCATTTTGAGCCGTTGAAACGCTTCTTTGGGAACCGCTCATCTTTCTCTGCCAGGATGGAAGCCCAAAGCAAATACTTATCATGTTGTGGCGGTTCCATTCCTGCATGGGTGTGCTGTTCCACCGTCCACCCGTGTTTCTCCAGGCGCTCAACGGCAAGCTCATTGTAGGATTTTTTGTTGTTGGCACGGCGTGCATCCCCGTAGCGGTCACGGTAATAGTGCACGTGCTTGTTGATATGGTTACGATAATAGTGGCAGAACTTATCCATCAGCGCGTTCACCATAGTGTCGTCCTCTTCGTCACGCTTGACAAAGAACTCATTGATATTGTTATCCACCGGCTCACGTGTCAACAGTTTCGTCACGAAGTCATAGTTACGTTCCTGGCCCACTTCAAGGAAAGAAGCTGCCGAACCCCAGTCGGGTGTCAGCTCTATCGGCTGGTTCGGATTACAATCCAGGTCACGACGGCTGTCATCGTTATTGCCTAACCGTTTCCAATCGAAGCCGGTATCCTCGGCAAAGTCCCGTATATAGTCGTCATTGGTCGCGTTGTAATACACATGCCGTTCATCCAATTGGTAATAGCAGCTATCAATCTTATCCACCATGTAGTTCAGGATCTCGATCATGAAGGAAAGCTTGTCCATCACCTTATACTGGTTCAGGATATAGTTCATACCCACATTGGCGATATTGTCGAAGATAGAACCGAGGATGAACAGCGTGCCGTCCCGCGAGACGAACGGCGTGATGCTCTGACGGAGACGGACGGTCTCGTTCCAGATTTCCTTGAACAGTCCTGCATCACCGGCAATACGCGCGTCAATGAGCTGCATCTGTAACCGCACAATCTTGTTCCAAACATCGAACAACCGGATATCTCGTTCCTCTTCATAATATCCGGCAGGTTCAAGCAGCCATTTCTGTTCGGGAGTATAAGGCATGGAAGATAAGAAAGTATTGCCATGATGCTTCAATACCGGATGCTCCGATTTGCGTCCGAAAATATGCTCATTACCGCGGTTGGTCGGTGCCGCCTCCTGGTCGAACTTCTCTTTGTCAAGCGTCAGCGCTTCATCGGTGATATTGTAGTCGGCATTCGGACCACGACTGTTACCGCCCTGAGTAAGTATATAGAGCATGTGCCCGTTGCTGAAGCTGATACCGTATTCATAAGACATGATGTGTTCGTAGGGCTTGTACCACCCCTCAATGGGACGGCGGCAAACCACATAGTCACCGGTCTTGCTGACCGGATCCCATTGTTTGTAACCGAGCATCTCCAGCATCTTGAAAGCTGAAGGCAACGTTTTAGTGAGCGCCTGACCAATGGTAGCCTGCGTGAGCGTGGTAATGCCACGAGGCATCAGCCGGATATTGTCATCTATCACGGCCCCGGTAATGAATGATTTACCTGTTGCACGTGAATAGATGACATATCCGTTCCTATACGGCATTACCAGGAATGCCGCCTGCGCCGGGTTGACTTTGATGACCTCTTCCCAAACGTTCTCGTCCATTCTCCTGTCGTATCAATAACGAGGGAATACAATGTAGTTCATACCTTCGGAAGAAGTCATACGAGGCATAGATTGCCCGGTGTCCGCAAGTAACTGCGGCACTTCATCCGGTTTGAACTTAGCGGACACGGTACAGACAATCTGTGTCTTGCTGACTGATACCATATCGATATGCTTATGGTCAACCAGGTAAGAGATAAGCCGTTTATTGGTTAATTTCTTCATAATGTTTTCTGAATTTTGAATTAACAAACGAGTAGTTTCTTACATGCCAGTACGGTTTACCGGCTTTCTGCTCCCGTTGCCGGGTATCTTCTACCGCCCGGATAACAGCCTCTTTTATATTCAGTTCACGAAATGCGGAATGAATTGAATGCTGTACCGGCGAGAGGTTACAGGTATCAATGCACATCACAATTGTAACAATCAATGTATCAATCATATTTCCATATATTTATGAGTTCATAATTTCTTCCGCCTGTACATCGTCAATGGGTGTGTACATCGAATCCACCAAAACCTTTTGCTCTTCCTGTGAAAGATTGCGGATGGCATCCAGAGGAATATCCACCTTTTGCCCCATACTGTTGATTTGAATATAGAAAACATTCTTCTCCATGCGGCGTGGGTCCTCAACCGAAGCCGGTTTCTCGCCAATCATCTGATGCAGCACTTTTTTGGCATTGTTCCATTGCTTGAGGTCGCCCTTGAGCTTGCAATCCCGGATGAGCTGTACCTGGTCCTTTATCATCCAGGCAAACCAGAAATCCCAGTCAAACTGATGCTGTGTCTTGAACAGTTCTTTCGCCAGGGCGATATCCTTGCGCACCTGTGTACGTGAGATACGGTATTTTGCCAGCATGATATTGATGATATGGCTCTCGTTCGGATAATCGTCCAAAAGACGGGCTATCTGTAACACTCGGTTGCATTGTACCTGCAAATGTTCCGGTAACGGACTGTTTTCAGGGTCAATGATGTGCTGGCGGATAAGCTCGTATGACTGTTCCTCCAGTGCGGCCTTGCTTTTGGCTGCTGTCAAATTACTATTCATACTCAAGATACTGCTGTTGCGATTTAAAGAATTTAATCAGCTCCTGCTGTGCCGGATTACTGCCATTGACGGCGGATTTGATGATTGCTTCACGTATTTCGACCATCTGACGAAGATGCCCGCGATAGAAAGACGCCCGTACTTCAGTACCCGGAGTACGGAGTTCCTGAACGAAATCCGTTTCGTCCACACCGATATTAATGGCAATCAAGCCCGGTGGGATAAGCCGATATGCCATCTTCTCTATTTCATCACTTTGCTGCTGCGTCAAACTCATCATTTAACATCTTAAAGTCAAAATCAAAAATGTCCGGGCTGGTATGGATAATCCCACGTTCCAGTTTCGGGTTATGAGTGGCATTTTGGCTGCCCACTACGGTAATCTTCCAATTCTCATTATATAATAATGCTACCTTCGCATGCAACGCCAGGCAGCGATAACTGTCCGGGAATGTAGTTACCAGATAATCGAATGGTTTGGGTGAGATGCTGCGTACCCGATTGTCTATCAGAAACCGTACCGACAACAGTTCACCCGCTTCCGTCTTGCGATGAAGCGCCGCAATACTGTCCATGGATATGGAATAGGTAGTAAGCAGCAGATGTGCCGGACCTGTCTGTTTCAGAATATAGAAAATCAGTTGAATAAGGTTGAATGCCCCTGAAGAATAGAAATGTTTGTCCCTGCCGGGTACCAACATCCCCATGGCATCCGGATGCAGCAGTTTTTCCGCAACCAGGTCATGGTCGGAAATTGCCGCATCCGTTTGGCGAAGAGGGAGCGCATTGTCCTTCATGCTCTCCGTCGGCGTCTCATTCATATCACCGCAACACACCAGCATTATTGCAGTTCGGCCAGTCTATATTCTATTTTTTCTACCAATGCTTCCTGTTCGGCAATCTTCTTCTCGTATTTCACACGTTTCGGGCAATCAGGAAGAGGATTTTCTTTACCGTCTTTGGGCTTGCTCTCCGAAGAATACAGCAACATATTCTTTGCTTTGGTTATCTTACTCTTGGCGTTGGATTTCGCTTTCTTCAGTTCTTCTATCGACAAAGCACTGATGTCGGTATCGTCCGATTCGGCGTCCGGATGTTCTTTAGGGGCATCCTTCTCTTTATAGAGTTCGTCCAGCTGTTCTTCAGACGGCAACTCCTTGTTTTGCTCAAACTGCCTTTTGACGGTTGCCAGCAAAGTCATGCGTTTGGAGAGATAACCTATACGAGCGACAATATCCTTGCGTTCTGCACATACAGCCTGCGTATTGGTCTCACCCAGTTCGGCAAGTAACCGGTGCTGGCGTGAACGCTCATTATAGCATTCACGGAAATCATAGATGATTTTGGCAATAACCGGCGGATAGGCAGGCTGCTCATCCGCTTCACGCGCCAGTTCATTTTCCGCAATGGCAACAATGGCTGCCGCCGTTTCTTCCGTAACTGTTTCGGGACGCCCGTCATTACCCGGTACCGCATCATCCGCCAGGTCTATATTCTCAAATCGCGGGTCGTCGGGATGGTACCACACTTTAATCATTTGACGGATTTCATACTCCAGCTTCTCACGGGTATGCGGCTTTTCTCCTTGTCGGGCAAGGCGGGCGGCAACAAAACCTTTATATCCGGAACGGGTAAGGATATTCACACCGGTACTGTAGTCCCGTTTCTGCGAGTTCAGCCATTTTATGCCGTCCCTGCGTGCCTCAATGTAGCTCTTTGTAATCTTTGACATTGTACGTTGATTTTTAATGATATGCAAAGCTATTGCGATTTTTGTTGCCAGGATAGGACAAAACAGAATGTCCGTCTCTCGGAAAGAATCCGGAGACGGACATAAACAAATTACTAAATGAAGAAACGAGAAATTTAGCCGCCAGGTGCAGCCTTTACAGTAAGAATGTCTTCCATATCACCCTCGTACACGCACTTGACGGGGGTAGCGAAAGTATAGTGAAGCGTACTTTGATTACGTCCGCTACTGCCGGTTCCTGTGGTAGCTCCATCTCCGGATGCACGCATGGAACCGCGTCTTTTGTCACCCATCAGGTAGTTCGTGCCGTTGTTGTCGGTCACGATAAAGAACATCTTGCGGCCTTTGGTCGCATTCTCGAAACCGAATACTTTCTTTCGCATCTTGGGAGAAATGATATTCAGGTCCATCAGTGACGACTCGCCACCGGTTTCTCCCTGGTCGGTAATCTTGAATTCCGCCAGGTCGTCCGTGAAGTCCATCCTGTAAGCCCGTCGGCCTTCCTTCATGACAAGGTCACCAACCAGCGCGCCGGCTTCCTCAAGCGAAAGCGGGGATTCCGTCTTTTTAGGATAGTCCGGCCATGTGGCTACATCCTCATGATAACCGAAGATAACGGACGGTACGATTCCCCCCATGTTACCCTGGCTGTTACAGTCCATTGCCTCATTGATATCATCAAGGGCAATACATAATTTAGGGTCTACTTCTGCCATAATCACAGGATTTATTCAGATTTAACAACATAGGTGCCCGTCACTTTTTCCACCTTGCCCGCAGCGGGTGTCTTCTTCTGCACGGCAGGAGTGGTATATCCGGCAGCTTCCAGGAACTCGACGGTATATTCCTTACCACCGGGAACAGCCACATACGTACCGGAATCACGCCAAATTTCCTCGCCTTGAATACGCCACTTTCCACCGTTGTTGGCCGCTTCATCCGGCGCAATGGTCACCTCAATGTATCCGAACGGATTGGTTCCTTCAGGATCCACCGGACGGTCATTGACGCAGAACTCAGACTTGTGTACGGATACGAACTGGAAACCAATCAGATACTTCCCGGCAGCATCGAACGTATAGGGGTTACCCGACATGAACGGCTTGATGGACTTGAAGTCGCTTTCCTTATCAAAACCGTAGCATACGTTCTCCTTGGTGGTCAGCATGACGAACTGGCTGCCGTCGGGAAGATTCGGAACACGTACCAGCTCGCAACGGTTGTTGGAGCCGAGAAGATGCTGCGTATCAGAAGTGTCTTCCTTAAGTCCGATAACGATGGTACCCTCATCTTTGCGCCAGTCGTCGTACATGTCACCCAAATCATCGGAAATGAACATCTTAATGTTCTTCTTGCGCTTGAAGGTACGCGGCATGTAACGCCACATTTCCAGCAGTTTCTCTCCGATATTGGCACGTGTCAACTCGCCGGTGGTATAAACGTTACCCTCAGCGCTGGAGATGTCTCCGACTGCCTCGCCTTCGGTGATGATGGTACCGATACCATCGAAAGAGTCCTGAATATCCGTCTTTTCTTCATCAGCACTGTATTTTGCCGTGAAAATGGCAAACAGCAGGTCATTGGACGCCAGTTCGTGTCCGTGGTTGATCAGCCACAGTTCGAACGGATGTTCCTTGCGGAGTGTACCGGGAACTTCGGCGATATAGGTACGGCGGTAACGTTCCGGCTCATCAGACATCTCCATCACAACGGGACGCACTACCAGGCGGCGGGGAACAATCTTGCCCAGGTACTTGCCGGCCGTGAACTTACCGGTATATTTGCCGGAGATGCTTCCGCCCTCCACCTTGCCCAGTTCAAGGGAATCGGTAATGCCCGGTACCGGAGTGAAATGTTTCAAGACTTCCGAAGCATCGAGCTTGTCGACCGCCTTCAGGATGTCCTTGTGTTTTTTTACCGCGGTCAGAACGGCGGTAATGTCAATAGGTGCTTTAAAATCCATAAATAGAAAAGTTTAGATGTTATTCATTCTCAAAACTGTTGATAGGGTCTGTAGCAATGTCCGCGAACCTGTTGTCTTCGTTCGCTTCCTGATGGCTGACCGTACCCGTTCCCGGTATCCGGGTGACAATGTCACGGATAACCTGTACCTTCGCCTTGTTGTCAGCGGCATTCTTGACACTGTCACTCAGGCTATCAAGGTCATTTACAACTGCTGTCAGACTGTCTTCGGCTGTTTCCTTAGCGGTATTGGCAGCCGCCAAATCGTTTTCTGCTTTGGCTTTCGCATCATTGGCAGCCTTGATGGCGTCATTGATAGCCTGCAAGTTCTCTACAGTAAGCGATACCTTACCGTCCTTTTCCTCAATGCCTTCACAATTGAGGATCTGATTGATGAAAGTAAATTCTTTACGCATGGAAATAACTGTATTTGAATTAGAAATGTCTTCAGGTTTATTATTGGCAGGAAACAGCCCTTTGATACCGTCGATAATCTGGGAAACCAGATTTTTGTCACGGCTTTCCGGTTCCGGCTTCTCTTCTGAAGCAATAACCGGCAGCGGTAGGCCGAGTGCGGTAAAGCAATCGGTTATTTCATTGGTCACCTGCGGCTTTTTGTGGGCGCCGGGAATAACCCTGTCTATAAATCCCCATTCCTTGGCTTCGGAAGCAGGCATCCAGCGTTCCTCTTCCATCAGGGTGATAACCTCCTTCAGACTTTTTCCGCTGCGGTTGATATACTTCTGTGCAATCATCAGGTCAATAGCCTCGGCGCTCTTCTTTTTGTTCTGCAAATCCTTGATGGTATCTTCAAGCTGATCCGCGTTAAGCTGGCCCCAGATGTCCACTCCCAGGCTGCACTTATGTGCCAGCCACATACCGTCCTCGTGCATTTCAATGGACTTGGCGCCGAATGCCAATATGGTAGCCGCCGAAGCGTTGAAGCTGATGAACTCCACCGTCACGTTGCCGTGCTCGGCCATCAGGCTGGACATGGCAACCGCTTCCGCAACATCACCGCCCGGACTGGAAACCTTCAAACGTACGGGCTGGCCTTTTGCTTTGTCCAGAAAGTATTTCAAATAATTCTTATTGTACCAATACCGGTCAATACTGCCGAATAGTGTGATAACCGTCTCGTTCATATAACTTTTTTACGCAAAGAAAAGCGCAAAAAAAACGGTACCCAAGGACACAGGGTACCGTCAAACACGGAATAAACGTATTTTTTATCTTTCCAGACCTTCCAGTTCTGCTATATAAATTGTTGGTTCATCCTGGACACAGGTGAACGTGAACGATGTGCCGTTACGCTGAGAAACAGAATGTCCGGTTGTCTTGTTTGTGGAGAATAGCATAAGTGCATCTTCCTGCCCGCACCAATGTACCTGCCCATTACCGTCTACTGCCAATACATACCATAAGCCACGCTCCAAAGATTCTATCAACCGGTGATTCATAGAAGAGAGTTTCGGAATAATCCCTTCAACCGACACATTCCAGCAGTCTCCTGCATCATTCACTTCCTTATCCTCATTATATACATAAGTATCATTGGCATATACCGGTATGGAAATAATCTCTTCCGGATTACAAAGTTCCAGATAGTTCAAATCAGCAATGTAATCCCTGCGAATCTGCAAAAATGAACTCAGAGGAACAGCAATCACCTGCAATAAGCCACCAATGTTCTCAAAATCATAGTTTATTACTTTCATAGGCTAATTTTCCTTGCTGGGAAATTGTCCCAAACTCGGACAACTTCCCCAAGATTATACGGTTAATAAAATCTAAAATTGTTGTATTCTCCACCTTTTTCCGATATCCATGCCGGTTATATTCCCTGCGAATGGTATCATACGGCCAGGTGTCCTCATCGAATCCGAAACTGTTCTGAAAATTGCGGATAGCGGTTGAGAGTGGAATCCCTACACTCACATGAGTATCGAGATAGAGGAAAAGCATCTGCTTGATGCGCCGTTCCACTTTGTTTCCGAATGCCACCACTTCAGTATTCGACAAAGCCCATCCGTAGCGATAGAAATCATCACGACGTATCTCCACCGCTACATGGGTGGTATAACGGTAGAGGTTTCGGTACCTGTTTTCATAACGGCCACGTTTTGACAGCCGGGAAAGGAAATCATTTTGCAGCTCCTTATCCGATGACAGGTTGACTATTTCGTCCCAGGTGTCATCCGGGGCGTTGAAGTTATGCAGCAAGAACTGCCTGACGTACGGTTTACAAGGGAGCCAGCAGACGAATCGGTCTTTCTTTGTCATTTAAAGCGTTGATTTTTACACAAATATACAAAATACCAAGAATATAACCAAACCCTTGCACGAATATAGTACAAAAATCGTGCGGCAGTACTTTTGTACATGTGTATTTTGTTATATGGCTAATTTTCAACTTGTTATATATGTACAAAAATCGTACGAAACCGTACAAAATCTTCTGTTTGCGTACTTTTGGGCATTTTTTTGAGAAAAGTACAATTCGTGCGCTATTCGTGCATAATTTGTACGGATTTTGTACGATTGTAATAATTTGTGTATCAGTATTTTGTGTGATTGATTTTGCACGTCCGTACAAATGCACGATTTTTTTTCCATTTTTTAAGGTAGTCTATTTTTAAAAGAAGAATAAAAAAAAAGAATAATATACCCCTCCAGAGATTCTGCGTCTGTTTTCGCTTTCATGCACGTTTGTCCAAATCGTTATTATGACGGGTTGGGAGAGAGGGGGAAGGGGTGAAAGAAAAAAATAGCATCCGACTGTACTCACGCACAGTCGGATGCAGACAAATCTCAATATGTACTTTCAAGAATACTCCGTGTTATGTTTTCCCAGACTGGCCGTCATAAAAAATCTTCCGGATAGAACACTTTGCAAATGAATTCGTATTCACGGGGTATGGAACGAACTCCTACAGCCACACACAATCCCCGTGCGGCCATTTCATACAAGCGCTGGTTGGTGAGTACAGCTCCACGAAAATTATAGTTGCTACAGAAAATAAAATAGGCCGTTGACAGGTCTATACTGTACATGTCATTCGATATGATTTTCGCCGCATCCGAAGGGATAAGGGCGAAACCGAGACGTACCGCCAGACGGCTCAACAGTCTCTTACGCTCAGCCGGTTCCGGAGAGACGACTACAAATATTTTGTGTTCTTTTTTTAGCATGATTCTTTGCGTAATTCGTTGAAAATATGTATCTTTACATCATAATAAATTGGCATGGTCTATCTTTTTCCTTGTCTTGGGATAAATCGGTTTGCAGAAGGTTTAAAGCCGGTTGTCCGCCGTACATACTCCATATCATCCGACAGTTCCAATTGTCCCATATATTTGTTATAAGGTTGTTCTGCAATGAGAGTCTTCACGATGTCCCGAAACAGTGCCAGGTCCTTTCCCTGGCAGCGGTCTGAAATACGAAACCGGTAACCTTCCGGCAAATCAATGCACATCAGATATACCGCATTGTAGAATGCCATGAAACGTTGCGGAGCCATGTCGTAGAGAGGCACAAGCCTGGCTATGATATTGGAATACGTCTCGTTCATCAGAATGCAAGTTTGTTGTCCGGATTGCTAATTGATGAGTCAAACGGGTCATTCTGGGGGGACTGTTCTCCAGCTGTTTTTCCTATGGTAAAGTATTCCACTCCACCGGATTTATCATCTATAACCGGTTTCCCATCCTTGTCCAAAAAGAGAGGTAAGCCACTCTTGGCATCATACTTGTGCGGGTTGAATATCCAGCCTTTCCATTCGCAATATTTTTTTATCTTGTCCTTGAAGGCGGTAGAAGTAATGTACTTGCGCTGCTGCGGATCATAGTTACAAAAATTATCATAAATCTCCTTGCGAGGGGTACGGCGACAGTGTTCTTCACTGCTGAAGTATTCATCCGCCCAGGATATGATGGTCTCTCCAATCTCCTGCCTTAACTTACGCTGCTGCAAGCGTTCGCCCGGTGCCTGTACGACCCCGAATCTAAGATAGAGTTGTATGCAATTGGCCAGCATGTTCCAGGTCAGGTTCCATTGTGTGAAGTCCCATTCGGAAAAGAATAGTACCCCGAAATCATCCATGGGTTTGTGCTTGTCATTATAAAAATCGGAAAAGGCTATCAGCCATTGCCGGTCGGTATAACTGGAACCGGTACCGCGGATGGCATGGTTAGTGGGGATATATACTTTGGGCGATTTGGCGAATGGATAAGTGATACGTGCGCCTCCTTTTTTGTTTACGGTCCAGTCCCCGGTAAGATTGGGAAACAGAAATTCGAAATTGAAATTCAGCATGACATCGTCGATGAATACCAGGCGGGTACGTTCGTCAATGTCATTCCAAATAAAACTGTCGTTGAAAATATCCGTCCGTTTTCCGGATATATAAACAGTATCGACAACCTGGCGCATCAGTTCGCCGACAAGTGACTTACCGCTACGTCCATTGCTGTCACCAACTTCTGACTGTTTGCCGTCCATACCGATAACAGCACGTGTCACATTCGCGTCTTTGCATTCCATCAGCATGTAACCGATAGCGCACATCTTTGAAAGCAAATGAAGATTATTTTCGTAGATTTCGTTTTCCTCAATTTCTTCCGGCTTCTTTCTCCAAGTGAAATTACTTGTATTAATCAGGAACTGAAGATAGTGGCATTTCTTGCCGTCCGAAGAGAGTTCATAGTCATACTTGCCATCCTTCTCCCTGAAAACAATGAGAGGGCGGCCGAGATACTTGACATCAGTGTTTTTTCGCTGTTCATCCCATATCTGGTGGGTGATACTTTCATAACCCACTTCCTTGACCTCATGCTGGGTAATATGCCAGCAATGGTCACGGAAATAGAAATATTGCTCGTCACGTGACGGAGAGATAAAATTCGGTTGGATGAAAGCGAGCCTCGACATCTGGAACGGCCCGACATATTGCGAACCACCCTTAAGCAGCTGGTTGTTAACGAAACGGCTGCAGTTCTGTTCGGCAAAGGCAAACATGAAATCGCGTGCGTCCTCCACGTCAATAGTCCGGACTACTGGCGGTTCCAGATGAATATATGTCCAGAGTTTGGTATCGAGCAGGCGATAACGGCCGATACCCCGGTTCTGAAAAAAGGTTTTGGCAGCCACATAGTCATATTCAAACACCGGTACTCTGTTGCCGTTTGTTTCTTTATAGTCCTCATTCCAGAACTTCTCATCTTCATCATAGGGTAGGGCAGATACCAGTTTACCGTTCTCATCAAATTTCCATGCATAGCGGCCAAAGATAAATTCCGGAAGTTCCTGCAGGACCTCTCGATGTTGTTCGGCAAATTTCTCATGGCTGTGCAGGTTCCATAATTCCCGTAGCTTTTGGTCATTCCATGTAGTGATTTTGAATACTTCCACATATTTACCCATCCCTGATTTCTCGTTGCAAGCAAATTCCAAGTCTTCGGCCAACTCCTCTTCATGGCCGGCCAGTTTGTCGGCCAAGAGGTCGTCCAGTCCCTTATCGCCTTCATCGTTCTTGTTGATGTGGCCTATGAATATTTCCACCATAATACCCCGGTTCTTCAGCATCCGCATGTAGTCCTTGAAATTACGGGCAGCGGAGAAAAAACACCGGGGACGCGTATCGACAGGAGTATTAAACTTTATATTATTGGAGAGGTCGTTCCAGTCCGAATCAAAGATGAAAGCCACTTCCTTGACTCCACAGACAGTGATTATCTTGACGAGGTCTTCCGGCAGTGCCCCTTTTTGTCCCAAGTTCTGAATACCGCTGACCGCTATGGAAGGGATGCCATGTTTACATGCTTTTTCCGCTTTCTTTTCTCCTTCCTGAATGTAAAGTCTTGGAAATTGCTCTTTCTTCTTATACAGCTGTCTCATACGCTCCGGAATGTATATAGGTGTACCGCTGCCGGCAGGAGATTTATATTTGAACGGCTTTCCTTCCTTGTCTCGGTGCTCATCCGGAAACTGCCAACGAACACGATAATATACTTTGAGTTCCTGCTTACCACGTCCCGGAAGTTTACGCATATAAGTGACCGGCATACCATCCAAGTCGTAATATTCGATAATGACATCATCTCCATCAACGATGTTACCGTATTCGTCAACGGTTCCCGGACGGAAAGTCTTTGCCTCAAAAATGCTTTGTGTATCTCCTTTCTTGAAAATATGTGCCGTTACATCCTGATAAGTCAGTCCGCTACCAGCGAGCATACGGGCGCAGAATGTATCGACGTTCTCTCCTTTGGCTTCTTTACTCCGTCTCTTCATTTTAGCAGGGGTAGCAGGCTTTTTCTCAGGCTTGGGGTCAAGCAATACATTGAATTTGCGTGCCAGGTAATCACATGCTTCCAGGAACTGCATATCTTCCGCCCGTTGCAGATAGTCCAACGGCTCCCTACCTTTTATGTCTGGGCAACTGAAACATTTGAAAATCTGTTTGGCCGGAGAGATATGTAGTTTTTCCTGTCCATGGCATTTAGGGCATTCACATTTATATTCACTACCTCGTTTCCGTAGTTCATGGAAATCACCGATTACATCAAGGAGCTTACCTTTAGAGGCTTCCTTGATTCGTCTTATATCATCTTGAGTAAAGTACATAAGGGTTTTATATATTGTCGCTACGAATTACATTGTTTTTGGAATTAAGCAATAGGACTTAAATCTTTCCAAGAAACAGTATATATATCAAGTTTATTTTTCAATCGGGCATTCTCTTGTGAGAGCTGTCTGATAGTTTTATATGGTGCAAGATTGTCTTCCGTCATATGTTGTAATAATTATCAAGAACGAGATTAGTGCACTTTTAAACCTTTGAGCAACATTTCGGCCATCACTATATTGATTCCGTGATGCTCCTTGAGATTCTCCGGATTCTTCCCGGTCAATGTCATACTCAAATTTTCCTTGCGGTAATCACGCTCCACATCAAAGTATAATTCCTGTCCTCTGTCATCATGGAAAGTAATCCGGCACTTTTCCACCAATCCACCCAGTTCTGAGGCGTCCAACCATAAGTCCGGCTTGTTATCCACCTTCAGATGGCAGTACCGATGGACTTTACCGCCCTTACGAATCAACTCCACTTCAACGATTGTCGCTATTTCATTTGTCCGCAGTATGCGTATTTTCTGACCTTTTTTCATTGTTATTTCTTTTTTATTCATTTCTTACTTGATTTTAATTATCTAAAAAATCCCAGTTCTTTAATTATTCTCTCTTTTGCCATATCCACATAACTGGGATTTAATTCAAAGCCAATATATTTGCGGTTAAGTTTTCTTGCAACTACAGCCGTAGTACCAGAACCCATGAAAGGGTCAAGAACAATTCCACCTTCCGGACATCCAGCTTTGATGCAATCAACTATTAAGGCAGGAGGAAATACAGCAAAGTGAACGTCTTTAAAAGCGGAAGTACATACACTCCAAACCGAACGTTTATTTACCATTCCAGAAGGGACATAGCATCGTTCACTATTACGACGGAACATAGGATCATCTTCTTTGTAAATTTGAGACTTTCGTTTCCGGCCGCCAACATATTGTTGCTTTCTATATGCTTGAGGATTATTGTTTTCTTTTGAGTTATAATTATATTCTCTGTTGCGCTGGACTCCTGACGGCCGGTTCTCCTCAGTCTTGGCTACTTGCTTTATTGCTTCCGAATTAAAGTAATAATGTTTTGATTTACTAAGAAGAAAAATATATTCGTGAGCCTTTGTACACCTATCCTTAACACTTTCTGGCATAGGATTTGGTTTGTGCCAAATAATATCCTGGCGCAAAAACCAGCCATCTGCACGCAGAGCAAAGGCAAGCATCCAGGGAATACCAATCAAATCTTTTGATTTATATCCCATGCATTTCTTTATAATGGTAGCTTTGCCAAGTGTGCCTCTATTGGTTCCCAGCTTGTAATTCATGGCATTATCTGGGTAGCTGGCTTCCCCCTTCATGGAGCTGGCATAGCTATCTCCTATGTTGAGCCACAATGTACCATCCTTAGTTAATACTCTACGAACCTCTCGAAATACATCAACCAACTTCTGAATATATTCTTCTGGAGTTTTTTCAAGTCCTATCTGGGCATCATCGCCATAGTCCCGTAACGCGTAGTAAGGTGGGGAGGTTACACAACAATGAATGCTATTGTCTGGAAGATATTTTAATCCTTGCAAACATTCAGAATTATATATTTGATTTACATTCATTTCTACTTTGTTTTGAGGGTTATTTTATCACATCTGTTAATCCGTGTCTTTACTTCTTTTCCATACCAGGAACACCAATAATATGGCTGAAATAAATTGGGGGAATGTGTACAATATTTACATCTTTCACACAGGTGGATTTTACTCATTTCTTATTAGTTATACGTCAATCTCCAATTATTGTATGGATAGTATATGTCTGCTTCCCTTTGAAATCAGAGAAATCGATTAAGGACTGTTTATAGTAAAGTGCAAGGGCTACCTTACGAAACCTTTCATAGTTCCGCCTGTCAATAGGTTTAAGTCCCCATTTCCCCATATCCTCTACCAGTTTCTTACGGGTATGAGCAGAATGTCCTATGCAACTATTCTTTCCAAATTCATGGCTAATTCTATGACTTTGAAAATCTACATCTTTAGAAACAAAAATGTCAAGGCGCTCCAATTTCTTAAAACTTAATCTTTCATCTCCTTGTCTGGATATTGTTTTTTCTTCAAGCCAGGCAACAATCTCAAGATCGTAGAAGCCTTGACGATAATCTTTTTTGTAGAAATAATGTATTCTCATAGATTGTTATTTTTGGGGAGACTTTCTTCATGTGCAATTTCCGTAAAGTATCTTCTACTTTACACAGAAGTTGTATAACTTTTGCATAATAAAGTACTCATAGTTATCTATCAAAGAGAGTTACTCCTATAACTTCTTCTATCTTATCTTTAGCCAATTCAGGAATCCGGACTAAGCCGCTTCGCCAATTATTGAATGTGTAAAGAGGAACCTTACACTCGTTTGCTAACTTTCTGGCCATTTTAGGTGACTCACATACAGGCAGGCTGCGTAAATAGCTACGCAATGCAATACCATCATTTACTTTTTTCTTCTTTTTTTCTTCCATAATATATTTAATATTGATTATTTATTCATAGATTTATGATGCAAATATAAATTTAAGGAAATTAATTTCCAAATAATTTAATTATTAATTTCCTATTAGTTTAATTATAAGTATGAAACACTTTGGAAATCAATTAGATGAATTATTTAGAAAAAAGAGAATTGTTCAAAAGGATTTTGCCAATAGAATGGGAGTAACTGCGGTTACTATAACTAAATGGAAGTCTTTGGAAAGTATTGATGCTGCCAAGTTGGAAGCAATATCTAAAGTCTTGAATATACCTATCTCATATTGGTTTGATGATGATTGTCAATTCAATCAATCAATAGTAAATGGTGACGGTAGTGCTGCTTCTGTATATGGTAATGCCACAGCAGGAATGATTGCTGATAAAGATAAAGAAATAGAACACCTTAAATTATTATTAGAGGAAAAGGAAAGAACTATTCAAATATTGATGCAAAAATAAAATTTAGATAACAAAGAGTATATAAATGACTATTAGCCAATAAGAAATGTAGTGGCAACGGAATCACAACGAAAAGGCAAGCAGTCGATAAAAACTGCTTGCCTTTCGTCGTTTTATAATCTTAATGAATTTTCTTCCCGATAAACCGCTATCATCCCGTCAACATCTTTGTTTACGTAAAATAACACTTGTTACTACTCTCGTAAAAAGCTCAAAAAAGGTAAAAAGGTTTTGCTCCTACGTTATAGGCTGCTAACTTTGGAATATCAACTTTTAAAATAATAAAAGCATATGAAAAAATTAATCTTATCTCTTGCACTATGTTGTGCAGCTACTAATTTCTTTGCGCAGAATGCTGACCCTGCACAATTGGTCAACGAAGGTAAAGCCGCACTTGAGGCTAAAAATTATCAAGAAGCATTCACAAAATTCAGTACTTATCTGACACAGACCAACAACCAAGATTCTGTAATCGCTTTTAACTGCGGTGTTTGCGCCGATAAAATTAAGAAACCGGCGGACGCTTTGAAATATTTCGATATAGCCGTACAGAAAAAGTATAACTTGGCCAATGCTTATATCGGTAAAGCCGGTGCATTGAAGGATTTGAAGAAGAATGATGAATATGTAGCTACTCTGAAAGAAGGTCTGGAAGCAGTTCCCGGAAATAAAACATTGACCAAGCTGTATGCCACTTACTATGTAAATCAAGGTATTTTGGCACAAAGAGCCAAGAAAAACAGTGCCGCAGAAGAAGCTTTCAAACAAGCGGTTTCTATTCAGCCCGACAATGTAAACGCACTCAATAGCTTAGGCTCATTATACTACAATCAAGGCGCAACTCTGCTGAAAACAGATGCAGATAAAGCAAAAGAGGAATTTAAACAAGCCAAGGAATACTTGGATAAACTGATTCCGTTATTGTCTGCCGACAAACCGGCTCAAAAGAAAATGAAAGACAATGCAAATACAATGTTGAATTTCATCAATTCTCAATTACAGTAAATATTTTCAAGAAGATAGCAAAAGAGAGGCAGGTACTGAATTACCTGCCTCTCTCTTTATTCTACCACTTGTATTATTTGGCCTTTCTCAATACCACTGCCGTACGTGCCGGAATATAGAGCTTCAGCCACTCCTTCTTTTCTTTCTTATACAGAGGGTCCGATAGAGTGAAATGCTTCACTGTATCATCGGTAAGGCCGTTACCGCCATAATCCGGATTATCCGTATTTAATATAACCTCATAAGAACCTGCCGGAACCAAGAAGCCATAATCAGTGAAAGACTGTTTAGGATTGAAGTTGAATACAAATATCAAATCCTTACGCATATACGCCAATATCTGATCGCCGTCATTATGCCAGATTTCCTGAACCGGTGTAGCCTGGAAATTCTTCACGCTCTTGATGACTCCCAACATGGCGCAATCGAAATCACCCAGATAATGATATGCCAGATTCTTGTTATCTACCAAATCCCATTGACGGCGGGCATACTTGCACGACCAGCCGTTACCTTCACGAGGGAAGTCTATCCATTCGGGATGGCCGAATTCATTACCCATGAAATTAAGATAACCGCCATTAATAGTCGTCGCTGTCAGCAAACGTATCATTTTGTGCAAAGCGATGCCGCGATGTACCGTATAGTTTTCATCACCCTTCTGCATGTGCCAATACATATCGGCGTCTATCAAGCGGAAAACAATGGTTTTGTCACCTACCAATGCTTGGTCGTGGCTTTCCGCATAAGATATTGTTTTTTCGTCCTGACGGCGATTGGTTACTTCCCAGAACATGCTGGACGGTTTCCAGTCTTCATCTATCTTTTCTTTGATAGTCTTAATCCAATAATCGGGAACATTCATAGCCATGCGATAATCAAACCCATAGCCGCCGTCCTCAAACTTGGCAGCCAGACCCGGCATTCCCGATACTTCCTCCGCAATGGTTATTGCTTTAGGATTAACTTGATGAATCAAGCGGTTGGCAAGCGTCAGATAACAAATGGCGTTATCGTCCTGATGACCGTTGAAATAATCTCCATAATTACAGAATGCTTCACCTAAGCCGTGACTGTAATACAACATGGAAGTCACACCGTCAAAACGGAAGCCGTCGAAGTGATATTCTTCCATCCAGTACTTGCAGTTGGACAGTAAGAAATGAATTACTTCATTCTTGCCATAATCAAAGCAAAGTGAGTCCCATGCCGGATGTTCGCGACGGGCGCCCGGGTAGAAATATTGATTCGGATCACCGGCAAAGTTCCCCAAGCCTTCAACCTCGTTTTTCACTGCATGTGAATGAACAATATCCATGATAACGGCAATACCCATGCTGTGGGCTGTATCAATCAATTCTTTCAGTTCTTCCGGAGTACCGAAACGGGAAGAAGCCGCAAAGAAACTGGAAACATGATAGCCGAAACTTCCGTAATACGGATGTTCCTGAATCGCCATAATCTGAATACAATTATATCCGTCCTTGGCAATGCGCGGAAGAATCTTTTCCTGAAACTCTTTGTAGCTGCCTACTTTTTCCTCCTGTTGTGCCATACCGATGTGGCATTCGTAAATCAACAACGGGTCGGTAGCGGCCTTGAAGCTCTTTTTTTTCATCTTGTACGGTTTCTCCGGAGACCATACTTGCGCGCTGAATATCTTGGTTTGCTCATCTTGAACAACCCGATTGGCCCATGCCGGAATGCGTTCGCCGCAACCGCCGTCCCAATACACCATCAACTTATATAAGTCGCCGTGTTTCATGGCGTCGGCGGGGAGCTTTATTTCCCAGTTGCCGTTCGCCTTACGTTTCAGGCTGTATTTTTTCTCTTCTTTCCAATCGTTGAATGTGCCAATCAGGAAAATTTGGGTGGCATTAGGCGCCCATTCGCGAAACACCCAGCCGTCATCTGTGCGATGTAAACCAAAATAAAGATAGCCGGATGCAAAATCCGATAATGTCTGCTTTCCCTTGTTGGTCAACTCAGCCTCTTTTTCAGCGGCATGTTTATGGCGTCCGTTTATGGCATCTGCATAAGGTTCCAGCCAAGGATCGTTTTTAATCAAATTCAATGTTTCCATAGAGGATTAATTTTGGATATTTGATATTATGCTTTAACTTTCACAATTACTTTTTTCACGCCGTCCGGAGTGATACCGGGAGCATGTCCGTCTTGTGGGAAGAAAATGGCAAACATACCAGGTTTTACTTCGATATAGCTTTCCGCCAGACCGGCAAAGAAAGTAATATCCTTTTCCGCGTTGTAAGGAGCATCGGCCGGAACGCAGTCTTTGGCAGCGGTATACCCCATTAATTCGGTTCCTGATAGAGGTATCTGGATGTCAATAAAGTCTCTGTGAGTTTCCAGCTTGGCATCTTCTTTTGCTTTCGGTTTGGTTTGCGCTACATTTACAAGCAAATCTTTACCTTTGAGCTCGGTTTTTCCCACTTCCAAAGCGTTTAAGTCGTGCGATTTCAAAAACTCGATGGCCTGTGCGAATAAAGGATTCAGCGAAGCGTATTTCTCTATGTTTTCAAGTCTGTCTACTACCATAATTCAAATATTTTTTAGTTAGTTATAAATAGGTAATTATTATTCAAAGTCGTCTATTGTGTAATTCACAAAGTCGGAAAAACGTTTCATCTGCTTGAAGACGTCATCTGTACGCTCCAGAAAGTCGGGAGCCAGAAAGAAGTTGTCAGGCTGATAACAAGTAACGGTGTATTCCTTACATTGCAGATACTTCAGGTATGGATAATCTTTTGGGAAACCTTTCGGGGCCGTCTTTAGAAAATTCTCTCCGATAACGGGAAAGTATTGCTTGAAAGCAGGATCCTCGACAATCCCCCGAAATTCATCCATATTATCATAAACAGCCTGTCTCAGGGCTTTCAGCAAGGGAGAGGGCGGACAATAGCTGCCACCCGCCAAGAGGCAGTTTCCCGGTTGCAGATGAACATAGTATCCGCAGTGGTCTGATTTCTTCCCTTTGGCATTGATGTAGCCGCCGAAATGATTTTTATAAGGCGTTTTGTCTTCCGTAAAGCGTGTATCCCGGTAGATGCGGTATGTGCAGTCCCTGGCTTCGATGCCACGAACACTTTCGTCAAACAATGAGATACGGGAGATAATAACTGTCAGCAGGTTCTCAAACTCGTTCCGGGCATTTTCATACTGTTCCCGGTGAGCATTGAACCATTCACGATTGTTGTTGGCGGATAGTTCTTTCAGAAATTGAAATATAACAGGGATGTTCATATCATATAAATCCTTATTTCTGCCAAATTTACGGATAATATTTCTAACATGCTACAAACAGACGTAAAAAAAAGCATCGGCTCTGGTAAACCGATGCTCCTTACACATTTATCAATCAAACAGACGCTTCTGTTTTTGATGTACTTACTTATCACAAGCGGGTACGTCTCTTTTAATTAATCTTATATCTAATACTATGAAAAACACATTTATATAACATTACACTTTCAGATTTTGTTCATGGGGGTAAGCATATCTTTAGCAATTGTTATATCTTTGCACGAAAATATGTGAAATATGAAAGAGTATAAATACGACGAAGAAAGCGTTAACGCTCTGATAGAGTGGACTAAAACGGCGTCATTCCCCGAACAGGTCATGCTAAGCGAAGCGGAGAATATATTTGATGTGAAAAGGTATGTACAGGCCAATCTGAGCGATATAGCCGCTCATTATCCGGATGAATTCTATAATCCGGCCATCACCCGCCTGTATCAATTAAAGGATAAGATGGAAGGTAAAGATAATGCAGAGTGATTGGGTTCACCCTGCATTATCTATCTTTTATAGTTTTATTTTGAGAATCTTGCCGCTGCATCCCTCTACGGATACTTCCGTTGCCTTATAGGGCAATAGGCTTATTTTTTCTTCCTTACCGGTCAATAAGTCCACGGCCTGATATTGGTCCATCTGCGGTATTTGCAGAAAATCGAAAGCATGGGAAGGAATATTGATTGCAAGGTCGGCCGATATATGGTCGAAGTTCACGACAAACAGCAATAAATCCCGTCCGAACTTACGCAGGAAAGTATATTGCCTATGTTCGTTGAAGCGCCAGCCGTTGACGTTGGCATACATCAAATCAAAAAAGTCTCCTTGCGCAATCGCCTTTTCCTCGTTGCATAACGTCAATATGCGTTGATAGACACTATACAAATGTTTCTGATTTTCCGTCAGCATCTTCCCGTCGAATTTCCCGCCATTGCGCCAGCGACGGATAGTATCTACACTCCAATAATCAAAGATAGTGGTACGTCCGTCCCTGCCGCTGAATCCTTCGCTATCCATACCCAGTTCGCCGAACTCCTGTCCGAAATAAATCATCATGGGATTTACATTCATACAAGCCGATACGATAAGGGCGGGAATAGCCTTGCGCGGATTACTCGCAAAGAAATCGGAAGCGATACGCTGCTCATCATGGTTTTCCAGGAAATTCAACATCCGTTTTTCTATTCCACCCAGACTTTGCCATGCCCGTGTAATGGCGGTAGCGGACTCGTTGCCGCAAACTATCGCGCGGAGCGTGTCATATAATCCCACTTTGTCATAGAGATAATCAAATTTTCCGCGAAACAGATAGTTGCCGTATTCTTTCGGATTGTATACCTCGGCGATAAAGAGTAGGGCGGGGTACTTGGCCTTTACCTGCGGAATAGCCCATTCCCAAAACTCAACGGGAACCATTTCCGCCATATCGCAGCGGAAGCCGTCGATATTCTTATCCGCCCAAAACAGCAGAATGTCCAGCATTTTGGTCCATGTATCGGGAACGGGATTGAAATGACAGGTACCGCCATTCTGATAATCCACGCCATAATTTAGTTTGACCGTTTCGTACCAGTCGTTGATGTTAGGATACGCATCGAAACGGTTGTTACCCGTAGCCTTGGCGGGAAACTCTTTATAAGGTTCGGCGGCAGCGCCTTTCATGTCGAATTGTCCATGCAGTTCCGACTGCGGAATATAATAGAAGTTATTATAAGGACTGAACGCATAGTTCGTATCATCGTTTGCTCCCAACTGGGAAGTACCGTCCGGCTGCATATCCGAATGGTATTGACGTGCCACATGATTGGGTACGAAATCTATGATTACCTTCAGTCCGCTGCGATGCGTACGTTGCACCAGATTTTCAAATTCCTTCATACGTTCGGGAACATCTTTCGCCAAATCAGGGTCTACATCATAATAGTCCTTTATGGCGTAGGGCGAACCGGCCTTACCCTTTACGATAGCCGGATGGTCGGGCTGGATATTATAGCGACGGTAATCCGTTTGCGTTGCGTGTTCAATGATACCTGTATACCAAATGTGGGTAGCACCCAGTTTTTTGATTTCTCCTAATGCCTTGGCGGTGAAATCCGCCATCTTGCCGCATCCGTTTTCGGCGATACTGCCGTTATTGATGCAGTGGTTATTGTTGTTTCCGAATAATCGGGTAAACACTTGATAAATAATCAGTTTTTTTTCGTCGCTCATTGCTTGTTATTTAGAGAATGGTTATTTTTATTCTTTCCATATGGTGCCTTTTTCTATTTGCAGGCGTTCAAGTATGTCGTTGGTGGCATTGTATCCCTGCATAAATATCTCTTCCGCCTTTTCCAGCTCCCGGTTGCTGTAACCGTCCAGATTATAAGGCTCTATCAACAGGTCGGCTTTTTCCCGTTCGGGAAACGAGTTGGAGCGGAACATGAAGTTGTACGAACGCAAGGCTACACTTACGATATTCATTTTGTACTTAGGCGCCATTAAAGGGCTGACATTGATTGCCACAACCTTTTCGCATACCCGCCGAATGGTAGTTACAGGCAGGTTCATCAGCAAGCCGCCGTCCACGTAATACGTCTCGTCTATCTTTACGGGCGCAAACAGTACAGGCATACAGCAAGATGCGGCTACACGCTCCGCGATATCCCCTTTATGAAAATGCGCAAGACGCCCGTGGTCCAAATCCGTAGCGGTGATAATCAACGGCAATTTCAGCTCTTCCAGCTTTTTCGCCTTCAGGTTGCTTTTCAGGAAGTCTTTGAATTCACTAAGCTCAAACAAGCCCACTTTGGGAATAACCAGTTTCGTTAAATCCTGGAATTTATGCCCGGCAAAATAATCCAATACTTTATGGGGCTCGTTACCGTCCGCATAAAAAACACCGGCCAGCGCACCTGCGCTGACACCGGAAATTATGTCGGGCTTAATATCGTGTTCCAATAAAGCCTGCATGGCTCCTAAATGGGCAAAACCCTTAATGAAACCGCCGCTCAGGGCATAACCGATAGAATATTTGTTTGAGAACCAGTTGTTCGTTACTACTTCCATGTTGTTAAAATCTACTGTTTTTGTTCGGTACGAAATTAGTTATTTTATCGTAGTAAGAAAGGAAAATAGTAGAAAAATGTTCATTTATTATAGTATCCACGGGAATTTGAAACACGTTTCATCAAACAATGCATAGTCGGCCGTACCGTTTACCGCAAAGGTTTTGATGCTGCGCGCCTCTTTCAGCAATTCACGCGCCAGCTTTATGGTAGACCCCGTTTTTATGCGGTCGTCCACCAGTAAAATGCTCTTTCCCTTGAAATCAAAATCAACGGGAGCCAGCAATTGCGGAGTATCGTATTTAGGATGTTGGTATTCGTCCCTCAAATTGATGCGCAGCAGGTGCACTTCTTTTTGTAAACGCTGATTGATGATGCCGGCCGGAACAATACCGCCATTGGCAATAGCTACAATCATATCAAAATTATCGTGGAACTCGATCGTGCGGAAACGCTCCAGCACTTCTTCCATTGTTTTTGCCATAAGTAATGCGGTTTATATTTTTATCAACTCGTAATTCATTGTTCCCAAGCCTATTTTTTCGGCATGACGCAATCCGGCAAGCCAGTCCGTATCGGGATGTATCATGTGGAATTTGTCGCAGCCGCACAAGTCTTCGTGCTCGTGTTTCTTGGCAAGCACATTATCGCTGTGCAGTACGGGAGCCTGAATCACCAAATCCGCGCAAGCCTTATCCAGCGCTACGGGGTCTGCCGACGCCAGCATGCCGAGGTCGGGAATGATGGCGGCATCATTATGGTTCCAGCAATCGCATTCCGGCGATACGTTCATAATGAAACTGATGTGGAAGTGCGGCTTGTCTTTCAGTACGGCAACGGAATATTCCGCTATTTTGTAGTTCAGACGTTCGGACGTATCCCAGTCGCTTACTACGGCAGCGTCATGCTGGCATAGGGCTACGCATTGTCCGCATCCCACACATTTTGCATAGTCTATTTCCGCTTTACGTCCGGCGTTCAGATGTATGGCGTCATGGGCGCAATGCTTTACGCATATATTGCATCCGATGCAGTTTTCGATATCCACCTTGGGCTGAGATGAAGCGTGCAATTCCAGTTTACCGCCTACGCTGGCGCATCCCATTCCAAGATTTTTCAGAGCGCCGCCAAATCCGGCCTGCTCATGTCCTTTAAAGTGATTCATGCTGATAATGATATCGGCATCGGCAATGGCGGTACCTATCTTGGGAGCAGGGCAGTATTCCCCGTCTATCGGTATTTCCCTGTAATCCGTACCCTTCAGCCCGTCGGCAATAATCACCTGACATTGGGCGGATATAGGATTGAAACCGTTCTCCATGGCGCTCTGCAAATGGTCTACCGCATTGGAGCGACGTCCGGAATACAACGTATTGCAATCCGTCAGAAAAGGTTTGGCTCCGAAACTGCGGAGCAGGTTGGCCATGCGTGCGGCATAATTAGGACGGATATACGCCAAATTACCCGGTTCTCCGAAATGTATCTTGATAGCGGTAAAACTGTCTTTCAAAGGAAGTTGTCCGATGCCTGCACGTTTAAGCAGACGTTCCATCTTGTCTAAAAGATTAGAGGTGGGAGAGGTGCGTAAGTCTGAAAAATATACTTTGGCTTTTTCCATATATATACCTATATTAATTTAGTGATTATTTCTGCAAAATTAACAGATAAAATTAAATAATGATAGGGACATGGCAGAAAAAAAGAGATAGCCTTATAAAAATCAGACAGAATGAAAACCCGATTATCAACTTTTGTTTGAAGTTATGAAGATAATTTATCAATTTTCCTTTGGAAATATAAAAATAATTACCAACTTTACCCCCTGAATCTTCTACTGCCCAATAAAAAGACGGTAAGAAAAGCACAATAACATGCTACCTGTATGCAAACAAACAGCTATTGCCGTGTTACATGATATTCTTTTGGATGATACCCTGCAACCAGCACACTACCTTTTCCCAAGGGGAGAGAGGCAAATATCGTACCGTCCGCTACCGGGCATATACCGGCAATCTGCAAACCGCCGTACATCATAATGAACATAAAGACAAGAACCATGAGACGGGGAGCAGTCTGTTGCGGGCTGCTTTTCATCCTGCTTTCCTACGGTTATGCAGGGCAACGGACAGAAACGGACATCTCCGGCAGGCCATTCATGCTCTATTTCCGTTTCGACAAGGCAATGGTAGATAGCGGATATCTGGATAATGGCCGGACGCTGCACCATTTGGAAGAAATCCTTGCCGACTGCCGGCTGTGCGAACGAATCGATTCCATAAACATCCTTTCTTTCGCCTCTCCCGATGGTGACCATAGTTATAACGAACGGCTCACACACCGACGTTCGATAGCAGTAAAAGGCTATTTGGTATGGAAATATCCGCACCTTGACCAGTACCGTATTCATTCTCGCCCGCAAGGAGAGAACTGGCGGGAACTGCGTCGGCTGATTGTTGCCGACGAGCACCTGCCCAACCGGGAAGAAGTGCTGCAAATACTCGACCGTCACAAAGATACCGAGAATTGCAAGATACTATTGAAGAAGTTGAATGGGGGAATTCCTTATAGCTATATCTACAACCGGATGTTACGTTACCTACGCAATGCCGCTGTATGTATGATATGGATAAAACCCGACAGCATGCCAACAAACAAGGTAGCAAAGATATCCCGGCAACGGCAACTTCATGTATCAGCCGAGGGATACAAAACCGGATACGAATACAGAACACCATATCCGCAGAAACTGCCGGAAGCCACATTCCACCGCCATCCACTGTTTGCCCTGAAAACTAATATGCTGTTCGACGCCATACTGATACCTAATATAGAAATAGAAGTACCGATAGGCAAACGCTGGTCAGTGAATGGAGAATACATGTTCCCATGGTGGCTACTCAAAAGTAACCGGTACTGCCTTGAAATCCTTTCGGGAGGCTTGGAAGGAAGATATTGGCTGGGGAGCGCTCAGAACCGGGAACAGCGTGAAGTACTGACCGGACATTTCGTCGGACTATATGCCGGTGGTGGCGAATACGACCTTCAATGGAAAGAGGGCGGCTATCAGGGCGAATTCTTCATTGCGGCAGGCCTTAGCTACGGCTGGGCAACTCGTATCACCCGAAACCTCCACCTGGAATTCAATATCGGAATAGGCTTGTTACGTACGAATTATCGGCACTACCACGCCCAGGACAACTATCGTACCCTGATGTGGCAGGAAAACGGAAACTATACATGGTTTGGTCCTACAAAAGCCAAAATCTCACTGGTATGGTTATTGAACCGCAAAATGAAGAAAGGAGGCGTGGAATGAAGTGCGGGAAGAAATTGATAAACAACGGACAGACTGTACCGGCATTTATCAGGATGCGGAAGTGGATATTTCTGTATCTGCTGTTTCTCCTGGCAGGTTGTGAACGCCGTGAACTCACTTATTATAATACGGCTGAAATTATCCTGACCGTCGATTGGAGCCAGTCCGGGCTGAACAATTCAGAAGAAGCGGCATACGGCGCTAGCGCCATATTCTATCCGGTAGATGGGGGAGAGCCCAAAATTTTCCTGTTGGGCAATTACTCGCAGGAAACCGTGCGGTTACAGCAAGGAGTTTATAATGTAATCGTTTTTAATCGCTCCTTTACGGATTTCAGCAATATCGCTTTCCGTGGTGGTGACAGGTATGAAACGTTGGAAGCCTACAACAAAAAGACGGAAACACGGACAGCGGGAAAGAAAGGCGTACATACCGTCATTGCCCCTCCCGAAAAACTGGCAGCGGCAACGGCGACCGACTTTGCCGTGACACAAGATATGCTCGGCAACTACACACGGACAACCACCACTGGCAAAGCGGCATACCAAACTGCGGCAGACGACGAAAACCATACTCTGCACCTCATTCCGCAGAAACGCACTTCCGAAGTAGTAACGTTAATCCGCGTGAAAGGACTGAACAATATCCGTTCCGCCATCTGCCGACTGGACGGTATATCGGAATCTGTGTTTCTTGCTACGGGAGAGGTGTCGGCACAGAGCATATCGCAGGAGTTTGCACTTACCAATCCGGTGTTCGATGAAAACTCATCCTGTAACGGAACACTTACAGGTACATTCAACGTGTTTGGTATAGACTTCTCCCAAAGCCACCAACTGCACATAGAAGCGCAGTTAGTAGACGGAAAAACGTTTTTTACAGGCGATTATGACAATGTGCAGATAACGGAGAAAGACAACGGTGAAGGTGTCGTTACTATCTATGTGGAAGCGACAACCGACAGGATACCCGATGTAGAACCTGACGGCACATCCGGTTCAGGATTCGATGTAGATGTAGACGGCTGGGGAAACGAAGTGGATACCGATGTACCGCTGCAATGATACACCAGCGAATAAGCAATGAAGATTAGATATAGCAGATTATTAAAAATAAACCGTAATTAAAAAATTAGAGAAATGAGAACTATCAATGTTACAACGGTATTGCTTGTTGCCTTACAGATAATGGGTTGCTCGCAGAATGAAGTGACGGAAGTCAGTCCGGATATACATCCGCAAATGACATTCGGAGTATACACCGGAACCTCCACCCGCGGGGTAGACACGGACAACACCAGTATACTGGAAAGCCCGGATGCTTCCGATAAATACGGCGGCTTCGGCATTATGGGATACTTTACCGGAAGCCAGAAGTGGGAGGATGCCAAAGCAACCACCGCCCCAGGCTTCATGCACAACCAAAAGGTTGCATGGAATAGTAGTGAAAACGCATGGACTTACAGCCCTACCAAGTACTGGCCCAACAACAAGAACGACAAGATTTCTTTCTTTGCCTACGCACCGTATGAAAGCGCATGGCAGAGTGGAACGAAAGCAGGCGTCATAGTATGCGATGCCACAACAAAAGGTATTCCTTATATTACTTTCACACTCAAAGAGGGAGACGATCTTCCCAAGATGGTAGACCTCGTGGTTGCCGATAAGACCGATCAGCAATACACTGACGCCAATGGCGGTAAAGTGAGTTTCCAGTTCAACCATACGCTTGCCCGTGTTTCCTTCAAGGCCAAATTGGGTGATGGCGAATTCACCGGTATGGACGGAGACGAAAGTTTCGTCTACATTACCGAGATGTGGATTGTAGGACGAAATCATGGCACAACGGCAGCAGACGGTAATATGTCGCTACTCAACGCTTCAGCGCCCAGCAACAGTAACTCCAGGTTCTATACCACTGCAACATGGAAGGAACTGCACTGGAACTACGATAATGCCGTTATTCCCGAGAAAGATTTCAGCCTGAAAGCCATGCTGAAAACAACAGACGGCAGCATTACGGAATCGAATCCTACCGATGGACATGACAAGACGATTTCAGGAGTAAAGATCACCGAAGCGTCGCAAACCAATCCGGTTTCCCTATTCCCCGACAAACAGCATCTCTACCTGATTCCCATAGGCGACACGAATGTCAATCCGGATAGCGGAAGCGGTTGTGCCGACGGAGATATTCAGATAGGTTTCCACTATGATATCGTGAGCAAGGACAAAACAAACAGCAACCAATATATTGCCAGCCATGCCGAATCGGTAATCAAACTCCCCGTAGGACACTTGAAACGTCAGAAAACATATCAATACACGCTTACTATCAATCTGCACGCTATTACCATTAATGAGGTTAAGGTAGATACATGGGGCACTGAAGTAACGGAATCTCCGGTAGAATAATCCCACCCGTTTCCCTGTGAAGAAACGGATATAATGAAAGGCCGGACGAGGTTGAATGTTCCTTCTCCGGTCACCAGCAAAGAAAAGACATCATACGGAACGAGAGGCATAAACAGAAGAAAGCGAGAAGCATAAACGAAAGAAAACAAGAAGCATGAACGGAAAAACAAGATATATCGGAATAAGAAAACTGCGTAGTTGGCTGCTTGCAGTACCTTTGTTGCTGGGAGCTTGTTCCGGAGAGGACGTTACGGACGGTTTACCGCAAGGCAACACTCCCATAGACTTCGATAGCGGTACGCCGGAAACTAAGGCGATAGCAGGATATGCCACCGATACCGATCCGGTAAACATAGGCGTCTTCGCCTACCTCACACGCGGAAATTTCGACGAAAGCACCGCAACGCCTAATTGCATGTACAACCAGCTCGTTAGCAGGCAAACAGACGGCAGTTGGTATTATACCCCCGTCAAATACTGGCCTAACAGCCAGGTAACGGAACGAATCAGCTTCTTTGCATATGCCCCTTATACCGATGGAACGGGCGGCAACCTCTCTTTTCAAGGCAAAGAAACGGCAAGTGGATTTCCGATATTGAGCTATACCGTACCCCAGACAGAGAGCCGGCAGATAGATTTGCTCGCAGCGCCTCCGGTGATGAACCGGAATAGCGGCAATATAAGCTTCATACTGTACCATACCCTGACTAAAATCAATATTTACATAAAAAGCAAGGACGATACAACCGGAAAGTCAGTAACAGCATTCTCCATTACAGGAATGAAAAGCGGCATACTGACCTACCGTACCGCCACCACCGGCAACGTTAAAGGCTGGCAATGGAGCTATCCGCAGTCCGGCGAACTGGCTACCTTTACCGCCGACGCAACGAATTTCCCCGTATCCGATACCGTTGCGGAAGAAAAGAAACTGCTTGCCACCTTCTTCCTGCTTCCCAATGCAACGGGCAGTGAGTTCAGCATCACTTACCAATACACGGAGAAAGATAAGAACAACAATACGACCGTCCAAAGCATTAAAATGGAACATCAGGCCTTTCCATCTACCGATAACTGGCTTCCGGGAACTTCGGTAGGCTACACTATCGGCATTGCAAGAAAAGCCATTTCGGTAACACCGGAAGATAGCGCCGTGTTGTGGGAAGACGATACCGCCACCGAAATCGTAACCGGAACAGAAGGTTGAACGAAAAGCCGATTGTTCCGGCAGATAAGTAGAAACTTTCCTAAAAAGCATTGATATTGAAACAAGAAACTATTAAAAGGTATATGAAATCATTCACCGCCATAATCTTTTGGAGCATTCTATTGGTTTGCAGCGCATGTACCGATGACAACGATACGGACACCGGCAAAGGTACGAACTATCCCGACGGCATACCCCTTACCGTACGTACCACGACTATCGGCTTCGAGGTTCCCTCCGGTTCCGGACAGCCTTCCACACGTGCTTCGGCAGCAGATAAGCATCTTCATCCCGAATTCGTCGACAACGACAAGATTGGCATATTCGCTGTAAAAGACGGAGTGATACTGAACGACATCGACAATGTACCATTCGCATATAAGGTATCGGACAATAGTTGGAACCTGGTAGAGGGTGGTAAAACCCTCTATTGGTATAGTGGAGTAAGCTACATCGCCTACTATCCGTACAAAGAAAATATCGCGATAGACCCCTCGCTAAGTACGGACGATATTACTGCCTCGCTGGCAAAGAACGAAAAATTGCAGCCGGCAAAAGACCAGTCCTCAGTGCAAGAGTATGCCGCCAGCGACCTAATGATTGCTACCGGTACACCAGACACCTCCAATCCTTCCCAAATTGTATTGAACTTGCAGTTCAAGCATCAGTTTACCCTATTGGTAGTGCATCCACAGGCATACATAGGTTGCTATGCGCCCAAAGATGCAGGTTTCGTGTATCACCAAGAATCCAGAATCTTGGATACGGACTCACTGGCAAGGAGTGTAAGCCTGAACGGTGTTACCCCTTGCCAAGTCGATTCCATGAGATATTGCGCCATCGTCCTGCCGCAAGAAAACTCAAAGATTTCCGGCAACTATACAACCACCCACGGCATAAGCAATGAGCGGAAAAAGATAAATTATTCCGGTAGTTCCACCGCTTTTGCCCCCGGCAAGTGCTATACTCTGAAAGTAATCAGCCCTATACCCGGCAGGGGGAGTACGGAGCGTAAACTTTATCCCGGTGATTTCGTGTTTCAGAATGAAACCGAGAAACGAATAGAAGTACATCCCGGAAACAGTTCGTTGGACGAAAACGGGAAAATATACGATTATCAAAATGCAATAGGAATGGTTATTACCTGCTCTCCCGACAGAATGACGGATTCGGAATGCAACGCAGAAGGTTGGAACCATGCCTATGTAATGGGATTGAAGAATTTAGGAGTTGCATTGTGGGGAGTCAACAATCAAATGGCGGAAGATATCCCGGCAATGACACAGTATGATAAAATCGAGGATAACATGAACGGTTTTTCTGAAACGCGACAGCTATTATTAGGTAAAGCCGGTCTTGCTACTAATTATGTTTCTACTACTATTGCAAGCCAGCGAAAGAAGGAAGCAGTACCTGAAGGAATCAAACGCAGTCCGTGGTTCCTCCCGAGCATCGGTCAATGGTTCAATATGTTGGAGAATATCGGTGGGAGGTCTCCAAGAGATTTTGGAGACAATACGGCTTTTGGTTTGAATGATTTGAACTGGGGGCAAGAAACATTGGATAAACTGACGGAGCAGCTATCAAAAGTCGGTAGCTCATTACCTGCATTCAAGGACGATTTTCGGCTCGGTTTCAGTTGTAGTTCCCAATACAATGAAACAAGGAGCTGGATGCTACTTTGGCACATTGGCGACCCCGACTATCCCACTTGGGATAGGGTCTGCCTACAAGGATTCAGCAAAAGTTCAGGTTGGAACGTACGCTTGTTCTTCGCATTCTAATCATCAGAAAAGAAATGGCATAAAGGCCCGTTTCCATGCCCTATACGGTGGTCTTTACCATGCACGATAGCCTTACTTATATAGGCTTTAGCCCAGCAGACAGCTTCTTCAAGCCCGTAATAATTAGCAACAAAAGTAGCGATAGCTGAAGAAAGCGTACATCCCGTTCCGTGTAAATTGTGGCTTTCCACTTTTTGCTGTCCGAACAAGCTGATGTTACCGTTATCGTATAGTACATCGCACATTTCATCTCCGGATAAATGACCGCCTTTTACCAATACGGCGCAGTGATAACGGCTTGCCAAAAGATAGGCAGCTCGTTTCATCTCCTCCACATCCGTTATGGAATGCGACAAAAGCAGGGAAGCTTCGCTCAAATTAGGGGTTATCAGGGAACAAAGCGGAAAAAGCTCTTCCTGAATAACGCGTACCGTATCTTCCGTCATCAACCGACGTCCACTGGTAGATACCATAACAGGGTCATAAACGATGAAGCCGGGACGGTATTTTTGCATACACTCCGCAATGGCGTGCACAATCTCAGCATTATGAACCATACCTATCTTAACAGCGGCAGGCTGTAAATCGTCCATTACAGACTCTGTTTGGGCACGGACAATATCTGCCGGAACGGGGTAGACCGCCTGAACTCCCATTGTATTTTGTACGGTAACGGCAGTAACCACGGAAGCCGCATAACCTTTCAGTGCGGAAATCGTTTTGATATCTGCCTGTATACCTGCACCGCCGGAACAATCAGAACCGGCAATGGTAAGAATGATAGTTGGAGAAAACATACTGGTTATCGGAATTGAGTATTGATAAATTAAAGGACGGAAACGGAGCGGAGCAGAACTTTGAAGTGATTGACAAAGTCCGTTCCCTTCTGCTGCCAGACATCACCCAACAGAGCTACGCCGCCAAATCCCAAAGAACCTATTTCGGACAAACGGTTGGCCGTGACACCACCCAATGCTATTACTTTGGTATCGATAATACCCGCCTGTCGAGCTTTCCGCAAACAGTCAGAGGTAAAGGCGGCGGTATATCCCTCTTTGGAAATACTATTGTATATGGGGCTAAGAAAAACATAATCGCATGCACTCTTATATTTCGTCACTTCTGCCAATGAATGGCACGACCGACTGATATGCCCGATAAATCCTTCCGGGGCTATCGGGTTACGTCCATTCAGATGAATACCCTTTAACTTCCAGGAGGATGCCAGTTGGAAATGGTCGTGAACGACGATGCGTTCCAAATAGCCCGCCGGGAGCCGGAATAGGAGATTTTCCATTTCCTCATAAGACGCACCGGGTTTACGAAGATGAAGAATTTCGAGCCCGGCATCGAACAGTGAAGTGATTGCATCGGCTTCTCCTTCGAAAAAATCCGGCACGGTAATCGTTATTAGTTTCATACAGTTTAGAGAGTATTAATGTTGTCTACAATGAAAGAACGAACGATTGCATGGTTCTTAAATCCACAGTCCATAATTTCCCTGCCAAGACCTCGCCGTAGCCGCAAATGAGCTTCAGCGTTTCACTCGCTTCCACACTGCCTACGATGGCAGGGGTAACACCTACGACGGAGTTGTCGGGAGCGGGCATTTGCAATGTTGCGGTTTCGTCGGGAAACAAATCCCTGTATGTCTTGGGTCGCTCACCGTAACAGAATACGGAAACTTGTCCTTCAAATCCCTGAATAGCGCCGTACACATAAGGCTTGTTCAGCGAGCTGCAACTGTCGCTAATCAGATAACGGGTGGAGAAGTTATCGCATCCGTCTACAATGATGTCATATTCGGCAACCAGACGGCGGGCATTCTCCTGATTGAGACGGAAAGGATAGGCATGTACTTTTACATCACCGTTCAAAGCCTGCAATCTTTGGGCGGCACAGTGTACCTTAGGTTGTCCTACCTCGTTTTCCGTGTACAATATCTGGCGTTGCAGGTTGCTGATACCGACCGTGTCATCGTCCACCAAACCTATTGTACCTACCCCTGCACCTGCAAGATAGAGGGCGACAGGGGAACCAAGTCCGCCTGCGCCTACTATCAGAACTCTTGCCTTATGCAGTTTTTCCTGTCCGTCTTCTCCTATTTCGGGAAGAGAGGTTTGTCTACTGTATCGGGTCATGATGAGAATTATAAGTATAAAGAAAGAGGCTTAAACCCGTTTCAGGTCGAAACTGGCATCCCAGTCTTTCCATACGGGTTCGCGGCCTAAACTTTTTAAGGCTTTGTCCACTTCCACGGCTTTGCGTTCATCGCTGACGTGGAATTGCTCCAATGTCTGCGGATAGCTGTAATATCCGCCCGGTTCCGTCTTGCTTTCCGCGCTCATGGTGGTTACTCCCAGAGTAGCCATGTGATCGCGTATGAAAGCCGGTTCGCGGGTAGAATAGGATATATCCACATCATGGTCGAATATCCGCATGGCGAATGTAACTTGCGCCAGTTCTCGGTCGCTCATAATCACGTTGGGTTGGAAACCACCGTTTTCCGAGGGACGCATGCGCGGGAAGTTGACGCTATACTTTGTTTTCCAGTAATGTTTCTGGAGATAGCGCAAGTGGTATGCCATCATGCAAATATCGGTTCTCCACTCTTTCTCCAAACCGATAAGCACTCCCATACCGATGGAATGTACGCCCGCCTGTCCCATACGGTCAAAGCCGTTGACACGCCATTCGAATTTGGACTTCATGCCGCGCGGGTGATAGATGTTATAGTTTGCCTTATGGTAGGTTTCCTGAAAGCAGATAACGCCGTTCATGCCATGCTCTTTCAGCTCGGCATACTCTTCGGCTTTCAGGGGCATTACCTCAATCTTCAGGTTACTGAAATAAGGCTTTGCCAAATCGAGTGCGCGGGCGATATAGGGAACGCCGGCTTTGACGGGGTTTTCACCCGTAACCAGCAACAGGTTCTCAAAGGGAGCGAGCTTTTTGATAGCCTTGTATTCGTTCACAATTTCCTCTTCCGTCAATATGGTGCGGGGCATGGGATTACTGATATGGAAGCCGCAGTACACGCAGGAGTTGGTACAGGAGTTCGTAATATACAACGGCACAAACATGGAAATCGTTTTGCCGAAACGTTCCTCCGTATACTTTTTGCTTAAACGCGCCATCGTTTCCAGATAGGGGACGGCGGCCGGTGAGATGAGTGCCATAAAGTCCTCTACGTCACAATGTTCTTTGGAAAGGGCACGACGTACGTCCGCATCTGTTTTGGAGTGGATGCGGTCGGTCGTCTCTTCCCAGGATATTTTTTCTAATTCGTCTGAAAACATATAATTCTATTTTAAGAATCACTCTTTTTTCTTTAATTCTCTTGACAACCGCATCGCGCAGAAATTCGGCCCGCACATGGTGCAGTATTCTCCGTCGATATGGTGTCCCGCCCGGAAATAGGTCTGTGCGCGTTCCGGGTCGAGCGAAAGGTCGAACTGGTCTTTCCAACGGAACTCGTAACGTGCCTTGCTCAAGGCGTTGTCGCGTACTTGCGCGCCGGGATGCCCTTTGGCAAGGTCGGCGGCATGGGCGGCTATCTTATAGGTAATGACACCTACGCGTACATCTTCTTTGTCGGGCAATGCAAGGTGCTCTTTCGGAGTAACGTAGCACAGCATTGCCGTACCCAGCCAACCGATTTGAGCCGCACCGATGGCAGAAGTGATGTGGTCGTACCCCGGAGCAATATCCGTAACCAGCGGGCCGAGCGTGTAGAACGGCGCATTGTGGCACTTCTCTATCTGACGTTCCATATTCTCCTTAATCTTGTGCATGGGCACGTGTCCGGGGCCTTCGATGAAAGCCTGTACATTCTTGTCCCAGGCACGGAGCACAAGCTCGCCCATGGTATCGAGTTCGGCAAACTGCGCTTCGTCATTGGCATCGTACGTAGAACCGGGACGCAGGCCGTCGCCCAAGGAAACGGCTACATCGTATTGCGCCAATATATCGCAGATGTCATCGAAATGCTCGTACAGAAAGCTCTCCCGGTCGTGTACCAAGCACCATTTGCTCATGATGCTTCCGCCGCGGCTTACGATACCGCACAGACGTTTATCCGCCAGGTGTACGTTGTGGCGGCGGATACCCGCGTGTATGGTGAAGTAGTCCACGCCTTGCTCGCATTGTTCAATCAAGGTATCCCGATAGAGTTCCCAAGTGAGCTCCTCTACTTTGCCGTTCACCTTTTCCAATGCCTGATAGATGGGCACCGTGCCTACGGGAACCGGGCAGTTTCGGATAATCCATTCGCGCGTTTCGTGGATGTTTTCTCCGGTAGATAAATCCATTAAAGTGTCACCGCCCCATTTGCAGCTCCAAAGGGCCTTTTCCACTTCTTCGTCGATGCTTGAAGTGGTGGCGGAGTTACCGATGTTCGTATTGATTTTCACAAGGAAGTTACGGCCGATAATCATCGGTTCGGCTTCGGGATGATTGATATTGGCGGGAAGCAAAGCACGCCCTTCCGCTATTTCTTGGCGGACGAATTCGGGGGTGATATGCGTTTCTATTCCTAATTCGGCGCAATTCATGTTCTCGCGAATCGCCACATATTCCATTTCGGGAGTGATGATGCCTTGCTTGGCATAATACATCTGCGTGCAGCATTTGCCTTGTTTGGCGCGATAGGGTAATGAGATATGCTCAAAGCGCAGGTGGTCGAGCGACTTGTCGTCACGGCGCATACGGCCGTATTCCGAAGTAATCTCCGGCAACTGCTCCACATCGTCGCGACGCAAAATCCAGGGCTCGCGCAGACGGGGCAATCCTTTTTTAAGGTCAATCTCTATATCGGGGTCGCTGAACGGACCGCTGGTATCGTAAATATAAATATCCGGATTGGGAGTAATGACTTTTTCTTCTCCGACAAAAGTCGTACTGGGTACTTGCTCTACTTTGCGCATAGCCACGCGCAGTTCCGGATATATGTTTCCCGACAGGTATACCTTTTCCGAACGGGGAAATTTAATTCTTGGTTTCATAGCTTATTTAATAATGTGTTTTATTCATTGAGAAAGGCTGTAAGGGGAGAACTGGCCTCGGCAACAAAGTTATCGGCCTGCAATCCTAAACCGGCTTCATAAGCCATGCGTCCTGCTTCTACGGCTTGTTTGAAAGCCTCTGCCATGGCTACGGGATTGCCCGCTACGGCAATGGCCGTGTTGACCAGACAGGCGGAAGCGCCCATTTCCATTGCTTCGGCGGCATGGCTGGGAGCACCGATGCCGGCATCTACCACCACAGGTATGGTGGCCTGTTCGATGATAATCCGCAGGAAGTCGCGGGTCTGCAATCCTTTATTCGTACCGATAGGCGCACCCAGCGGCATGACGGTGGCGGCTCCGGCTTCTTCCAGACGTTTACAAAGCGTAGGGTCTGCCTGACAATAGGGAAGAACTATAAAGCCTAACTTTACCAGCTCTTCCGTAGCTTTCAGGGTTTCGGTGGAGTCGGGAAGAAGATAGCGCGGATCGGGGTGGATTTCCAGTTTCAGCCAGTTGGTTCCGAATGCTTCGCGTGCCATTTGCGCGGCAAATACGGCTTCTTCGGCATTGCGCACGCCGGAAGTGTTGGGCAGAAGCTGGATATGGGGATGACGGATATGCTTCAGCATATCATCTTCTTTATTCTCCAGCTCTATACGTTTCATGGCCACCGTCACCATTTCCGTGCCGGATGCCAGAATGGACTGCTCCATGATTTCATTGGAATTGAACTTTCCCGTTCCCAAAAACAGGCGGGAGTTGAATTCACGTCCCGCAATGATTAATTTTTCCATATCTTATTTATTTGTTAGTTCGGTGATAGTCTGTTTGATTGATTGCCGTAAGTATTCTCCGCATTTCTTCCACCGGATTATCCGCCCGCAGCACGGTACCCGAAAGGGCAATGCCCGTAACTCCTGTCTGCATGACAGACGGAATATCTGCGAAGGTAATTCCGCCGATAGCGACGATAGGCAGGTTAATGTTCTCCGCGCGCATTTGACGGATAATCTCTTTATATCCTTCCAAACCCAGAATAGGACTGAGCTTTTGTTTGGTGGTGGTATATCTGAACGGTCCGCAGCCGATGTAATTTACTCCGTCGAGCCAATGCTTCTTTACATCTTCGTATGTGTTGGCCGTACCGCCTATGATATATTCGTCTCCGAGTATGCGCCGCGCTTCGGCAACGGGCATATCATTCTTGCCGAGATGTACGCCGTCAGCACGGATTTCCCTGACCAGTTCCACATGGTCGTCGATAATGAATATTGCGCCGCAATCATTGCATAATTTTCGTATTTCCGTCGCTATGGGCAGTATTTCCTCTTTTCCGGCATCTTTCATGCGCAGTTGTATCCATCGGCAACCGCCTTCCAAAGCCATACGGGCCGAGTCGAGGTAGGAATACCTTTCGGTGTAATGTGTAATGAACTGAAGTGATTTCATAGGCTTATCCGCCGCAGGCAGCTTTTATTATAACGATAGATATTCCTTCGGACAGAGCATAATCCGTCCATTCCGCACGTGGAACCATGCGGTTATCGACAGCAACGGCGACGCCTTGCGCCGGCAGGGAAAGTTCATTTGTCAGTTGTAAAAGGGTAACGGCCTCGGTTTCCACTTCTTTGTTGTTGATTAATACTTTCATGTTTTGTTTCTGTTAAGTAAAACAATGGAAGTAAATACAAAGAAGTACCGTTAAGGTAAGTTCCAAGAAGAAAAAATATCCAATTCCTACGGCAGTACTAACTGCATCAGGTTCGAGGGTATAATCTCAGCCCGTCGGGGCACCCCTTTGTCTTTACGGTGGCAAAGGTAAAGGAAAATAAAATATAAAAAACAAAAGGAGAGGATTTTTTATCAAAGGGAAGCAAAATGAATAAAAAAGATGGGGATGTGCCAATCGAAATTTTGACACATCCCCACCGGAAGTAACTCCAAAAGGAATTTCTTTTATGGATTATGCAATGCCATGAGCCGTTGCACTGGCATCAATCTTCTTGATAAGCCCTTGCAGAACTGCACCCGGACCGCATTCCGTAAAGTCGGTAGCACCGTCGGCAACCATATTCTTGACTGTTTGAGTCCAGCGTACGGAAGCTGTCAGTTGAGCCACAAGATTCTTCTTGATTTCAGCCGGATCCGTGTGGGGAAGAGCGTCTACATTCTGATAGACAGGGCATTTCGGAGTATGGATTTCAGTAGCGTTGATAGCTGCTTCCAATTCGACCTTGGCAGGATTCATCAGCGGAGAGTGGAATGCACCGCCTACCTTTAAAGGCAAAGCGCGCTTCGCTCCGGCGGCTTTCATCAGTTCGCAAGCCTTGTTGATGCCTTCAATGGAACCTGAGATTACGATTTGTCCCGGACAGTTGTAATTGGCAGCCACGCAAACCTCGCCTTCCGCACTTACCTGTGCGCAGATTTCTTCCACTTTTTCGTCCGGCAAAGCAATGATGGCGGCCATAGTGGAAGGCTGCGCTTCACAAGCTTTCTGCATTGCCATGGCACGGGCATATACAAGTTTCAGACCGTCTTCAAAGCTCAACGCGCCGGCGGCAACCAATGCGGAAAACTCACCGAGTGAGTGACCGGCAGTCATTTCCGGTTTGAAATCATTGCCCATACAAAGCGCGGAAATTACCGAGTGAAGGAATACGGCAGGTTGCGTTACTTTGGTTTGGCGCAAATCTTCGTCCGTGCCGTTGAACATAATATCTGTAATACGATATCCGAGGATATCGTTTGCTTTTTCAAAAAGTTCTTTGGCTAAAGCCGAATTTTCGTACAAGTCTTTACCCATTCCTACGAACTGAGCACCTTGACCTGGAAATACAAATGCTTTCATATTTACTTATTTTTAGTGTTTAATTAAAAAAGTGGTGCAAAGGTATAGGTTTTTCTGATAACCACCGCACAAATGGACGTTTTTTGTGCAATGCACTATTTTTACATGTGGTTAGAATACAATATGTACCACTTTCGAAGGACAGGCAGGCAAGCGGTAAAATCCTTATAAATTAAGCAGTTTACAGTTATTGTATATCTTACAATTACTTATGCCGGGTATCCGCTTAAATTACATATTGTATTTTATACGATAACACAATAAGTTCATATTGTAAAATATATGATATGTATTTACCTGTAAAATAATGCTTTATAACATCATTAAAATATTCTTTTTCTTTATTGCAAATTAGAAAAACCTCATTATATTTGCAGCCGTTAAACATAAATATTATGCAAAACATGGAACATAACATGCCGTTGGCCAACAATCATATTTCCGTAGATTGTGTAGTGATCGGTTTTGACGGAGAGCAATTGAAAGTTCTGCTGATTAAACGGGCGGGAGAGGAAGAAGGTGAAATCTTTCATGACATGAAACTTCCCGGCAGTTTGATTTATATGGACGAGGATTTGGATGAAGCTGCCCAACGGGTACTGAACGAATTGACAGGTCTCAAAAATGTAAATCTGATGCAGTTCAAGGCATTCGGTTCCAAAAACCGCACCAAAGACCCTAAGGATGTACATTGGCTGGAACGGGCCATGCAGTCCAAAGTGGAGCGTATCGTAACCATCGCATACCTCTCGCTGGTAAAGATAGACCGTGCGCTGAATCGCGATTTGGACGATTATATGGCAAGTTGGGTGGCTTTGCCGGACATCAAAGCGCTGGCATTCGACCATAACCTTATCATCAAAGAGGCTATGACCTACATCCGCCAATATATAGAGTTTAATCCATCGTCATTGTTTGATTTGCTGCCGCGTAAATTTACGGCATCCCAGCTTCGTACCTTATACGAATTACTGTACGGCAAACAGATTGATGTGCGCAATTTCCATAAAAAGATAGCCCTCATGGAATATGTGGTTCCCTTGGAAGAAAAACAACAAGGCGTAGCCCACCGCGCTGCACGGTATTATCGGTTTGACAAGAAGATATATAATAAGGTGAGACGATGAAATCATAAATCATAAATTAAAAATCATAAATCTTCATCATGTATTTATTAGGTTATGACATCGGCAGCTCGTCCGTAAAAGCGAGTTTGGTAAACGCAGAAAGTGGTAAATGTGTCTCTTCTGCATTCTTTCCGAAAACAGAGGCGGAAATTATCGCCGTAAAACCGGGTTGGGCGGAACAAAATCCGGAAAACTGGTGGGAAAACTTAAAATTGGCTACGCAAGCCGTATTGGCAGATTCCCGTGTGGATGCGGCAGATATCAAAGCAATCGGTATCTCTTACCAGATGCATGGGCTTGTGTGCGTTGACAAAGACCAACATGTATTGCGCCCGGCAATCATCTGGTGTGATTCAAGAGCAGTGCCTTACGGACAAAAAGCTTTTGAAACGTTGGGAGAGGAAGTGTGCCTTTCTCATCTGTTGAACTCTCCGGGTAACTTCACGGCATCCAAACTTGCCTGGATAAAGGAAAACGAGCCTTTTGTCTATGAGAAGATATACAAGATTATGCTGCCCGGCGATTACATTGCCATGAAGTTGAGCGGTACAATCTGCACTACCGTATCAGGCTTGTCGGAAGGTATGTTCTGGGATTTCAAGAACAACCGGGTAGCGGACTTCCTGATGAAATATTATGGTTTTGACCATTCGCTGATAGCCGATATCAAACCGACTTTTTCCGAACAAGGACGTGTAAATGCTACGGCTGCACAGGAATTAGGTTTGAAAGAGGGTACGCCAATTACATACCGTGCCGGTGACCAGCCTAATAACGCATTGTCACTGAATGTATTCAATCCCGGTGAAATTGCATCTACCGCAGGAACATCCGGAGTAGTGTACGGTGTGAACGGTGAAGTGAATTATGACCCGAAATCACGTGTCAACACCTTTGCGCACGTCAATCACACCGCAGAACAAACCCGTTTGGGAGTTCTCTTGTGCATCAACGGTACGGGTATTCTCAACTCGTGGGTGAAACGCACCGTTGCTCCCGAAGGTATTTCTTACAACGACATGAATATTCTTGCGGCTCAAGCTCCCATCGGCAGTGCAGGTATCAGTATCCTGCCTTTTGGCAACGGTGCAGAGCGTATGCTGGAAAACAAGGAGATAGGTTGCTCCGTTCAGAGTGTCAACTTTAACCAGCATGGCAAGCAGCACATTATCCGTGCCGCACAGGAAGGAATCGTATTCTCCTTTAAATATGGTATCGATATTATGGAGCAAATGGGTATTCCGGTACAAAAAATCCATGCGGGCAAGGCTAATATGTTCCTCAGTCCGCTGTTCCGCGAAACACTGGCCGGCGTAACGGGAGCGGTAATCGAGCTTTATGATACCGACGGTTCGGTAGGTGCGGCCAAAGGCGCAGGTATAGGCGCGGGTATTTATAAAGACAATAACGAAGCTTTTGCAACATTGGAGAAACTGGAAATCATAGAGCCGAAGCAGTCCGACCGTCAGGCTTACGCAGATGCGTATGCACGTTGGAAACAATGTCTGGACATCAATATGAAATAGCAAACAGTTAAACAGTAAATATATTAATCCTTTAAAAACAATTAGAATTATGGCAACAAAAGAGTATTTTCCCGGTATAGGAAAAATTAAATTCGAAGGTAAAGAAAGTATGAATCCGATGGCATTCCGCTATTACGATGCAGAGAAAGTCATCATGGGTAAGAAAATGAAAGACTGGTTGAAGTTTGCCATGGCATGGTGGCACACACTCTGCGCAGAAGGCGGCGACCAGTTTGGCGGCGGCACAAAACAGTTCCCCTGGAATGGTGATGCCGACAAAGTACAGGCTGCCAAGAATAAAATGGACGCAGGTTTTGAATTCATGCAAAAGATGGGCATCGAATACTATTGTTTCCACGACGTAGACCTTTGCGAAGAAGCCGCTACCATTGAAGAATATGAAGCAAACTTGAAAGCTATCGTTGCTTACGCAAAGCAAAAACAGGCAGAAACCGGCATCAAACTGCTGTGGGGTACTGCCAACGTATTCAGCCACGCACGTTATATGAACGGTGCCGCTACCAATCCCGATTTCGACGTTGTAGCCCGCGCCGCCGTTCAAATTAAGAACGCTATCGACGCTACAATCGAATTAGGCGGTTCAAACTATGTATTCTGGGGCGGACGCGAAGGTTATATGTCTTTGCTGAACACCGACCAGAAACGTGAAAAGGAACACCTTGCGCAGATGTTGACTATCGCACGCGACTATGCCCGTGCACGTGGCTTCAAAGGCACGTTCCTGATTGAACCGAAACCGATGGAACCTACCAAGCATCAATATGATGTGGATACGGAAACTGTTATCGGCTTCCTGAAAGCTCACGGTTTGGATAAAGATTTCAAAGTGAATATCGAAGTAAACCACGCTACACTGGCAGGCCATACATTCGAACACGAACTTGCCGTTGCCGTAGATAACGGTATGTTGGGTTCTATCGACGCCAACCGTGGTGATTACCAGAACGGTTGGGATACAGACCAATTCCCTATCGACAACTACGAACTGACGCAAGCCATGATGCAAATCATCCGCAATGACGGTTTGGGTAACGGCGGTACTAATTTCGACGCTAAAACCCGTCGTAACTCTACCGACCTCGAAGATATCTTCATCGCTCACATTGCCGGTATGGATGCTATGGCACGTGCCTTGGAAAGCGCTGCCAAGTTGCTCGAAGAATCTCCTTATAAGAAAATGCTCGCTGACCGTTACGCTTCTTTCGACGGCGGTAAGGGTAAGGAATTCGAAGATGGCAAGCTGACTTTGGAAGATGTCGTGGCTTATGCGAAAGCTAACGGCGAGCCGAAGCAAACCAGCGGCAAGCAAGAATTGTACGAAGCAATCGTAAATATGTATTGCTGATAAATAGGGATTAGTGACGAGTGATTAGCGGTTAGTGATTAGTGATAATTGTTTATCACCCATCACTTATCATTAATCGCTCATCACTAATCCCTAATCACTAACTCCTAATCACTATTATCATGAATTATACAGAAAAAGGTAGCAAACTCTACCTCTTCTCTATCGTACTTGTGGCCGTCATTGGCGGTCTGCTTTTCGGTTATGATACCGCGGTTATCTCCGGTGCTGAAAAGGGACTGCAAGCTTTTTTTATGGGGGCCGATTTTGAATACACAGATGCAATACACGGCATTACATCATCCAGCGCACTGATAGGTTGTATCATCGGTAGTGCCGTCTCCGGTTTTTTTGCTTCCAGATTAGGGCGCAAGAACTCTCTCTTTTTGGCCGGTATCCTGTTCTTTTTATCGGCGCTGGGTTCATATTACCCGGAATTCCTGTTCTTCGAACACGGCGTTCCTTCCTATTCTCTTTTGGTAGCGTTCAACTTTTACCGGGTTTTGGGTGGTGTAGGCGTAGGACTGGCTTCTGCCATTTGTCCGATGTACATTGCCGAAATTGCTCCAAGTAACATTCGCGGAACATTGGTGTCATGGAACCAGTTTGCCATTATCTTCGGTCAGTTGGTGGTGTATTTCGTGAACTTCCTGATTTTGGGCAGTCATGCCAATCCTGTAATCGATTTGGTGAACGGAGTAAATCAGATAATGAACCCCGAAGCTGCTGCATGGACCACAGAAACTGGTTGGCGTTTGATGTTTGTCAGCGAGGCTGTTCCGGCGGGATTATTCGCATTGCTGGTATTGCTGGTTCCTGAAACGCCGCGTTACCTTGCCATGTGCGGCAGAGATGAAAAGGCTCTGAATGTATTGAGCCGAATCAACGGTTCGTCACAAGCCAAAGTAATTTTGGCCGAGATAAAAGCCACTACCGAAGAAAAGACGGAAAAACTATTTACGTACGGTTGGATGGTTATCTTCATCGGCATCATGTTGAGCGTATTCCAACAGGCTGTCGGTATCAATGCCGTACTGTATTTTGCCCCGCGTATATTCGATACAATGGGGATGGCTAATCCTATGGTGCAGACAGTGCTCATGGGTGTCGTGAATATCCTGTTTACCTTGCTGGCCGTATTTACGGTTGAGAAATGGGGACGCAAGCCGTTGCTTATTTCCGGTTCCATCGGTATGGCCGTAGGAGCTTTCGGTGTGGCGCTTTGCAACATCGTCACAGGACTTCCGGCGATAATCTCCGTTATCAGCATTATGATTTACAGCGCTTCGTTTATGTTCAGTTGGGGACCCATCTGCTGGGTATTGATTGCCGAAATCTTCCCGAATACCATCCGTGGCGCTGCAGTAGCTATTGCGGTGGCATTCCAATGGATTTTCAACTTCATTGTTTCGTCTACTTTCCTGCCGATGTACAACATGCGCCTCGGGGAAATGGGAGATAAGTTCGGCCACATGTTCGCCTATGCTCTTTATGGCATTATCTGCGTAGTGGCGGCCATCTTCGTATGGAAGCTCGTACCCGAAACGAAAGGCAAGACTTTAGAAGATATGACCAAGCTTTGGAAGAAAAAGAAATAAGTTTGTAAGGACTTCATTCAACAGAATATGAAAGGCTGTGCGATTCAAAATGAATTGCACAGCCTTTTGCGTTTAAACCTCTCGACTTTTGATGCCTACCATCAGGTGGTACTGCTCGTACCAAGGCATGGTACGGAGACTGCCACCCGGTGGTACACCGCGTACCTCAACATGGTACGGTCGGTACCAAGGCATGAAATAAGTTGGTACATGCAGTTATTTGATTATAAGCATGCCGTTGCCTATCGTAATATATCCCTGATTCGTTCAAACTGTCCGTCGGTTTTTTCCGGAACAATCTGCAAAAGATAGGATAAAAGGGGATAGATGTCTACATTCACAAAACCTTTGGCAGTATATCCTGTTTTAAAATCCGGTCCGATGGCACGAAACATCACCTGCATATCGGGACTTTGAGGGAAATATCCATGCGCGCCTTTGGTGTCACGCGCCACATCCGTGAACTGCCATCCGAGTTCCGGAGCAACGACAATATCGCCTATGCGGTCACTGCTGCCGTAATGCAGTTCTGCGGGAATCTCCTCTTTTTTCCATACGTTGATATGGGTCGCTTTTTTCAGTGTATTATAGATAGAATCACGATATTCGGGTTTAGAAAATATGGAAGTAGGCGTACGGCCGTCTACCACTTCACACCATTCCGGTTTTAAATAATCATTTATATTGACTACACGCTCAGCGCTGATATCGGTCATGCCGTGGTCTGAAGTGACAATAAGATTGACATCTCCGGCAAAAGGAAGGGCTTCTATCTTTTTTCTCAATACTCCCATCAGGCTGTCCATACGCTGAACCACTGCGCCTGTCTGCGAACTGCGCGGACCGTTATGATGTCCGCTGCCGTCAGGTTCTTCAAAATACAACATGACAAGTCCGGGACGTTCTTCCTCGGGCTTTTGCAGCCAGGTCAGCACAGTATCTATTCGTTGTTCAAAACTCAGAAAAGGTTTGGCGTTCCAAGGCCTGTAATAAGTGGGATGAGCGTTTTTGATGGCAATGTCAGCACCTACCCAATACATGTTGCCGGTTTTAATACCTTGTTTCTGGGCTGTAATCCATATCGGCTCCCCTAAGTAATATTCCGGATTGTTACGGGTGGCGGAATCGCCCATCGAATACTGCCGTTTGTTTTTTGCATCCCAAAAGGTATTGTTGATTATGCCGTGATGGTCGGGAACCAACCCGGTAGCCAGGGTATAGTGATTGGGAAATGTAGAAGCGGGATAGGAGGGAAGCATTACGGCTTTTACCCCATCTGCCGCCATACGGTCTAAATTGAGAGTTCGGTACATAGCGGGATAGTCCCAACGAAAACCGTCCAGTGAAACAATAACGGTGTAGTGCTTTTTCGGATTTGCCGCATTCAGTGAAAGCAAAAATAAAGCGCTGAATGCCAACATCATAAGTTTACGCATATCTTATTTATATTTAGTATGTGCGGGGATAAATATCATTTTGGCGGTAAAGGTAGGAAAAAATCATATCCATAAAGATTAATGTATCGGTAAAACTGTAACTTTGCACTGTTTTTAATTCAGATGTAACACAATGAGTATGGACGAAATGAAAATCAATAAAGTGCAGATACGTAATCTGCAAATAGAAGATTATGACCAATTGGCACAATCCTTCACGCGTGTTTATTCAGACGGAAGTGATGTTTTTTGGACGCACAAACAGATAGAGAAACTGATCCGTATCTTTCCGGAAGGACAGATTGTGACGGTTGTCGATGAGAAGATAGTGGGATGTGCGCTTTCCATCATCGTAAACTATGACGATGTGAAGAATGACCATACCTATGCCCAGGTTACGGGTAAGGAAACTTTCAATACGCATAATCCCAAAGGTAATATTCTCTACGGTATCGAAGTTTTTATCCATCCTCAATACCGCGGATTGCGTCTGGCACGCCGTATGTACGAATACCGCAAGGAAATCTGCGAAATGCTGAACCTGAAAGCCATCATGTTCGGCGGACGCATTCCCAATTACCATAAATACGCCGACCAGATACGCCCTAAGGAGTATATTGATAAAGTAAAACAAAAAGAGATTTACGACCCCGTACTGACTTTCCAGTTGAGCAACGACTTCCACGTGCGTAAAGTGATGCGCAACTATCTCCCTAACGATGAGGAATCCAAGCACTACGCCTGCCTCTTGCAATGGGATAATATTTATTACCAGCCGCCTACGCAGGAGTATATTAGTCCGAAAACCACCGTGCGCGTCGGCCTGGTGCAATGGCAGATGCGTACTTACAAAACATTGGACGATTTATTCGAACAGGTGGAGTTTTTCGTGGATGCCGTATCCGACTACAAGAGCGACTTTGTACTTTTCCCGGAGTATTTCAATGCGCCGTTAATGGCGAAATTCAATGACGAGGGAGAGTCGGAAGCCATCCGCGGACTGGCCGCTTATACCAATGAAATCAGAGAACGGTTTGTAAAACTGGCCATCAGTTACAACATCAATATCATTACAGGCAGTATGCCGCTTATCAAAGAAGAGGACGGACGTTTGTACAACGTAGGTTTTCTGTGCCGTCGCGACGGAACATACGAAATGTACGAAAAGATACATGTCACTCCCGATGAGATTAAAAGCTGGGGATTGAGCGGCGGTAAATCCTTGCAGACATTCGACACGGATTGCGCCAAAATCGGTGTGCTGATATGTTATGATGTGGAGTTCCCGGAACTTTCACGTATCATGGCAGACCAGGGAATGCAAATATTGTTTGTTCCGTTCCTTACCGATACGCAGAACGCCTACTCGCGTGTGAAGGTATGCGCTCACGCCCGTGCCATTGAAAACGAGTGTTTCGTTGTCATTGCGGGCAGTGTGGGTAATCTTCCCCGTGTACACAATATGGATATACAATATGCCCAGTCGGGTGTGTTTACTCCTTGCGACTTCGCTTTCCCCACCGACGGAAAGCGTGCCGAAGCCACTCCGAACACGGAAATGATTCTTGTGTCCGACGTGGATTTGGATTTATTGAACGAGCTACACACCTATGGCAGCGTTCGTAACCTGAAAGACCGCAGAAATGATTTATATGAAGTGAGGATGAAGAAGTAAGGATAAATCCGCGTAACCGGCGGCGAGCTTTTGTCGCGATACACGTATGCAACAATGCATCATTTTAAAATTATCTATTCAAAAATCTCTTTTCTCTAACTTTTTTGTAAATTTGCACCCTTAAAACAAAGAGGATAGCTCCAGGTGCGCTGAAAAGACTCCTCGGGCTATCTCTAAGAGTAGTAAATCGTAAATAGTCAAATCGTAAATATCAAGATGGGTAAGAAGTTTGCCGAATATTCAAAGTTTGACCTTTCGGAAGTAAATAAGGAAGTGTTGAAGAAATGGGACGAAAACCGGGTTTTCGCCAAGAGTATGACAGAACGTGAAGGTTGTCCTTCTTTCGTGTTTTTCGAAGGACCTCCCTCGGCCAACGGTATGCCGGGTATTCACCATGTAATGGCTCGCTCCATTAAGGATATTTTCTGCCGCTACAAAACCATGAAAGGTTTCCAGGTGAAGCGTAAGGCCGGGTGGGACACACACGGGCTTCCTGTGGAACTGGGTGTGGAAAAAGCGCTCGGCATTACCAAAGAGGATATCGGTAAGACTATCTCCGTTGCCGAATATAATGCCGCATGCCGCAAGGACGTGATGAAGTTTACCAAAGAGTGGGAAGACCTTACCCACAAAATGGGTTATTGGGTGGATATGCAGAACCCTTATATCACCTATGACAATCGTTACATCGAAACCTTGTGGTGGCTGTTGAAGCAACTTCATAAAAAAGGACTTCTTTATAAGGGGTATACCATACAACCGTACTCTCCGGCTGCAGGAACCGGCTTGAGCTCTCACGAGTTGAACCAGCCCGGTTGCTATCGCGATGTAAAAGATACAACCGTGGTAGGACAGTTCAAGATGAAGAACTCGAAGCCTGAAATGGCGGAGTGGGGTACTCCTTATTTCTTGGCATGGACTACAACTCCTTGGACATTGCCCTCAAATACCGCTCTCTGCGTAGGTCCGAAAATCGACTACGTGGCCGTACAGACCTACAACGGCTATACGGGTGAAAAGATGACTGTGGTACTTGCCAAAGCATTGCTCTATACTCACTTCAACAAAAAAGCGGAAGGACTTGCATTAGAGGATTATAAACCCGGTGATAAACTGATTCCGTTCAAGATTGTAGGCGAATATAAAGGCCCGGATTTGGTAGGAATGGAATATGAACAACTCATTCCGTGGGTGAAACCGGTGGACGTGGATAATGACGGTAATTGGAGCGTCAGCGACAAAGGCTTCCGTGTAATCCTCGGTGACTATGTGACCACGGAAGACGGTACGGGTATCGTACACATCGCTCCCACATTCGGTGCGGACGATGCTTTCGTAGCCCGTGCGGCAGGTATCCCTTCCTTGTTCATGATTAACAAGCGCGGTGAAACCCGTCCTATGGTAGACCTTACCGGTAAGTTCTATTTACTGGACGAACTGGATGAGAAGTTCGTGAAAGAATGCGTTGATACAGATGCTTACAAAGAATATCAGGGCCGTTGGGTGAAGAATGCCTACGACCCTCAATTTACCGTTGACGGCAAATATGATGAGAAAGCCGCGCAAGCTGCCGAAACTCTCGACATATATATATGTATGATGATGAAGGCAGCCAACCAGGCGTTCAAGATAGAGAAGCACGTGCATAACTATCCGCATTGCTGGCGTACGGACAAACCCGTATTGTATTATCCGTTGGATAGCTGGTTTATCCGCAGTACCGCCTGCAAGGAACGTATGATAGAGCTGAACAAGACTATCAACTGGAAACCGGAAAGTACCGGTACGGGACGTTTCGGCAAATGGCTGGAGAACCTGAACGACTGGAATCTGAGCCGTTCACGTTACTGGGGTACTCCGTTGCCTATCTGGCGTACGGAAGACGGTGATGAGGAAAAGTGTATCGAATCCGTGGAAGAACTCTACAACGAGATAGAGAAATCCGTTGCAGCCGGACTGATGGCGTCCAATCCTTACAAGGAGAAAGACTTCCGCCCGGGTGTGTACACGCAGGAGAACTATGACAAGATAGACCTTCACCGTCCTTACGTGGATGATATCATCCTCGTATCCAAAGACGGCAAGCCTATGAAGCGCGAATCAGACTTGATTGACGTATGGTTCGACTCCGGTTCCATGCCGTATGCGCAGATACACTATCCGTTTGAAAACAAGGAATTGCTGGATAGCCATCAGGTATATCCCGCCGATTTCATCGCAGAAGGCGTAGACCAGACACGCGGTTGGTTCTTCACCCTGCACGCTATCGCCACAATGGTGTTCGACAGCATATCTTATAAGGCTGTAATCTCAAACGGTCTGGTACTCGACAAGAACGGCAATAAGATGTCCAAGCGTTTGGGCAATGCCGTAGACCCGTTCTCTACTATCGAGAAATACGGTTCCGACCCCCTACGCTGGTATATGATTACCAATTCTTCTCCGTGGGACAACCTGAAGTTCGACGTAGACGGAGTGGAAGAAGTACGCCGTAAGTTCTTCGGTACCTTATATAATACATATTCTTTCTTCGCCCTCTACGCAAATGTGGACGGATTTGAATACAAGGAAGCCGATGTACCGATGGCGGAACGTCCGGAAATAGACCGTTGGATTATCTCCGTACTGAACACGCTGGTGAAAGACGTAGACAACTGCTACAACGAATACGAGCCGACCAAAGCCGGACGATTGATTTCGGACTTTGTGAACGACAACCTTTCTAACTGGTATGTCCGCCTGAACCGTAAACGTTTCTGGGGTGGTGGCATGACACAAGATAAGCTGTCTGCTTTCCAAACGCTCTATACCTGTCTGGAAACCGTAGCCAAACTAATGGCGCCTATCGCTCCGTTCTATGCCGATATGCTCTATTCTGACCTGATAGCGGCAACCGGACGTGACAATGTCGTGTCCGTTCACTTGGCCAAATTCCCCGAATGCGAGGAAGAAGCGATAGACAAGGAGCTGGAAGCACGCATGCAAATGGCACAGGACGTTACTTCTATGGTATTGGCTTTGCGCCGCAAGGTGAACATCAAAGTGCGCCAGCCGCTGCAATGCATCATGATTCCGGTTGTGGACGAAGAGCAACGTGCCCACATCGAAGCCGTAAAAGCGCTTATCATGAACGAGGTGAATGTAAAGGAAATCCGGTTTGTGGACGGTGCGGCCGGGGTACTCGTGAAGAAAGTGAAGTGCGACTTCAAGAAGCTGGGCCCGAAATTCGGCAAGCAAATGAAAGCTGTTGCCGCCGCCGTAGCCGAAATGCCGCAGGAAGCCATCGCCGAACTGGAAAAGAACGGTTTTTATACACTGAACCTGGACGGCGCGGAAGCCGTAATCGAAACATCCGACGTGGAAATCTTCAGTGAAGATATTCCGGGCTGGCTGGTTGCCAATGAAGGCAAGCTGACTGTCGCTCTGGAAGTTACCATAACCGAGGAGCTTCGTCGCGAGGGTATCGCCCGCGAATTGGTGAACCGTATCCAGAATATCCGCAAGTCAAGCGGCTTTGAGATAACGGATAAAATAAAGATTACATTATCAAAAAATCCGCAAACAGATGATGCGGTAAATGAATATAAAGACTATATTTGTAACCAGGTTTTAGGAACCTCACTGACGCTGGCAGACGATGTAGAAAGCGGTACAGAACTTGAGTTCGACGATTTCAAACTGTATGTAAGCGTTGTAAAAGAATAAATTATTAATACTAACGATTAAACACGTAAAGTTATGGCAGAAAAGACAAGATACTCGGATGCTGAATTGGAAGAATTCCGCGCCATTATTATGGAAAAGTTAGAGTTGGCACAACGCGATTATGAATTGCTGAAAGCCAGTCTGACAGGTGCAGACGGTAATGATACCGACGATACATCTCCAACGTACAAAGTACTGGAAGAAGGGGCTAATACCTTGTCTAAGGAAGAAACGACACGTTTGGCGCAACGCCAGCTGAAGTTCATCCAGGGTTTACAGGCGGCTTTGGTACGTATCGAGAACAAAACGTATGGTATCTGCCGCGAAACAGGTAAACTGATTCCTGCCGAACGTCTGCGTGCGGTGCCTCATGCAACATTAAGCATTGAAGCTAAAAACAACGGCAAGAAATAAGGATGAAGAAATTTTTCACGAAAGGGCGGATAGCCTTACTCGTTATTTTCTCGGTATTGATTATCGACCAGGTAATCAAGGTGATTGTTAAGACGCAAATGTATTGGCATGAGAGTATACGCATCACTGATTGGTTCTATATCTATTTTACCGAAAACAACGGTATGGCTTTCGGCTTGGAGATATTCGGGAAATTGTTCCTTACTTCATTTCGAATCGTTGCGGTAGGAGTGATAGGCTGGTTCCTGTATAAGTTCATAAAGCATGGCATGAAGACGGGATTTATTGTCTGTGTTTCACTCATTCTGACGGGAGCATTGGGCAATATCATCGACAGCGTATTCTACGGAGTGCTGTTTAATGAAAGCACCTATTCGCAACTGGCAACTTTTATGCCCGAAGGCGGCGGATACGCTCCGCTGTTCTACGGCAAAGTGGTCGATATGTTCTATTTCCCCATTATCGAAACAAACTGGCCTGAATGGATGCCGTTCATAGGTGGAAACCATTTCATCTTCTTCAGCCCGATTTTCAACTTTGCCGATGCTGCGATCAGTTGCGGTATCATAGCACTGTTGCTGTTTTACAGTAAATATTTGAATGATTCCTATCATGTTATAAAGAAATCATGAAAAGGAAAAAACGGATTCAATGGTATAGCGTAATCCTTTTGGCGTTCGGTCTGACAGCGTGCCAGGTTAAAAGACCTGATACGGTCATACCGGACGCCAAAATGGAAAATGTGCTTTATGACTTCCACATTGCAAAGGCAATGGGAGAGGAAGTTCCTTATAGCGACAGTTACAAGCGTGTGCTGTACATTGAATCGGTTTACAGGAAACACGGCATCACTCAAGCCGATTTCGACACCTCAATGGTGTGGTATGCCCGCCATCCGGATGCTCTCACAAAAGTCTACGAGAAAGTGAACCAACGGTTAAAGGCCGAGAGAGACGGTATCAACCATTTAATAGCCTTGCGTGACAACAAGCCCAAAGAATCTCTTCCGGGCGACAGTATCAACGTATGGATAGGCCGGCATATCTATCATCTTACCGGAACGCCGTTGGACAACAAGCTGGCCTTTACGCTTCCTTCGGATACCAACTTCAAGGACAGGGATACACTGCGGTGGACGGTTCGCTTCCGTTTCTTGAACGGAGCGCCCGACAGCCTGCATGCTCCATTAATGGCCATGCAGATTCTTTATGCCAAAGATACGCTGAACGAGATGCTTAAAGTAAAGCGTTCGGGTACGGAAACCATTTCTTTATTTGCCGATACATTGGGAGAAATAAAAGAAATACGAGGTTTTATCTATTATCCTGCACAGAAATCTACGCAGAGTATATTAGCAGACCGTATCAGCCTGATGCGTTATCATGCAACGGACACCTTGTTTAACGTTGATAAAGAAAGTCTGCAAACCGATGATAAGGCGATAAAGAAAGATACGGTTCCGGGCAAACCCGTAGAATTGAAGAAACAGGATGAAAAGAAAGACAGTATCCGCCGTCCTGAAATGCGTCCTCGTCCGAGATTACGCCAAACTACCGAAAAGTAATGAAACGCTTCGCTTCCCATTTTTTGTTCTTGCCCGCATATGGCTATCTAAAGCAATATGCGGTAGAAACGGAAGAAGGGGTGGTTGTACGTTTATTTCCATTAACCGAGGAGATGGAAAATGTGGAATGGTTGCCGGGGGCTATCGTGCTGCTGACGCAAGAAGAGTTGAAAGAACCTGACATAAATTCCCCCATACCAAACGCTCAACAAAATTATAGTAAAACGTCCGCAGAATTTTACTATAATTCTAAAAAAAATATAGTAAAATTCCCCCGGAATTTATTAATGGCTCCGCCGCCCTCTATTAACGGGAGTTGCAGACTGCGACCCGTCTATTTCTCTAATTTTGACATTACAACAATGCTGCCTGTCGACGGAACTCGGCACAAACTACTGCGGTAGCAATGGCAACATTCAAAGATTCGGAAGTTTCACGTTCCGACGGATAGTTGGGAATATAAAGTTTACGATTGATAAGCTGCTCCACCTCGTTTCCTATACCGTTGCCTTCATTTCCCATAACAATCAATCCATGGGCCGAAAGCGGTTGAGTATACATGTTTGCCCCATCCAAAAAAGTACCGTATACCGGTATGTCTTTTAATGAACCTATCAGTTCGGGTAGGGAAGTATAATGCAGTTTTACCCGTGCAATGCCGCCCATAGTGGCCTGTACGGTCTTGGGGTTATAGACATCCACCGTATTGGGCGAACAGAAGATATGCTCGATACCAAACCAGTCGGCAAGGCGGATGATAGTGCCCAGATTACCGGGATCCTGTACATCGTCCAATGCCAGACAGAGGGAACGGCTTATAACGGAAGCATCCATTGCTTCTTCCGGTTGTTCAAACACGGCGAGTACCTGTTGCGGAGTTTTCAACAGACTGGCGCGTGAGAGTTCCTCTTCGGAGACTTCGGTTATGTCTTCTACCGATAGATGTTTGTGTGCGGAAAGCCATTCTGCCGTTGCAATCAGAAAGCGGCAACGGAAGTGCCCCAACAAATCGCCTACCAGCTTCGGCCCCTCCGCCAGAAATACTTTATCAGCCTTACGATTCTTCTTCAACTCCAATGAACGGATATATTTGATACGATTCTTACTCAGTGCCATAAGTTGTTTGGTTTTATTTGGCAAAAGTACACGATTATTTCTATATTTGCAGTAATTTATGCGCCAATTAATAACTTAGTATGAAGAAAGGCTTTCGCTACGCACTACTTGCTACCGCCATACTTTTATTAGCTTCATGTTCTGCCACGAAATATGTGCCGGAAGGTTCGTATTTATTGGACGAAGTGCGCATACAAACGGACAACAAGGAAATCAAGCCTTCAAGCCTCTCGATGTATGTCCGCCAAAATCCGAATGCCAAATGGTTCAGCCTGATAAAGACACAGCTGTATGTTTACAACTGGTCGGGCAGGGATTCCACGCGCTGGATAAATCGTACCTTGCGACGAATGGGAGACGCGCCGGTTATCTACAAGGCGGAGGAAACCGAACGGTCCGGTGAGGAAATGACAAAGGCCATACAAAACATGGGCTATATGAGTGCCACCGTAGAACCGGTTACACATGTCAAGAAGAAGAAATTAAAGTTGACTTATAAGGTTTCCAGCGGAAAGCCCTATAAAATCCGTTCGCTTAAATACGACATCAAAGATGAGAAAATCAAGGAATACATGCGACAGGATTCGGCAGACACCTATCTGACCGAAGGCATGTACTTTGATGTGAACCGTTTGGATGCAGAGCGTCAGCGCATTACGGACAATCTTCTTCGTAACGGATATTATAAGTTCAACAAGGAATACATCTCATATACGGCAGATACGGTACGGAATACCTACCAAGTGGACGTAACCATGCATTTGGCGCCTTTTCGGCAGCACAATGACGATACCCCGCAAAATCATCGGCAGTACTACATCAACAAGGTAAATTTTATAACGGACTACAATGTGTTGGAATCATCTGCTTTGAGCAGTATAGAAATCAACGACTCCATACATTACAAGGGCTTTCCCATATATTATAAGGATAAACTCTATCTGCGCCCGAAGGTACTGACCAATAATCTGCGTATTGTACCGGGCAGCTTGTACAACGAACCGGATGTGCAACGTACCTACTCCAATTTCGGACGCTTGCAGGCATTGAAATATACCAATATCCGTTTCTTTGAAACGCAGGTAGGCGATACCGCCAAGTTGAATGCTTATGTGATGCTGACGAAAGGGAAATACCAGTCCGTATCGTTTGAGTTGGAAGGAACCAATTCTGCGGGAGACTTGGGTGCTGCCGCATCCGTATCATTCCAGAACCGGAATATGTTCAAGGGTTCCGAAACCTTTATGATAAAGCTGCGTGGCGCATACGAAGCGGTATCTGGTTTGCAGGGCGGTTATAATCACGAGGATTATACGGAGTTAGGAGCGGAAGCAACCATAAATTTCCCGCGTTTCCTCTTTCCGTTCCTCTCCAACGACTTCCGGAGGAAAATACGCGCCACTACGGAATTCGGCGTACAGTACAATTATCAGATACGTCCGGAGTTTTCACGCATCATCGCCTCTGCCAGTTGGAGCTACAAATGGGGGTTGCAACGCCAGAGAGCACAGCACCGCATTGACTTGCTGGACATCAACTATCTGTACATGCCTTCCATTTCGCAGGAGTTTCGCGACAAATATTTGAATAACGAGCAGAACTATATTTTAAAATACAACTACGACGACCGCCTGATTGTTCGTACAGGGTATAGTTATACATACAATAGCGCAGGACAAGCCCTGATGAATAATGCAATCATCGGCAATTCATACTCTATTCGCTTTAATTTTGAGTCGGCAGGCAATCTCTTGTATGCTTTTGCCAAAATGACAAACATGAAGAAGAATGAAGACGGGGAATATTCATTACTGAGTATCCCATTCGCACAATATGTCAAGGGAGATTTTGACTTTGCCAAGAATGTCATTATAGACAACCGTAACTCCATTGCGTTCCATGTGGGAGCCGGTATTGCCGTACCTTACGGCAATGCAACGATTGTACCTTTTGAAAAGCGTTATTTCTCCGGCGGTGCAAACAGCGTACGCGGCTGGTCGGTACGCGATTTGGGTCCGGGTGTTTTTCCCGGTGACGGAAACTTCATGAATCAGTCGGGAGATATTAAACTGGATGCAAACATAGAATATCGCACGCGCTTGTTCTGGAAGTTCAGAGGAGCAGTCTTTGTGGACGCGGGTAATATCTGGACACTGCGCGATTACAAAGACCAGCCGGGCGGTAAGTTCGAATTCAATAAATTCTATAAGCAGATAGCCGTAGCTTACGGTTTGGGATTACGATTGGACCTGGATTTCTTCGTTCTGCGTTTTGACGGTGGTATGAAAGCTGTCAACCCGGTGTATAACAACAGAAAAGAACATTTTCCTATTATACATCCCAAATTCAGTCGTGACTTTGCATTCCATTTTGCAGTGGGATATCCGTTCTAACATGAGAATATCCGCCTGAAAAAAATATAAAACAAAAGGCTGCGCAATGTTCTTTAAAGAACCGCGCAGCCTTCTATTTTATCTTAATTCTTATTTTTCAGTTCTCAACGTGCGGCATAATACGTATTGATCATAGTTGCCTGACGAGCGGCAGATACACCTTGAGCGTCCAAAGTAACAGTCATATCTTCACCGTTAGGTAAAGTCATCTGTGCCGTACCGTCATTGTTCATCTGCAAAAGTTCGGTACTTACGCCGTCTGCTACAACATTCCAGGTATTTAAATCCTTATCGTAGATTAGCTCCATAGATGCGGTTTCATCACCTTCTTTTGTGATGGAATAACCGTTTTCAAGAGTTTCTACCAGGTAGTTTCCGTTTTCGCCTTTTACTTTCTTTACATCACCGATACTTGCCAAAGGATTATTTCCACTCCAGAATTCGATAGAGTTGATCACCAAAGCATCTGCCAAGTAGCATACGCCATACACCGGAATGATGTTGAACGCAAGAAAAACAAGTTCATTGACAAACTTATTGCTGACACCCTGGTTCCAGCTTAACAACTTGCCGTGCAAGGCAAAAGAACCGATACATGAACTGAAAAGAAAAGCACCGCATACCATTACAGTTGCGGCCAATTTCAAATTGAACTTTTTCATAATCACTTTCTTTTATTTTACTGTATTTATTGAGATAGTATCTCATTATCTATTTATAGGTTAGTGCAAATATAACCATTTTTATAAAAAAACACAAAAAAGCCGCAAAAAAACAACATTTTGTAAAATAAAAGAGTAGCCTTTCTCTCTATTTGCGAGAAAGGGATTTGGAAATCCAGCGGTCTACCGCAAATCTACCCGGGCCTATGATGTACATCAGTACAAATACTACCAAATAAACGAACGCAAGTTCTTTTACCGCAAACGGGTCGCTGCCATGAACGACGAAGAATGCCACACACATTGTAAATATCATGGGAATCATGGCCAGTCTGTATAAGAAACCGATAATAAACGCCATTGAACACGCCAGCTCACCAAAAATAGCCAAACCGAGAGAAAGGGGACTGCCGATACCGAGAGGGTCAGGGAATACCGCGGATAGTTCCTGATAGTTTGCCCATTTATCAATGCCGTGGTTCATCATCAGAATACCGAACACAACTCTGACCGTTAATAATATAACAGATATAAAGGTACCGTCCGGTTTAGAGGGGAATAAAAATCGCTTTAACATAATCATTCGTTTTTTTAAGTTGATATATACTCTTAACAAATAAGAATGAATAAATGTTTACTCCCGCTTCAATGGTTTGATGATTATCCGTAATGACGGATCGTAAGTAAAGTAGCTCCACATCCAGTCTACAAATATAAACAAGCGGTTTTTTACGCCCACAATACTCATTAAATGAATAAACAGCCATACAGCCCATGCCGGAAAACCGCCAAAACGCAGTTTTTTTAATTCAACAACCGCATGATTACGGCCGATGGTGGCCATAGAACCTTTGTTGTGATAAACAAAAGGTTGCAAAGGCAGACCTTGCTCGATACGTTGCAGGTTTATTATTAAATTCCTTGCTTGCTGAATGGCAGGTTGGACAACTTGCGGATGCCCTTTGGGAAAAACATCGGAAGTCATCAAAGCTGTATCGCCAATGGCAAAAATATTGGGATACTCATACAAACGGTTATAATTGTCTACTTTTAGGCGGTTTCCCGGTCCGTAGGCTTCAGCCGGTAAGCCTTGCAGGCTGTTTGCCTTTACACCGGCCACCCAAAATACATTTTTCGTGTCGATTACGGAGCCCTCGCTCAGTACAAGCTTATTACCTTCATAATTCATCACTCGCGCGTTCAGCTTTATCTCTACATCCCGGCTTCGCAGGTAGTCCGCCACCTCTTGAGAGGATTTTTCTGAAAAGGCGGACAAGAGGCGGGGAGCGCCGTCTATCAGAATGATACGCATTTCGTTGATATTCAAGTCCGGATAGTCTTGCGGCAATACAAACTTTCGCATTTCCGCCAAAGCGCCTGCCAACTCTATCCCCGTAGCTCCACCGCCCACTATGGTGAATGTCATCAGACGCTTACGTTCTTCCTGATTTCCGGTATTTTGAGCTTGTTCAAAACTGTCCAGAATTTGATTACGGTTGAACAGGGCTTCCGATGTATTCTTTAAAGCCATGGTCTGCTTGGCCATATCGTTGTTGCCAAAATAGTTTGTATCGCATCCGGTGGCGATCACCAGATAGTCATAAGCCAGCGTACCGATGGAAGTTTCCAATAAGTCGTTCTCCGGAATTACGCGTTGAGCTTCACAAATACGTATGTGGAAATGGTCTCTTTTCTTAAAGATTTTGCGGTAAGGAAAGGAAATGGCGCTTGGCTCGATACCTGCCGTAGCCACTTGATAGAGTAGAGGTTGGAAAATATGGTGGTTGTTCTTATCCAGTAAGACGACCTGATACTTATCACTCTTTAGTTTTCTTGCCAGTTTCAGTCCGCCAAAACCGCCACCTACAATAACCAGTCGTTTACGTCCCTCTTTATCGGGGATATCCATTGCTGTTTTCATATTTCAAGTTGTTCTTTGTTCATTATAAAGAAACACAAGGAATTAAGGAATGTTCTGTCAAGACCCGGGTTAAAATACTCTAAGGAAATTATAGACACTAAATAGGAAGAAATGGAAACAAAAAGGCTCGTAACATTGTTGTAACATGGATTATTTACAACTAACTTTGCCCCGAAGTTTTCTTAGCAATAGAGAATGAGCACAAAACTAAAAGGATGTCTATTATCTTTAATCTTGTTGGTGACTGTAACTGCTGTTCATGCACAAACACGTTTGGCAGAAGCAAATACTTCGGCAGACAAGGGTTCTGCCATCACCCTTGACTCTGTTCCTGCAAAGCGGAACTTCTTTAAAAAGTTCCTGAATTACTTCAATGACGCCAATAAAGAAAAGAAAAACAAGAAATTCGATTTCAGTATTATCGGCGGACCGCACTACTCCAGCGACACCAAATTAGGACTGGGACTGGTAGCTGCGGGACTTTACCGCTCCGACCGGAACGATACGATTCTTCCGCCTTCCAATGTTTCACTGTACGGAGATATTTCTACGGTAGGTTTTTATCTGTTGGGAATACGCGGAACGCATCTGTTTCCTCATGACAGATACCGTTTGAATTACAACCTGTATTTCTATTCTTTTCCCAGTTTGTATTGGGGAACAGGGTATGACAACGGAGCCAACAGCGATAATGAAAGCGACTATGACCGTTTTCAGGCACAAATGAAAGCCGACTTCATGTTTCGGCTGGCTCCGAACTTCTACATAGGTCCTATGGCTGTATTCGATTATATATACGGACATGATTTTGAAAAACCGGAATCATGGGAAGGCATGAGCGCACGTACTACCAATCTCAGTTTAGGCTTGTCGTTGCTTTATGATTCGCGCGACTTTCTGACGAACGCATACAAAGGATACTACCTGAGAATAGACCAGCGTTTCAGCCCTGCCTTTTTAGGAAATAAATATGCGTTCAGCAGCACAGAACTGGATACAAGGTACTATCATACCGTATGGAAAGGCGGTGTTCTGGCCGGACAGTTTCATACATTGCTGAATTATGGAAATCCTCCCTGGGGACTGATGGCAACTTTAGGCAGTTCGTATTCCATGCGCGGCTATTATGAAGGACGTTATCGCGACAAATGCGCGATGGATGCCCAAATAGAACTTCGCCAGCATGTGTGGAAACGGAACGGAGTGGCCGTATGGGTAGGAGCGGGTACTGTTTTCCCGAAAGTCTCCGAGTTCGATGTGAAACATATTCTTCCCAATTATGGTTTCGGCTATCGCTGGGAATTTAAGAAGAGAGTGAATGTACGTTTGGATTTAGGGTTTGGCAAACACCAGACCGGATTTATATTTAATATCAATGAAGCTTTTTAGAGAAATCAAAAAATGGTTTGAAAACCAAGAGAATTTGTTTCATTTGTTCCTGATAATTCTGATAGTACCCAATATTGTACTATGCTTTACGGAACCTATGCCGCCGGTGGCAAAAGCGTGTAATGTGCTATTGCCATTCTCCGTCTATTATATAGTGATGAGCCGGTCGAGGAATTGCGGCAAGACTTTCTGGATATTGTTCCCTTTTTTGTTTTTCGGAGCATTCCAAATTGTATTGTTATACCTTTTCGGACAGTCCATCATTGCGGTAGATATGTTTCTCAATTTGGTAACGACCAATTCCAGTGAAGCATTGGAATTACTGGATAATCTGATTCCCGCCATTGTCATCGTAGTATTGCTGTACATTCCGGCGTTGATTCTGGCTGCGGTATCTGTCATCAGGAAACGGAAACTGCCGGAACCGTTCATCCACAGAGAGCGCAGACATGCCCGGATAGCGATAATCATCGGAGTCCTGTCATTGGGAACCGCCTATCTGTTCGATTCCCGTTATGAATTGAAATCGGATTTATATCCGGCCAATGTGTGCTATAACATTGCACTGGCCTTTCAACGTACCGCACAGACACAGAACTATGCAGAGACCTCGAAAGATTTCACTTATCAGGCAAAAGCCGTTCATCCGGGAGAGGATAGGGAAGTCTACGTCATGGTAATTGGAGAAACATCCCGTGCCGCCAACTGGTCGCTTTATGGTTATAATCGTGAAACGAACCCGAAACTTTCCCAAATAGAGGGGTTGACAGCCTTTTGCCACGTGCTGACCGAGTCTAACACCACGCACAAAAGCGTACCGATGCTGATGTCTCCGATTTCGGCTCATGACTTCAATTCCATATATCAACAAAAAGGAGTTATTACAGCATTCAAGGAAGCGGGATATCGAACGGCTTTTTTCTCCAACCAGCGCTATAACCATTCATTTATCGACTTTTTTGGAAAAGAAGCTGATACGTACGATTTTATTAAAGAAAATGCGGGAGACGCCAACCATAATCCTTCTGACGATGAACTATTGAAGCTGGTAGCTGCCGAATTGGCCCAAAATGCTTCCAAACAATTTATTGTTCTCCACACCTATGGCTCTCATTTCAATTATCGGGAACGTTATCCGTCGGACAATGCTTACTTCCTACCGGATTTTCCGGTAGATGCAGAAGTGAAATATAAGGATAATCTGGTAAATGCCTATGATAACTCCATCCGCTATACGGATGATTTTCTGGCACGTCTCATTGAGATGTTGCAAGAGCAGAATGTAGATGCGGCAATGCTCTATACTTCAGACCATGGAGAAGATATTTTCGATGATAACCGTCGTCTTTTCCTGCACGCATCACCGGTACCGTCCTATTATCAGATACACGTACCTTTCTTGGTGTGGATGTCTGACGGATACCGACGGCATTATCCGGTTCTTCTGCGAAACGCTGAAGCAAACAAGCAGAAAAACATTTCATCCAGCGCGTCTTTCTTTCAGACTATGCTGGAACTGGGAGGAGTGGAGACGCCTTACCGGAATGATTCATTATCCGTTACAAGCGCTTTGTATTCCGAAAAGCCCGGCGTATATCTCAACGACCACAATGAAGCCCGGTCTTTGGATGATATAGGAATGCGTAAAGAAGATTTTGAAATGCTGCAGAAGAAAGGAATAATATATCGGTAAAACCAAATATTCCGAGCACTAAAACAACAAAGAGGGGCAGAACGAATTTCAAACCTTATTCTGCCCCTCGGTTTGTATATTACCAATCACTGCCTGCGTGATTCTTTCCAGTCAGAGATTCTATCTTCAATTTGTAATTATTAGCCCCTTCCGCAATATTCTTTCCGGCGTCTGCCGTTCCCATACCATACGCGACGACAGGAGTTTGCCATACCATTCCGGCATGTATGGCGCTTCCCTGATAAGGTCTTAATAGTTCATCTATCGTAAAGTTGTTTCTTCCGCCGCTACGATATGCGCTGTATTCGGAACCGGTAGTAACCGCCACCAACAACGCCTTGCCCGCCACCGCCGGAGTCTTAGCCAGATAAGTAAACACCTCATCCTGCCATTTCTTCAACAAAGAAGGAGCCGACATCCAATATAACGGAAACTGAAACACAAGAGTAGACGCCTGGGATATAATCTTGCTCCATAAATCTACATTAAAAGCGTCTTCGGGACGCATTTCATACAAATTGTATATCGCCACTTCTTCCAACTCTTTGATGGCATCCGCCAATGCCTTATTGGCTTGCGAACTTTTAATATCGGGGTGTGCCAGAAGAACCACGACTTGTTTTGCACTTTTATCCATAGTGTATTTTATAAATTAGAAATATCTGTTGATTAGTCACAAAGATAGAAAAACATGGATATATAACAAAAAAGGAACAACTATTGTTGTTCCTTTTTTAAGTACACCCTCAGGGATTCGAACCCTGGACCCACTGATTAAGAGTCAGTTGCTCTACCAACTGAGCTAAGAGTGCATTCTTATTTCCTGTTTGCGGGTGCAAAGGTAGTCCTTTTATTTTATTCCGCAAACAATTCCAGGACTTTTTTCGATGGAATCGGTATCTTTTTATTCAAACTCGTATAGTTCGGAAGGAGTAGTCCTCTTTAAAGCACAGAGTTGCACGTCTTTACCTACAATGATACCTTTCTCTCTCAATTTCCATTCAACGGTTTTATAGGCCAGTTCCGGATGGTTGTTATCTTTGCTTAAATGGCAAAGCCAGATATATTGCAAATGCTCAGTGATATTTTCAGCAAGAAACTCTGCGGTAGCGATGTTACTCATGTGTCCGGTACGGCTGGTGATACGCTCCTTTAAGTATTGGGGATAAGTACCCATGCGCAGCATTTCGTCATCGTAATTGGCTTCCAATATCAGATAATTGGCTTTGCAGATATAATACGCCGCGGTAGGAGTGATTTCTCCAAGGTCGGTGAGGAAAGAGAATACTTTTCCGTCTATCTCGATACAATAACCTACATTGTCCGTACCGTCATGGGGAACTTCAAAAGATTCGATATGGAAATCTTCCAACTGCATAGGTTGTTGCTTTTCCAGATAACGGACGGACGAATGCAGCTTCTCCGTCATACAGTAACTCTTGTTTATACCTTCGTGAATGCGCGCCGTCGTATAAATAGGTATATTCAGTTTTTCTCCCAGTCCGCCTACCGCCTTTATATGGTCGGCATGGTCATGGGTAACGAACACCGCACGTATCATTTCCATATTGATACCTGCCTCTTTTAATCCTTTTTTTATGGTACGGACAGCGATACCGGCATCAATAAGTATTCCGTATTTCTCTGTGCCTATATAGTAACAATTGCCACTGCTACCACTTGCAAGGCTTATAAATCTTACTTTCATTCTAATCTACTTAATTACAAAAAGCCGTCACTTTTTTGAGAAAAAATGACGGCGAAGACAGTGCAAATGAGGGCAGAATTAAGCGTACTTAAATTATGCCGAAAGCAGCCTGTCTTCGCATTGGGCGACAAATATACGGAAAATATGCAATATAAAAGATTATACTTTCTTCTTTTTGTCGATGAATTCGGTGGTTTTGGCAAAAATCAACAGAGCTACGGCGGCCACCAATCCTATTCCCGCAAAATAATACCAGATATAATGCGCGTTCATACTGGCCGCTTCCCAAGCTTCCCGACTTGCAAACAAAGCCGGATCGGGACAGTATTTGGTCAGTAACACACCCGCTATGCCAAATCCGAAAATGGATGACAGAAAAGAATGGAGATGGCTGAACCCGAGATACATACCTTCTTCTCCCTCTGGAGCCTGCAATGAGAAATATTCCAAATATCGCGGAGAAATAAAACATTCCGCCAACGCTTGTACCACAATACCGAGTATCATCATCAAGGTAATATTGCTCATTCCCGCAATAACATCGCTGCCCAACAGATTTCCGCATGCCATCAGCAATGCAGAAACAGGAATCAGGAACATACCGATATTCATGGAAGTAATGGCCGTGCGTTTCGCCATCCATCTGGTGATGAAACTTACACAACAAACCACCACAAAAGGATTTACATTGGCTATCCAACCCGGTTTGGCAGTTTCGCCGGCCATACGGATAACATATTTAGGCATTGTGGCGTACAGTTGCTGTTGCACCATCCAGAATCCCGTTACAATAAGGATAAGAATCAATAAACGCCAGTTTGTGATGATGCGCAGAAAACCTCGTCCTATCTCACTCATACTTTTACCTTCACCTGCCGTATGCGCCGATTTATACAGAAGAATAACGGACAACAACGCCAGAATGGTCATTGAGGCGGAAAAGAAATTGATATAGATATAAGCCTGCTCGCCGATAGCGTCGCGCAACGGATCGATAATGGTCTTTCCTGTAAAAGCGCCGAAGTTCACCATCATATAAAAGATGGAATAACCGCGGGCACGGGTCGTTTCGGTGGTTTCTTTCGCCACCGATGCGGAAATAACAGACTTAATGAACGAACCGCCAAGCATGATGACAAACAGCACAGGAACAATCATCCAGCGTTCACTGCTATCGGTCAGTCCCGAAAAGCGTGTCACTTCGCCATATTCCACCAGTCCGGCTGCTTCCAGCAAGGTAGGTAACACTCCCAAGCCCAAATAACCCGCAGACAACAAAGAGAATGCGATAATCATCGATTTACGGAAACCTATCTTATCGGCATAAGCTCCGGTAAATATGGGAAGCAGATACAGCCCGCCCGAGAACAGACCGGAAATCATACTCGCCTCAAAATCATTGAAACCTAAAATACTGGACAGATAAATGGTGAGAACAATAAATACGGCATAATACGCCATGCGTTCAAAAAGTTCTACCGTGTTGCTTACCCAAAAGGCCTTGCTAAAACCTTTGGCATTAGTTTGGGGTGATTGAGTCATCCTTTACTGATTAATTATTACGTTTTTATTACTTATCTTTGCGGCAAAGATAGACAATAACAATAAAACGGACAACGTATGACAGACAAAATAGAAGTCGTGGCATTCGATGCGGACGATACCCTTTGGGAAAATGAGCTTTATTTTCAGGAGTTCGAACGTAAGTTCTGTGATTTGCTAAAAGCATATCAGCCATCGGCAACAGTCTCGCAGGAACTGTTTAAGACAGAGATGAAGAACCTGCACATGTATGGATATGGTCTGAAAAGCATGATGCTCAGTATGATTGAAACCGCATGCCGGATTACCGACGGAACAGAAAACATGCATTGCGTGGAAGAAATCATCAAATTGGGACAGGAACTTCTGCAAAAGCCCGTCACGCTTTTAGACGGAGTAGAAGATGTATTACTCCAACTGCAAGGAAAATACAAGCTGGTACTGGCAACCAAAGGAGACCTGTTCGACCAAAGAAGAAAGGTGATGAGCTCGGGACTGATGAAGTACTTCTGCCACGTTGAAATAATGAGTGACAAGAAAGAAACCGATTATCAAAAACTTCTCGACACCATGAAATGCAATCCGCGAAATTTCCTGATGCTGGGAAACTCCGTCAAATCGGATATACTGCCGGTATTGGAGTTAGGCGGATATGCCGCCCACATTCCTTACCATATTACCTGGCAATATGAAACCCATGACGGAAACATAACAAGCCCCAACTTCATCCAATTAAAGAACATCAAAGATATAACGGAATACCTCTTATAAGGTAACCTGTCATTCAGAGCGCAACGAAGAATGACAGATAGTATAAGTCTAAAATCAGCAGTATTTAATAAAAAGCCCTTCCACGCTCGCCATAAAGCATCAAGCGTGGAAGGGCTGATTTTAATTATCTCGTCCTTGTCTTAGAACTGGAAGAACTTCTTAGCGTTGTAGTAGCTGATATCTTCAATCATCTGATTTACGCGTTCCATTTCAGCAACAGGAATTTCGCCGTTTTCCACATCACGACCTACGAGGTTACACAATGTACGACGGAAATATTCATGACGCGGATAGGAGAGGAAAGAACGTGAGTCTGTCAACATACCTACGAAACGGCTCAGCAAGCCAAGTACGGAAAGTGCGTTCATTTGCTTTTCCATACCGTCTTTCTGGTCGAGGAACCACCAGCCTGAACCGAACTGAATCTTACCGGCAATCGTACCGTCCTGGAAGTTACCCAGCATAGTAGCGATTACTTCATTGGCACACGGGTTCAGATTATAAAGAATGGTCTTGGTCAGTTTGCCTGCCGAATTCAAGCGGTCGAGGAACTTAGCCATTGCTTTAGCGGTAGTAAACTCACCGATAGAGTCAAAACCGGTGTCAGGGCCGAGCAACTTGAACATTTTACTGTTGTTGTTGCGGATGGCTCCATAGTGGAATTGCTGTGTCCAGCCCTTCTCCCAATCCATTTCACCAAAGGCAATCAGCATAGCCGACTTGAACTTCAGGATTTCTTCCTTGGTCAATTCGGCGCCGCCATACACTTTATTGAAGATTGCCTTGATTTCCGCATCCGTATAATCTTCCGCATAGAATTCTTCGATACCATGGTCGGACAGTTTACATCCTTGAGCGGCGAAGAAGTCATGACGCTTGCGCAAAGCGGCAATCATATCGTCGAAAGTAGAAATAGCCACACCGCTCACTTCTGCCAGCTTCTCTACATAAGTGCGGAAATCAGCAGGAACTTCTACCGCCATCGCCTTGTCGGGACGCCAAGTAGGCAACATCTTGATTTCAAAGCCGCTTTCACGGGTCTTGATATGATATTCCAGTGAATCGACGGGGTCATCGGTCGTACAAACAGCTTCCACGTTATAACGGCGCATCATGCCGCGAGCCGAGTATTCGGGTTGTTTCAGCTTCTCGTTACATTCGTCATAGATTTCACGTGCGGTTTTAGGGTTCAAAATCTTGTCGATGCCGAATGCAGTCTTCAATTCCAAGTGCGTCCAGTGGTACAAAGGATTACGGAAAGTATAAGGTACGGTTTCCGCCCATTTCTCGAACTTTTCCCAATCGGTGGTGTCCTTACCGGTGCAGAAACGTTCGTCCACGCCGTTGGTACGCATTGCGCGCCATTTGTAGTGGTCGCCACCCAACCAGATTTCCGTCAGTGACTTGAATTGGTAATCGTCTGCTACCATTTGTGGAATTAAGTGACAGTGATAGTCGATAATCGGCATTTTAGCCGCATGTTCGTGGTACAACTTCTGTGCGGTTTCTGTCTGCAACAGGAAGTTCTCGTCCATAAAGTTTTTCATCTTCTTGTGTTTTAAGTATCTAAAAAAATTACTTTCTTGTTATTACACCTATATAGTATTGATTGTAAAGCTGATAGGCCTGATAAGGCTTTTTGCTTTTATTAACCGTTATCGAACACAAAAGTAGAAATTTTACTTGGAGAAACAAAATAATTCGTATCTTTGCGGCAAATATTTATAATATTTAAGTTTTGAACGTAAGACCTTTAAACGCCTTTAGGTAGGAGAGAATGGAAAACAAGAATTATACGATAAAGGACATTGCACGTATGGCAGGCGTGTCTGCCGGAACTGTAGACCGTGTGCTCCATAACCGGGGCGACGTATCCCGCGCAAGCAGAGAAAAGGTTCAGAAAGTTCTTGATGAAATAGATTATCATCCCAATATGTTTGCCATAGGTCTGGCGGCCAAAAAGCGTTATCATGTGGTATGTATCATACCTTATTATATAGAGCATGATTACTGGCATTCCGTGGCGCAGGGAATAGACCGCGCCGCGCAGGAAATGCGTCCGTTCAACGTAGGCGTGGATTACCTGTTTTACAGCCATGCAAACAAGCCTTCTTATCAAGAGGCATGCACGCGGCTTCAATCCGAGTCCGTCGATGCGGTATTGATTGCTCCGAATTTTCAGGACGATACTTTGAAACTGACATCGTATCTGGAAAGCAAGAATATACCTTACGCCTTTATCGACTTCAACATGGAGCAGACCCATGCTTTATGTTATATAGGCCAGGACTCTCAGGTCAGCGGATACATTGCGGCCAAGATACTGATGCGCCGTTACCGGGAAGGCCAGGAGCTGGTGCTTTTCCTGAACAACCAAAAGAACAGCCCCGCCGAGGTGCAGATGCAACGCCGCCTGGAAGGTTTTATGCAATACCTTGCCGCCGAGCACCGGAATCTGATTGTACACGACTTTGTTCTCCACAAAGAAAACACCGACGCTAATGAAAAGCAGCTGGATACTTTCTTTGCCGAACATCCCAAAGTCGCTTTAGGAGCCGTCTTCAACTCTCGCGTATATCAAGTGGCAGGCTACTTGCAGAGAAAGAAGCAAAAGCTGGACGCGCTGGTAGGTTACGACCTGCTTCAAAAGAATGTGGAATACCTGAAAAGCGGCGAGGTGAACTATCTCATCGGACAACGCCCCGGATTGCAAGGATATTGCGGCGTTAAAGCGTTATGCAATCACATCGTATTCAAGAAGCCGGTGACTGCCGTAAAGTATATGCCCATCGACGTTCTGATGAAAGAAAACATCGACTTCTACTTCGAATTCGAGTAGTTCCCCAAGCATCGTACAATTTAAATCATAATCCATAAATCATAATTAAAATCAGTTTTAAGATGAAAGCATTAAACAAACAGACGGCTCCCAAGTCCGTTGCTCCCGAGCGAATTATCCAATTCGGTGAAGGTAACTTCCTTCGTGCATTTGTAGACTGGATTGTTTACAACATGAATCAGAAAACCGACTTCAACAGTAGCGTTGTAGTGGTTCAGCCCATAGAAAGAGGTATGGCAGAATGGCTGAACGGCCAGGACTGTCTTTACCACGTCAATCTGCAAGGCCGTCTGAACGGTGAGGCTGTCAACAGCCTCACGCGTATCGACTGTATCAGCCGCGCATTGAATCCGTACTCTCAAAACTCCGCATTCATGGCGCTTGCCGACCAGCCCGAGATACGTTTCGTTATCTCCAACACAACGGAAGCCGGTATTGCATTCGACCCGAATTGCAAATTCACCGACGCTCCCGCATCGTCTTATCCGGGCAAACTGACTCAGCTTCTGTACCGTCGTTTCAAAACTTTCAAGGGCGACAAGAGCAAAGGTCTTATCATCATGCCTTGCGAATTGATTTTCCTGAACGGCCATCACCTGAAAGAATGCATCTATCAGTACATCGAACTGTGGAAAGACGACTTCGGCGCAGATTACGAGAAGTTCAAGACCTGGTTCACAAAGTACTGCTACGTATGCGCTACTCTGGTAGACCGTATCGTTCCGGGCTTCCCGCGTAAGGAAATCGCGCAGATTCAGAAGAAAATCTGTTATGCCGACAACTTGGTTGTACAGGCCGAAATCTTCCATCTGTGGGTTATCGAAGCTGCCGAGAACCTCTCTCTCCGCCAGTTGGCAGAGGAATTCCCCGCAAACAAGGCAGGCATGAACGTACTCTTCGTGAAGTCCGAGGCTCCTTACCACGAAAGAAAGGTAACCTTGCTGAACGGTCCTCACACCGTGCTTTCTCCGGTGGCTTACCTCAGTGGCGTAAACATCGTGCGCGACGCCTGTAACCACCCTGTTATCGGCAAGTACGTCCGCAAAGTACAGTTCGACGAACTGATGCAGACATTGAATCTGCCCATGGACGAATTGAAGAAATTCGCCGCCGATGTATTGGAACGTTTCGACAATCCTTACGTAGAACATCAGGTGACCAGCATCATGCTGAACTCCTTCCCGAAATACCAAACCCGCGACCTGCCGGGCTTGAAGACTTATCTGGAACGCAAAGGCGAACTTCCGAAAGGACTCGTGCTCGGTCTTGCCGCCATCATCACATATTATAAGGGCGGTGTGCGTGCCGACGGTGCGGAAATCACTCCGAACGACGCTCCCGAAATCATGCAATTACTGAAAGACCTTTGGGCGACAGGCGACACCCGCAAAGTAGCGGAAGGCGTATTGGCAGCCAAAGACCTTATTTGGGGCGAACACGGGGACTTGAACACCATCCCGGGATTAACGGATATGGTTACCGGTTTCTTGAACTCCATTCAAGAAAAGGGTATGCTGGAAACAGTGAAAGGTATTCTCTAAACAAGAACCGATATATAACGAAAGAAAACAGGGTAAGACTTCGGTTTTACCCTGTTTTTTATACCTGCCACACTAAATATAACAGTAGTTATATGATGCCCGGCCGACTTTTTTCATGTACCTTTACCAGATAATACATATTCATTAAAATCCGAACAAATAATGGAAAACAACTCCGACTTAAACAACCAGGCAGCCCGATACACCCTATGCTTCAACGACTGCTGCGCTAAGGCCGAAAGCTGCTTGCGACACAGTATGACACAATACAATACGGCGAAAAACATCCGACTGTCCGTTATCAATCCCCTCTGTTATCCGGAAGCGGGAAAGGAATGCCCGCATTTCCGTACAAACAAGAAGATACGGGTAGCGTGGGGTTTCAAAAACCTGTACGATGACATGCCCGCACGCATTTCCCGCGCCATCCACCTCAATTTGGAAGCCGTCTTCAATCATTCTCCCTATTACCGATACCGCAATCAAAAGTTGGGACTTACTCCGAAGCAACAGGAATGTATCCGCCAAGTGTGCAGGAAACATGGTTGGAACAAGGAGATCGCTTTCGACCGATACACCGAAGAATACGACTGGTAGGCATCCCGCCCGCGTTTCCCTGCGGAACCGCCGATTTTCTCCCGCATGATATTTTAATTTCCAACGGTTGGTACAAGGAATACCAACCGTTGGTACGTCTTGTACCTTACTATGGTACACGTCGTACCACAGTAGGGTACAGGCCGTACCACGCTGAGGTACGGGACGTACCAAAGGCAGGAACTCCCTGGTACATACACAGGTCTGATAGACAGTGAAGTATACAATATGAATTTGCGAACATATTTTTCCTATCTTTGTTCCCTGTATCAGTAAGATTACCCAAATATAGAAAAATGAAATACGGAGTAAACAGGAAAGTATTGCTTATCACCGCCGGAATCGTGTGGATGGCAGCCGGAGCCAATATCCTCCGGATAGGAATCGTGACATGGCTGACGGATTCACAATATTGGCTGTTCAAGATAGGAGAGGCTACGGTTGTATTTCTTCTGTTCTTTTTGCTGGTCTTCAAGAAACTCTACTACAAGCACACCAAACGTATCGAACAAAAAAAGAAAGAGAAGAATTGCCCTTTTTCTTTCTTCGATGTAAAAGGTTGGATTGTAATGGTCTTTATGATAACGTTCGGCATTACGATACGCTCGTTCCATTTATTGCCGGACGCGTTTATTTCGGTATTCTATACCGGGCTTTCGCTTGCACTCATGTCCACCGGGGTATTGTTTATACGCTATTGGTGGGTAAGCAGAAAAAGCAATCTGCTTACTCCGCCGCCCGAAGAATGAAGGTGGTGGCGCCGATGGTTACAATAGCTCCGTCCTCAATACGGACACGGTCTTTATCGCCCAGAATTTCATTGTTAAGGAAAGTACCCGTCAGGCTCGGAGCGTCACGCAGTGTATAAACGAGTTTGCCCTGCTTGTTGCGTTTCACGTTGATAACACAGTGGTTGCGGTCCATGCTCATATCCGAGGTTTCTATCGGGACATTGATAACCGTTCCTACGCAGCGACGGCCTATCTTATTGTCGCCCTCTTGCAAAGGCAGCACTTGCTTGAAGCCAAAGACATTCTCAATGACCGTAATGTTTCCGAAAGCTTCCTTGTATTCGGTCTCGTCCGGATTCTCTTCTTTCTGCGGCGCTTTCATTTTCGTCTTGCCCAAACGTATGCTGAATTGCTTTTTGCAGTTCTCGCAGACAAACACCAAGGACTGGCCTTCCGTGTATTTTGTTTCGTCGAAAGTCAGATAGTTCTCACATTTGGGGCAACGGATACGTTTCATTGAATTGATGGATAGTTGGTAATTAATAATTCGCTATGGAGAAAGTCATCTTTTCAGCACCCAGGCGTTCTGAAACGCTTCATCCTGACGAATCTTGTTTAAAGCGCGATAAGCTTCCGCTTCTGTGGCGCACGACTGAATGCTGACACGCATTTTGCCGTCACCGATAATCGCTTTGGCGCCGGTATGGCCTTTGGCAATCAACCGCTGCGCCATGGCATCGGCATCCTTTTCGGTTCCTACGCTGGCAATGATGATATGGTAAGGCGTTTTGGCGGGCTGAACGACAGGAACAGCAGCTGTCGTTTCCGTTTTAGGCTGAACGGGAGCCGCTGCGGACTGCCTGCGGACTTTCACTTCTTTCACGGCAACAGGGGCGACGACTTTTTTACCCGCAGACTGCGACAGGCCGGTTTGAGAGGCTTTCGCCTTCTTAGCGGCTGCCTGCTGATGAACGACAATCGGAGTAATAACCAGCGATTGCTTTTCTATCTGCTCGAATAACTCACCGGGCAGCAGACGGGCATAGTTGGCTTCCACCACTTCCGTATTCTCTATGGGCGCGGAAAAGAAGAAGAACAGAGCCACAATGGCAATCATGGCAACCGCATTGGTCAGATAAGAGGGGCTGATACGAATCTCGTACTTACGCTTCTTTTCTTCCCGGACAACGGGTGCGAAAGGAATGGTCTTGCTCTCGTAAGGCTTACGCAGAACGGCCAGTTCCTGCATCTCGAAACTGTCGAGCCCATATAAGTAAGGAGTGGTAATCTTATTGTCGTACGGCACGAAATCGTAGGCATCGTGAATGTTGTAGCGCAACTCGCCGATATTGGGCAAATCCGCTTTACCATTCTCATGGAGAAGCGACAGCAGCTCTTTCACCGATTTATCCACAATCCTGGTGGCATCGGAAAAGTCCGTACCGTACACAGCCATATAGGATTGCACCAGCAGTCCGTCATTCATCTTCAACTGCGGATTGAAACCGATAATACGGGTGGGGGGCAGGAAAGTATTTTCTTCCGCCACTCTCATTGCCGGAGTATAATGAGCGACAAATCCGCCCAAACCCGGAACAATGACACAATCATTCTCCAATAACAATACTTCTATGTGCTGCGCTAATTCAATCATGTTGCAAAAGTAGCGGTTTTATCGGATATACGCCACTTTCGGACAGCTTTTCTTATTAACAACTTATAAACACGGCGAACTTTGGAAACTCCTTTATCGCCCATGGCCGATATATTAGATTTTTTTCCTACTTTTGCACCGTCTTCCACATCTCTCTTTAATTAGGACTATAAACTATATTATATATTTTGAAATGAACACAGATAACTGTCAGCACTTAACCAGATACAGACTATTCACCATCATGCGTATCCCTATCTGTTTATTGGCCTTTATTCTCATGGGCGGCAACATGGCAACGGCGCAGGTTTCTCCTTTCGTGGAATACGGGGCTACCGTGCATACGGGAGACAACACTCCTTTATGGCAAGTAAGCAACCAACAGGGGCTCGGCTCTGTTTATGACAATACATACATACGGGGCGGACTGGGCTACAAGCATCAGCTCGGCAAGTGGAAATTCGAAGAAAAGCTGGACATGGTAGCTGCCGTGGGCATGAACTTCAAAGGCGACAAGGACATCTTTATCCAGCAGGCATATATAGACGCGCGTTACAAGTGGCTGGGACTGTTTGCCGGAAGCCGCGAGAAAGGCGCTCCGTTGCTGAACAACGCTTTGAGCAGCGGTGACATGACATGGTCGGGCAACGCCAGGCCGATTCCCCAAATCATGGTGGGCATCCCCGAATACCTTTACATACTTCCGCGCCTCGCCATCAAAGGTGAAATATCTTACGGATGGTTCACCGACAACAAATACCAGGAGCGCAAAGTAGGAGCAGGGCATTGGTACACAAAAGACATCAAGTATCATCACAAAGAGGGATTTATCCGTGTCGGCGTGCCTAACGGAAAATGGCAGCTCGACATCGGCATGACGCTCGATACGCAATTCGGCGGAAGCATAGTAGATTCGAACGGCAACGTAGCCAATCTGGGAAACACGTTGAAAGATTATTTCAGAGTATTTATTCCCGGCGCCGGCGATGAAGACAAGCCGTGGAACGACAGCAATTTCTTTCAGGGCAACTTCCTGGGCAGCGAGCAAATAAGGCTGACCCACCGTTCCGATAAGTTCTCAATCAGCGCATATCTGTGCAACCACTTCGACGACTTTTCCGCCATGGGTAAGCAGAACGGCTGGGACGGATTGTGGGGACTTGAAATGAGTTTCAACCATTTCAAACCTGTCAACGCGGTTGTGTTCGAGTTTTTGCAGACTACCAACATGAGCGGTCCGCTGCACGGCTTGCACGAACCCGAAGAAGGCCCTGTGCACAAAACAGGCGGCTCCGACAACTATTACAACAACAGCCTTTACCCCGGCTGGGCGCATTGGGGCATGATGATAGCCAATCCGTTGATTGCGTCGCCCATCTATAATAAAGACGGCGACATGACCTTCAAGTACAACCGTGTAAAAGCGTTGCACATCGGCTGGAGCGGACAGATAAGTCCGGAATGGAGCTACATCGCCAAGATGAGCCACAACAGGACGTGGGGTACTCCCGGCGCTCCCACGCTGGATATTCTGGAGAACTTTTCGGCCTACGCCTCGTTCTCTTATGCTCCCGAAAGATGGAAAGGCTGGAACTTCAACGCTTCTCTTGCCTTGGACATGGGAGAGATATACGGAGATAATTTCGGATTTCAATTAAAGATACATAAATCGTTCTAAAGCAATGAACTACATACAAACAGAAATTGATGGCGTATGGATCATCGAACCGAGAGTGTTCAATGACGCGCGCGGCTACTTTATGGAAGCGTTTAAAGAAGAAGAATTCCGTGCCAACATCGGCGATGTACATTTCGTACAGGACAACGAGTCTAAATCTTCTTTCGGTGTATTACGCGGACTGCATTATCAGAAAGGCGAATACAGTCAGGCCAAACTGGTACGTGTCATAAAAGGCAAGGTACTGGATGTTGCGGTCGACCTGCGCCGTTCGTCTCCTACATTCGGCAAGTACGTCAGCGTGGAGCTGAGCGAGGAGAACAAGCGTCAGTTCTTTATTCCCCGCGGCTTTGCCCATGGCTTTTTGGTGTTGAGCGACGAGGCAATCTTCACTTATAAAGTAGATAACGGCTATGCACCGCAGGCAGAGGCCTCCATTCGCTTCAACGACGAAACCGTCGGTATCGACTGGCCGGTTGCGGAATCTCAATTCATAGTATCAGAGAAAGACGGACATGCCGTATCGTTCAAAGATGCGGAATATTTTGAATAGGATATGAAAATAGCCATTGTCGGTACGGGATACGTCGGCTTAGTAACCGGTACTTGTTTTGCAGAAATAGGCGTCAACGTTATTTGCGTCGATACGAACGGCGAAAAGATAGAAGCGCTGAAGCAGGGAGTGATTCCAATCTACGAAAACGGACTGGAGGAAATGGTAAACCGGAACGCGAAAGCGGGACGCCTGCAATTCACGACTTCTTTGGAAAGTTGCCTGGACGAGGTAGATGTTATATTCAGCGCTGTGGGTACTCCGCCCGATGAAGATGGCAGCGCGGACTTGAGTTATGTGCTCGAAGTGGCGCGTACCATCGGACGCAACATGACGAAATACGTACTGGTGGTAACCAAGAGTACCGTTCCGGTGGGCACTGCCGGGAAAGTACGTGCGACGATTCAGGCTGAACTGGATAAACGGGGAGTACGAATAGAGTTTGACGTTGCTTCCAACCCCGAATTCCTGAAAGAGGGAAACGCCGTGGCCGACTTTATGAGCCCCGACCGGGTAGTGGTGGGAGTAGAGTCCGAACGGGCAAAGCAGCTGATGAGCAAGCTCTACAAACCGTTCTTGCTGAATAACTTCCGCGTCATCTTCATGGATATCCCATCTGCCGAAATGACAAAGTATGCGGCTAATTCCATGCTGGCTACCCGCATCAGCTTCATGAACGATATCGCCAATCTGTGCGAGCTGGTGGGAGCTGACGTCAATATGGTGCGCAGCGGCATCGGCTCCGATACGCGTATCGGCCGCAAGTTCCTCTATCCGGGCATCGGGTATGGCGGTTCGTGTTTCCCGAAAGACGTAAAGGCGTTAATCAAGACCGCCGAACAGAACGGTTATCGGATGCGTGTGCTCCAAGCAGTGGAGGAGGTCAATGAAAAGCAGAAAAGCGTCTTATTTGAAAAGCTGCAGCGACACTTCAGCGGCGATTTGCAGGATAAGACAATCGCCTTATGGGGATTGGCTTTCAAGCCGGAAACAGACGATATGCGCGAAGCGCCTTCGTTGATTCTGATAAACAAGTTGCTGAATGCGGGCTGTAAAGTGCGCGTATACGATCCGGCCGCCATGACGGAATGCCGCCGTAGGATAGGCGATAGCGTCTGCTACGCTACCGACATGTACGATGCCGCACTCGATGCGGATGCCTTGATGCTGGTGACGGAATGGAAAGAGTTCCGCCTGCCGTCATGGGCTGTCATCAAAAAGGCCATGAGAACCCCGGTATTATTGGACGGTCGCAATATCTACGAAAAGAAAGAAATAGAAGAACTTGGATTTACCTACCACTGTATAGGTAAATAAAGGAAGGAGACAGACATGAAAAAACTCGTAATAGAGTTGTGTTGCGTCATAGTGTTGGCTGCATGCGGTAATGGTAAGGAGCAAAATACTGTCGAAGAGGACTCTACGGCCAAGGCTCTGCTTCAAGGCGTTTGGATAGATGATGAAACCGAACTGCCTTTGATGCGCATAGAAGGAGACACCATATACTATGCCGATCCCCAGAATATCCCCGTATCATTTAAGATTATACGAGATACGATATATGTGTACGGCAGCAATACCGTAACCTACAAGATTGACAGGCAGACCGAGTACAGCTTTTGGTTTCATTCATTGGCGGATGAGATTGTAAAGCTGCATAAATCGGAAAGTCCCGAAGATGCGCTTGCCTTTGAGAACAGGGAAGTGGAAGTCATACCCACTACGGAAGTAGTGAAAAAGGATAGCGTAGTAATGTACAAAGGTACACGCTACCGGGGATATGTGTACATCAATCCCTCGAAGATGAAGGTTGTCCGCTCGTCCTATTCAGAGGGTGGTATCAGTGTGGATAATGTTTATTACGACAATGTCATACATATCTGCGTGTATGAGGGCAGGCGGATGTTGTATGGCAAAGACATTACCAAGAAAATGTTTGCCGGTATCTTTCCTGAGGAGACGTTGAGCCAAATGATTCTTGCCGATATGAATTTTATGGGAGTTGACAACGAAGGCTACCGATACCAGGCAACCTTACGCGTACCGGAAAGTTCCGTATACAGTCTGGCGGATATTACAATCGGATTCGACAATCGGACGGAGATAAAAAAAGCGGAATAAATTCCGCTTTTACTTATTCTTGTTTCTTTGCCCGGGCAGGCTTTTTGCCGCCTTCCCTGCGTTTGTTGTTATTCCGGTTACCGCCTTTTCCGTTTCCGCTTTTTTCGTTTCCGCCACTCCGGCGTCCGCCGCCTTTGAAGTTGCTGCGTTTGCGTCCGTCATTGGAGCGCGGTTTATACTCGGGGGCTTCGCCCAATTCTTCCGGCACCGGTATCTTATAGATTTCCTTTTCCAGAAAATTCTCTATGCCCTTGAAGTTCGTCTGTTCCTTTTCGTTGACGAAAGTAAGAGCTACGCCGTCATTGTTGGCACGTGCCGTACGTCCGATGCGGTGTACGTAGTCTTCGCTGTCATGCGGCACATCATAATTGATAACCAAGCGGATATCGTCTATATCGATACCGCGCGCCACAATATCGGTGGCAACCAATATATTGACCCGACCCGCCTTGAACTCGTACATTACTTCCTCGCGCTGCGCCTGCTCGAGGTCGGAGTGCATTTCCCCGACGTTCAGCTTCATTTGCTTCAGCGCTTTGGTTACTTCTTTCACCTTCAGTTTGGAAGATGCGAAGATAATGACGCGTTCGGGCGTCTGCTCGGCGAAAAGACTGCGGATGATTCCTAACTTTTGGTTCTCATAGCATACATAAGCGGCCTGCACAATCTTTTCGGCAGGTTTGGAAACGGCAAGTTTCACTTCTGCCGGATCGTTCAGGATACTCTGCGCCAGTTGCTGTATCTTGGCAGGCATCGTAGCCGAGAACATAATGGTCTGACGTTCTTTAGGCAGGTATTTCACAATCTGCATAATGTCATCATAGAATCCCATGTCCAGCATGCGGTCTGCTTCATCCAGAATGAAGTAGGAGACGCGTGAAAGGTCTACATATCCCAGACTGAGATGCGCTATCAGGCGTCCCGGAGTTGCGATTACAACATCCGCACCCAAAGTCAGACCTCTTTTTTGCTGCTCGAAAAGCACTCCGTCATTACCGCCGTACACAGCCACGCTGCTCACCGGCATGAAATAGGAGAAACCCTCCATTTGCTGGTCTATCTGTTGCGCCAACTCCCGTGTAGGTGCCATTACTATACAGTTGATGGAATCTTCGGGATGCCCGCCTTCCGAAAGCTTGTTCAATATGGGCAACAGGTACGCGGCGGTTTTTCCGGTTCCGGTTTGTGCAACAGCTATCAAATCCCGGCCTTCGAGTATAACTGGTATTGATTTTTCTTGTATGGGGGTGCACTCGTCGAAACGCATTGCATCCAGTGCTTCAAGCACGTTGTCGTTTAATTTTAGTTCAGAAAACTTCATGAATTTCGTTATATTTGCCACAAAGATAATGCAAACCGAGAACAGAATAAAATGAACTTGTTCATTTTTTATGCCGAGGTGCAGCTTATTTTCGTATTTGGTACAAAGATAATGCAAACCGAAAGTAGAACAAAATAAGCTTGCTAAAAAATAAGCTCCTGCGAGAATTAATTATCGCAGGAGCTTACGCATATATGGTATGAACTTATTTTATCGCGGAATATCTATATAAGAATCTTTGAATCCCAGGAAGTAAAGCACTCCGTCCAGACCGATTGTGTTGATGGACTGCTTGGCATTTGCCACGACCTTAGGCTTGGCGTGGAAAGCGATACCCAATCCGGCGATACCCAGCATCGGCAAATCATTGGCGCCGTCACCCACCGCAATGGTTTGGGCTATGTCTACTTTCTCAACTTGCGCTATCAGGCGCAGCAGTTCGGCTTTGCGCTTGCCGTCCACTACATCGCCGAGATAACGTCCGGTCAGTTTGCCGTTCTCTATTTCCAGTTCATTGGCATAGACATAGTCGATACCGTATTTCTGCTGGAGATAACGCCCGAAATAAGTGAAACCGCCCGAAAGGATGGCAATCTTATAACCGTATTTCTTCAGAACATACATCAGGCGGTCAACACCTTCCGTAATAGGCAGGTTCTCGGCGATCTCCTGCATGACAGACTCGTCCAGGCCTTTCAGCAGAGCCACCCGCTCGCGGAAGCTTTCCGTAAAGTCTATCTCTCCACGCATGGCACGTTCCGTAATAGCCTTTACCTGCTCGCCGACACCTGCACGTATGGCCAGTTCGTCTATAACCTCGGTCTCTATCAATGTAGAGTCCATGTCAAAGCAAATAAGGCGGCGCATACGACGATACATATTGTCCAGCTGGAAAGAAAAGTCCATTTCCAGTTCGCTGGCCAGTTGCATCAGCTGCTCCTGCATGGCTATGCGGTCTTTAGGTGTGCCTCGTACGGAGAACTCAATGCAGGCGCGTGTTTTCGTATCGCATTCATCCAGCGGAATACGTCCCGTAAGGCGCTTGATGGCATCGATATTCATACCTTGCTCCGCCAGAATACGGGTAACCGCCGAAATCTGGCGGGCAGACAACTTACGTCCGAGCAGCGTGAGAATATAACGGTTCTTACCCTGCATGCTCACCCAGTTTTCATACTCTTGCGCCGTAATAGGATAGAAGCGGATAGTGACACCCAAAGACGATGCCTTGAAAAGCAACTCTTTCATGATAAAGCCGGAATGTTGTTCTTCCGTTTTACATAGGATACCCAATGACAGGGTGTTATGGATGTCGGCTTGTCCGATGTCGAGGATGGTAGCATCGTACTTGGCAAGAATTTCTGTAACCGAAGCCGTCAGTCCCGGACGGTCTTCACCTGTTACGCGGATAAGAATAAGTTCTGTACTTAATGGTTGCATAAGTTGTCTATTAATAGGATAACAAGCCACAAAAGTAAGGAAAAATCTCGCCTTTTATGCTAAATAACATAAAAAAGTGCACTAAAAAAGTGAGAAAATTGCTTGTTTATTTGGAAGTTACTTTAAGAATTACTTACCTTTGCACCCGATTTCAGAATTAAAGGCTTTGAGTATCAATGAATTCCTCTCATTGCAAGGTCTGAGAAGATGACGTTCCGGGAAGAAATCACTGCCAAAAAGGACAGTCCCGGATAGTATTAACCAAAATCGTGTTACATGAAATATGTAAAATGGATTTTTGTTGTATTACTAATTGGTTCCTTGACTTCTTTTGTAGAAAAAGACAAACCGACCGGTGGTTTGAATGTGGGTGACATAGCCCCGGACTTTAAAATCCAATCTATGTCTGCCGGGCAACCGTTAGCCGAACTTTCAGACATGAAAGGCAAATATGTGTTGCTTAGCTTTTGGGCAAGTTATGACGCGCACTCCCGGATGCAAAACGCAAGTTTGAGCAATGTGCTTCGTTCCGCTTCCCGCAATGAAAATGTGGAAATGGTTTCCGTCTCATTCGATGAGTACCAATCTATTTTTAAGGAAACTGTTCGTAAGGACCAAATAGTTACGCCCACTTGTTTCGTGGAAACTAAAGGCGAGTCCTCCGGCTTATTCAAGAAATATCGCTTAGGCCGCGGATTTACTAACTATTTATTAGATGAGAATGGTGTGATTATTGCCAAAAACATCTCTGCTGCAGAGCTTTCAGCTTACTTGAATTAAGCGCTTCAATGCACAACGCTGCAACGAAGGGATTAAAGAACCTGTAAGAAGAAAGTGGGGTTTCTTCCGACAACGGGCGGTCTGTCCGCCTGAAAAGAAGGAAGAACAAAACAAAAGAGGAAATGAATACAACAAAAAAGCCGTCCCGCACTTGTGGAAACACAAGAGCGGGACGGCTTCTTATTTTAAATATCCTGTGATTTGCCTTGGCGACAGCTTCCTGCAATTACTTACTTCGGCGCTTTCTTATACAGGTAGAATGCTATGAATGCATAAAGCAGGTTCGGTATCCATACCGCAATGACGGGCGGCACATTACCGTTCACCGCAAATGTGGAGGCAATCGTTTGGAACAGAATGTACGAGAAACTTAATCCCAAGCCTATACCCAGATGCAATCCCATACCGCCTTTTGTCTTTTTCGAAGAAAGAGATACACCTATCAGCGTCAGGATGAACGAGGCGAAAGACATGGCTATACGTTTATGATATTCTATCTCGAACTCCTTGATATTGGCAAAACCACGCTGCCGTTGCCTGCCTATGTACTCGCTCAGCTGAGGGCTGGTAAGCATCTCCTGCTGGTTCTTCATGATAAGGAAGTCGGCAGGCTCCATAAACAGGATGGTATCCAGCCGCTCTCCTTTGACGATACTTTCGCGCATACCGTCCATTTCACGAATCATGTAGTCTTTCACTTTCCATTTATGCACAGCTGCCGTATCGTAGGTGATGCTGCGTGCAGTGAGGTGAGACACCAGCTGTTTGTCCTTGAACTTATCGAGTGAAAAGCGATAACCGGTTTTGCTGTAATCCTCAAAACGCTCTATATAGGCAATGACTCCCGAATCGACCTCCAACTGAATATTGCGGGCTGTGGTGGACTTACGGGGCTTATAGTATTTATCCTCGAAATTAAGTCGCGTGACGCTGCCTTTAGGAATGACGTACGAACCGAGACAGAACGTAGTGATCGCAATGATAGCCGCCGACACCATATAAGGACGCAGCATACGCTTAAAGCTCATTCCCGTAGAGAACATTGCGATAATCTCCGAGTTCTCCGCAAGCTTGGAAGTAAAGAAGATTACCGCGATAAAGACGAACAGCGGGCTGAACAGATTGGCAAAGTAGGGGATGAAGTTCATGTAGTAATCGAAGATAATGGCTTTCCACGGCGCTTCATGGGACATAAAGCGGTCCATTTTCTCATTAAAGTCGAATACTACGGCGATGGAGATAATCAGGGCTATGGCAAACACGTATGTTCCCAGGAACTTCTTAATGATGTACCAGTCCAGCCGCTTGAGGAACTTGTTTTTCCCGACAGGCAGTTTTATATCTTTCAGTATCTTCCGGTCAATCTTGCTCATAATCTTGTCGATACACGTTGTACCATCATCGGTTTCCATGTAGAGAAATCACCGGCGATAATATGCTTGCGGGCTTCACCGGCAAGCCAGAGGTAAAACGCCAGATTGTGAATGGAAGCAATCTGCATGGCCAGCAATTCCTGCGCATGGAACAGATGGCGCAGATAGGCCTTACTATATAATGTATCTACGTAAGATGCGCCGTCCGCCTCAATAGGAGAGAAGTCGGTTTCCCATTTCTTATTACGCATATTGATGATACCGTCTTTGGTGAACAGCATCCCGTTACGTCCGTTGCGTGTAGGCATCACGCAGTCGAACATGTCAACTCCGCGTTCGATGCCTTCCAGAATGTTTACAGGCGTACCTACCCCCATCAGATAACGGGGTTTGTCTTTCGGAAGAATCTCATTCACCAACTCTATCATTTCGTACATCTTCTCCGTAGGCTCACCTACGGCCAGACCGCCGATTGCATTACCCTCGGCTCCTTTAGAGGCTATGAACTCCGCCGACCGTTTACGCAGGTCGGGATAGACACATCCTTGCACGATAGGGAAAAGCGCCTGATGATAACCGTACTTGGGTTCCGTTTCGTTGAATCGCGTGATGCAACGGTTCAGCCAACGGTGCGTCATTTCCATCGACTTCTTGGCATAGGCATATTCCGCATCGCCCGGAGTACATTCGTCAAACGCCATCATTATGTCCGCTCCGATAGTACGCTCGATGTCCATTACCCTCTCCGGAGTGAAGACGTGCTTGCTTCCGTCGATGTGCGAACGGAACTCGGCGCCTTCTTCGCGCAGTTTGCGGATACCCGCCAATGAAAAGACCTGGAAACCGCCGCTGTCGGTCAGCATCGGACGGTCAAAGCCGTTGAACTTATGCAGTCCGCCGGCTTTCTCTATAACATCCAATCCGGGACGCAAATAAAGATGATAGGTATTCCCTAATATAATCTGCGCCTTTATATCTTCTTTCAATTCTGTCAGATGCACGCCTTTTACGGTTCCCAACGTACCTACCGGCATAAAGATGGGAGTTTCAATCTGCCCATGGTCAGTGGTAATCAAACCTGCACGCGCATTCGTCTTGCTGTCTGTGTACTGTAACTCAAATGTCATTCTTCTTACTTTTCTATCTTTTCTTTTTTAACGGACAAGTCGATGGCATCAGCTACTTTTTCATCAGTCAGCGCAATGGCAAACACCTCTTTTACATCTTTCACATAGTGGAAAGTCAGTCCTTTCAGATAAATTTCCTGTATCTCTTCAATGTTCTTACGGTTCTCGTCGCTGAGGATAATCTCCTTGATGCCGGCACGTTTGGCAGCCAGAATTTTTTCTTTGATGCCACCGACGGGAAGCACTTTTCCACGGAGCGTGATTTCGCCCGTCATGGCAAGGTTGGCTTTTACTTTTCTCTGCGTAAGTGCGGATGCCAGCGAAGTAGCCATCGTTATACCCGCCGACGGACCATCCTTGGGAATAGCTCCTTCGGGAACATGAACATGGATATTCCAGTTGTCGAAAATATCTTCATCAAGATTCAGCAACGAAGCATGTGCCTTAATGTACTCCAGCGCCAGCATAGCCGACTCTTTCATTACATCGCCCAAGTTTCCGGTCAGCGTCAGGCGGCCGCCTTTGCCGCGACTGAGACTGGTTTCGACGAACAGAATCTCACCGCCGACAGCAGTCCACGCCAAGCCGGTAACCACACCGGCATATTCATTGCCTTGATACTTGTCGCGCGTATATTCGGGAGCGCCCAGGAATTCGTACAAATCACCCGGCTTAATTTCGGTCTTTGCGAAATAACCGTCCGTAGCATATTGACGAGCCGATTTACGCAGAATCTTTCCAATCTTCTTCTCCAACTCACGCACACCGCTTTCACGGGTATAAGACTCTATGATCGCTTCCAGCGTATTCTTGGGAATCTTGATATCGTTTTTCTTCATACCGTTTGCTTCCAACTCTTTGGGAACCAAATGGCGACGGGCAATCTCTATCTTTTCCTCGGTGATATAACCGCTTACTTCAATCAACTCCATGCGGTCGAGCAACGGTCCGGGAATCGTATTCAGATTATTGGCGGTAGCAATGAACATTACTTTCGACAAATCATAATCCACATCCAGGAAGTTGTCGTGAAACGTAGTATTCTGCTCCGGGTCGAGTACTTCGAGCAGAGCGGAAGAGGGGTCTCCCTGACGGTCGGCGCTCACCTTGTCTATCTCATCCAATATAAATACCGGATTTGAAGAACCGGCTTTAATCAGACTTTTGATGATGCGTCCCGGCATCGCTCCGATATAAGTCTTGCGGTGTCCGCGTATTTCGGCTTCATCGTGCACGCCACCCAAAGACATACGGATATACTTCCGCTTCAAAGCAGCCGCAATAGAACGCCCCAAAGAGGTTTTACCCACACCCGGAGGGCCATACAGGCAGATGATAGGCGACTTCATGTCTCCCTTCAACTTCAATACGGCGAGGTGTTCCAATATACGTTCCTTTACTTTCTCCAAACCGTAATGGTCTTTATTCAACGTCTTCTCGGCATTGGTCAAGTTCAGATTATCCGTTGTATAAACGCCCCACGGCAGACTCATCATGGTTTGCAGATAGTTCAGTTGCACACTGTAATCGGGCGATTGCGGATGCATGCGCTCCAACTTATCCACTTCTTTCAGGAAGGTGCTTTTTACTTCTTCATTCCATTTTATGGTTTCCGCTTTTTTACGCATCTCTTCCAATTCTTGCTCCTGGCTGCCGCCACCCAGTTCATCCTGAATGGTTTTAATCTGCTGTTGCAAGAAATACTCGCGTTGTTGCTGGTCTATATCCTCGCGGGCGCGCATCTGGATAGATTCCTTGATTTCGGCGAGCTGAACTTCCCGGTTCAGAATTTCGAGCAAACGATAGGTGCGGGCACGCAATGCGTCAATGCGCAGCAACTCTATCTTTTCATCCTTCTTCAAGGGCAGGTTGGTGCAGATAAAGTCCACCAGAAACATCGGGTTGGTAATGTTCTTGATGGCAAATGCAGAATCCTGCGGAAACATATCCGAAGATTTGATATAGCGTACGGTCAAGTCTTTACACGCTTCTACCAATGCCTGGAACTCCTTATCGTCTTTTGCGGGAATTTCCTCATTAAGCGTGCTTACACGTCCTTTCAAATATGGAGTAACTTCCGTTATCTCTTTCAATTCAATGCGCTTGGAGCCTTGCAGGATAACGGTAGTCGTTTGATCCGGCATTTCCAGCACACGGACAATCTTGGCAACCGTACCGATTGTATGCAGGTCCTCAAACAAAGGCGTTTCCGTATCAGCTACTTTCTGACACACCACGGCGATATATGTACCTTTCTTTTCTGCCTCACGCACCAATTTCAGGGAAGATTTTCTTCCGACAGACACCGGCATAAACACACCCGGAAACAAAACCATGTTCCGCAGAGGTAATACCGGCAGGATTTCATCAACCTCAATATCCATCAATTGTTCTTCATTCCCCTCAAAATCAGCAATTACAGAAAACGCATTTTCATTCCTATCTTCGATATCACTCAAGTAATTTCTTTTCTTCATCTCATTCTTTTTAGTTTATGTCATATTGGCAGGCCAATAAGGCGTCTGCAAAGTTAGCTATTTCTTCTATTAAATAGGCGTTCCTTTCTTTAAAAAGACAAAAACGATGCCAAAATTGCCGCTATTTGGGCGGCTTTGATTATTTTTGAGTCCGATTAACAAAAACAAATATGCCGAATCCTTATTTCCAGTTCAAACAATTTACCGTCCGGCACGACAAATGCGCCATGAAAGTAGGTACAGACGGAGTGCTATTAGGGGCGTGGGCTCCGGTTCAAGGTGCTAAACGAATTCTTGATGTAGGAGCGGGTAGTGGTCTAATATCCTTACAATTAGCGCAGCGTAATCCGGAAGCCGCAATTACCTCTGTCGAAATAGACCCGGCAGCGGCGGCGCAAGCCCAAGAGAATATTCAATCGTCCCCCTGGAACCATCGGATGGAAGTGGTATGCTGTGACTTCCGCAAGTATCATCCGGAAGACAAATTCGACCTGATTGTTTCCAACCCGCCTTATTTTGTCGATGCCCTGAAATGCCCGGACAATCAGCGCTGCATGGCACGGCACACGAGTGAACTGAGCTATGAATTGCTCTTCGGACATTCGGCGCATTTCTTATCGGAACGGGGAAGTATAAGCATTATCATTCCGGCGGAAGTTGAAAAGACGGTGGTTGATACAGCCTGGAAGTATAATTTTCATCCACATCGCCGCTTGTATGTTTTTACCAAACCCGGAAAACCTTGCCGGCGCGTGTTATTGACTTTCGGCTATCAGGATGTACCATGTATCGAGGACAGTCTTTACATAGAAGGAGAGAAGCACGGACAGTTTACCCCGGAGTACATCGCCCTGACCAAAGACTTTTATTTGAGAATGTAAGCTGTGCAAATTCGTCTTGCGGAATGAATATATTCATCCTGAGAAACGGATATATTTGTCTTGTGAGACGAATTAATTCGTCTCGGGAGATGGTTTTATTTATCTCACGAGGCAATTCCTTATATAGCAAAAGAACAAGGATTCACCCGCTAACCCGTATAAACAGGTGTGTGGAAGGTGAAGGGCAAAAGTACAAACCCTGTTTATTTATGTATAATCCATCGTCATCGGAGAGTATCTATGATACAAAAAAAACGAGCCACTGAATTTCAGTAGCTCGCTTTTTGTCGGGGTAGCGGGATTCGAACCCACGACCCCCTGCTCCCAAAGCAGGTGCGCTAACCGGACTGCGCTACACCCCGAGTGCTTTACTTCTTAAAAGCGAGTGCAAAGGTAAAATCTTTTTTGATATAGACCAAATCTTTTTATGATTTTATCTGAAATAAAATTATAAAAGTCTGGGAAACAATATACGGGAACAGTTAATTATTCTCTGCCTCTTTGATACGTTCTCTTTTATATCTATTTTTGTAGAAATAATCTTAATAAAATCAGAGAATATGAAGTTGACCAAACCTATTTTACTTGTTACCGTTATTCTGTTGGGATGTGCTTCCTGCAAAAATAAAGCCGGAAACACAGAACAGGAAAGCGCAAAGCCCGGTACAGAGGAGATTAACGATTCCGTATATCATGCACAAGGCGTAGTTATGGATGCTACCATGAATGGATTCACAATGGTTACCCCGAAAAACGACACCTTATATATAAGTACAATGGATCAGGATATAGCTTTGGAAGAAGGACTATCAGTAGGAGATACATTAGAAGTTTCGTACACGGTTACCGAAGATGAACCCGGCATTAACATTGCATCTGCCATAACGAAAATACATTAACTCACTTTTAAAAACATATAGTATGAAGAAACTTTTATTGGCAGCCGCCGTATTGGTTATTGCAATGGCCGCTTGTAATGAAAAGCAAAGCAAAGACTCTATCATTGGCTCATGGGTAATGCCTATCGAAGGACAGCCGGGAAAAATGCAGGGTATCAAACTGGAAGAGGGCGGGGATGCATCTTCCATTAATATGGCTACGCTGGTATATAAATATTGGGAGCAACAAGGAGATGAACTTTATCTCACGGTAAAAAGCATTGGTAACGGTATGGAGATAGAGGGGATAGACACCTTAAGAGTTGAGAAACTTACGGCTGACTCATTAATCTTAAATTCCAATTACGGCTATACACTACGTTATGTAAGAGAAAAGTAAGATAATAAAGGGGAATGCGCAACAGTCCGTATTCCCCTTCCTTTTTATACCAAAAGAACCATTATTTCATTCTTGCAGCAATAGCCAGCAGTACCCCGAGCACAACACCCAAAATAGCGGCAAACAAAACTCTTACCTCGCCCGGTAACAAGAAAGTAATGGTGTGAGCGGGGTACCAGAAAAAAGGAATCGTTTTCTTAAAAACAAAATTCCATTGCGCATCCCAATTAAGATGCGTAATGATACGCGTCATCGGAATAGGCGTAATAAGACTGCGAAGCGAACCGCCACAATCCAGAATATGTGTATCCGTTATCTTGTGAAATGTCATGAATACAGGGGCAAAGATTGTGTTCATGGCAACAGATATAGCCAGAGCAATCCATAACTTGTCCAAACAGAAACCACCGTTAATTATCACCGAGGCATCCGCCATCCCCATATACTCCATAAACTGCGGCACACCTTTAGAAAAGACAATCATCGCCATATTGATTCCCATCCCTAAAATACCCCATACAACCGCACGGGAAAGTACTCCGAATCCTTTTCTGTTATATACTCCGGCACTGATGCGAAGCCCCAGCATCTCACCTAAAGTAGCAAGCACTCCGAACTTCAGGAAACTCATTACCATACCATGTGTGGCATTGAAAGACTTATACCAACCGTAAACCGCATCACTCACGAAAAAAGGTAAGAAGATTACGATTAGGACGAAAACGAAAAGGAAATCTTGCTTTTTCATTCAAATGCTGTGCTTTTCATTAATAATAACAGCAAACATACTAAAATAAATTCAATATCAAAGCAACCAGACAAGCAAAACCGGTAAATCAAAGCAAAAGTACGTTTTATCCTTTTATTATCAAGAAAAAAGGCAGAATTCAAATGAAATCCTGCCTCTCTCTGTAATTTGGGAATACAATCTCTTATTGCTTGTTTTTCATATATTCATCAGCTTTCTCCTTAGCACGAGCTACTCGTTTCGCCGTATCCGGATGAGATGAAAACATCTTTTGGAATTTAGACTCCTTGGGAGCTTCCGCTGAAAGTTCCAGCAGTTTATTCAAAGCATTATACATGGCATAAGGATTCAAATTATTCTTTATAGAAAATTCAAAACCGTAATCGTCCGCTTCCGTTTCCTGCTTTTGGGAGTATTGCGCACCCGCCAAAGCTTCCGCCATAGCGCCTAACTCGGAATCAGTCAGCTTTGATACGGTAGAGCTTGCAGCGCCTGCGGCATTCTTCACTGCAGAACGAAGATAAGCGCTCTTCATAGCATCTTTGGAGTCTGTATGAATTACATGGCCTATCTCATGACCTACCACAGCCATCACTTCATCATCCGTCATAATATCCATTAACCCGGCGCAAATACGTACGCTGCCGTCACCGCAAGCAAAAGCGTTCACGTCGATAACTTCATAAACGCCAAAGTTTACTTTCAGACCATCCACCTCTTTAATATGCCCGGTCAGTTTTTCCAGACGTTTACCATACTCCGTATCAGGTTTGGTCAAAGGATTGTGAGTATCCATCCATTGCATATACTCCTTACTCATAGCTGCAATATCCGCATCCGAAAGAGTTATAGCTTTAGCGGCATCAGTGCCGGCCTGAACAACCTTACCTACATTTATTTTCTTACCGCCAATTTTAAACTGCGCATAGGCAGTTGTAGTGTAAGTCATTCCGCATACAATAGCGGCGAAAATCAGAATTTGTTTTTTCATGTTGTTTGGTTTGTTTTAATGGATTATTTTATAAAAGAAAGCCGTTTAACCGACCCACGATTAAACGGCTTTTATCTTTGCTTTAATTCTTCATTCTTTTACTTGATTATTCCCAATTCCCTGAAGCATTTAGTCAACTTCTCAACGGCATAATCTACCTGTTCCTTAGTATGAGTAGCCATCAATGCTACGCGTACCAATGTATCTTGAGGAGCGCATGCAGGCGGAATTACCGGATTGATAAAGATACCTTCATCAAATGCCATCTTCGTTACGACAAATGTCTTTTCCGTATCACGCACATACAAAGGTATGATAGGCGATTCGGTTTCGCCAATCTCAAAACCGGCATCACGGAAACTCTTCAATGCGTAATTGGTAATATCCCACAGGCGTTGAATGCGTTCCGGTTCTGATTTAATAATATGGAGAGCTTCACGGGCTGCAGCCGTTGCTCCCGGCGTACTGCTTGCCTGGAATATATAAGAACGGGCATTGTGACGCAACCAATTGATGACATCTTTGTCACCCGCGATAAAACCGCCGATAGAAGCCAATGACTTACTGAAAGTTCCCATTATCAGGTCGATATCTTCGGTCACTCCGAAATGGTCGCAAACACCACGGCCTTGCTTACCGAATACACCCAAACCGTGAGCTTCGTCCACATAAATACTGGCATTATATTTCTTTTTCAAACGAACGATTTCCGGCAAATTAGCCAAATCACCCTCCATTGAGAATACGCCATCTACAACAATCAGCTTTACGGCATCCGGCTCACACTTCTGGAGTTCCTTTTCAAGGTCTTCCATATCATTGTGCTTATACTTTAATTGTGTAGCGAAAGAAAGGCGGCGTCCGTCTACGATAGAAGCATGGTCACGGTCATCACAAATAATGTAATCACCACGTCCTACCACCGCGGGAATAATACCTTCATTTACAGTAAAACCGGTAGAAAAACAAAGAGCTTCGTCTTTGCCTACGAATTCGGCCAATTCCTTTTCCAATTCAACATGTATATCAAGAGTACCATTCAGAAAACGGGAACCGGCACAACCTGTACCATATTTTTCAGTGGCAGCTATTGAAGCGTCAATGATTCGTTTGTCGTATGTCAGTCCCATATATGCGTTCGAACCGAACATCAGAACCTTTTTGCCATCCATCATCACCTCTGTATCCTGGTGGCTGTTAATTGTGCGGAAATAAGGGTATACCCCTTTTGCCATAAATTGTTGCGGCAAATCATATTTCGCGAATTTGTCTTGCAGTAAACCCATGAAATGTCTTTTATATAATGAATATTTAATTCTATTAAAAACAAGTTCTTAAAAACAGGGGGCAAAGATAGCAAAATATGTTGTTATCTGTTCCATTTACTCTAAAAAATCTGCTCTAACTCGTTTTAAGAGATTCATATGGTTAAAATTTAAAGGATTTATATTACTTTTGCATGACAGAAAACCCCATAGTAATATCCGTTTAAATGGACGATAGTAAAAAGAAAATATCATTTATAATAAATCCCATATCCGGTACGCAGGGTAAGGAGCAAATATTGAAATGGCTCGATGAAAAGCTGGATAAGAGCCGCTACATACCGGAAGTAATTTATACGGAATGGGCGGGGCACGCCGTTGAAATAGCCGCCCGGAAAGCTAAAGAAGAGGTTTTTGCCGTTGTTGCCATCGGCGGAGACGGAACAATCAACGAGATAGCACGCTCATTGGTGCACACTAAAACGGCATTGGGCATCATCCCATGCGGTTCCGGCAACGGGTTGGCACGCCATCTGCAGATTCCCATGGAGGCAAAAAAAGCAATTGATATTATCAATGAGGGATTGATAGATATCATTGACTATGGTAAAATCAATGATGTTCCTTTTTTCTGTACCTGCGGAGTAGGATTCGACGCATTTGTCAGTCTGCAATTTTCCAAAGCCGGCAGGAGAGGCCCGCTCATATATCTGGAGAAGACACTGCTTGAAAGCCTCAAGTACAAGCCGGAAACATATGAGTTGGAGATGGATGGCAGTACCTCGCGATACAAAGCTTTCCTGATAGCATGCGGCAATGCCTCACAATATGGGAATAACGCCTATATAACCCCACAGGCCACGTTAAATGACGGATTGCTGGATGTTACTATTTTGGAGCCTTTTACCGTATTGGACGTACCGGCATTATCATTCCAGTTGTTCAACAAGACTATCGACCAAAACAGCCGTATAAAGACTTTCCGTTGTAAAACACTTCGTATTCACCGTTCCAAACCGGGAGTGATACATTTCGATGGAGACCCGATGATGATGGGAGAAAACATCGATGTGAATATCCTCAAAAGAGGCTTACAGGTTATTGTACCCAAGAATGCCGAAAAAGACACTTCAAACGTATTGCAACGTGCCCAGGATTACATCAATGGCCTGAAACAAATAAATGAAGCCATAATGGAAGACATTACCCATACGAATAGAAGGATATTGGATAAAGGCAAGGAACAAATAAAAAGACTCAGAAAGAATTAAACTCTACGAGTGACGTTGCAGCTGTTTTAGGATTGATAATTTTACTGTCAACTGCTAGATACGGTTATTTTTTAAAATAAACTCTTCTGTTTTGATACGTCTGTAATATGTTTTATGTATTTTTGCATGATATTTATGCAGTAAAGGGCATTGTATAGCCAAAAGAATAAATTATAAAGTTATATATAATAATATGTATAGATCACACACCTGTGGAGAATTGCGTATCTCCGACGTTAATAAGCAAGTGACGCTGGCAGGTTGGGTACAGCGCAGCCGTAAAATGGGAGGTATGACATTCGTGGACCTTCGCGACCGTTACGGAATCACCCAATTAGTATTTAATGAAGAAGTAGATGCCGAACTTTGCGAGCAGGCCAACCGCTTGGGCCGTGAATTCGTAATTCAAATAGTAGGAACGGTAAATGAGCGTTTCAGCAAAAACAAAAATATTCCTACGGGAGATATCGAAATCATTGTTTCAGAACTGAATATACTTAATTCAGCTTTAACTCCGCCTTTCACAATCGAAGATAATACGGACGGCGGCGATGATATCCGTATGAAATACCGTTATCTGGACTTACGCCGCGCCGCAGTACGCAAGAATCTGGAGTTGCGCCATAAAATGACAATCGAGGTACGTAAATATCTGGATAGCAAAGGATTCATTGAAGTAGAGACTCCTCTTCTCATCGGTTCCACCCCGGAAGGCGCGCGCGACTTTGTTGTTCCCTCACGTATGAACCCGGGACAATTCTATGCACTGCCGCAGAGCCCTCAAACATTGAAGCAATTACTGATGGTTTCAGGCTTTGACCGCTACTTCCAAATCGCGAAATGTTTCCGTGACGAAGACCTCCGTGCCGACCGCCAACCGGAATTTACACAAATCGACTGTGAAATGTCTTTTGTACAACAAGACGATGTAATCGAGCTTTTTGAAGGTATGGCAAAGTACCTTTTCAAGGAAATTCGTGGTGTTGAGTTGACAGAACCGTTCCAGCGGATGCCTTGGGCGGATGCCATGAAATATTATGGTAGCGACAAACCCGATTTGCGCTTCGGTATGAAGTTTGTGGAATTGATGGACATCATGAAAGGCCATGGTTTCTCTGTATTCGACAATGCCGCATATATCGGCGGTATTTGTGCGGAAGGCGCCGCAAGCTACACCCGCAAACAATTGGACGCCTTGACCGAATTCGTAAAGAAACCGCAAATCGGAGCAAAGGGTATGGTATATGCCCGTATAGAAGCTGACGGTACTGTAAAATCGAGTGTCGACAAGTTCTATACACAAGAAATTCTGCAAGATATGAAAGCAGCCTTTGGCGCAAAACCCGGCGACTTGATTCTTATCTTGAGCGGTGATGATGTAATGAAAACCCGCAAGCAACTGAACGAACTTCGTCTTGAAATGGGTAATCAATTAGGCTTACGCGACAAGAATAAGTTTGCATTGCTTTGGATAGTCGACTTCCCCATGTTCGAATGGAGTGAAGAAGAAGGTCGCTTAATGGCTATGCATCATCCGTTTACGCATCCGAAAGATGAAGATATTCCTTTGTTGGACACAGATCCTGCGGCTGTTCGTGCCGATGCTTACGATATGGTATGTAACGGTATTGAAGTGGGGGGTGGCTCTATCCGTATCCACGATGCCCAATTGCAGGCTAAGATGTTCGAAATATTGGGCTTCACACCGGAAAAGGCTGAAGAACAGTTCGGCTTTTTGATGAATGCCTTCAAATTCGGCGCACCTCCTCATGGCGGTTTGGCTTACGGCCTTGACCGTTGGGTAAGCATCTTTGCCGGCCTCGACAGTATCCGTGACTGCATTGCATTCCCGAAGAATAACTCCGGCCGCGATGTCATGTTGGATGCGCCTTCGGCCATCGACCAAAAGCAATTGGATGAACTGAACCTTATTGTTGAGGTAAAAGAATAAAAACCAGAGAACAGGAGAGAGTGAAAGAGTCCACACGTATTTGCCGTTTTGCAGTAATCGGTACGCTAAACGCCTTAATAACAGCAATCACCATCTGGATAATGATGGATGGATTGGATATTAATTACATGCTCTCCAATGTCACTGCATATATACTGGCACAGACTCATAACTTTATCTGGTGCAAGTATTGGATATTCCCAACAGAAAAAAAGAGCAACACTTGGCGACAAGTGCTGCTCTTTTCCATAGCCTTCGGAATGGCTTATTGCGCACAATTCCTTTTCCTCATCGGATTGGTAGAGGGGTTGAATTGTGATGAATATCTCGCCCAGTTCTTGGGACTATTTGTATATGGCGGAGTTAACTTCTTGATGAACAGAAAGGTCACGTTCAAATAAAAGCATTCCTTTCCTTTAATCTAAGAAGCGTTTGGTCAATCCCTCATAAGCATCGATTCTGCGGTCGCGCAAGAACGGCCACCAACGGCGAACATTCTCCGAACGTTCCATATCCACTTCCACTACAATATTTTCCGGCTGCTCATTACCTGCTTGTGCCAAAAATTCACCTTGTGGCCCAACCACAAAGCTATTTCCCCAAAACCGGATACCGTTTGTCTGCATGGAAGGATCGGGTTCATGTCCCACACGATTCACCGAAATAACCGGAAGACCGTTTGCTACGGCATGTCCACGCTGAGAGATTATCCATGCGTTGAGCTGACGGGCTTTCTCATCATCTGTATCACTGCTTTCCCAACCGATAGCGGTAGGATAAATCAGTAATTCGGCTCCTTTCAGCGCCATAAGACGAGCAGCTTCGGGATACCACTGGTCCCAACAAACCAAAACGCCCAATTTCCCCAAAGACGTCTGTATAGGTTCAAATCCCAAATCTCCGGGGGTAAAATAGAACTTTTCATAATAAGCCGGATCGTCCGGAATGTGCATCTTGCGATATTTCCCGGCAATGCTTCCGTCACGTTCAAAAACAACAGCCGTATTATGATATAAACCCGGAGCGCGTTTTTCAAATAACGAGGTTACCAATACAATGTTGTTGGCAGCCGCCAACTCTGAATAGAAACCGGTTGACGGTCCGGGAATAGGTTCCGCCAAGTCAAACAGTTGGGTATTCTCCGTCTGGCAGAAATAGAGTGAGTTGTGCAGTTCCTGCAACACCACTAACTGTGCACCATGAGTGGCACATGCTTCGATGCTCTTGGCCAGATTCATCAGATTAATGCGCATATCCGCAACATTTGCCTGCTGAATAATACCGACTTTTATTTTTCTCATAATCTATATTTCTTTTGAATGTTTTTCTTTTTGTCTATCTGATTACTCCTATCGGATATTGCATCGTGACACAGTGCAGCGAACCATGTTGTTTTATCAAAGCACGACAGTCTATACCTACAATCTCATGTCCGGGAAAAGCTTCTTGCAACACCTCTTTGGCACGGATATCATTCTCCGGCTGATTATACGTAGGATATAACACTGCATCATTCATTATCAAAAAGTTAGCATACGTAGCCGGCAGCCTTTCTCCCTCCACTTCTATTTTATCAGCCATTGGCAGTGCCAACAGTTTATAAGGTTCTCCTGCGAGTGTTCGGAACGTTTTAAGCTGCTCTTCCATTCGATACAATTCCTCATAATGTTCATCATTCACATCCCGGCACTGCACATAAGCAATCGTATCCGGCGAGCACAAACGGACAAGCGTATCTATGTGGCTGTCCGTATCATCTCCGGCCAAATATCCATAATCCAGCCAAAGTACCCGTTCAAGATGAAAGGCGGAGCGAAGATACTCCTCAATCTCCACTTTATTTAACTGACCGTTACGGTTAGGCGACAGCAGGCACTCCGAAGTGGTAAGCAATGTTCCCATACCGTCACTTTCAATGGAACCACCTTCCAGCACAAAACCTAAACGGTTCACATATCGGCCTGTTAGAATTCCGGCTTCAACAGCCCGGCGTGTTATTTGATTGTCTTTGTCCGAAGCGAATTTCAAGCCCCAACCGTTAAATGTAAAATCAAGCAGAGAAGGCCCTTCCGTATCTATCATAGTGATAGCTCCATGGTCGCGTGCCCAAGTATCATTCGTCTCACACTCCAGAAAACGAACATTATCCATGTTGACCATCATGGAGATTTGCTTTTTTACTTCCTCCGGTTCCGGAGTTACGATTAGCAGCAACTCCCGCTTTGCTATTTCGGAAGCAATGGCAATAAAACATCGCTGTACCTCTTCCAGCATATAAGCCCAGTCGGTATTCGCATGAGGCCATGTAAGCTGTATACCGCTCTGTAAAGTCCATTCTGCAGGCAGGTGAGGAGCACGTGTTTCCACCTGGAAGGTCATATTCTTGCCAAAACGCACTTGGCAATCTTTTTCCGTTCCTCCACCCAGGGGAAGTCCGACAAAATATCCCATATCATTCTAAGTCATTTAATTCGTTAAGTAAGGCAATGAAACTCGAGTACCGATATTCCTGAATCTCAATCTTCGTAAAGCCCTATTCTGCATTTCCCTAGTTCTACTTTAGAATTCTGAATCTCAGCTCTACGTTTCCATATCTCGACTTAAGGTTCGGAATACATTTATTTCTTTTCTTCCTTAGGCTTTCTGTCAAAGAACGGATTCTTGGAAGATGCGCTGACCGGAATAGCGAATACAGCCTTGCAATCTTTCAGCCAATTCATTCGCTGCGCAGCCAACCCCGCAGAAAACATTACCCGGGTATCTACCCTCATATCGGCGGCCATAGCGCAAGCCGATCCGACGGCAATCCCCACATCAACTGTATTCAAGGCGCATGGTACCCCCTCGGAACGTCCGGCACAAGTTGGAAAACCACAATGTCCGCAGTTCAAGCCTTGTGCCTGCTCGCGCGTACCTATTATAACGACACATTCGGCCTGTAAGACATTTGCAGCATCACGAAGAAAGAACTTCATGCCCAGCTCTTCGGCCATGGCAATCATTTTTTCCGAAAGCTTTTTCAAATCTTCTCCCGTAACCAGCGCAGTTTCAATTACATCTACACCTTTTCCTTTAGGCGCCGTACGTGCGGCGGTCATCATTTGTCTCGCCACATTGAGCACATGTTCATGGCGGCAATCCCGTTCGTTTTGTATCATACTTTTTCCTGAATTAATTAGTGATACAAAGATAAAAGTATAAAGTTATCTTTGCAAATCTTTTTTCCTTACCTTTGCAATAAAGACTAAAGTATTTATTTATGCTACAAATAGAGGATGCCAGTATTGCATACGGTGATGAGATATTATTCTCCAAATTCAACCTGCAATTGAAAAGGGGAGAGATTGCCAGCATTTCCGGTTCGTCGGGATGCGGGAAGACATCTCTTCTCAATGCCATACTGGGTTTTACTCCGTTAAAAGAAGGACGTATTACTGTCAATAACATCATATTGGATAAAAACAGCATAGACCTCATTCGCAAACAAATAGCTTGGATTCCACAAGAATTGGCACTTCCATTAGAGTGGGTAAGAGACATGATTCAACTACCTTTCGGTCTAAAAGCCAATCGAACCACACCGTTTTCCGAAGCACAATTATTCAACTGCTTTGAGGAATTAGGACTTGAAAGAGAACTATATTATAAGCGTGTAAATGAGATATCCGGCGGACAACGCCAACGTATGATGATAGCCGTAGCTTCCATGATTAACAAACCTTTAATCATCGTAGACGAGCCAACCTCTGCGCTCGACTCGGGCTCTACGGAGAGAGTACTTGCCTTTTTACGGCATCAAACCCGTAAGGGAACCGCTGTGCTGGCTGTGTCACACGACAAAGATTTTGCCGAAGGATGTGACCGGCATATAATAATGTAATCAACCTGATAAAAATAAAACCATGAGTTTTGCCGGATTTGTCTTTGATATGATACGCCGTGATAAGGAGAATCGCAATTTACGTCTTCTTCGCCGGGAACGTCTCAATGAGCGTTTAGATAAAATGTACAAAGGGCATGGTATGCCACGAAACACAACAGCAGAAGACATGGAAAAGATAACCAGACTTACCCGGCAAAAGGAATATTCCGAGCAGAGGTACACCGTGCGGATGATGTTGATTATTATGGGAATTTGTATTCTTACTGCGTCTGTATTGGTTTTCATATTTACCCGCTAATTCCATAAGAAAAAAAAGGCCTACCGAAATACTAATGAATTTTCCAAGATTTATTAATAAATTCCTGGAAATTTATTAATAAATTCTTCTGTAATTTATTAATAGCGCTACCTTTGCATTACAAGCTATCGGAAATATTTATGGGAACTATCGACATATCATACCTCAGCCTGGGCATCGGACTACTTCTACTATTAATACCCTTATTCTATATATGGAAGTTCAAGACAGGTCTGCTGCGTGCAACTCTCATCGGTACGGCGCGTATGATTGTGCAGCTTTTCTTCATCGGCGTCTATCTGAAATTCCTTTTTCTGTGGAATAATCCGTGGATTAATTTTCTATGGGTAATCGTCATGATACTCGTAGCTTCGCAAACGGCATTGGCACGCACACAACTGAAACGCAAGATATTACTGATACCTATATCCATAGGCTTTCTGTGTAGTGTGGCATGTGTGGGAATGTATTTCATAGGAATCGTGCTGCGTCTTGAAAATATGTTCAGTGCCCAGTATTTCATTCCAATTTTCGGTATACTGATGGGGAATATGCTATCCAGCAATGTCATAGCCCTAAATACTTATTATAGCGGATTGAAACGTGAACAGCAACTTTACCGTTATCTGCTTGGCAACGGGGCTACCCGTACCGAAGCGCAAGCACCGTTTATCCGTCAGGCCATTATCAAGGCATTTAGTCCGCTCATCGCCAATATCTCCGTCATGGGCTTGGTCGCATTTCCCGGAACAATGATCGGACAGATATTGGGTGGGAGCAGTCCGAATGTCGCTATCAAATATCAGATGATGATTATGGTTATCACATTTACGGCATCTATGCTTTCGCTGATGATAACCATTTCATTGGCTTCGCGTAAGTCTTTCGACGCTTACGGAAAGCTACAACCTGTCATGATAGAAAAAAAAGTAAAAAGTAAATCGTAGTTCACTACTTTTTCGTATATTTGCAACCAAATTTTCTACTGATAATGAAAATTAAGGAGATAGTAAGCGCCCTTGAACGGTTCGCGCCTCTGCCATTGCAAGACGGATTTGATAATGCCGGCCTGCAAATCGGATTGACAGATGCGGAAGCAACAGGGGCTTTGTTGTGTCTTGACGTTACTGAAGCCGTATTGGATGAAGCGATTGCGTTAGGATATAATCTTGTTATATCGCATCATCCGCTCATTTTTAAAGGTTATAAATCCATTACAGGAAAGGATTATGTGGAACGTTGTATCTTGAAAGCCATCAAGAACGACATTGTCATTTATTCCGCCCACACCAACCTTGATAATGCGCCGGAAGGAGTAAATTTCAAGATTGCCGAGAAAATAGGATTGAAGAATGTACGTGTACTGGAAGCTAAAGAAAACGCTTTGCTGAAGTTGGTCACATTTGTTCCTACAGACCGGGCAGAAGAAGTACGCGCGGCATTGGCATCTGCCGGATGCGGATGTGTAGGCAATTATGATTCGTGCAGCTACAATGTGGAAGGTGAGGGGATGTTCCGTGCCCGTGAAGGCGCCAATCCTTATTGTGGGGAAATCGGTGAACTGCATGTGGAAAAAGAAGTGCGTATCGAAACCATTCTGCCAACTTACCGAAAAGCGGAAGTGATAAAAGCGTTACTTACCGCACATCCATACGAGGAGCCTGCATTTGATTTATATCCGTTGCAAAACTCTTGGCAACAGGCCGGAGCAGGCGTTATCGGCGAATTGGAAACTCCGGAAACCGAGTTGGAATTCTTAAAACGTATCAAGAAAACCTTTGAAGCAGGTTGCCTGAGACACAACAAACTGACCGGACGCGAGATACAAACCGTTGCTCTATGTGGTGGTGCAGGGGCTTTCCTTATGCCGCTTGCCATACGCAACCATGCAGATGTCTTCATCACCGGCGAGATAAAATATCACGATTATTTCGGTCATGATACAGATATCCTGTTGGCGGAGATAGGGCATTACGAAAGCGAACAATATACAAAAGAAATATTTTATACAATAATCCGGGAGTTGTTTCCTAATGTTGAGGTTCAACAGAGCAAAGTGAATACAAATCCCATAAAATACATGTAATTAAAATGGCTAAAGAAGCAAAAAAAGATCCCCAGGAATTGACAGTGGAACAAAAACTGAAAGCCTTGTTCCAACTACAGACTATGTTGTCTAAAATCGATGAAATCAAGACGTTGAGAGGCGAGCTTCCTTTGGAAGTGCAAGACTTGGAAGATGAAATTGCCGGTTTGAGTACCCGCATCGAAAGAATCCAGTCGGAAGTTGCCGATTTGAAATCCGCTATCGCAACCAAGAGAGTGGAAATCGAAACAGCAAAGGCTTCTGTAGCTAAATATAAAGAGCAACAGGAAAATGTACGCAATAACCGCGAATATGACTTCCTGAGTAAAGAGATAGAGTTCCAAACTTTGGAAATTGAACTTTGCGAAAAGAGAATTAAAGAATTCTCCGCCGATGAAGAAATTAAATCTCAGGAAGCTGCAGACAGTACCGCTGCTTTGGAAGAAAGGCAAAAAGACCTGGACGTAAAGAAGAATGAACTGGACGAAATCATCTCAGAGACCAAGCAGGAAGAAGAAAAACTGAGAGACAAGGCTAAAGAGCTCGAAACTAAAATAGAGCCGCGTTTGCTTCAATCTTTCAAACGTATCCGCAAGAACTCACGTAATGGTCTGGGTATCGTGTACGTACAGCGTGACGCTTGTGGCGGTTGCTTCAACAAGATTCCGCCCCAAAGACAATTGGATATTCGTTCACGCAAGAAAATCATTGTTTGCGAATATTGCGGACGTATTATGATTGACCCTGAACTGGCAGGTATCACTCCCGAAGTGAAAGAAGAACCGGTAAAGGAAAAGCCGACAAGAAGCAGAAAGAAAGCAGCAGACGCTGAATAAATTCCGCAAGAATCGCGATAAACAAATAAAGGTTTAGGTTGTTATCAATCCCATAAAATAACAACCTAAACCTTTTTTTATGAGTATAAAAGCTTGGAGCAGTACATTGCTCGTCCTATGTTTTTCTTTTGCGGCATGGGCACAGAACAGCAGCCGCTACTTGGAAAAACCACTTCCACAAGGCTGGGGAACCGAAACTGCTCATGCCATCCCCGGAGACGATAATATGTTCGACGGCCAAATACAACCCGTAAATGACAAATGGTGGAAGGCTTTTGATGATCCGATGCTCGATTCACTGATAACAACGGCATCCACCAAGAACTTTTCAGTTCTTTCAGCCATAGACCGCATGGATATGGCGAAAACCAATTGGCGAATAGAACGGGGGAGTTTCTTTCCTTCCGTTTCCTTGAATGGTGGATGGGCACGTCAGCAAAGTAGCGGTAACGTAAGTGAAGTGCCACAATCCATAACCGGAGCATACAGTGCCTCGCTCAATGCAAGTTGGGAACTGGATATATTCGGAAATATCCGGCAACGGGTAAAAGCGCAGCGGGAAAATTTTGCCGCCAGCAAAGAAGAATACACCTCTGTTATGATTTCACTGTGCGCACAAATAGCGTCAGCCTACATCGGGCTACGTGAATTACAGCAAGAATTAAATGTCGTCACCCATAACTGCAATACGCAAGCGGCAGTGCTTGAAATTACCCGGGTCCGCTATAAAACTGGATTGGTATCCAAGCTGGATGTGTCTCAAGCTAAGTCTGTATACTACAGCACCAAAGCATCTATTCCTCAACTGGAATCCGGTATTAATCAATATATTACCACTCTGGCCATTTTACTCGGAACTTATCCTCAAGACATTCGCCCCACATTGGAGCAAAACGGTAAACTCCCCGATTATATGGAACCCGTAGGTGTCGGCATTCCGGCCGATTTGCTACTTCGCCGCCCGGATATCCGGCAGGCCGAACGGCAAGTCAATGCACAGGCTGCCTTACTTGGAGCTTCTAAAAGCGATTGGCTACCGCAGGTTTTTCTAAAAGGTTCCGTAGGCTACTCTTCTCATGACTTGAAGAATCTTACCAAACGAAACAGCATGACATTTGAGATTGCGCCAAGTCTTAGCTGGACCGTGTTCAGCGGTACAAAACTGGTGAATGCGACCCGGTTGGCACGTGCGCAATTGGATGAATCCATCCATCAGTTTAATCAAACAGTGCTCACAGCCGTGCAGGAAACTGATAATGCCATGAACGGTTACCGTAATTCTATCAAGCAGATTGTTGCCCTGCGCGAAGTATGCAATCAGGGAGAAGAAACTTTAAAACTATCATTAGACCTCTATAAGCAGGGATTGACCCCTTTTCAAAACGTTCTGGACGCCCTCCGCTCATTGCTGACTTATCAAAATCAGCTGACACAAGCTCAGGGTAACTCACTGCAAGAGCTTATATCGCTCTACAAAGCATTGGGAGGAGGATATGAAATCACTAATCTCTAAATTTAAACCGAACCATATATGAAAAATCAAATGTACATCGCCCTGCTTGTCCTACCGTTATTGGCAGGATGCGGGAATAAAAAAGAAGCGGCACATACAATGCCTGCTCCGGAAATCAGCGTAGCCCGTCCAAGTGTACAAGACATTACACTTACTAAAAACTACCCCGGCTATCTGACCTCTGAAAAAACGGTAGATTTAGTAGGCAGAGTCAGTGGTACGCTGCAAACTGTAGCCTATACACCCGGTAGCCGGGTACATCAAGGACAAGTGCTTTTCCAAATTGAACCAACTGTTTATCAAGATAATGTGCGACAGGCGGAAGCGGTTCTGAATACGGCACGGGCCAATCTTGAATATGCGCAGAACAATTATGCCCGTATGCAGGAAGCCGCAAAAACGGATGCCGTCAGTCAGATACAGGTATTGCAATCCAAATCGAATGTGGCTACTTCACTGGCAGCCGTAAGTAATGCCGAAGCTGCATTGAATACAGCACGCACCAACTTGGGTTATTGTACGGTACGTGCTCCGTTCGACGGAACAATCAGTCGCAACCTTGCAGATGCGGGAAGTTATATAAACGGCAGTGCGCAACCTGTAACCTTGGCTACCATTTATAAAGACGATCATCTGTATTCCTATTTTAATGTAGCAGATAATCAATGGCTTGCCATGCTGATACAGCAGGGGGAAAGCATTCCCAAACAGGTCAATGTCAGCTTGGGGAAAGACGGCATACTGAATTATCCGGCACAGCTGGATTATCTTTCGCCCAATGTAGACTTGAATACCGGCACACTGAATATTCGTGCCCGACTGGATAATCCCAAAGGTATCTTGAAAAGCGGACTTTATGTCAGCATCACACTACCTTATGGAAAACAGAAAAATGCAATCCTCATACCTGATGCCTCTATCGGTACAGACCAACTGGGTAAATACGTGTATGTAGTCAATGATTCGGACATCGTGCACTACCGTCACATCGAGACAGGACAACTGATAGGGGACAGTCTGCGGCAAATAAAACAAGGAATTTCCCCGCAGGAAAGGTATGTAACGAAAGCCCTGATGAAAGTCAGAAACGGCATGCGGATAAACCCCGTCCAATAATCCACACTGTATATATCACCATTCAAAAAAACAAGGAATTATGTTTTCAAAATTCTTCATAGACCGTCCTATATTCGCAACTGTACTGGCACTGCTCATTGTCGTGGCGGGATTGGTCACGCTGGGCATTCTGCCCATTGCGCAATACCCGGACATAACACCGCCTACCGTACAGGTGAGTGCCGTTTATCCCGGAGCCAATGCGCAGACGGTGGCTCAAACCGTCGGTATTCCTATCGAGCAGCAAGTCAACGGAGTAGACGGGATGCTTTATATGTCTTCCAACTCATCCTCATCAGGGGCATATTCGCTTACCATTACTTTTGCAGTAGGTACAGATATTGACATGGCTACCGTACAGGTGCAAAACCGAGTCAGTGTGGCGCAATCATCACTGCCTGCCCCTGTAGTGGTACAAGGAGTTACGGTGCAGAAGCAGTCCAGCAATATCGTTATGTTTCTGACAATGAAGTCCGACAACAAAAATTACGACGGTCTTTACCTCAGCAACTATGCCAAACTGAATCTTGTGGATCAATTGACCCGTGTACCCGGTGTGGGTGCAGTCAATGTAATGGGAGCAGGAGACTATTCCATGCGCATCTGGCTCGACCCTGACGCTATGCGTATCCGTAATCTCTCACCGGCAGATGTTTATCAGGCTATTCAGGCGCAGAATGTAGAGGTTAGCGCCGGAAACGTAGGACAGCCTATCGGAAATGACAACAGGAATGCTTATCAATACAGCCTGACTGTAAAAGGGAGGCTGACTTCACCCGAGGAATTCGGTAACATTATCCTTCGTACGGAAAGCGGCGGAAAGATTCTCCGTCTGCGTGATGTAGCCCATATAGACCTGGGCTCGGCATCTTACAGTGTCGTCTCTCAGCTGGACGGAAAACCTACAGCTGCCATCGCCATTTACCAGCAACCGGGAAGCAATTCATTGGACGTATCAAAAGGTGTCAAAACAAAGATGCAAGAGTTATCGCAGAATTTCCCGGCAGGCATACAGTATAATGTAACGCTCGATACAACAGACGTTATCCATGCATCCATTGACGAAGTAATGGTGACTTTCTTTGAAACAACGCTATTGGTAGTGCTTGTAATCTTCCTCTTTCTACAAAACTGGCGGGCTGTCATCATTCCTTGTATCACGATACCTGTTTCACTGATTGGTACGCTGGCAATCATGTCGTTATTCGGTTTCTCTATCAATACATTAACACTATTCGGACTGATATTGGCGGTTGCCATCGTAGTGGATGATGCTATTGTGGTTGTAGAAAACTCCACGCGTCTGTTGGATACCGGGCGATATACGGCACGGCAAGCTGTAACGGAAGCAATGGGAGAAATTACAGGCCCCATCGTGGGGGTGGTTTTGGTATTGCTTGCCGTATTTATCCCTACCACCCTTGTCAGCGGAATATCAGGACAGTTGTACAAACAGTTTGCCTTGACCATTGCAGCCAGTACCGTACTAAGCGGTATCAACTCACTGACTCTGACACCTGCACTCTGCGCATTAATGCTTCAACCCACCAAACCCTCGAAATTTCCTCTGTATAAAGGATTTAACCGTTTATACGACAAGACGCAAGGAGTATATGACAAAGTAGTGGGCTATTTGTTGCAACGGCCTTTTGTCGCAATGGCTTCCTATGCTGTATTTACGATAATCGCTGTATTGCTGTTCGTTAAGTGGCCCTCTACTTTTATACCGGAAGAAGATGACGGATATTTCCTCGCTGTTGTGCAACTTCCACCTGCATCAAGCTTGGAACGCACGCAAGCAGTGGGAAAACAAATCAATGCTTTGCTCGACACTTATCCCGAAGTAAAGAATTATATCGGAATATCCGGCTTTTCCGTTATGGGCGGGGGAGAACAGAGCAATGCCGCCACCTACTTCGTTGTCCTGAAAAACTGGAATGAACGCAAAGGGAAGAAACATACGGCATCGGCCGTCGTTGACCGTTTCAATATGGAAGCCTACGGTATTCAGGAAGCTGAAGTCTTTGCAATGGTTCCGCCCGCCATTCCCGGGCTGGGTGCCACCGGCGGGCTGCAACTGCAATTGGAAGACCGTAACAATCTCGGTACTACCGAAATGCAGCGTGCCGTAGAAAATTTAATGGAGCACTATCGTGAGTATCCGGCCTTGGCATCTGTCAGCAGCCAATATCAAGCAAATGTTCCTCAGTATTTCCTGAATATAGACCGAGACAAAGTGCAATTAATGGGCATACAGTTGAACAGCGTTTTCACCGCCTTAGGATATTATATGGGGGAAGCCTACGTTAACGACTATGTACAGTTCGGACGCATTTACCAAGTAAAATTGGGAGCTGGCGACCGCGCCCAACGTGTTATTGACGACGTACTCAAATTAAGTGTATCTAATGCTTCGGGAGAGATGGTCCCTTTCTCTTCTTTCACACAGATAGACGAACAACTGGGTATGGACCAAATCAACCGGTATAATATGTATTCTACCGCATCCATTACCTGCAATGCTTCTCCGGGAAGTAGCTCCGGAGAAGCTATCAAGCAAGTGGAGAGTCTGATAAAGAATCAACTCGGTAATGAATTCGGCTACGAATGGACTTCCGTTGCCTATCAAGAGACACAGGCAGGAACAACTACAACTGTCGTCTTTATCATGGCGTTATTAGTGGCTTTCCTCGTACTCGCCGCACAATACGAAAGTTGGACCAGCCCGGTATCTGCCGTAATGGGGCTTCCGGTAGCATTGCTCGGCGCAATGCTGGGGTGTTATGTAATGGGAACTCCGGTCAGTATCTACACTCAAATCGGTATAATCCTGTTAGTGGCGCTATCCGCCAAGAACGGCATCCTGATTGTAGAATTCGCACGTGATTTCCGTGCACAAGGTAACAGTATCCGTGACGCTGCATTCCAGGCGGGACACATCCGGCTTCGTCCTATTCTGATGACTTCATTGGCATTTGTGCTGGGAGTCATGCCACTTCTGTTTGCCACAGGGGCAGGGGCGGGAAGCCGTGTTGCTCTTGGAGCGGCAGTGGTGTTCGGTATGGCGCTAAATACATTACTTGCAACGGTTTATATTCCTAATTTCTATGAACTGATGCAAAAGCTGCAAGAAAAGTTCGGAAAGAATATAGCCAAATAAAAAAGTCCAGTTTCCTTATTTTGAATTAATTTCATACATTTGCGGATTGAGCAAATGTATGAAATTAATAATATGGGACTTAGATATACTTTAATATATGTGTTGTGTTTCAGCATGAGTATCGCTTTGCAAGCACAACAGCAAACATTGGAAAGCAAAATTGGCGATTTCCTTAAAGGAAAGAAAGCCATGGTAGGCGTGGCTGTACTGACAGACCGGAACAAAATCCTGCTGCACAACAACAAGATGAACTATCCGTTGCTAAGCGTATTCAAATTCCACGTAGCACTAACTGTATTGGACAAGATGAACAAGCAGGGAACTCCATTAGACCATATCGTTCATGTAAAAGCATCTCAGTTGCAGCCAAATACTTACAGTCCGTTACGGCAAAAGTATCCCAATCAAGATCTCGATATCTCATTAGGAGAGCTTTTACGATACAGCATCTCGCTAAGTGATAACAATGCTTGCGACATCCTCATAGAATATGCCGGTGGGATAGGGCATATCCATCAGTATATTAACAAGTTAGGCGTCTGCGATTTTAATCTGTCCGAAACGGAAGATTCCATGCACCGGAATCCCTCAAAGACATATCTGAATTGGAGTACTCCCGCTGAAATGGTACGATTACTGGAAATAGCTGACAAAAAGGAACTATTCGATCCCATATACAAAGATTTTTTATGGAATACCATGATAGCAACCAGTACCGGAAGTAATAAACTGAAGGGATTATTGCCTTCCAATGCAATTGTAGGACATAAGACAGGCTCTTCCGACCGTAATTCGGAAGGTGTGAAAATTGCAGATAATGATGCCGGAGTCGTAATCATGCCTGACGGAAAGAAGTATTATATTGCCGTTTTTGTAATGAATTCACGTGAGACAGACGATGAAAATGCCGCTATTATCGCCCGTATTTCCCGGATGGTATACGATGAATACTTATCTGAAAACTATATCTCCCAAGAGGGAGAGAGATAAGTATAGGGCTGAACCATATTCATCCCGTAACTGAATGCCTTTCAGTCCCGGAGTGAGTATGATTCGTTTGGTAAGTAATTCAAAGGCTTGTGTAGTCAGGAATATCTTGTAAGAAAGTATAGCCATTCCGCTCATAATCCATACGGCAGCAATAATGCCTGATACCATTGCTCACTATCAGATAGTCCACTTTCAATACCATGTTATAGCGGGTAATCTGATCGAAAACCTTTTGGGTGATTTCTACCTCGGGAGCTTTATATTCTATAATCATACGCGCTGTAAGGTCTCGTCTATAAAGAACTGTATCACAACGTTTTTTAGTACCGTTTAACTGTACCTGCACTTCGTTTGCCATAAGCGCCTGCGGATAACTCTTATGTGCCATAAGAAAGTGCACAAAATGCTGTCGTACCCACTCTTCCGGAGTCAAGGCAACATATCGGCGACGGATAACATCAAAAATACTCCTTTTTCCATCCCTTACAACAATCTTGGCATCAAACGCAGGCAGATTCAGTGAGAACATTCTACTTTAATTTCTTGTTTTTACTTTTTTATTGTATTTTTGTGAGTTAAATAATCGCTTCCTAACGACTTTAGGGAACAAATTTAATGAAATCTTATGAAAACAAAAGAAGAAATCGTAGCTAATTGGCTACCCCGTTACACAAAACGTAACCTGGAAGATTTTGGAGAGTATATTCTGTTGACCAACTTCAACAAGTATGTAGAAATTTTCGCCGAAAAATTCAATGTTCCCATTCTTGGTAAGGATGCCAATATGATTTCTGCCAGCGCGGAAGGAATGACTATTATCAACTTCGGAATGGGAAGCCCTAATGCCGCCATTATCATGGATTTATTAAGCGCCATCCAACCCAAAGCCTGTCTGTTTCTGGGCAAATGCGGAGGCATAGACAAGAAAAACAGGATAGGAGATCTTATCCTTCCAATCGCCGCTATCCGCGGTGAAGGTACTTCAAACGACTATTTTCCGCCGGAAGTACCGTCATTGCCGGCATTTATGTTACAGCGTGCCGTTTCTTCCGCCATTCGTGACTATGCCCGTGATTATTGGACAGGTACTGTATACACCACCAACCGTCGCATTTGGGAACATGATGAAGGTTTTAAAAAATATCTCAAGAAAACCCGTGCCATGGCAGTTGATATGGAGACGGCAACCTTGTTCAGCTGCGGTTTTGCCAACCATATTCCAACCGGCGCCTTGCTATTAGTATCCGACCAGCCCATGATTCCGGAAGGCGTCAAGACTGATAAAAGCGATAGCATAGTAACTCAAAACTATGTAACAGAGCATGTTGAAATCGGTATCGCATCTCTACGTATGATTATTGATGAAAAGAAAACGGTAAAACATCTGAAATTCGACTGGTAAAACCAAGAAACATGGCAAAGCAAGATATTACATGTGACGACATCATAAAGGAGTTGAAAACCGGACAATACCGCCCTATTTATTATTTAATGGGAGAAGAACCGTATTACATCGATCTCATTTCAGACTATATAACAGATAATGTTCTGAACGAAACCGAAAAGGAATTCAACTTAACCGTAGTATACGGCGCAGATGTAGATGTGGCTACAATCATCAATGCTGCCAAACGCTATCCAATGATGTCCGAACACCAGGTAGTAGTAGTGAAGGAAGCACAAAACATACGCAATATGGAGGAACTTTCCTACTATCTTCAAAAGCCCTTGCTATCCACCATATTGGTAATATGCCACAAACATGGTGTATTGGACAGAAGGAAAAAGCTTGCTGCCGAAATAGAGAAGTCCGGTATACTGTTTGAGTCCAAAAAAGTAAAAGATGCCCAACTACCGGCATTCATCACATCTTATATGAAGCGTAAGGGAGTAGATCTTGAACCCAAAGCAACTTCCATGCTTGCCGATTTTGTGGGAACCGACCTCAGCCGCCTTACCGGTGAGCTGGAGAAACTGATTATTACACTTCCAAAAGGTCAGACACGCATCACCCCCGAACAGATAGAGCATAACATAGGAATCAGTAAGGATTATAATAACTTTGAACTTCGTAGCGCCATTGTAGAAAAGGATGTTTTAAAAGCTAATAGAATAATAAAATATTTTGAAGAAAATCCGAAAACCAATCCAATTCAAATGACTTTATCTTTACTTTTTGGCTTCTTTTCCAACTTAATGTTAGCTTATTATGCTCCTGAAAAGTCTGAGCAGGGCATTGCCGCATTCTTAGGTTTAAAGAGTCCATGGCAGTCTCGTGAATATCTCAATGCCATGCGGAGATATAATGGGGTAAAGACCATGCAAATCATTGGAGAAATACGATATGCAGATGCCAAATCTAAAGGAGTAGGAAACTCTTCATTAAACGACGGAGCTCTCTTGCGGGAGTTGGTCTTTAAAATCTTACATTGATTTCCACATTTGCTTCTCTTTATATAAAAGAAGGAAATATAAAAATAACTCATTTCTATATCATATTGTCACATTTAGGGGGGATTTCCCCCTTTTTTTCTATTATCATGATTCCTCAACGGTGTAGAAAAAGAGATAATAAATTGTAATACAATAAAATACGCTAAAAATAAGCCTCTGAGAATCTTTTTTTTCCAACCATTCGGACTTTTATATTGAAAGAAAGCAAAGATTTTATTGTTGCTACATTACAAAGTAATAAAAGATTAGTTCATTTCTATTTTGTTACCCATTTTCATTTAAGAAAGAGTATGCCCCTCATTAAGTTTAGTAAACTTAATGAGAGAATAGTTGTATGATACAACCATGGTATATTACTTATGTAAAAATTGGAATATACAAATATATACACTATAACTATATTATATTACAAATAGAAACACAACAATAGAAATATATTTGTAAAAGCACTTGTTTACAAACACGATATACATTATTACATTTTTATTGTATAAATGGTTAACCGTATTAAAATTAAAGGATATAGCATTGTAAATCAGATGTATATAATATTTTATTATACCAATAGATTATAAAGATCGGGGATATAATTAAAAACATTTGTAACATACACATCTTAGTGGGTATAATATAGGAATATACCGTTGTATACCAGCTTAATATATGATTATATTAAAGCTAATATCATAACTATTTTTTATATATTTCAAGTGTTTACAAAAATACAAATGACATAAGTAAACAAATGCAGTACTCTTGTGATTTTGTTAATATTACATTTTTAATTTGCTTTTGTGATTTCTATTTTTTACTTTTGTAATCAGATTAAAAAGAGATACAATTGTAATAATATCTACGCTATGAGTATAAAGGACAGATTCAAGATGATAATGGACCGGGAACAATTAACTGCGGGAGCATTTGCAGAAAGCATAGATGTAGCTCAAGCCACTATCTCCCATATTTTAAGTTCCCGCAATAATCCAAGTACGGAAGTCATTTTAAAACTGCACAAGCGATATAATGACATCAATCTTGAATGGCTGCTGACAGGGAAAGGAAATATGAGCAATAACTCCCCATCTACTGAAGATGGCGGATTTGACTATCCTTTATTCGCTGACAATCCGGAAAACCTGTCCAATGAGACGAGTGCATCGGAAAATCGCAAGGAAATCGCATTAGAAACAGTACAAAAATCACCTAAAGAGGTTGTAAAACAAGAGATTATCTATAAAGAAAGACCACCCAGAAAAATAACTGAAATAAGAATTTTCTTTGATGATAATACTTATGAGACATTCAAATCGGAAAATTAAGAGGTAACTACGGCTATTTGCACAAATTCCCGTATCTTTGCAGCCAAAAGATAATTCTTCTATATAGATAATATGAAAAAATATATTTTAGATCTGACAGTGACTGAGAACGTCCGGCTGCATACCAACTATGCGCTGTTGAAATTGACTTCCTCGTCCCTGCTCCCGGAAATGCTTCCGGGACAATTTGCAGAGATTCGCGTAGATGGTTCACCCAGTACTTTCTTGCGACGTCCTATCTCTATTAATTATGTAGATAAACAACGGAACGAGGTATGGTTTCTAATTCAACTTGTAGGAGATGGAACCAGACGCTTAGGTGAAGCAAAACCAGGAGATGTAATCAATGTAGTGCTTCCATTAGGAAATAGCTTCACAATGCCTGAAAAGCCCTCAGATAAGCTCTTATTAGTAGGCGGTGGTGTAGGTACGGCACCAATGTTATATTTAGGCGGGCAATTGGCGAAAAACGGAAGCAAACCAACCTTTTTATTAGGTGCCAGAAGCGACAAGGATTTGCTGCAATTGGAAGAATTTGCTGCCTACGGGGAAGTATATACTACAACAGAAGACGGTAGTCATGGCGAAAAAGGATATGTTACCCAACATTCTATATTGAGCAAGGTGGACTTCGAGCAAATATATACCTGTGGTCCCAAGCCGATGATGATGGCTGTAGCTAAATATGCCAAAAGTAAAGATATCAGTTGTGAAGTATCTTTAGAAAACATGATGGCATGTGGCATAGGCGCTTGTTTATGTTGTGTGGAAAATACTACAGAAGGTCATTTATGTGTATGTAAAGAAGGTCCGGTTTTTAATATAAACAAACTATTATGGCAGATTTAAATGTAAACATTGGCGAATTGCATATGAAGAATCCGGTAATGACGGCATCCGGAACTTTTGGATACGGTGAAGAATTCGCCGATTTCATCGATATATCGCGAATAGGTGGTATAATTGTAAAGGGCACTACTCTTCACAAACGTGAAGGAAATCCATATCCACGTATGGCAGAGACTCCTTCCGGCATGTTAAACGCTGTAGGACTGCAAAATAAGGGTGTCCATCACTTTGTTGAACATATCTATCCGCGCATTAAGAATATAAAAACTAATATGATTGTAAATGTTTCAGGTTCTGCTATCGAAGATTATATGGAAACTGCTGCAATCATTAATGAACTTGTAAATATTCCTGCTATAGAATTAAATATATCCTGTCCTAATGTAAAGCAAGGTGGAATGGCATTTGGTGTCACAGCCAAAGGAGCTGAAGAAGTGGTAAAAGCTGTGCGCTCAGTTTACAAAAAGACACTTATCGTAAAACTGTCACCTAATGTTACAGACATCACAGAGATAGCACGTGCAGCCGAAAATGGAGGTGCAGACAGTGTATCTCTTATCAATACCCTGTTAGGAATGGCTGTAGACGCGGAACGCAGACGTCCCATCCTTTCTACGGTGACAGGCGGCATGTCCGGAGCGGCAGTGAAACCTATTGCGCTCCGCATGGTATGGCAAGTTGCTAAGGCAGTAAAAATACCGGTCATAGGCTTAGGGGGTATCATGAATTGGAAAGATGCTGTGGAATTTATGCTTGCAGGAGCCTCCGCTATCCAGATTGGTACAGCAAACTTTATTGATCCGGCAATTACTGTGAAGGTTGCAGAAGGTATTGATGACTACCTAAACAGACATGGATATAAGTCGGTTAAGGAAATAATTGGCGCACTTGAGGTATGACAAATTACAAAGTATAGCCATTCGCAAGTTATTTTCATAAAAAAGGACATTCAACTTGAATGTCCTTTTTCTTTTTATTTACATCTTACAGATTACTCGCCTAATAAATCAGGGCGCAACTTCCGAGTTCTTTCAAGAGACTGTTGCAACTCCCATTCCTTAATTTTAGCCTCATGGCCGGATAGTAAAATATCCGGAACTTTCCAACCTTTATAATCAGCCGGGCGTGTATATACAGGAGCGGCTAAAAGATTATCTTGAAAAGAATCGGAAAGAGCTGATTGCTCGTCAGAGATAACCCCCGGTATGATACGTACAATCGCATCGGCCATAACAGCAGCAGCTAATTCGCCACCCGTCAGTACATAGTCTCCGATACTGATTTCCTTCGTTATGAGGTGTTCGCGAATACGATAGTCAATCCCCTTGAAATGTCCGCAAAGGATAATGAGATTTTTTGCGAGAGATAGCGTATTGGCCATAGGCTGATTAAACTGTTCACCGTCCGGAGTCGTAAAAATCACCTCGTCATACTCCCGTTCCGCCTTCAAAGCATTGATACAACGTTCTATGGGTTCTATCTTCATAACCATTCCGGCAAACCCGCCAAAAGGATAATCATCTACCCGGCGATATTTATCTTCGGTATAATCACGAAGATTATGAATATGGATTTCTGCAAGCCCCTTGTTTTGAGCACGTTTCATGATGGAGCAATTGAAGAACCCTTCAATCATTTCCGGCAAAACAGTAATGATATCAATACGCATATATTTAATTTTTCCGCAAAAATAGTGTAAGTTAAGAGTAAAAGCAAAAAATATTCGGGAGAAACCCGTATTTTTGCGTTCAAACACCAGAATCATTATGACCATAAAAGAAAAGATAGACCAGCTGCGCGCCGATTTACATCGGCACAACTATAATTATTACGTATTGAATACTCCCGAAATATCTGATAAAGAGTTCGATGACAGGATGCGTGAATTACAGGAACTTGAAAAAGAACATCCGGAATATCAAGATGAAAACTCACCTACCATGCGTGTGGGGAGTGACTTGAATAAGAATTTCACTCAGGTAGCTCACAAATATCCTATGCTTTCATTGGGAAATACCTATTCTGAAAATGAAGTGACAGACTTTTACGACCGAGTAAAGAAAGCCTTGAATGAAGATTTTGAGATATGTTGTGAGTTAAAATACGACGGTACATCCATTTCACTGACTTACGAAAATGGCAAACTGGTACGTGCCGTAACTCGTGGAGACGGTGAAAAAGGCGATGATGTAACGGATAATGTAAAAACAATCCGTACCATACCATTAATACTCCATGGCAATTACCCTGCATTATTTGAAATCAGAGGAGAAATCTTGATGCCTTGGGAAGTGTTTGAAGAGTTGAACCGGGAAAAGGAAGCGCGCGAAGAACCGCTTTTCGCTAATCCACGCAATGCAGCCTCCGGAACTTTAAAGCTGCAAAATTCCGCCATTGTAGCCTCTCGGAAACTTGATGCCTATTTGTATTATCTGCTGGGAGAAGAATTGCCTTGTGACGGTCATTATGAAAATCTGCAAGCAGCAGCCGGCTGGGGATTTAAAATCTCGGAACACACAAAAAAGGCGCACAGCCTTGAGGAAGTATTTGAATACATCAGATATTGGGATACCGAACGCAAGAATTTACCGGTAGCGACAGACGGTATTGTTCTAAAAGTCAACAGTATGCGTCAACAGAAAAATCTCGGTTTTACCGCGAAATCTCCCCGATGGGCAATCGCGTATAAGTTTCAGGCAGAACGGGCTTTGACTCGCTTAAATAAAGTCACTTATCAAGTAGGACGCACCGGAGCTGTAACTCCCGTTGCCAATTTAGACCCGGTACAACTATCCGGAACTATCGTAAAGAGAGCTTCTCTACACAATGCCGATATTATCGAAGGGCTGGATTTACATATCGGAGACATGGTTTACGTAGAGAAAGGTGGAGAAATCATTCCTAAAATTACGGGAGTAGACAAAGATGCACGCGGTATGCTTATCGGCGAAAAAGTGAAATTCATCACTCACTGTCCCGAATGTGGCAGCAAGTTGATACGCTACGAAGGAGAAGCTGCCCATTATTGTCCTAACGAGACATCCTGCCCACCTCAGATTAAAGGTAAGATAGAGCATTTTATCAGCCGTAAGGCAATGAATATCGACGGACTAGGCCCGGAAACCGTAGATATGTTCTATCGTTTGGGATTAATTAAGAATACGGCAGATTTATATCAGCTCACGACAGACGATATTAAGAACTTGGACCGTATGGGTGAGAAATCGGCGGAGAATATCATTAAAGGAATCGAAGCAAGCAAAGAGGTTCCATTTGAAAGAGTACTCTTTGCCTTGGGTATCCGCTTTGTAGGAGAAACTGTGGCCAAGAAAATAGCCAAGTCCTTTAATGATATAGACGAACTGGAAAATGCGAACCTCGAAAAACTGATAAACATCGATGAAATCGGGGAAAAAATAGCGCAAAGCATTCTGGCATACTTCGCAAATCCATTGAACCGGGAGTTGGTAGAACGTTTGAAATCCACCGGATTGCAGCTCTATCGCAGAGAAGAGGATTTAAGCGGATATACGGATAAATTGGCGGGACAATCCATTGTTATAAGCGGTGTGTTCGCGCACCATTCAAGAGACGAATACAAAGAGTTGATAGAAAAAAATGGCGGAAAGAATGTCGGTAGTATCTCTGCCAAAACCAGTTTTATCCTGGCAGGGGAGAATATGGGTCCAGCCAAATTGGAAAAAGCTCACAAACTGGGCATAAGGATTATGAGCGAAGATGAGTTTTTAGCGCTCATATCCTAACAAATTTCCACAAAAAGCTTTTTTATAGCTTATATTTGTATGGTAAATCGAAAAAAATCGTACTTTTGCGAGTCATTTAATTAGAGATTACTTTATAATACTCATGATACAGACAAGATTGAAAGGAATGGGGGTAGCGCTGATTACTCCATTTAAAGAGGATGAAAGCGTTGATTACGATGCATTGATGCGTTTAGTAGACTATCAGCTTCAAAACAACACTGATTTTTTATGCGTGCTTGGCACTACGGCAGAAACTCCGACACTGACTGAAGAGGAAAAAAAGAAAATCAAGAAGATGGTTATCGAGCGTGTGAATGGGAAAATACCTATTCTGCTTGGAGTAGGCGGAAATAATACTCGCGCTATAGTAGAAACTCTGAAGAATGACGATTTTACAGGAGTAGATGCCATTCTTTCTGTCGTTCCATATTATAATAAACCTTCTCAAGAGGGAATTTACCAGCACTATAAAGCAATTTCCGAGGCTACCGACCTTCCGATTGTGCTTTATAATGTACCGGGGCGTACGGGCGTAAATATGAAAGCCGAAACCACCCTGCGTATCGCACGCGATTTTAAGAACGTAATCGCAATTAAAGAAGCATCAGGCGATATCAGCCAGATGGATGACATCATAAAAAACAAACCTGCTAATTTTGACGTTATTTCGGGCGATGACGGCATCACCTTCCCTTTGATTACCTTAGGAGCAGTTGGTATCATTTCGGTCATTGGAAATGCCTTTCCGCGCGAATTTAGCCGTATGGTACGTCTGGCATTGCAAGGAGATTATCAAAATGCGCTGACCATACACCACAAATTTGCGGAATTATTCAAATTGCTCTTTGTTGACGGTAATCCTGCCGGAGTAAAAGCCATGCTGAATGCAATGGGAATGATTGAGAATAAGCTTCGCTTGCCGCTAGTACCTACCAGAATCACGACTTTTGAAGCTATGCGCAAGATATTAAACGAATTGAATATCAAATGCTGAAACAAGCCTTATTAAACTATAAGAAGCCTCGTATAGAAATACGGGGCTTTTTTATTGCAAGAACAGGTCATATTCGCTATATTATTGTGGACTGATATGATATATATATCAAAATACGGTTTGATATACATCATATTTATTTTTCATACGATGATAAAATTCTTTCTATGTAGATTAAAAATTCAGTGCTCGTATGTCGGAAAATATACAACGTCTATAAATACAAACAAAAAACCTCTACAACTATATTGCAGAGGCTTCTTGTGATCGCGACAGGATTCAAACCTGTAACCGGCTGATCCGTAGTCAGCTACTC
>ERZ827516.80-NODE-80-length-116266-cov-209.290962_pt1 | contig 116266 bp, 129 predicted proteins | sample MGYA00519703_ERZ827516 | MGnify/ENA primary metagenome ERZ827516 (study PRJEB31778, sample SAMEA3449337) | human gut metagenome | biome: human gut; feature: human-associated habitat; material: faeces | place: United Kingdom | collected 2010/2012 ...
GCAATATCTCTGCTATCTGTTGCAAGGTCTCTAAATTTGGTTGAATCCTATTACAAGCATAAGCATTGACCATACTGAAACTCTTATCGAGTTTCTTTGCCAACCATGTCTGAGAGATACCTTTTTCAGATAATACAGCCTTTATTCTATTTAGTTTCATTCTTTGATACGATTTTATAGTGCAAATATAGTGAATTATATTCGATAAACTGGGATTATTTTTGTACTTTTGTGTACGAAATAAAATTAATATGGATACAGTTAGAAAAAGAGGCGAAATAATTAGCATTGAACAGCGTTCGTTAGTATCTCAGAGATATAGACGTATAACAAGAGCGGTTAATTCGGAATTTTGGGGTAGCACCAGCGAAACTGCTCATAGTTTATATGTGGGCTCTTATGGTAGAGGTACTGCTATTGATACAAGTGACATTGATATACTTGTCGAATTGCCACGAGACGAATATAATAAATATGACACACTAAGAGGAAATGGTCAGTCCAGATTACTACAAGCATTGAAGAATGCAATTTTACAAACCTATCCGAACAGTGATATTCATGGAGATGGGCAAGTCGTTGTGATAAACTTTTCCGATGGGATTAAATTTGAAGTTCTACCAGCTTTTCGTCAATTAGATTGGTGGGGTAATTGGAATGGGAAATACGACTATCCAGATTCAAATATGGGTGGCAACTGGTTGACAACTAATCCCAAAAGCGAGCAACAGGCAATGAAGGAAAAAAATGTTGCAAGCAATGGTTTGTTATTCGACACATGTAAGCACATGCGTGAAATTCGTGATAACTATTTTAGGAGTTACCATCTTCCGGGAATCGTGATTGATAGTTTTGTTTATCATAATATTGCTGATTGGCACTGGCTAAGAGAAGGAGAACAAAGTTCTAATCAACCAATAGGAACTTACGAAAAAAGGCTTTATGATTCATGCCCTGTTTGGAGCTTTAATCTGACAGCACCAGGAAGCAACATGCCAGTAGATACATATAAATACATTGATGTATTAATCAAAGTTTTAAAATACATGACAGAAGAATAAATCATATGGACGAACAAATAAAAATTCTTTATAGGGAGATTCTTGAGCGTTTTAACAAAATAATTTGGACGCACAAAATTCATTTATGTCAAGCGAATATATACCTATCAAAGAAGAAAAAACAAAATCAGATTCTTTTAGTATTTTCTGTTTTGGTATCAGCTTCTGCAATTACCAATATATTCAAGTGGCTACCTGAAATTGTCATTGTCCCATTAATGGCTTTCTTAGCGTTGACATTAACATATTTCACCACCAAATACAAAGCTGAAAATCTAGAAAAGAAGGCAGCTGACAGCGAAAGATTTGCTGCTGTTATGCACGATTTGCGCAATAAGTATGCGGGATTCTTATCAGATATAAAGGCAGAGCTGTACACAAAAGAACAAATTTCTAAAAAGCGAACAGAATTAGAACATATAGAAAATATAGTTTATTCGGGGCTTGTTCCACAAACATCAAAAGAAGCAGTAGATGCAGCATCTTTTGCATTAAAAAACAAACAAGAATCAACTACCACAAACGAAGAAATTCTCCAAATGATTTCTGACAACTTGCAAGTATAAGATTAATTACATGCGCTATTATTAGGAATATAAGATGAATCATAGCAACACATTCTCACTATCTTTTCCCGAAGCCAAGACAATTATTGTTTCCGGTGATATTCATGGAGATTTTAATCAATTGGTATTCAAACTCTGTATTCAATACAAGTTGACGGACACTCTATTGATTGTAGCTGGGGATTGTGGTTTTGGCTTTGAAAAGAAAGAATACTATGAGCAAATGGTTAGACGAAATACCAAGAGAATGAATCAAGCCAACAATTGGATTGTATTTGTACGTGGCAATCATGATAATCCAGCTTATTTCGAAGGAACAACATTCAGTTACAAACGTTTCATTGCTGTTCCTGATTATACTATCCTTCAAGCCTGTAATCATTCCATCCTTTGTGTAGGCGGAGCTATTTCTATTGACCGAAATTATCGCATAAATGAATGGAACAAACGGAAATATCGAGTTCACTCCAATGAGTTGCAAGAAAATGATATTTCCCGCAATTTATATTGGAAGAATGAAGCTCCTATTTACGACGCTGATAAGATGAATACCATCTGTGCAAACTTCTTGATTGATACAGTTGTCACACATACTGCGCCATCACATTGTGAGCTATTCTCAAAAAGCAACCTTAACCAATGGGCTGAGAACGATTCATCACTTCTTAAAGATGTACAATCTGAAAGAAAAACAATGGATATGATCCTGCATCATCTCAAAACTGACAATCATCCGGTGAACCATTGGTATTATGGTCATTTTCACCAAAATTGGCATTCCGCTATTGACGGAATATTATATCAGATGCTCGACATTATGGAGTTCAGCCAAGTCTATTGATTTATACCATTTCAGATATAATATTGATGTCCGATGCAGAATTACACCCGATATGATATAATGGTTTCCTCCGAATAAAAGTGTACCATTTATGGCATACAAACACTTTTTCAAGCGAATAATTCAGTTTTGCTACACTTTTTCCAACGAATCGAGTACCGAACGCAAAAATTCCACCGCAAGCCACAGAAATCCCAAGAAAACCACTACCTTTGCATTCAACAAGCGTTCTGTAACATCCATGCGGAAATGCCCTATCGTTCAACACGTTGAATCTGATAGCGGACATTCCACAAAAAGGCTGAAAAGAGGCGGTACAACACGTATATGCAAAGCTGTGAAATACAACGATTTGCATTTATCCCCACATTCTGTGTATTTGTCAAAACAGAGGTTGTACCAATTAAAATGAATAGTCACTGATAATCAGTGATGTAAATATGCTGCATCGGAAAATAAAGTGGAGGCTTCTTTGAACAATTCAAATATAAAACGGGTGTATCAAAAGAGAAATAAAGCATAGAGAACCAACAATTTATAAAAGTTCTTCATCCTTTGTTTATTTCTCAGGCGTTACACCCGTTTTATCGTTTTTTTGTTGTTACTTTGTTGCTCAGAATAAAATGAGCAACAAGAGCAACAAAAATGAAACAATCAAAATCAAAAGAGCCTATCAGGTTAAGACAAAGAAAGACCCGCACAGGGAATGTATCTTTGTACCTTGACATCTATTTGAACGGTAAACGGTCTTATGAATATTTGAAACTATACCTTATTCCTGAAAAGAACCGTAAGGATAAGGAGAAGAACCGTCAGACGCTTCAATTTGCCGAAGCTATCAGGGCAAAGCGTGTTGTTGAACTTCAAAATGGAGAATACGGATTCAACGATGCCTACAAACTTGATACGAATTTCCTCGAATATTACAGGGTTATGTGTGAGAAGCGTCATGGAAACCCTGAAAGTCGTGGTAATTGGGGGAATTGGTATAGCTGTCTGAAACACCTTGAAAGATATTGCAAACCGTCAATGACATTCAAAGACGTTACCCCTGAATGGATTGTCGGATTTCGTGAATATCTTGATAAAACAGCCCGCTGTCGTGATAAAAGAAAGGTTATCACAACGGATGAAGTTATGAAACCGCTTTCACAGAATAGCAAAGTAAGTTATTTCAATAAGCTACGAGCCTGTATAAATCAGGCGTTTGAAGATAGAATAATGCCGCATAACCCGCTCAGGGGAATTGAGGGCTTCAAACAAGCTGAAACGGAAAGAAGTTATCTGACCCTCGATGAAGTCAAAGCTATGGCAATGGCTCATTGTAAATACCCAGCTTTGAAGAACGCTTTCATGTTCTCATGCCTTACAGGTCTCAGAAAGTCGGATATAGAAAAACTGCGTTGGCGGGAGGTTCAGCAACAAGGAGAGTTCACACGGATCATCTTCAAACAGAAGAAGACTGGCGGGCAAGAATATCTTGATATAAACAAACAGGCGGTTCAATATATGGGAGAACGTCGAAAACCCGATGACCGTGTTTTTGTAGGATTCAAATACAGTGCCTATATGATATCCGAACTGCGAATGTGGGCGACAAGAGCAGGTATAACGAAAGACATAACATTTCATTCAGGACGACACACATTTGCAGTTCTTATGCTTGATTTAGGGGCTGACATTTACACGGTTCAAAAACTGTTAGGTCATAAGGAGATTTCCACAACTCAAATCTACGCAAAAATCCTTGATAAGAAGAAACAGCAGGCTGTTTCTATGATACCTGATATTTTCGGTTCTGACGAAAACGAAAAACAGTAATGAACGCAGGGGCAGGCTTCACGGCTTTGCCCCTGTTCTGTTATCGTAAAAATCCCCTTCCCCTGTCAGAAGCCAACGTGCTGAAACCTTATATTCACGCACAAGATAGGTAAGCCAAGCTGGTTGAAAAATGTCCCTTGACATATCTTTTTCAAGACTGTTCAAATTCCAACGATTTATTTCAAATTCACGGGTAAATGTTTGCTTGCCTCTTATAACCCCGTCATCTTTCAAACGATAAAGAGCCTGAAAGAAACGCTTTATTATTTTTTGGCTGTCTTCTGTCTGCATAACTCATCTGATTTAGCCGCTGCAACGGCGAATTTCATATTTATTTCTTCTTCTCGTATGTTAAGGCGTTCTTCCCATAATTTGAGCGTGTCGGGGCTAAAATCGGCTTTCTTTCCGCTCCTGACTTCAAGCTCAAACGCCCTGAGTTCTTCGGGGGTCATTACTGGAATGAATCGTTCAAGTTCCATGACACGTTGAACATGTTCAAGGGCTTCTCGGCGTAAAGCCGATTGTTTTTCATCAACCAACATTTCTCCCTGTCCTGTCAGAAACCAACGAGCATTTATTTCGGGAAGAGCCTCAATGATTGACACTACGGGCTGTAGCCCAAAATCTACGCCTTTAAGAAGTTTTGAGAGGTATTGTGGAGACCAATTTAATAGTGCTGCAAAAGCGTTCTGTCTCCCACCTGTCTTATATTTTATTATATCTTGAAGTCTTCTGTTCATCTGTTTAATACTTAGGTATCACACAAGCACTTTTTCCAATAGTAACTATACGGCAGCGGCAGAGTTGGCATTGTCTTCCTGACGGGCAAGCATTTTTTTGCTTTCCTGAATTTGTTCTTTCAGCAGCCCCATAAGTTCATCTATCTGCCTATCTCGTGCTGAAAGACTTTCAGCCTGTTTTCTAATAATATCCCAAGCGTCTTTGGGAACTGAAACTTCACTGTTCAGATTATCTTTTATAAACATATCCCCCTCGCCTGTCTGAACCCAAACAAAGTTTATATTTTCATCAAGGGCACAGAGTTTTTTCAAGAATTTCTCGGATATAGGAACTCTGCCTGTCATTATCTGAGAGAAAGAGGATTTAGTATATCCCAACGCATCCGCTAACGCCCTCTCGCTATCGGCTATTTCTTTGAAGATAAGCCAATTTACGACCTTTTTCACTCGTTTCTGTGCTTCCATTCGTGATATAATTATCGTTAAATTATAAATTTTGTTTCGATTTATTTCTCTAAAATCATTACTTTGTTTATATTTGCAGCGTTATTCAATTTTATATGCGGACAAATATACGAAATAATAAATAAAATCGGAAATAAACTGATAAGTAAAATAATGATATGGAAAGAATTACAGACAAGTTAAAGAAACTTCTCGCCCTCGCTGAAAGGGGGTGCGGAGGCGAAGCTGAAAACGCTCGAAGACTTCTTGAAAACAACCTGAGAAAGTATGGGTTAACTCTTGAAGACATCTGCGAAAACAAGACCTATGTTCGCACATTCAAATACAGAAGTAAAGAGGAAAGAACATTGGTTATTCAAGTGTTTTTGTCTGTCATTGGCAGTAAAAGTGAAAGTTTTCTTGAAGCAACGTACAACGCTTCGAGAAAGACAATATACATATCCCTAACAGACTTACAATATGCTGAAATATCCAGCATGGTTGACTTCTTCAAGGCTCAATTCAATAAGGAACGAAAACGCTTCCTGAAAGACTTTATGGTGGCTTTCGTTGACAAACATCACATATATGACATTACTCCTGATGAACGGGAAGATAATGAGGATATAGACCTTGAACGTCTTTCCCGAATAATGCAAATGTCAATGGGTATGGAGGATATAACGTATAGAAAACAAATTTCAAACAAATAACCGACATGGAAATGAAAGTATTCAAGACACCTTGCCAAACGGAACGTGAAGCACGTGACTTGGCTATTTACAACGAGTACAACTCTTTGATGACAGTTGATGGTCAAAGCAAAACTGTTGTAACTGAACACCTGATGAAGAAATACGGCATTCATTCTCAGGGCACAATTTACCTTATCCGCCGCCGTGTTGAAGAACGTCTGAGAAAGGAGGGGAAAAATGGCAAGTAAAGAAGCTAATAAGGTTAAATATCAGTATAACAAAAAGTACGTGGAGAGGTATTGGGAGCGAAAGGCTCAAACCTCCAACGGAACGATAACTACAGAGAGCGAAAAGACCGTGACAAAAGAAAGTGAAAAGACGGTCACGGTCAAGGAGGCGGAACTGATGAACTTTATACTTCCTGATTTGAGCGTGATTGAAGTCACTGTAAGCCGAAACGGTCAGTCTGATGAACAATACATCAAAGCCCTTGAAACTGCTAACAGGACGATAAACTCAGAGAACAGAAGACTTCAAAGCCTTTTGGGTAAATATCAGGACATCATCCGCACGGGATTAAATTCAATCATGTTTGATATAAAAAACTGCAAGTGATATGAGAAAGAAAAAGATTATTCAATGGTCTATAATGACCGCTCTATGCGTATGGGGATTTATTGCGTTCATGGTTCTTGCAGGAGAAGAATCCCCTACATCGAACCTGACTTTAGGTCAGTTCTTGTTTATCAAAATTGGGGCTTTAGGGCATTTAGCCCTGTGTATAATCATCGGGAAATGGCTGAATAAAAAAGGTCTTCTTCCTGAAATGAAAGACAAGGAGGTGTGATATGAAAGAAGTGACTTTGGAACAACTTGGCGAGAAGATAGACAACCTTTCACGGCTGACGCTTATCAGTTCAAAAACGGTTCTTGATTTTGAAGAAACACTTATGTTCACAGGGCTAAGCAAAGGACATCTATATCGCTTGACAAGCGGGCGGCAAATACCGTTCTTCAAGAAGAACCGAAAACTATACTTCAAGAAATCAGACCTCGAAGAATGGATGCTTGAACAGCGCATTCCGACCAACAATGAGGTTCAAGGGATGGCGACAACTTACATAGCAACACATAAATAAACGATATTCAAGGAACGCCCGAACCTGTAAGAGGGCAAATAATTCAACAACAAAATGGAGAACGAAATCATCGAAATCAAACAGGCTGAAATGCTGGCGGGAATAAACCGCTCAGAAATCGACATTCAGATTGCCACGGCTAAGCAATATCCCCGTGACTTGAACACAGTGTTGAACAAAATCGCAACTTATGCAACAATGGACAGAGAGACGGCAGAGGATTGTTTCTATGTTCTGAGAAGAAAGGACGCTAACGGGAACGACAACACTATTGAGGGTCTTTCAATCCGCATGGCTGAAATCATTGCTGGAGCATGGGGTAACCTGAGAGTTCAGACCCGTATCATAGGAAATGACGGAAGAAAAATCACGGCTCAGGCTGTTTGTCACGACCTTGAAACAAACTTTGCTGTTTGTAAAACAGTTGACCGCCGTATAACAACAAAGACGGGGAAAACTTATTCAGAGGATATGCAGGTTGTGACAGGGAACGCTGCCGCTTCAATCGCTTTCAGAAATGCTGTATTGGCTGTTATACCGAAAGCTGTGACAAAGCGTGTAATCAATGAGGTTAAACAAGTTGCACTCGGTCAAGCTATTGACGTTGAGACATCACGAAAGAACTGTCTTGCAAATTTCGCAAAAGCAGGAGTAAATGAACAAATGATTTGTCAGTATCTCGGAATCAATTCTATCGCCGACATTGACAAAGAACGTCTGTTTGAACTCAGAGCCACTTGGAACGCTATCAGAGAGGGAACGACAACGGTTCAGGAAACATTTGTGAAACCAGCCCTTGAAGCAAAAGCACAAGCGGAAGCAGACAAGAGAACTGCAACTGCGGCTGACAGAGCAGCGGCGGCTATCGCTCAGGCAACAGGAGAAACTCCTATACCAGCAAATGTTGACCCTGAAACGGGAGAAATCAAGGAAGAAAAATCAAAGAAATCATCAACAACAAAAAAGTAAGATATGGAAATTAAGAAAGAAAACGTATTGGCTGCGTTAAATACAGCCTCTGAGAGCGCAAAGGAAGTTATTCTCGCTCTTTTCCCCGAATTGAAAGAAGAAACGGCACAGAAAGCCGAAAAACTCCCCGTAACTGAACGTGTCAAGACCTTTGAAGATGCTTGCAATGAGCTGGGAGCAGAACATGAGTTAGTACTTGCGTGGATAAGCTGGAAATCACACGGGTTGCGAAATCAACCAGATATAGAAGCCTATCTCAAACTCCGCATCATCTGTACCGCTTTGAACGATGGCTGGGAACCTCAATTCACAGAGGATGAATGGCGTTATTATCCTTGGTTCTGGCTCTATACTCAGGATGAGATAAACAACATGAATGAAGATGAAAAGACAGACCGCCGTTTAATGTCAACAGGCGACTATCAAACAGGATATGCGGGTCTCGCTTGTGCGAATTCGTGTTACGCTCCCTCGTCTGCGACTACGGCCTTCGGGTCTCGGCTTTGCTTAAAGAGCGACACGCTCGCCGTTTACTGCGGGAAACAGTTCATTGACATTTGGGCTGACTTTTGTCTTATCCATAAGAAATAATCGCATAAGTTTAACATCAAAATAACAGAAATATGAGCAACACAATTATCAGACCGAAAGACCGAAATGAATGGCTTGAACACAGAAAGTCAGGAATTGGAAGTAGTGAAGTAGCAACTATTCTCGGATTGAATCCGTGGGAAACACCTTATCAGTTATGGAGAAGAAAGGTGGGTCTTGATGAAGCGAAGACAGAAACCTTTGCGATGAAAGCGGGTCATTATCTTGAAGACGCAGTTTCACAGTTTTGGATGGACGAAACAGGACGTCAGGTTATTAAGTCTTCTGCTGGAGATTGGCTTATCAGAGATAACGACCGACCTTATCTTCAAGTTAGCCCCGATAGAACTTATTGGCTTGCTGGAGAAAAGAAGAACGCTTCAAACAAGGGAATATTGGAGTGCAAAACAACTCAGAAGCAAATATCCGCTGACGATCTCCCGAAACATTGGTTCTGTCAGGTTCAATATCAACTCGGGGTTGCCGGGTTGAATGAGGGAAGTTTAGCTTGGTTGTGTTCAGGACGTGAGTTTGGATATAAAGACTTGTCTTTTGTTCCTGACTTTTACGGATGGGTCATTGAAGAAGTTGAACGCTTTTGGATTGACAACATTCAGGGAAAGAAAGAACCCGAAGCGACATCTGTTCAAGACGTTCTCCTGAAATTCAACCGCCATACAGACGGGAAGATAGTTGAAGTTGATGAAGCTCTTTTCAACGACTATAAAAGATTGAAAAAAGTTAAAGCTGGGATAGAACGTCTTAAAACTATTAAAGAAGAATTGGAAATGAAATTAAAACTTGGTTTTGGAGACGCAGAAGCTATCAGTTACGGAGGTCAGACCATAGCGACATGGAAAGCCCCTAAACCGTCTCAGAAATTTGATGAAAAGGCTTTCAAGTCAGCACATGAAGACTTGTTTTTAGAGTTTGTGAAAGAGGAAAAGGGGGCACGCCGTTTCCTGTTGAAATAATGTTCAATCAAGAAGAAAGGTCAGACAACTATGTATATCATTTCAAACAAGCAAATGGAAGATATAATCAATTATATCGAAGCATGGAAGAACGGGGTTAAGGTTGAGGAATCCGACACCCGTACCTACAATAAGGTTCGTCTTGCTAACATTTTGTTGAAGAAGTTGAGAGCGAAACAGCCGCTTTCAAAGTCTGACTTATCTGACAGCATTAAAAAATTCTTTTGAAAGAAAGTGATTACAATATAATCATATATCTTTGCCATAACCGAAAATGAACAGTTCAAAAACAAATATAAACTCCGTACAAGGGTTGAAAGACCGAAAGGATTTCAAACGCTGGCTGTTATGCGTGGTTAGCCCTAAACACGGAGTTTCTTTCATTGATATGATAACACTCAGAGAAAATCAGACAGAGCCGATAAACAAGGCTATTGACTTCTTCACACAGAAGAACCCGAAGCCAAGTTTGATTGTTCTCCCGACAGCTTGGGGAAAATCAATTCTGACGGCTTTTGTTGCGAAGAACAGTCAGGATAAAATGATTGTTCTTCAACCCTCAAAAGAGTTGTTGGAACAGAACTACTTGAAGTATTGCTCCCTGTGTGACGGTTTCGGCGTAAATGCGGGCATTTACAGCGCAAGTTTCGGGAGAAAAGACATTGCACAAATAACCTATGCCACAATCGGTTCTATTAAAAATTTGGGCGCACAATTCAAGCGTCTCGGATTTACAAAAATGTTGATTGATGAAGCACACCTATATCCACGTGAAGCTGACAGTATGCTCGGGCGTTTCTTAAATGATAGCGGTATCACTCACGTTCTCGGTATCACTGCAACGCCTGTCAAGTTACAAACCAACAGAGACCGAGACGGATGCACATTTTCAAAGCTGGTTATGCTCACTTCTCGTTCAAAAAAAGGGAACTTCTTCAAAGAAATAATTCATGTCGGTCAGGTATCAGAAATGGTTCGTCTTGGCTTTTGGTCTCCGCTTCAATATGAGACAACAGGCTTTGACAGTTCCCTACTTGTCTTTAACAGTTCAAAGTCTGAATACACAGAAGACAGTGTTCAGCGGGCTTATGACGCTAACGGGGGGTCAGAACAGGTTCTTCAAACACTTGACAGGCATTCGGAACGAAAGCATATTCTTGTGTTTGTCCCGTCTGTTGATGATGCAATCAGCTTGTCAAAGCGTTACACCGATTCTGCCGTGATTTACGGAGACATGGATAAGACAGAACGAGCGCAGGTTATTCAGCGGTTCAGAGCGGGAGAAATACGTGTCATATTCAACGTGAGGGTGCTTTCAACGGGCTTTGACTATACAGGTATTGACTGTATAGTTCTCGGCATTTCTACGGCTTCAATAGCCCTGTATTATCAGATTATCGGACGTGCTACACGAATTGACCCTGAAAAGACTGACGCACTGATATGCGACCTCGGCGGGAATGTTGAGCGTTTTGGACGTGTTGAAGACATCACGTTTGAACAGGGCAAACTATGGAGAATGTTCGGAACGGGAGGTCGACTTCTGTCAGGAATCCCCATTTCAGACATCGGTCATTATACCCGTGAAGACACTCAGGCGATTGACGCACGGGCAGAAGCTCCGATTGAAATCATGCCTTTCGGAAAGTACAAGGGGAACAGGATTTCAGACATACCCCTGAATTACCGTCAATGGATGATACGCTCTTTTGAATGGAATGCACGCAATGAAAAGCTTCGCAAATCAATTTTAGCAACCCTCTAAACGCTCAGGCTATGGCAAGACCTAAAAAACAAACAGTTGACTATTTCCCGCATTTTATCAAGGGCGGGCGTACAATCTTCATTCTTGAAAGCAAGTTTGGGAATGACGGTTATGCGTTTTGGTTCAAGGTTCTTGAAATTCTCGGGGGAAGCGAGGGTCATTTTTATGACTGTTCAAACGCTTCAAACTGGGAGTTTCTTCTTGCAAAGACACGGGTCACAGATGAAACGGCTAAGGATATTATCGGTGTTCTGATTGACCTCGGCAAAATTGACGCAGAGTTATGGAACGAACACCGTGTTATTTGGATTACGAATTTTCTCAGAAACCTTTCAGAGGTTTACAGAACACGCCATACAGATTTGCCATCAAAGCCAGTTTTCAATGCCAAGAAACAGGAGGAAACACCTATTTCAACAGATAAAACAGATAAAGAACAAGGATTTTCTACGAGAAAACCCGCCAAAGAAAAGGAGAGTAAAGAAAAGGAGAGAAAATATCCTTATCAGGATATATGTGCCCTTTGGAACTCAATCTGTGTTTCTCTGCCAAAGGTTCAGAAGCTGAGTGACAGCAGACGGCAGAAGATACGATGCCGTCTTGATGAATTCGGCGTTCCTGCAGAACAGATGACAGAGACCGCACGCTGTCTGTTTGAACGTGTTCAGGCTTCCGACTTTCTGACTGGGCGACAACCAAACAAGACAGGCTGGACGGCAACATTCGATTGGCTCTTTGAGAACGGTTCTAATTGGGTCAAAGTTCAGGAGGGAAATTATGACAATGACAGAGGCGGGAGAAGTCATCAAACAACAGTTCAGGCGGGCAATGTTAAAATAAACCTTGGGGCTGGAGAGTTCATAGACAACTCAGGGCGAAGAACCTACGGTACGGGTAAGGCAACGATACCGCCAACAGCCCCGCCACGCCCGTCAGAAAAGCACGCTTGGGATAGTTCATCTGAAACTTGGATTTTATTATGAGACTTAATTGGGAAAAATACGGAATACAAGCCCCCTACGGGCGTTCAGGTAACAGGAAGGTATTTTGCCCCCAATGTCACGAACAACGCCGCGACAAACGGGACAAAAGCCTTTCTATTAACCTTGAAACAGGAGAGTTCAACTGCCACTATTGCGGTTTCTCAGGCTGCGCCGCCGAGAAAGAACCGTGGGAGAAAGAAGAAAGACCGTGGAGAAATGCTGCTCCTATACGGAGGGAGAAGCCTGTTTACAAGAAACCCGCCCCTCGTCAGGACTGTTCTTCAACACTGTCAGCCAACGCCCTGAAATGGTTCAATGGGCGTGGTATCAGTGAACAGACCCTGAAAGCGATGAGAGTCACCGAGGGGCTTGAATGGATGCCACAGAAGAACGGAAAGGCAAATACGGTTCAGTTCAACTATTATCATAATGGGGAACTCGTGAACACGAAATTCAGGACGGGAGACAAGTGTTTCAAGCTGTGTTCAGGCGCAGAGCTTCTTCCCTACGGCATTGACAATATCAAGGGAACAAGCGAATGTATCATCACAGAGGGCGAAATGGATGCCTTGTCATTCTTTGAATGCGGTCGGCATGACGTTGTGAGCGTACCGAACGGGGCAAACTCAAACCTTGATTATCTTGATAACTACATCGAAGAATACTTTGACGACAAGGAAACTATATACATCGCCTCTGACACGGACACGAAAGGGGTTGTTCTGAAAGAAGAACTGATACGCCGTTTCGGTGCTGAACGATGTCGGGTTCTTGAATACGGGGACGGTTGCAAGGACGCTAATGAACACTTAATGAAGTACGGACGTGAAAGTCTTCTTCAATGTCTCGCAAACGCCCCTGAAATCAAGTTGGAGGGTGTTTTCACAGTCTCGGACTTTGAACAGAGCCTTGACGCTTTGTTTGAACATGGTATGCAGAAAGGCGTGACGATAGGGCATGACAACTTCGACCGCCTGTGTTCTTTTGAGACAAAACGCCTGTGTATCGTGACGGGTATTCCTGGCAGCGGAAAGTCTGAGTTTATTGATGAGATTGCCGAACGTCTGAATATGCGTTTCGGCTGGCGTTTTGCATATTTCAGCCCTGAGAACGCCCCGCTCGCCTATCACGCCTCAAAACTTATTGAGAAGTTCACGGGGAAGCACTTCGGGAAAGACACACTTACTTTCGGAGAGTACAAACAGGTCAAGCAACACCTTGAACAGAATTTCTTCTTTATAGCCCCTAAACAGGATTATAGGGTGGACACTATTCTTGAACGTGCAAAGTTCCTTGTCAGACGGAAAGGTATAAAAGCCCTTGTTATTGACCCATACAACAGGCTTGAAGATGAAAGCGAGGGGCAGAACGAAACAAAGTATATTTCAAAGTTGCTTGATAAACTGACAAATTTTGCCCAACTGAATGACATCTTGATAATCTTGATGGCTCACCCGACAAAACAGCCGAAGAACAAAGACGGCGTTATCGAAGCCCCGACCCTGTATGACATCAGTGGCTCGGCAAACTTTTTCAACAAGACCGATTTCGGTATTGTGGTTCACAGAAACAGACTTGAAAATACTGTTGAAGTTCACATTCAGAAAGTGAAGTTCAGACACCTTGGGGAATGCGGTACAGCCCTGTTCAAATACAACCTGAACAACGGGCGTTACACCCCTTTCACAAACGGGATTGAACCTGTTTGGGATAATAGCAACCATTTACAGGAAGAAATCAAACGGCGCGAGCAAGAAGCCTATGAAGCGGCTCAGTTCAACTGGGATGACCTGCAGCCCTCAGATGAAGAATGCCCGTTCTGACAACATATAAACCAAAAAGACAGACAGATTATGACAACAAGCAGAAGAACAACAGATGAATGGATAAAGAGCCGTCAGGACATGAAGTTCGTTGAACGGCTTTCAGACATTCAGGAGACCGACAGGGACATAAAGGTCGGCGACAGAGTAATGTTTACAAACGTGGGCGGGTTCACATTCGGTCCGTTTGAAGTGATAGGCATCAGCAAAGACAACGAGCTGTGGAAATACGGGCGTTGTGTCTTTCTCAACAAAGACAGTTATTGGTATCCGTGCAAACCCGAAGAACTGACATTGATATGAAGCCGAAAGAATTTTTTGACGCTGTTGTTCGGATGAGATCCAAACAGCAGGAATACTTCAAGACCAAGACAAGTTCAGCCCTGACGGAAAGCAAAAGACTTGAAAAGGTCATTGATGACGAAATAGCGAGAGTTCAGAAGATTATTAACGATAGACAAAACCCGAAGTTATGGCAAGATTGAGAACTAACGCAGTGCATCATAAATGCATTTGTACAGGTCAGATTTTCACGTTTGAAGAATGGTGTTTATGGAGCAAACAACACTCTTCATCTGAAATAGTGTTTGAGCACAATGGTTTCAAATTCAATATACACGATGTTTGTCTAACACCAAATCAACCTGTCAATTGGAAAGGTAAAGACTGTTTTTTTATAATAAGCACAGCTCAGTCTCCAAACGGGAAATGGGAGTATGGTTTAGATTACAATTTTCATTTTTCAGGAGGTTGTCATGCTTGTGTATTTGTTGATGACATGAACAGAGGCTTTCAAAATGAAAGAGAAAGCATATTTGAAGCTCTGAAATGTTTGGAAGAAAAATGCGTCAGGGAGATAACAAACAACGAAAGCAGGCAGGAATATGATGATTGGGGCAATGTTGTGAAGATGTCAAGCGCAATTCCGAATCTGAAAACAGCCCTGAAACAAATCTTGAAATTGAAAGATGTTTTTGACCCGCATCAGTTGACATTGTTTGAATAAAACTTAAAAAAACACCGAGATATGGCAAGATTAAACATTGAGAGACAAAGAAGACTTGAACCCGTCAGACTTGAACATGCGGTCAAACGCATTCAGGAACTCGGGTTTGAAATCATTCAACGTGATAACATTCAGATACAGTTCATTCATAAGGGGGAAACAGTCACATTCTTCCCGTACAGTGGCTGGGCGACAGGTAAAAGCATAAAAGACGGGCGAGGTCTTGAAAGACTTCTTAAACAGTTAAGACCATGAGACCGAAAGGAAACGGAATTGTCTCGCTTCACGATGACAAGACAAAAGAACGGGGCTTCTTCTGTATGAAATTAGTCAGCTTCATTTCAGAGGAAAATGCTGATTGGGAAGAACGGTTCACAGCCGCCAAGAATGGAAACTGCGCTTACAAAAACAGATGTCCGATATATGAAAGAACAGTCAAGAAAAGAGGCGTTCAAATGAAATTGTTTGATTAAAAGATATTTATATGGATAAAGAAACATTTGAAAAGGCTAAATCAATTCTCGGAGAGATTGAAAAAGCCAAAGAAACGATTGAAAAGATTGATAAAACGGATGAAATTTATTACAAAACTCCTGACATGGACGGCGGGTTCACTCAGGGAAGTTTCGTTAAATTTTATGGCGATGAAACAGGCGAACTTAAAGAGTATTTGAAAGATTTCTACAGAAGAAAAATTACAGTGCTGAATAAACGATTTGAAGAATTATGAACAGGAATCTCGAAATCAATGAAGTACGGCACTTTCTTGCTGCGGCTTCAAAACAGTTTGAGCAAGGGAACATCATCTTGCACAACGTCCGTTTTAAGCGTGACGAAAAAACAGGAACAGTTTTAGATATTATTATAAATTATGAACAAAAAGAAGAAAAGGAGGAAACGACATGAGAAACGGAACACGTATCAAAATCACGCTGTCGAACGGTCAGCGTTATACATTGAAAGACCCTGAGACATTGGAAGAAATTGACAGCAGTCGTAAGGCGTTGTTTGTCTTCAATAACGGGGAAGTATATTCAGGTCATACGGACGGCGAAGTTGATGAAGACGGGGATTTCTGTCTGTCAAGACCTGACAAGAAAGGGCGTATTGGTCTCCCTTTCAACCGTCTTCTCGGATGGGCGTACAAAAAGGAGGGCTGACAGATGAAAGACGGCGAAAAAAGATTAATAGATGCTATCAATAAAGTTCAAGCCTCAATGAAAGAACTTGGGATCGCTATTGAACGGCTGAAAGAATTGGTATTACAATGTAATTTTGAGTTTAGTAATATTGAAAACAATCTGAGAACAATGAGACTTGAGCGTTATGCATGTCATTCAGTTCGTAACAAATTACACTCTTACAGGGAGAAGCTGCACCCTCGTAAAGATTGGCAACAGAAACCGTTTTGGCTCAGAACAAGAAGCAACCCAATAAGACGGGGCTGGCATTAAGAGCCTGAACGCTAATGAAGTGAACGAATTTATGAAATTGAATATTTAATCAGAATAAAAAGCAGAAACTATGCAGAATTTTTCAATTAAAGAAGACCTCCTGAAACTGAGAGGGGCTTTTATCACAAACTTCAAGGGACGCACGGCAACGAAACGATGTCTTGTTATTCCCGTTGATGACAGCGGGCTTTATGTCGGAGAAAAAGGCGTATATCTGAACCTGACAGCCATTCAAATGGAGAACCCGAAATTCTCTGAAACCCATTGTCTGAAACAGTCACTTGACAAAGAGGTTTACGAAGCTATGACAGAAGAACAGAAACAAGCCATTCCTATTATCGGAGGAATGAAACCGCTTGAAAAGAAGCCAGCCCCACAGATGAACGTCAATTCAACATTTGACGGTGCGCAGTCAGTTGAGAATGAAGACGACCTGCCGTTCTGAGTGAAGACAGGTCAAATGGACAGAACAGAGGCTGAAAGACGGCTGAAATAAACAGTCAAAGGGGAGAAATCCCCTTTCTGTTTTGCTTCGGCTTCAAATAAGCCCCAAATTCGCTTTATTTTATGAGTAACAGTAAAACTATCACAAGAACAAAGAAAAGCCGTCAGGCGGCGGATAAACCGCCTTTGCGTGACGTTTTCACGGTCATCTGCAAGACAGACCTGAATGTCGCCTGCGAAAAGGAGTTCAAATTTCACCCCGTCAGAAAATGGCGTTTCGATTATGCCATACCTGAACACAAAATCGCCCTTGAAGTTGAGGGCGGGGTTTGGACGGGCGGTAGGCACACCTCTCCCAAAGGTTTCCTCGGGGATATTGAGAAATACAACACGGCTACACTCATGGGCTGGCGTGTCTTCCGTACAACGCCTGATGAACTTTACAGGAAAAAGACCATTGATTTGATTAAAACAGCCATTTCAGGAACATTTACCCCCTGAAACACCCCCTTTTTTGTCTTAAAGTGATTATATTATAATCATTTTGCGTATTTTTGTGCTGAACTAATGTAATCGCTTTAAGACATGAAGACAGAAACAGTAAAACTATCTCAAATTCAGATTAACGGGGCAAACCCCCGAACGATAAGCAAAGAGAAGTTCGAGAAACTTGTTTGCTCTATTCTTGTGCTTCCCAAAATGCTTGAACTCAGACCTATTGTGGTTGATAACACATTTACGGCTTTGGGCGGTAATATGCGGCTCAGAGCGTTGACGGCTATTTCTGAAATGTCTTCCGATGAACTGAACTCCGAACTTTCAAAATGCCCCGATTTCACAAAGAAGACGGAAGCGGAACAAGAACTGTTATGCCAACACTGGGCGAAGTGGCTTGACAGCCCGACCGCCCCCATTATCAAGGCTTCTGAATTAACTGACGCAGAACAGCGGGAGTTCATCATCAAAGACAACGTGGGTTACGGAGAGTGGGACATGGACGCTCTCGCCAATGAATGGGACACCGCTGAGCTTGTTGATTGGGGATTAGACCTGTGGAATGACAAGTCAGATGGCGGCGGTAACGGTTCTTCTTCACTCCCGAACAGCGCACCCGAATCATCATTGTTTGACCGCTTTGTCGTTCCCCCGTTCTCAATCCTTGACACCCGCAAAGGGTATTGGCAAGACAGGAAAAAGAAATGGTATGACATTATTGGGGATATGGGAGAAAGCCGTAATGATACGCTCGTGACAAGTCTTGAAATCAAATACAAAGACCTGTATCAAAGAACCCGTGAACACAGAAAGGAACTCGGAATATCATTCAAAGAATACATTGAAAAGTACGTTCCGAAAGAAGACCTCGAACGTGAACAGTCTAAAATCGTTGCTCAGGGCGTTTCAATTCTCGACCCTGTTATGGCTGAAATTGTCTGCCGATGGTTCGGCTTCAAGAACTGTCAGACTTTTGACTGTTTCGCTGGGGATAGCGTATTCGGCTTTGTATCTGCTTATCTCGGCAACGACTTCACAGGCATTGAACTCAGAGAACAACAGGCGAGCTTGAACAACGAGCGTGTGGCTGACATGAACGCACGCTACATCTGCGATGACGGTCAGAACGTATCCAATCACATTGAGCCTGAGAGCCAAGACCTCCTGTTCAGTTGCCCTCCGTACTTTGACCTTGAAGTTTATTCAGACCTGCCAAATGACGCGAGCAATCAGGGAAGCTATGAAGACTTCATTCAGATATTGAAGAACGCTTTTACGGCGGCTATCGGTTGCCTGAGAAAGAACCGCTTCGCCGTCATCTGTGTGGGCGATGTCCGTGACAAGAAAACGGGCTTTTATTATGACTTCTGCGGCGACATCAAACGTATATTCCGTGAAGCGGGCGTCCTCTTGTATAACGAGATTATCCTTGTCGAACAGACAGCTTCAACCGCCCTGAGAGCAGCCCGATATATGGAGACGCGAAAGGTTGCAAAGACCCACCAGCATATCCTTGTGTTCTTCAAGGGTAACCCGAAAGACATCAAGAAAGAATACCCGAAAATTGAGTACACAGAAGAAGACATGGTTCAATTTGAAGCATCTGAAACATCTTCTGAGAGTGAAACAAAAGAAACTGAATGACTATGCAAGCAAAGATTTGGAATCACGCTCAATGGGTCAGAGAGACCGACCCGAAAGCCCTGCGTGGAATGTTTGACAAACTTCTCCGACAATCAGGGTTCAATGTTCTGAATTGCACAGAACATCATTTCAGCCCACAGGGGTACACGGCGTTGTGGCTTTTGTCTGAAAGTCATTTCGCCGTTCATACGTTCCCTGAGTTTGGCAAAAGCTATATTGAACTGTCAAGTTGCAACCTTGACTATTATCTGAACTTTCTTTCAATGACAAAAGAACTATGAGCAAAGCCCAAGAGAAAAAAAGAAACCAACTGAAACAAGCCCGTCTCGAAATAGTGGCGGGAATGTATAAGCGAGGCTACAGCCTGAGAAAAATTCAATCAGAGGTATTGAAGCGTCTTGAACTGCCGTCATATTCCCTCGCAACCGTTCACAAAGACGTGCAGACGCTTCTTGAAGAATGGCGGGAGAACAGACTTGAAGATATGGACGCTGCCCTGACGCTTGAACTTGAACGCATAGACGAAACGTGCCGTGAACTGTGGGAACAATGGGAGAAGTCAAAGACAGATTATAACAAAACGCAGCGCAAACAGAAAGGTTCTCCCACCCGTGACGAACAGACGGGGCAAACTTCAATCCGTACTTATCAGACAGAGCGAACAGATACGGAAGTCATCATGTTGGGCGACCCATCTTATATCGCCGAAATCAGAAAACAACTTGAAGAACGGCGTAAATTGCTCGGTCTTTATGCCCCTGAGAAGAAAAGTATCAATGGAGAGGTCTCTTTCGCTTCACTTCTTGTCGAAAGCGGAATGTTGGATGAAGCCGAAGAACTGTCTTCAAACGAATAAGCCCGATTGCGCCCGTATGTGGCTCTTAAATGTGTGAAACGTATAAAGTAACCAATTAAAAACGAAAGACCGACACAGGTCAAATTCCAAAAAATAACTGAATGAAGAAACAGAGAAAAGACATAGTGCGGAAGAAAGGTCTTCAACTGATTGACACTTGGCGGGCTGATTGGAACAAATTCGTCAAAGAAGCCCTCGGCGTGAACCTTGACAGCGAGCAGCAGGAAATACTTTCAAGCGTTCAACACAACAGGCGTACATCGGTAGCATCGGGAACAGCCCGTGGGAAAGACTTCGTGGCTGCATGTGCTGCAATCTGTTTCTTGTACCTGACACCCCGTTGGCGGAAGAACGCTCAGGGGGAAATAGAACTTGTTGAGAATACAAAAGTAGCCCTGACCGCCCCGACAGACCGTCAGGTAAAGAATATTATGATGCCTGAAATATCACGCCTGTTCAACAGGGCAAAGGCTCGTGGGGTAATTCTGCCAGGGCGTTTGACGCAATCAGACATAAGAACTGAGAATGAAGAATGGTTCTTGACAGGCTTCAAGGCTGACGAACACAACCATGAAGCGTGGTCAGGCTTTCACGCCGTTCACACGATGTTCGTCATCACAGAGGCGACAGGTATTGGGGATGACACGTTCGCTGCCATTGAGGGTAACCTACAAGGTGACAGTCGCATTCTGATTGTCTTCAACCCGAACACAACAGTCGGTTATGCGGCTAAGTCTCAGAAAGGCGACCGTTGGCACAAATACCGTCTGAATAGCCTTTCAGCACCTAACATCGTCAACAAAAAGACAGTCATAGCTGGTCAGGTTGACTATGAATGGGTTCTTGACAAACTTGAAAATTGGTGCACACGGATAAGCCCCGATGAAGTTCTGTCAGAAATGGATGACTTTCAGTTTGAGGGTCAATGGTATCGCCCCGAAGACCTGTTCAGGAAAAAAGTTCTCGGTCTGTTCCCGAAAGTTGATGAAGATACGCTGATACCCGTTCAGTGGATTGAAGAAGCGCACGAACGCTGGAAAGAAGCGAACGGGCGTGAACCTTTGCGGGCTGACCTGAATATCCTCGGCGTTGACGTGGCGGGAATGGGACGCGATTCAAGCTGTTTTGTCCTGAGACGTGACCACTGGGTATCTGGCTTTGACGCTCACAACTCAGGCGGCAGGGCTGACCACATGGAAGTGGCGGGGAAAATCGCATCACGCCTACAGCGCAACATCGGTCTTCTTGTTAGCATTGACACGATCGGAGAAGGTGCGGGCGTTTTCAGCCGCTGTGTCGAAATATCAGAAGACAAACGGGCGATTATAAGCTGCAAGTATTCTGAGGGCGCAAAAGCACCGAACGGTCGTGAACAGACAGACATCACGGGGCAGTACAAGTTCGTGAATATGCGAGCATACCTGTTTTGGGCTGTCCGTGATTGGCTGAACCCGAAGAACAACACGGGGGCGATGCTTCCGCCTGATGACGGTTTTGACGAAGAAGCTACCGAAATCAAGTGGACTTTCCGCTCTGACGGGAAGATACAGATAGAGCCGAAAGAAGACATCAAAGCCCGCCTCGGAAGAAGCCCTGACAAGTTTGACGCTTTAGCGAACACATTCTATCCCGTCAGACAATCCAAACCCATTGACGTTGACAGAATAGCGAAAATGGTACGAAGATAATAAACCGTATGTCAAACAATTAAAAACAGAAAAGAAGATGACAATCGAAGAAATTTTGAGTTCAGGAATGACGGCAGACCAAAAGATTACCGCCCTGAGCGAGAAGACCGTAAACGTCCCTGTTTGGGGAGGTCGCAAAGGTCTTGAAATGGAGTACAATCCGCTCCTGCACCCTGTTATGAACAAAAGCAAATACCCCGATATCGTGACAGAAGATGGTGTTCAACCTGTTACACGTGTCGCGCTCGGCTTTCAGAAACTCGCATCAAAGAGAATGACAGAACTGGTTACGGCTATACCTGTCAAGCGTGTGTTCAAGCCTGAGAACGACAAACAGAAAGAAGTGGCGACATTCATCACAAGCGTTCTCGACAAGAACCGCATCGACAGCGTTGACATAGACCGTGTGAACAGGTTCTTTGCCGGCTGCGAGATTATGACGTTATGGTACGCCCTTGAACAGAACAACACGCTTTACGGAAGAAAAAGCCCCCTGAAAATCCGTTGTCGCACGTTCTCCCCCATGCTCGGCGATGACCTATACCCCCTTTTCGATGAATACGGCGACATGATAGCAATGTCAGTCGGCTATCAAAGGAAGAAAGGGAGAAAGACCGTGAAGTTCTTTGACGCATACACGGCAAACAAGCACATCAAATGGTCTTCTGAAAGCGGTTCATGGCAGGAGATTGAGAATGAAGATATAACGCTTTTGAAAATCCCCGCAATTTACGCCTGCCGTCCTTTCCCGATTTGGGAATTCACGTCAGATACAGTTTACGAAATTGAATGGTCTTTGAGCCGTAACGGTAATTACATCCGTGAGAACTCAAAGCCACTGTTCTGTGTCTTCGCTGATGAAGCGATAAGCTACGGCGATGAAAAAAGCCCTGATAAGGAAGCCCGTGCCGTCATGCAATACCCGAAAGGCTCAACAGCGCAGTATGTCACTTGGCAACAAGCCGTTGAGAACATGAAATTCCACGTCTCAGAGTTGAGAAACCTCTATTTCACAATGCTTCAACTCCCTGATTGGTCTTACGAGAAGATGTCGCAAGTCGCATTGTCAGGAGAGAGCCGAAAACAACTGTTCATTGACGCACAACTGAAAGTCAACGATGAAAAAGGACCGCTGATTGAGTTCTTCGACCGTGAAATAAACGTTATCAAGGCTTACGCAAAGATTGTCTTCGGGGAAAGCTACGCCGCCGACATTGACGCTCTGAAAGCTGAAATCATCATTACCCCGTTCACAATATCGGATGAAAAGGATGACATCAACAACTTGATGACAGCCAATGGTGGCAAGCCTCTGATGTCCCAGCGTGAATCCATTGAGCGTTACGGAAAGTCTGATGACGTTGACAAGACGCTGAAAGAAATCAAGGAAGAAGAAATGTATGACAGCCTTGAAATGACTGAATAACAAGAAAGGGGGAAATTATGGCTATATCAAGAAGAAGACAACCGCCAAAGACCAAAGAACAACCGAAATTTCAATGCCGAGACTGCGGGCACAGCTATGATTGGCATGAGATAGGCGCAAACGGGAAACCGTTCATGTGCCGTTGCCCGTTCTACACGGGAGGCAAGTTCTGTCGCTTTCTTTCAGACCCTCAGTGCGAACACTTCATCAAACGGGAGGTAAACAATGGCAAGGCTGAATAAATGGGAACGTCAACACCTGAAAGACCTGTCAGCCCTTGACAAGCGCATAAAACAGATTTACGAGGCTGCTATCAAGGAAGCCGCACGTATCGGTGCGACCATAAGCGATTTTAACCCCGACAGGCTTTTTTCTTTCAACGACTATCCAATTACACGCAAAAGAATAGAAAAGCTGTTGTCGGGGCTAAAAAGCGGGTTGTCGGCGGCGATAGTCAACGGCATAAACTCTGCTTGGACGCTATCAAACAACAAGAACAACGAACTCGCCCGTCAGGTTTTCGGGGATAACGTGGGAAAACTCTCTCAGGCTCAATACCGCCGTTATTTCTCCACGAACGATGAAGCCCGTGAAGCGTTCATTCAGAGAAAGACAAACGGGCTGAACCTATCAGACCGTGTATGGAACTATACGAACCAGTTCAAGGAGGAAATAGAACTCGGGCTTGATGTCAGTTTGAGAAACGGCGTATCTGCCGAGGAAATGACAAAAGAACTGCGTCAATACCTGAAATTCCCCGACAAACTGTTCAGACGTGTCAGGGATGAACACGGGGTTTTGCAGCTATCCAAGCGGGCGGCGGCTTTTCATCCCGGTCAGGGCGTTTACCGTTCTTCATTCAAGAACGCCCGCCGCCTCGCCGCCACAGAAACGAACATCGCTTATCGAACGGCAGACTATACCCGCTGGCAAGACCTTGATTTCGTTGTCGGAATTGAAATCAAGCTGAGTAATAACCACACTTTGAACGGCGTTGCATTCAGAGACATTTGCGATGAACTGAAAGGGCTTTACCCGAAAACGTTCAAGTTCACGGGGTGGCATCCACATTGCCGCTGTCATGCTGAAACAGTCTTGAAGACTGAGGAAGAAATGGCAGAGGATAACCGCCGTATTATGGCGGGAGAAGAACCCGTTCAAGGCAGCAAGAACGAGGTCAAAGATGTACCCGACAATTTCAAACAATGGCTTGCTGATAATGAAGACCGGGCAAAACGTATGTCATCTGTTCCGTACTTCATCCGTGATAACGTGAAGTTTATTCCTGAAAGGTTCATTCAGAACATGGGAACACTGAAAGGCGGTCAGGATGCGGGGCTTATTGAGAACCTGAAAGAAGCCTTTCTGAAACTCAAAGACCCGAACTATATCACGGGCAAAGAGGTTCAGAACACGATTAAGACCTTTGCCCAGAACAACCCCGATTTATTCCTCGGTGGGTTGACTGATGTCGTGATAACACGGGCTAAAGGCGTAAGTTTCTTTATGGCAAACTCCCGGTCTTATCTGAACTCCACAGGGGCTTATAACATGGCGGGGAACACAATCAAGATTGCCAACCGGGAATTCAGGCTTGTCAGCGGAGAGATATTCAACCCGCTTGAAGAAGTCAAGGGGGCTTTAAAAGCCATATCCACGGGTATTGATATGACATTCAAACAAGAATACGCCCTTGAAAGCCTATGGCATGAAATACGCCATGCGCAAGCTGTCGGTTGGAAAAACCTGAGAAATAAAACTGATTTAAGAAGCCGTTCAATGGAAACTATCAATCAGTTCTGCGCACGTCATTCATACCGTGACTTTGTGAAAAGCCTTGGAGGAAAGGCGGTCAACACTAAAGAAATCATTGAACGGGGTTATGGTTATGGGCGTTTCGTTTCTAATTTTCAAAACCTATTGAAGCATATAAACGTCACACAAGCAGAAGCGCACGCCCATTTCAAAGACATCATTCTGAAAACCCCGTATGAAGAAATCCACGAGGAAATCGTGAAATTTGTTCAAGCGAAAAGTAAATATGACTTGAAAACAGCAAAAGAACTTGTTAAAAATCTCAGAATGTCTTCAAGTGAATTTGCAGAAACACTAAGAGGAATCAAGGGTGCGTAACCGTCCGATAAAAATCCAACTTCATATCAAGCGGAAGTTTATCAGCGTACCTTGCCATCCTGTCATTATCCCCTCGGGTATGAAAAAGGGTGGCAAGGTCTAAATTTGCAGTATCTTCCCCCACAATAGCCAAATAACGCTCCTTGTCAGATATTCCGATGTCTTCACGCTCTTTGTCTGTTATGTTATAATCAAAAACTGTTTCCATACTCTGATTTGTTAAGTTATTTTCTCCGAATTTGACGTACAAACGCTTTACTTTCCAAATTGGTGTAAGTCTTCACATTTTAAATTATCGCCCGGCATTCGGGCGCAATCGCAACGCCACTAAAGAACGGCGGCAATTTTGCGGATATTATCCAAACGCTGCATGAAAGATTTGTCTTTTTGGGCGATACGCACATTGTATCTCATTTGAAGACGCATCAATGGTTCAGCTTCAACCCCCAGCGCAGCCTCAAACATCATCGCTGTTTTTTCAGTGACAGGTCGGCGGGCGTTCAATATCTCATTCAGAACAGAATAGCCTATGCCCATTCGTTCTGCCAACTTGCGTTGAGAAATCCCCCTGTATTCGATTTCTTCTTTCAAGATTTCCCCCGGATGCGTGGGAAACGCAGGTTCAAGATTGTTAGCAATCATTTTTGGGTCAACTCCCGGTATTGTTATCATAATCAATCATTTATAATGGTTTGACAAATCTGTTATATTGCATATCGTGGCAACGGTTTCCCCGTCTTTGGTATGTTCCTCGAATTCAATGCGATATTGGTCATTCACTCTCACAGAAGAAAGCCCCGCTTTATCATCTTTCAATTTCTCGTAATTCAATGCGTTGTATCGCATCAACCCCAAGACATTTGAAGTGTCCCGCATCAAATCTATCACACGAATATATTTCCGTATAATTTGAGGCTGAAAACGGTGTTTCTTATCCGTTCGCCCGGTATTATACATTTCCCGAAGATATTCTTCATTGAAGATTATTTCCATATTCAGTTCTTTTTCTGCAGCAAAGATAAGTTCTTTTTCTGAGAGTTCGCAAAAAAAGCGAATATTTTTTTGAAGCCTCAAACGGGTAAACCGAACAACATGATTACACCGTAATCACAAATAACCCCGATTTGCCCGTTTTTAGCCCCGCTATTGAATTTTTACAGCCAATCTTGTATAAGTTATAAGCCAACCTAAAATCACGTCTTAAATCGGCTTATTTGGGCTTGTTTTCATCATCTGCCTGTGAACGGGCTTTTTTGCGCCTTACTGTGAATCGCCTCCTGAGTTATCAGGCAACGTTTCCCGTCATACGGCGTACCGTCAGGCAGACCAATGTTGTACAAGCGATTGACCTTACAGCCAATTTGTTCTGCCGTGAAGACATCATAAATCGCCGCAAGTGACGTGAAGAAGAACTCTGTTCTTTCGTCATCGTTCAATGGCGGTTCTTTGAACTGAACCCGGTAAATCGTCTTTTGCTCTTTCGCCATAGTCTTTTTCTGTTTAACGCCCCAAACCTTGTGTCAGGCGAACCCCTCCAAAAAACGGCGTGTGCGCCTGACCCGTCAGGGTCTTTTTTTATACTACGTTAGTAGTATTTTTTTCTATATTCTTTTCTTTCCTCTCCTTTAGGGGTTTCTTGCGCAGAAAACGCTAATTAAACAGAGTTTTCTACGAGAAAACATATATTATCTCGTAGAAAACATTGCTTTTTCAATTGAAAAGCTCTTCAACCCTATAAAAAGCCGACCTCCGTTTGATTGTTTTCGCTGTCTCTACACCCCATATCCCGGCAACAAGCCTGATAGCTTCTATATCCCCGTCAAAGGCAATGCAACATTCATGGTTATTGTATTCATAGCAATAAACCTCCTGCGGGTCACATTCATTCTTTATTCGGGCTTCCATGTCTTCGTAAAACTTGAACAGGCGTTCTATACCGTCTTTTGTACCATAGCCCCCTGCGCCGAAACTGTAAATCTTCTCCCCGTCATTCAAAGGGCGTATTCCTTTCATACCCCTTGCGAATGATTCATTACCGAAAGCGAAGAAGCAATCGTATTTCTTCACGTCAACCGAATCACGTTCATTACAGAGAGCCTTATAACGTCCCAAAGTCCGGGCGTTCTTCCATGTCATTAAACAATCATTTTCAATATCTTCATTGAACTCAAATTTCTTTTCGTCTGTCATCGTTGTTTCTCAGTTATTAAACCCGACACAGGGCTTTTACGGCTCTCTGTCGGGCGTGGTTAAACATCATGTCAACTATTCAAAATCGGGATAAGTCATTTCAATAGGCATATCAGGCTCTCCCTCAAAGTCATTATTGCAAGCTGAATATAATTCAGGCGTATCGCTCCCAAGCGTAATGTCTTTCCATAATTTGCCGTTGGTGTCTCTGTAAACGGGTCTGTCCCAACAGTCAATCCCGATAAATGTCAAATCTGTCTTTTTCATTGCAGTCTATTTTTAATCCCGCAAACCCGCTTTTGACGGGTTCACGGGAGATTGTTAATTTATGCTTGTAATTTCACACGGTTGAGAAGCGAACCTGAAATTTCATGTAATTCCCGGCTTCTTTCGGGAGTCAGTTCTCGGGCGTGAGCCGTGATTGCCTGAGTGAGCTTCCAAAGGGTTGAACCTCCCTGAACACCATCTTCGGGGTCATTGCGCATCAAAATCTTTTCAACTTCCTTACTTTCCTGTTTCAGAAGACTTCCGTTCTTTGTCAGGTTCTTCAATTCATGCTCAAAGTCAACATCAATTTCGGAAGCCCCCTGTATCTCGTAGGCTTTCTTCATCAGGTTATCTTTCCCGAACAGCCCTTTCGTCAGGTCTTTGACCGCTGAAACGGTGGTCTTCGTGTCAAGTTCATACGTTTTGTTGGATAGTTTCAGGTTATCAGGCAGCTTAGACCCCAAGTGAACCTGCTTCATCACGCTTTCACGAACCATACCATTAAGGCAAGCCCCGTTCAAGAGAAACGCCCGCATGTCAACCGCCCCGTCCCCGTAGTCAGAGGTTGAGAACCGTGCGCCCGCAAATATGATGACATCGCCGTTTTTCGCTGTCGGTATGACAATTGGCTGTGGCAGGATTGTTTCTGCCCAAACCTTTGTGTCGTTCATATAAGCGTCCGAAATTACCGCCCCTTGCCTGCTCGCTTCCTGAACAAAAGCCGTCAGGATTTCAACGCTGTTCAGACGGCGGTAGCTGTCAGAGAGAACACCCCGAACCTGCTCCCCTACGGTTCTGACAAGAACACGGCTTCTTTCCGTCCAACCGCTATGCTCGTTCAGAATTTCGGCGGCAAGGTTCTTAGCCCACTCAGCCCCCTGCGCAAGCTGCCTGAGATAACGCTGCGGAACTCCCATTCTGTCAGCAAGCTGCCCTATGGCGTTATCATGGAGCGAGAACTGACCGTCAGGCATATTCATCATCAGACGTTCTCCCCCATTGAATGTTATCACGGGGCTGTGGTCTTTCTGTCTCAGGTTAACGCCTATCGGGGCGATATAATCCTGCGCTATCTTTCCCTCGCTGATAAGACGCTCCATTGTAGCTTGAACCCCAACGGATTTACCGTCTATCATTCTCTGAACCTTGTTGATTACAACATCATTCAAACCCTGTTGCAGGGTCTTTTCGTTTGTCACTGTCATTGTTTCCATACTTGAAAATTTTATTTGGGTTAATACTGAATTGATTTTTCTAAATACGCCTTTGCCTCCTCATACAAGGCGGCTTCCGTCAAGTCATCTGAACTTGGTTCAAAGCCTGCCCAAAAAGCAGCTTCAATGATACTGTTCATGTTGTCTTTCATAAATTCCGTCCTCCTGATTATTTGATATAAAATGAAAATTTGATACCTCTCCTGAGTTTGCATACGCATTTGTCTTCAACGCTGCTGAAAGCTCGCTTCAAAAGTTTATTGAACATTTCAACACCGATAAGAGCGATAGCCCCTGAAACGCCAACCAGCTTGTGAACCTTGTTTCCCTCGCCGTCAACGCCTGAAACCTTAATTCTGAAATTACGGTTGATTTCTCTTGTGCTGTATGCTAAACTCACTGTCTTCATATTTCTGTTTTTTTGAGGTTCAAAAGTGATTACATCTTAATCACGTTGCAAATATAAGTTAAGTATTTTGGAAATAATCAACTTTTTCGGATAAAAAATCAACTGGACAGATTATTTTTAACCCCACTTAACTCCACTTCCGTAGTATTTAACTCCATTATCTCAAAAACAGCCTCAAAATAGCTTAAAAGCATATTTTATAACATAAAAACTGAGACAAACAAGAAAAAAGCATTATTTTTCTGAGTACATTGTAATCACTTTAAGAAATAAAGCATACCTTTGTTGCGTAAACTTTTCAGTTAAACAAAGCATTCATTATGAAACAAAAGATTTTAGAGGCGTTGAAAGCCAAATTTCCGGGGGTCAACGCAAATGTATTGAACAGGATTGCCGATAAACTCGCCAAGACTGTAACCACAGATGAACAAATAACAACTGCTATTGCAGGGGTAACAAAAGAGTTCATCGAAATCATTGAAAGCTACGGCGACAGCCGTGCGACAGAAGCCCAACAGACAGCCGTACAAACCTATGAAACCAAATACGGTCTGAAAGACGGGCAAAAGATTGATAACGGGGGCGGCTCTCAGGGCGGTCAGCAAGGAGGAACGCAAACCGTTCAGACACAATCCGCAGGGGGCGAGCAAGTTCCGGCTTGGGCACAGGCTCTTATCGAAAGCAACAAGACGATAACCGAGCGTTTGAACAAAATGGATGGAGACCGTACAACTGCAACCCGCAAGCAACAACTTTCCACAATCATTGAAAAACTGCCTGAAAATCTACGTAAGGCTTACGAGCGCACACCTGTTGACGGTCTAACCGATGAACAGTTCAACACGCTTGTCGGCGAAATCACTACCGAAGTGGACGGCATTGTCAATGACACACGGGCAAAAGGGGCTGTTTTCGGAAGACCTGCCGCACAGAACGGCGGTTCATCAAGTCAAGGGAACGAACTGACAAAAGAGCAATTGGAGGCTATATCACACCGTGACAACAAGCCCGCCGACGGTCAGCCGTTCTAATGTTTAACATCCAAAATCATTCAAAAATGGGAATGACAGTAACACGCAGGAAAGACACACGCACACCTCGTGTCTTCATGCACAAAACAGCGGATATTCGCGGCGGCGTTTCGGTCAAGGTTTCTGAACTCGGCGGCGATTTTCTGAACGAGGGCGCAGTATTGAGCGCACCCGACAACGGCATTTGCCACGTTGTGAAGATTGCCGTTCTGTCGGCAGAAGCGACAGATACCGCAACTGACATCAAAGTAAATAAAGGTCACAATTTCAAAGTTGGCGATTTCATCATGGCTGATGAAGGTGGCAAGGCTTACGCTATCACATCTATCACAACCACAGAGAAAACCCACGACACAATCAAGGTCAAGACCACTCTTGGAGTGAAGATTGAGAAAGGCGGATTTATCATTGAAGCCGCAGCGGAATCGGCAGCGGAAACCTCAAAACTGAAATACACCCCACTTTCACTTGTCGGAACAGGCAAGCCCATCGTGCAAAACTCAAACCTTGACACGGACGCTTGGCTTATTGGCGTGACAAAGGGCAACCCGCTTCCTGAATGCGTGATGAAACACCTCAAAGGTATCATAAACTATTAATCGTAAGTAATTTATGGGAACTATTGTAAATACAATGATTCAGGGTTTGACCGAACAAATGGTTCAAGCCCGTCTGAATTCGGCTGACGCTTCGGGCTTCCTTTTCGGAAAGCACTTCCCCGTTAAGAAAGTCAACGGCTTCAACTGGAAAACCTTAACGAACCAGCTTGAAAAGAAGAATGTCGCCGCCGACCTGCATACTGACAACGGAACTATCATGCGTAAACGCCGCCCGATATTCGAGAGCGCACGTGGAGATATTCCGTTTATCTCTATCAGCCGTGAACTTTCACGCTCTGAAATCAAAGATTATCAAACGGCTTTGGCTTTCGCTCAGGATGAAGATGCTACCAAACTTGTTGAGTATTGGGGAAATGATGTTGACTTCTGTTTCAACGGCGTTCAGTCTGAGGAAGAATACATTGCATGGAAACTCGCTTCAAACGCTGGTGTGCTTAAATTCACAACCACCACGAACGCAACCTATGCCAATGAATTTGACCTTGACTATGACGTGGATGATGAGATGAAAACCAAATCATCCGTTGATTGGAACAGTAAGTCAACTGCTGACATTATCGGCGACCTTGCTAAATTCGTGAAGTTGGGTAAGGATCATAACCTGAACTTGAAGTACGCTTTCATCAATTTGGATGAACTGTACAAAATCTGTTCTGCGGAACAAATTATTAAACAGTGCGCTTCTTTCGCCGCCAACGCCCTCGGTATCTCTCAAACACCTGACTTGGCTGCTGTAAATACCATGCTCGCAAAACAAGCATGGCTGAACGGTATTCAACTGCGTGTTATCGACCAAACCATCACCCGTGAATTTTCAGACGGTTCACAGACTTCCGGCAACCCGTTTGAGAACAGCCGTATGATTTTGTCAGAAAGTGAAATACTCGGTTCCACGCAGTATGACATTCTTCAAGAAAATGAAGAAACAATTCTGAGAGCCGTGCGTGCCCATACAGTCGTGAAGAAGTACGGCACGATTGAGCCTAAGAGCGAGGTTACAATCGGTCAGGCTGACGCTATCCCCGTATTTGATACGGCTTACCGTAACATCTACGTGAGAACGGACGCACAAGATTGGGATTAAGGTATTAAGCTATGGAAACAGTTCTCGAAGCGTTGAAAGGCGTTAATGCCTACCCTGTTCCCCTCCGCACATTGACAACAATAGCGGACAAACGGGGATTGTCGCTGACAACCGATGCGACACAGGAAGTGCAGAAAAGCAAGGAGTATAACCTTGCCGTCGCTGACCTCCTGCTGTGGCTGTCTACCGCCCCCGATATATCGCAGGGAGGGCAGTCCTATTCGTTCACGGACGAACAGCGCAGGGAGTTCCGCAACGGGGCTTACAGCTTGTACGATGATTTCGGGGCAAGCGACAAGGCAGGAACACCGAAACCTATTTACGGATATAAAGGCTCTCGGCTATGATTATTCAAAACGGAACAATCGAATTCAAGACAAAGACAGTGAGCGGGATTGACCCTGAAACGGGTTATCCCGTCAAACCGTCTTCCGTGGCATGGGGCGAACCTGTTCCATGTCAATTCAAGGCGAAGAAGTTCAACCAACTCGGAATCATCAAGGGGGAACACTTCACAGTGGCTTCCTATGAAATCCTGATTGAAGAACAGCCCGTTCCATCGGAACAGCTACGCTTGAAAGACTTGTCAGGAAAAGAGATTGGCACGTTTTCAATCATTCAGGCAGAACCGCTTGAAGCCGTGTGTGAAGTAAGAATTTTGGTCTAAAGCGATGTGCGGCTGTATGTCGGCTTTTCTTTTTCAACCCGGTCAAACATACCAATAAGAAAAGTAAACGCCACATGCGCCGATTTCGCAAAAAATAACTGAGAAGAATATGCCTATCACACAACTAACACCGATGTCGGAGATTGACAGATACACGGAACAGCAGCTTGAAAGGCTGAAACAAGTTCTTATCCGAAACCTGATGTATATCGGGGAGACAGTCTTGAACAGGGCACGTTCAACCAATTCTTACAAAGACCGCACGGGCAACCTGAGAAGTTCAATCGGCTATGTTATCACGGTTGACGGGCGAATAATCCATTCATCCAGCTTCCAAACCGTGAAACAAGGCAAGGACGGTTCTTCAAAGGGGGCAGCGTATGTGAAAAGCCTCGCAAGAAAATTCCCGCAGGGGATTTGCCTTATTGTCGTGGCTGGTATGAACTACGCTTCTTATGTGTCCGCAAAAGGGCTTGACGTTCTTGACAGTTCAGAACTTCTTGCCGAGCGTCTTGTACCGCAAATGTTGAAGCAACTCGGATTTCATTAAACAGAATTTATATGGCTAAGACTTCAAAACAGATTCAAGGGGATGTGTACCGACTACTGCAAGACAGCGTTCTTTCGGGAATGATTTCAGGCGAGGTTTACAGAAGCGGTTACCGCCCCCGTGACAGTAACAGAGAAGATGCGGTGGTAATCTTCACAACGGGCTTGCCTGACGAAGTTCAGACAGGTGTCGTTACCGTGAATATCTATGTACCCGATACTGACTTGTACGGAAACGGGGTTCTCGTTGAAGACGGTCAGCGGACGGAAGAAATAGAGCGTCTCGCCAATGATTGGGTCAACAGCCTGACCGCCGATAAGTCCTGTTATAAATTCAGGCTTCAACAAACCATTTACACGGAGGCTGAACCTGACATCAATCAGCATTTCATCGTTGTGAAACTTCATTACGAGTTCTTCGGCAGCGATGATGCGCCTCTGAATATCAAATAAATTGTAGAACATTAAAAACGAATAAGTTATGTCAATTTTATCATGGGGTAAATGTAAGATTGAAACAACCCCGTCAACAAATGGCGCACCCACCTCCCCGGAGGCTTGGAAAGCCCTTGATACGCCGAAAGAAGACACAACGAAAATCACCCCCACGGCGGGAACTGAGAAGACCGCCACAGAGGAGGGCGGCGAACTTGTTGATGTCCGTTACGGAAAGAATACTTATACACTCGAATTTGACATGTTTGTCAAAAAAGGTACGGAACGCCCGTTTGAAGACAATGACGGGTTAATCGCAGGAGAACACGCTTTCCGCATAACTCCCGAAGACGAAGAATGCGAGGGCGCACAGATTGACCGTTCCGTGGTTCGTTGTGATGAAAGCTATTCAACCGCTGACGGTAAAATGCTTCATTACGTTGCACGTTGCCTGAAACCCAAGACGGGCAAAACCGTTAAGCCTTACACAAAAGGGGGTGAGTAAGAATTTTCAGCGGGGTTGATACACTGGTTTATCCACCGTGAAGCCTGAACGCCTTTCCCGGTTGCATGTCGGTTCGATTCCGACCCCCGTCTCTAATCATAACTTAGAAATTCGTCAGATATGAATAAGACAATAGAACAAACGGTTGCTGAAACCATCCTTGAACAACCTTTTGAAGTCAAGGTAGGCGAAAAGTCATATCAGGTTGCCTCCGCAAGCACGGCAACCCTCATACTTGTTTCAGAAGCGATTTCACAACTTCCACATATTGCGCTTGACACGGAGAAGGTCGTTGAAGAAACATTATCCGTAGCGAAAGACTGCCGCATTCTCGGCGATATAGCGGCTATTCTCATTCTTGGTGCAAAGAACATCACAGAAAAGAAGAAAGTTCCACAAATCAAAGAAAAACGGTATATGTGCGGGCTTATTCGCCGACCATACACGGTTGAAGTTGAAATTACCATTGACAAGAAAGCGGAACTCGCAAAAGAGCTTCTTGAAGATGTCTCCCCGAGGGAACTGAACCTGATTGTAAGCCAAATCTTATCAAGAATGCAGATAGCCGATTTTTTCGGGCTTACCACTTTCCTTGCAGAACTCAATCTTCTTCATCCGAGGAAAGTGGAGAACTAAATGACAGCATTTGGGCTGTCGTAGGCGGTTTTGCAAAAGGCTACAATCTGACCTTTGACTATGTTTTGTACAATATCAGCTATACGAACATGATAATGTACGGGGCTATTCTCCCGACATACGATAAAAAGAAAAATGACGGGAAAAAGGATGAAGGACAAAAAGTTATCAAGGCAGATGACCCAAGAAACAAAGAAGAAGTAAGGAAATTTTTTGAAACCTGTGATTAAAGGCAGAAACAATGAACAACGATAAAGGAAGACTGAATTACGGTGTCGGGCTTGACAACTCCCAGTTAAGGGTAGGCGTAGCCGAATCACGGCGTTTGCTCCAAGGCATAGGGCAGACAGCGGTTGACGAAGGCGCAAGGATTGACGATTCATTCAAAAGAATCGGCAGGACTGTCGCTGGCGTGTTTGCCGTGTCTCAGATAAAAGATTTCATCACACACGTTGCGACTGTCCGTGGAGAATTCCAACAGCTTGAAATCGCTTTCAAAACCATGCTCGGCTCTGCGGGTCAGGCAGATGTTTTGATGACCCAGCTTGTCAAGACAGCCGCCACAACTCCGTTCGGTCTGAAAGACATCGGTCAAGCCGCAAAACAGCTTCTTGCCTACGGTGTTGCAGCAAATGACGTGAACAGCACTTTGATACGTCTCGGGGACATCGCCGCCGGGCTTTCAATCCCTATCAACGACCTTGCCTATCTATACGGAACGACAATGGTTCAGGGACGTTTGTACACACAAGACCTGAACCAATTCTTGGGGCGTGGTATTCCTCTTATGGAAGAACTCGCAAAACAGTTCGGCGTAGCTGAAAATCAGGTCAAACAACTTGTAGAAGACGGAAAAGTCGGATTCCCCGAAGTTCAGAAAGCCATTGAGAACCTGACCAACGAGGGCAGTAAGTTCGGCGGTCTTATGGAAGCTCAGTCAAAAACAATCACAGGGCAGATTTCAAACATTGAGGACGCAATCGACACAATGTTTAATGCCATAGGTCAGTCACAGGAGGGGGTAATAAACACCTCTCTTGGTCTTGTCTCAACCCTGATTGAGAACTGGGAAACAGTCGGTAACATCCTTTTGACAATCATCGCTACATACGGGGCATATAAAGCCGCCGTTATCGCTGTCGCAGCCGCACATAAATTGATGAACATTTGGGGAACTGTTAGTGCTTTTCTGTCTCTAACAACCTCTATACGTTCAGCCAAAGACGCTATGTTGCTTTTCAACATGGCTGTAAAAGCCAATCCGCTTGGTTTGGTTCTGTCTGTTCTTGCAGCCGCCGTGACAGCTTTCCTTGCTTTCAGAAAATCAACGGACGAAGCCGCTGACGCTCTGAAAAAGGAACGTGAGGAAGCCGAAGCGTTCAACAAACAGGTTAGCGAATCAGCGGGCAAAGCCATTTCAACGTATAAACGTCTTCAAGACGAATACAAGAAATGCAAGTCAGCCCATGAAAAGCGTGAGTGGATAAAAGAAAGTCAGGCGAAGTTCAAAGAATTGGGAATTGCCGTCAACAGCGTCAATGATGCTGAAAACATCTTTGTCAAGAACACTTCCTTGATGATGAAAGCATTTCAAAAACGTGCGGAAGCCGCCGCATGGCAATCCCGTCTTGACGAAGCCTACGCAAAGAGGGTTGAACGCCAAATGGCTCTTGAAGACCAAATGGATAAGATTCAGGCGGGAAGCAAAGTGCCGGGATATTCACACACGACACAAGGAGGCTATGAATACGTTGACCGCAGCGGAGCATGGGTTTACACCGAGGCAGGTGCGAGAAAAGCCCGTGAAGCGTTCAAACAGACAATCGCCAATGACCCTGTTCTGAACGAAATAGACGCTCGTATAAACAAGTATTCCGAGAAAATGACCTCTGTTTCATCTGACTTTCAAAAACTGTTTGAACAAGCGGGTACAAGCCAGAAGACAACGCAGGAAAAGAACGAGGAAAAGAGACTCGCCAAAGAACAGCAAAAAATCGCCGATGAAACAGCCCAACGCATGGCTAAAATCAAGGAGTATTCAGCAAAGGTTTCAGAAGCAGTTTCACAAGCCGAGATAGACATCCGTCAGGCTCAAATCAACGAACTTGAAGACGGTTATGAAAAGACCGTTGCGCAGGTGCAGTTGAACTATGACCGCCTTATCGCCGAGAACGATAAACGGGCGCAGAAAATGATTGAAGACCTGAAAGACAAAAAAGTGCTTGAATGGCTCAATCAGAACCCGAAAGCGACAAAGGAACAACAGCTTGAATACCGGGCTTCCTTGAACCTGACAACCGCTGACCTTTCTTCCGAGCAGCAAGCGATGTTAAAGTCTTATGCCGAAGTTGCAAGGCAGATTCAAGTCAAAGGTAACAAACAAGCCCTTGACGATATGATGAAAGACATTCTGACCTATGAACAGCAACGTCTAAAAATAACAGAGGAATACGGGAAAAAACGTGAAAGCCTCTATGAAACAGATAAAGACGGCAACAAGAAGCTCCGTAAGGGTGTCACACAAGGAAACGTGGACGAACTGAACCGTGCTGAACAGGAAGCCTATAAAGGCATAGACGAACAGTTCGCACAACGTGAAGAAACGTATCAGGCATGGTGCGATGAAATAGCGGAACTAACCCTTAAACAGTTGAAGAATGTATTAGCGGAGGCAGAAAAGGAACTTGCCGAACTTGAAAAGAACGGCGGGTCTTCTGATAAAATCGCTGTTGCCCGTGCCAAAGTCGCAACAGCCAAAAAGAATGTTGAGAAAGCACAGGCTAAAAATGATATAAATCCCGGCAAACGCTCAATCAAAGAATGGGAGGACTTGTACAAGACGCTTCAAGAATGTGAACGGGAGTTTGAGAGCATTGGCGACACGGTCGGCGGCGTGGCAGGCGAAATCATTTCAACGGCTGGCAGCATCATGACCGCTTCTCTGTCAATGATAAACGGTATTGTTCAGCTTGTGAATATGTCTGCCACCGGTATTCAGGGAACAGCGACAGCGGCAGCAACAGCCATTCAAACGGTTGAAAAGGCTTCTGTCATCCTGACTATCATATCGGCTGCCATGTCAATAGCCATGCAGATTGTGAACCTGTTCAACAATGATGACAAGAAGCAAGAAGAAATTGAAGCCCTGCAGGATAGAATAGACCAACTCCAATGGGAACTTGACAACGCAGATATTGTGCGGTTACAAGAAAATAGCGGAAAAGCGGTTGAACGTGTGAAACGGGCTTTATCCGAGACTTACAAAGAACTCCTGAGAAACAAAATCGCTGTCAATGACGTAGCGGGGGCTTGGCGACTTCTGTTCAGCAACGTTTCAAACAACGCTGAACTGCTTCAAAAGACCGCTGAGAAACTCGCCACGGCGTATGCAAATATCGCTTACACGGCTGACAAGGCTCTCGGGGGCGAGAAATACAGCAACGCCCAAGAACAGCTTAAAAACCTCGCCCAGCAGCAACTTCTTATTCAAGAACAAATCAGAAACGAAGAGGATAAGAAAGACACGGATCATGGCAAGATTGATGAATGGAACAGAAAAATTGAAGAACTCGGTTCACAAGCTGTCGCCATCATCAACGACATGGTAGAAGACATTATCGGTGGTTCAAGTTCCGATATTGCAAAAGAACTCGGAGACACTTTTTTTGAAGCGTTTCAAGCGGGAGAAGATTACGCCGAGGCATGGGGCGATAAGGTCAAAGACATCGTGGCTGACGTGATGAAAAGAATGTTGGTTTCCAAGTTTCTTGAAGAACCTCTTGGGGAGATATTCGACAAGTACAAGGCTAAATGGTTCAAGGACGGTCAGTTTGTCGGTCTTGATGCTGTTATTCAATCTATGAGTGGTTTCGCTTCTGACTTGAACGCTGTTGGGGCTGATTTTGCCAAGATATGGGAAACCCTCCCTGAAAGCGTTAAATCAATGTTTGAAGTCACGGCAGATGCAACCCGTGAAGCCTCTCAAAAAGGTATTGCCACAGCTTCGCAAGAAAGTATTGATGAATTGGACGGACGTGCGACAGCAATTCAGGGGCACACGTATTCAATCGCTGAGAACACGAAAATCATTCTTTCTGTCGTGAACATGATTTTGCAGTCAGTATTGAACATTGAGAAACACGCCGAAAACATGGCAGGACGCATTGAAAGCATTGAAAACTCAGTCAAAGAGACAAAAGATACAGTTAACGATTTCGCCTTGAAAGGCATAAAAATAAAAATGAGATAAGTATGGAAGACATTATTAGACAAGTTTACGCCCAATGGAGGGTTGCCAAAGAGCAAGCCCGGCAGGAGTGCGATAGTCGCTCCCTACCCAATATGGCAGAGAAATACCGTATGTGTGATATGTTCAAAGGCACGGAAGATTTACAGAGCCTTATACGGCTGTTCACAACTCCACAAGGTATGGAGTTCTGTATCAAACACCGTTTCCCGAATATAGCGACTTTCAGGCTGTTTAAGCCGTTCAACCCCGAGAAGTACGGTGTTTACATTGATGCGGGTATAATCACGCTGAGAAACCCGGAAAAAGCGGTTCTTATCGGGCGTACAAGCGCAACGATAAACTGTGACACGCTTGAACGCCATGAAATTTTTCTTCTTCACGGGGCTAAAGCGTTCATCAACGCCTCGGGCTGGGCGGTTGTTTCCGTCAAGGGGTCAACGGGTTGCCAACAAATTCGTAACGTGTCTGGAAATGCGGTAATATTATGATGTCAGGACGATTTTACATAGACGGTAAGGATGCGTTCACAGAGTACGGCATCTATGTTCAAGAAGGGGGCTACAACGAACTTGTGGCGTTCCCGCCTCTGAAAGCGGTCACAAGCAACGACTGGCAGGAAGAAGACGGCATAGAACCTGATTTGTCAGAACCGACCCTGAACACGAAGGAATTTTCTTTGAAAATTGTTCTCTCAGGCATGGATTACCGTTGGGGTGGCTTCATAGAACGATTGTCAGACAAAGCCTATCACACGTTTGATTTCAGGGAAATAGGACGCACTTACCGTCTTCGTCTTGTATCAAACCCTAACACGGATTTGGCAACGCTTCTCGGCTTCATCACTGTAAAACTTGCCGATGATTTCCCTTTAGACGGGTACACCTACAAAGAACCTGAAAGCACTGTTCCCGGCTCTGATTATTATGAACTTGACGGGAAGCCGTTCTCAGATTATGGGGTTCGTGTGTTGGAGGGAACACTTAATGAAATAGAGAAATCGCCGAATGTCAAGACCAGCCTCCTGCGTAATATCAACAAATTGAACGGGGCTTTATATGACGGGGAGAAAGTGACCTATAAGGCAAAGGACGTAAAGATAAACTGCCTTATGCAAGCCGCCTCGCTGACTGAACTGTGGCGCAACTATAACGCTCTGTTGTATGACCTTGTGCGTCCTGAACAACGGCTGTTATACTCTGATGAAACGGGATATGAATACCCCTGCCATTATAAAAGCTGTTCCGTGTCCGAGTTTTACGCCTCTGATAAAATATGGCTCAAATTTACCGTTACTGTATGCTTCATTTCATTCAGGCTTGAAGACGATGAATTTGTGCTTGCCACGGAAACACGGGATTTGGTTGTGACAGAAGACGGGGAGTTTGCGATTGACTTACGAAAAATAATATGACATTATGGGATTGAAAAGAATTAAAATCAGCGAATTAACCCTTTCCGACAATCTGAAAGGATTATACACAATCGGCGTTAAGCTGATAAACGGGGTTCAAACGAGCGTCAAGGTCAGCTTGGAACACATTCAGACCGCCTATGAAAATGCCGTAGCCGCAACGAAAAAAGCTGAGACAGCCGCCAATAGTGCGAACACCGCAGCGGGTTCAGCCAACAGTGCCGCTTCTTCTGCCAACAGTGCGGCAACGAAAGCAAACACGGCGGCGGGGAACGCTGACAAGGCAACCGCAGCAGCGAAAACCGCCACAACCAACGCAAACAATGCGGCAACAAAGGCAAATACCGCCGCTTCCAATGCGGACAAAGCCCGTGAAGATTTAGAAGAGATAAAGGAAGCCGCCGTGACCGCCACCAACTCAGCCAACAGTGCCGCTTCCTCTGCAAACAATGCCGCAACGAAAGCTAATAAGGCGGCGGGGAACGCTGACACGCAAGCTGACCGGGCAAAGGAACAGGCTGACAACCCGCCCAAAATGGGAGACAATGGAAATTGGTGGAAATGGGATGAAGCTCAGAAAAAGTATGTCGATACAGGTGTGCTCGCAAAAGGCGGCGTGCTGTACCCGACATTCAGCATAGACGATGATGACATGATTCTATACATGGAATTTGAAGATGAAGTAAGCGACAAACTTATCAAATTTGATGAACAGACGGGAGAACTTTATTTGAATGTTGGATAACTTAAAGTTACACGAATATGACAAAGATACCTTTAGGAAAAGTGGCGTTCACGGACGCAGGTTCTTATAACGCCGGAAATACTTACAAGCGGTTTGACTTTGTTGACACGGAAGACAGTTCCTATTTGTCTTTACAAGACAATAACAAGGGACACGCCGTCACTGAAACCGCTTGGTGGAAATGCCTCGCACGGGGCACAAAAGCCACAGAAGCCGCAAAAAAAGCCAACGATGCGGCAGCATTGGCAAACGAAAAAGCTGTGGCGGCAGATACGGCGGCAGGGCGTGTGAATGCTGCAATAACGCAAGCCAATACCGCTGCCACAAACGCTCAACAACAAGCATCAGCCGCAGGAGAAGCGGCGGCAGAAGCAACGGAACGTGTGGCTGAAATGAACGCCGCCCTCGCCCGTTTGGAAGAATTGGAGCAGACAATCACGGCTAAAGACCGTAAACAGCCAACGGGAATGGAATTAGAGTTTCCTAAAAAAATAACAAAAGGAAACAAAGACATTCTGAGAGTAATAGCTACCCTATCCCCGGCGGGAACGGGTAACAATGTCCTTTTCTTGGGCGATGACAAAGCGGTTTCCGTTGCCCCTGACGGTTTTCTGACCGTGAACAGTGTCGGCATAAGCAAAATACACGTCATCCCGACAGAAAACACAAGCATTTATCGAACCATTGATATTGAAGTCGTTCCGCAGTCTGTCAGGCTTTGCACGAAATCAACTTTGCGCCTGACCGCAAATGGCAAATTCAGGTTCAGTTAAAATAATTTTTCAACAAATAAAACTTTTAAATTATGGCACTATCAACAGATGAAGAAAACAAAGTAAGGGAAATCATTGAAGCGTTCACAAACGGAAAACGATTGAGCGACTTACCCAATGTTTCTGGGAATAACCCATTCAATCTTTTGTGTGAGGTCTTAGAAGACGGAGAAAGCAAAAAAGCAGCTCTCGCAACTATGTTGCCTTATATGGAAGAGCAGTGTATGTACGGCATTGAGCGAGACAAGACCGTTTCATCACGTTTAGTAACCCGAATTGGCAATACTGCTCTTCACAAGTCCCTTCCCGTGCATAACCGCATGAGGGGCTGTCTTCTTGACGATGACGGAAACGTGGTTGAATATCTCAATCCACGTGATTGGACGGGGCATGTCAGAGACGGTTCACGGGGACAAGTCATGGTCGAGTTTGGGGACTTCTATTGCCGTTTTGAAACAAGCGCAAATATTGAGCGGGTCAAATTCTCTCTCTTTCCTCTTCCCGGCTATCGTTATGTTCCTTTGATGTACGTATCGGCATACGAAGCTACTGTTCAGAGAAGTACGAACAAGCTATCTTCTGTGGTCAATACAACGGCTGACTACCGAGGCGGTGCAAATCAGGCTGACTGGGACACACTCTCAAAAACGGTTCTCGGAAGACCAGCTACACAAATCAGCCGCACGAATTTCAGAACGTATGCCCGAAACAGAAAAGCGGGCAGCACTAAGTGGAACTGTATGACGTATGACGTTCAAAAGATGCTCTATTGGCTCTTTGTTGTTGAATACGCAACGCTCAACTCTCAGGAGGCTTTCAACACCCAATTGACGGCTGAGGGCTATCGTCAAGGCGGTCTCGGAGACGGGGTTACAACACTTGACAGCGGCAAATGGAACACGTTTAACGGTTATTATCCTTTTATCCCTTGTGGCTATACGGATGAACTCGGAAACGGAACAGGCGAAAAAGAATATACCATGCCCACTGAATATGACGCTTCTTCAAAGAAAGTCAAAGTGTGCCGTTATCGTGGTATCGAAAACCCGTTTGGGCATATTTGGCAGTGGACTGATGGCATCAACGTACGCATTAATCCCGGCTCGAACGGCTTGTCAGAAGTATTTGTTTGCTCTGACCCCTCAAAATTCAATGACAGTAACTATAACGGATATAGTCATGTTGGGAATGAAGCCCGTGCCGAGGGATATGTTAAAGAAATTATTTTTGGAGAAAGCGGCGAAATCATTCCTGCTCTCGTAGGCGGCGGTTCTACCACATATTTCTGTGACTATCACTATACAAACATCCCTGCTTCGGTGGCTCTCCGTGGTGTCCTGTTCGGCGGTTCGGCGTATAACGGTGCGCTTGCGGGTCTCGCCTATGCGTACTCGGATAACGCCCCCTCGACTACGAATGCGCACTTCGGTTCTCGCCTTTGCTTTATACCCACGTCAGCGTAACACGCTTTGAGTGATAACCTTTTCCCTGCCTCTTTGTGGGGCAGGGTTCAAATAATAACAGTATAAAACGATGATTGAAGAAATGAACAACATACCAAAAGAAGATGACGGAAGCCTCGCTTTCCTGAATATCCCGAGAGATGAAAACAGCAGGAGTTTCAATTGTGATGAAACGACACAATCAAAACTCGTAAACACCACGTTTTGGGTGGTTGATTTCATTGAAGAAGTTCCGACAAGATTCAGCAAGGCTAAAGGAGTAAAAGGTCAGACGCTTGTAAAAATCAAGCCATCAAAAGACAGTTTGGAATCAGATGCCAAGAAATTTTTCACTGGTTCATCCGACATTCTTTATGTTTTGAAGAAAATCAAAGAAATGAATAAGTTTCCCCGAAAAGTTACTTTGAGGGGTAACGGTAACAGATATTATTTTGAATAAGAAAACAATGAAATAACAAAATAAAAAGGTGGGTCATTCTTGTGGTGTCCTGTTCAGCGGTAACGCGAATAACAGTGCGAATGCAGGTCTCGCCTATGCGAACTCGAATAACACCCCCTCGAATACGAATGCGAACATCGGTTCTCACCTATGCTTTAAAATTGGTTTTGACAATATGAAACAAAATAAAAGAATGACAGCCTTGCCACTTGGCAAAAGATTTCAAGCAAACCTCCTAAAAGTGTTGGTAGGAACGCCTGTTGTATGGGCTACCGAAAACTCTGACTAAGAAAAGCAAAGCAGAAGTATGAAAAGAATAGGAAATTTATATCAGACCATAATCTCCGTTGAGAACTTGCGGGAAGCTGACAGAAAGGCTCGCAAGGGTAAAACGCACACATACGGGGTAAGGGTTCACGACAAGAACCGTGAAGCGAATATTCTTGCCTTACATGAAGCCTTGCTGACAAAGACGTTCAAGACCTCTCCTTATGATGTCTTCACGATTTTTGAACCAAAGGAAAGGCTTATTTTCCGTCTTCCGTACTATCCCGACAGAATAGTACATCACGCCATAATGAATGTTCTTGAACCGATATGGGTCAGGACTTTCACGCACAATACATTTTCATGCGTTAAAGGTCGTGGGATTGAGGGATGTGCCCGTCATATAGATAAAATCATTGAGAAATACAGAGGAAAGCCCATGTACTGTCTCAAAATTGACATAACAAAATATTATCCCTCCATAGACCATGAAACCTTGAAAAAGATTGTGCGCAGGAAGATAAAGGACAAAGACCTTTTATGGCTTCTTGACGAAATCATAGACAGCGCACAAGGTCTTCCAATCGGGAACTATCTCTCACAATATCTCGCAAACCTGTTCTTGTGCTATTTCATGCACCGTGTGAATGAAGTATTGAAACTTGACGCAGCCGAATACGCTGATGACATCACATTTTTCGCCACATCAAAAGAACAATTGCGGGAAGCGTTCAAAGAGATAAAAAGAATACTTGAAGAAGAACTGAGGCTGAAAATAAAGGGAAATTATCAGATATTTCCTATCGCAAAGAACCGTTATGATAGAAACGGGCGTGCGCTTGATTATGTCGGTTATATGTTCTTCCGTGAACAGAAACTTATCCGAAAGAACATTAAGAAGAATTTTTGCCACGCCACAGCACGGCTGAACCGCCGCAAACCTCCGCTTGACGCAAAGGCTTATAAGCAGGCTGTCGCCCCGTGGCTCGGTTGGGCGAAACATAGTGATAGCAAACATTTATTAAAAACAATCATTAAACCGTGTTATTATGATAGCATTTTATGACAATCAGCCGACCAAATTGGAGGCTGTCGGAAACGGAAGTTACGTTTACCGCTTCAACATTCAGAAAGTTGAAAAACCCGCCACCGTTGAACCAAGCGAACTCGCTTCTGATGATGAAGCCCCGGTTCAGGAACAATGGAAATGTGAAGAAGTTACCGTGTGGGCTCCGCTTTCTTCAAACAAGATAACTGAAACAGTTATCACGGAGAAGTGGGACAACAACCGGGAACAAAAACTTGTGAATGAGTTCAACGCAGCGAACCTCGGTATGATTGGAGGCGCGAAGTCAAGTGAGGAAGCCAAGGCAAAGATTGAGGCATACAAAGCCTATCTTTCCGAGCGTGCCACCCTGAAAGCACAAGTGGATGCAGATTGTCTTGAATACGGTATTCTGTAACTTGTAAAAACCTCTTCCCGTCACGTTATTCAAGCATAAGATGTGACGGGAAGAATTATTATTCTTAAAAAAGCCTTTTTTAGCCCCGTAGAACGCCTAAAAAGTGATTACAATATAATCATACTATTTTAAAAAGAAAGTTCAACCACGGGGAAATTCGGGAAAAATAACTCAAAGTTTAGAAATATGATAATTTACAATAATGTCGGGAACAAGGTTCTTGAAATCGAGGTTGACGATAACAGTTATCGTAATAGGGCTGTCATGGGAGACCATAGTTTAACGTTGTACTATTCGCTCCCTGAACACGTTGAAATCCCAGTAGGCTCTTACTGTGAGTTTCAAGGCGAAACGTTCACGCTCAAACGCCCGGAGAATTTCAAGATGAAACATAAAAGACTGTTTGAATACACGGTGCTTTTTGACCCGCCCGAAGCAAACGCAAAAGTTTGGAAATTCAGAAACCCGGTTGACGGACGTTTGAAATTTTCGTTGACCGCAAAGCCGCATGAACATCTTCAAATGTTTGTTGACAATATGAACCGCCGTGACAAAGGATGGACGGTTGGCGAATGTATTGACGGTGTTGAAACCCTGATTGCCTATGACCATGATTTTTGTATTGACGCTCTAACCCGCATGGCTTCAACGTTCAAGACAGAATACGAGTTTACGGGAAAACGTGTGTCATTACGTAAGATTGAATACAACAAAAGTAACCCCCTCCCGCTGTCCTATGGACGTGGCAACGGGTTCAAGCCGGGTGTCGGACGTTCAAATACGGGAGACAACCCGCCAACGGAAATTTTGTTCGTTCAAGGCGGTACGGACAATATAGACCCCTCAAAATACGGTTCTTCCGAGCTTCTTCTTCCCAAGAACCAAACACTCGCTTATGACGGCGAACATTTTGAAGATGAAGACGGCTTCATAGCCAAGAACGCCCGCCGTTATGTCGTTGATGAAGCAGGGCTTTCAATACGCCGTGATGACAAACAACTGTCATCGCTCGCCGAAGATAGTCTTGACTGTTCTGAGATTTACCCGAAACGTGTCGGTACGGTCAGCACGGTTGTTGCTGTTGATGAGAAAAACAACTTTTACGACATTGTTGACACGTCAATCCCGTCTTCACTGAATTATGAAGAATGCTTGATAGCGGGGGAAACTATGACCGTTGTTTTTCAGACGGGTATGCTTGCCGGACGGGAGTTTGAGGTTAAATATTATCATAATGCCGTTAAAGGAAAGGCGGCACGCCGTTTTGAGATTGTTCCCGCAGACATAGACGGGCAAACTATGCCAAATACCACATTCGCCCCTAAATCGGGCGATAAATATGCCGTATTCAAATGTATGCTTCCCACGGCTTACATTTGTGATAACGCCACGAAAACAGGCGCATCATGGGATATGTTCCGGGCGGCTGTAAAACACCTGTTTGATAATGAAGACCTGAAATTCACTTTCACGGGGGAACTTGACGGGATATGGTCGAAAAAAGATTGGGTAAACATCGGGGGGCGCATCAAACTCGGAGGATATATCCGTTTCTCTGACGATCAGTTTCAGAAAGACGGTGTTCTCGTGCGTATAACGGGTATAAAAGATTATATCAACAAACCGCACAGCCCCGTGATTGAACTTTCAAACACAACGGTAAGCGGCAGTGTTTCATCAACATTGAATGACCTGAAAAGTGAGGAAGTCATCGTTGATGACCTACACCGTGACGCTATTCAATTCACAAAAAGACGGTTCAGGGATGCAAAGGAAACAATCAGCATGTTGGAAGAAGCCCTGCTCGATAACTTCACGAACTCAATCAACCCGATTGCCGTTCAAACGATGTCAATGCTTGTAGGCGATGAAAGTCTTCAATTCCGTTTTGTGAACTCAAAGACAAGCCCCGTCCCGGTTACGCACAGAATTGTCTATGACAATGAGACGAAACAACTGACAGCGGAAGCGGGTATCATACAACACATGACCCTCGGCATCAATACGGTCAGTGCATCGCACAAGGTTTCGGAATACAAATTTTGGGATATGACAGCCTACACAAGCGCAGTGCTTGATGACGGGAAGAAGAAGTATTATTTATATGCCAAAGTCTCAAAGACGGCACAAACAGGTGTTTTCATCCTGTCTGAAAACGCAATCAAATTAGAGGGTGTTTCAGGCTTCTATCATCTTCTTGTCGGTGTCCTGAACTCTGAATACAATGAAGAACGGAGTTTTGTCACTCTGTACGGTTTTACAGAAATCCTTCCGGGGCGTATCACGACAGACAAGATTGTTTCCACAGACGGGAACACTTATTTTGATTTATTGAAAGGTATCATATCCGGGCAAATAAAGTTCAAATCAGGTTCATCGGGCTTATATGAACTTGATGAATGGGAAGCCGTGAACGGTTTGATAACTCAGGCTCAGAAAACCGCCAACGCCGCCGTTGAGAGCGCAAAGAACGCCAATACCGCCGTTGGAGATTTAAACGACTATGTGGACGGTGCGTTCGCTGACGGCATTATTACGGAAGCGGAAGCGAAAGCGATTGAGAAGTACATCAACACAGTGAACAACACGAAAGCCGCCGTGGAAGCTGCGTATAACAAACTGTACACAAACGCCTATCTTACGGGAACGGCAAAAACCGGGCTTATGAATGCCAAGATTACGCTTATGGGTAGTATTGAGAACCTTATCAGCGCAATCAATTCCGCTATCGCCGATGGTAGAACCACTGTAACCGAGAAAAACAATGTTGATAACAAATATGCCACTTTCAACAGTGCGTATGCTGACTTTAACACAGCCGTAGAAGCCGCCAATAAAGCTATTCAAGACACGCTGAAGGGGTATTCAGATTCGGTTCTCAACACCGCCAACGCCGCCGTTGAGAGCGCAAAGAACGCCATTGCACAGGATTTGGGTTACGCGAATTTCGCTGATTTGGCAGAGAAAGCCGCCGCGAATGAAACCATTATTGTAGGAGGCAAAATCAACACAACATTGATTAACGCAGAACTTATAGTTACGGCGGCTTTGCTTGCCAAATTGGTTAAAGTGACCGAACTTATTGCAGAAAATTTGACTGTTACCGGAAATTCAAAAATAGCCGGGTTCAGCGTCAGTGGAAACGGGCTTACCAACACCCCGTTTAACAATGATGCGTATGTGATATTCCGTAATGACGCACATAAATGTTTTGCGGGTATCGGAGGAAACGTGCTGCCGACATCATCAGGGTTGAGAGCCGTAGCAAGATTTGAGAATGAAGACACGTCCGATTGGTGGGGTTTGGGACGGAATGTCGCAATGTTGCTTTCTGCCAAAAACGGAACGTATAACCATGCTTTTTTAGGCGATGGCAACGGTACTCTGAACGGATGGATAGACGGCTACAAGTACAGCAAGTTTACGCTTTCTTCCGCTAATACAATTTATAACGGTTATTCCAATCTTAAAGACAATAACCGATGGGTAATTTATAGCAGCGTGGATAATTCAGGAATAACTCTGCCAAAACTCTCAGAGGTCAGAGATGCACTTGGAATAGGTACAAGCACAAAGTTTTGTGTGGAATTTACCGTTATCTCAGACCTTGATTCAAAGGATTTCGATATATACGGAAGAAATAGCAAGAAGAGTAGTGATGGAACTTACCCATGGAACACGTCTGAATACCCCAATCTGGTACATTGGGACAACGACCATTGGGATAGTTTGGCAATGGGAGCAGGTGACAGTCTCACGGTGTTGCTTATATATGATTCAAGTAAAGGAGGCAGCAAAGGCGGTTATCCCCTGACCTATACAGCGAGAGTAATCAATAGACAGAATTAAAAGAGATTACAATTAAACAGCCCTAAAAGTGATTACATTATAATCATTTTGTATATATTTGCAAATAAAAATCAAAGACTTATGGAATATTTACCAGCTATTATCAGCGCAATAGGCACAATCATCGCCGCATGGTTTGCTTATAATCAGTACACGAAAAACAAGCTCACGGACTTAAAAATTGAGAAGTTCAGAAAGGATGAAGAAATCAAAAGCATTCGCCGAGCCGATAATTCTTCCATCGTTTACGGGGAATTATGGAACATTCTTCACGAACTTGACGCTGACAGAGTTTATATTGTTCAGCCCCACCCGTTGGGCAATGAAAGTCTGTTATCAATCTATTATGAAGTAAAGCGTAAAGGTGTTGAGCCAATGAAGCCACACGTACAAAATCTTCGTATCGCAGACGTGGCTAAATTCAGTTCTGATATGGTTAAAAACCTGTTTATGTATATCACGGATATAGACACTCAGGTTCAAGACAAATACGCAAAATCAATCCTATCAAGTTACGGATGCGAGGCGGCTGTGGTAAAGCGTTTAAATGACAACACGCATGATTGGGTCGGTTCAATCTTCTGTGAGTTCACACGCCCGATTCATGTATCAGAAGATGAAGCGAGAGAGATTATGCACCGATGTGCGATGAATATTCAATACCTATTACCCGAATATAAATAAGAACGAGTATGAAAATTCTAATTGACAATGGTCACGGGGTTGACACGGCGGGCAAGCGTTCCCCTGACGGCTCTTTGAGAGAGTACAAATACGCAAGAGAAATCGCCGAAAAAGTTGTATCGGAGTTGAAGAAACGAGGCTTTGACGCTGAACGTATCGTCACAGAAGAAAACGACATCAGCCTATCCGAACGGTGTCGGCGTGTAAATTCCATTTGTGACAGAGTAGGAACGAAGAACGTCATTCTCGTTTCTATTCATTGTAATGCAGCGGGAAACGGTTCTCAATGGATGAACGCACGTGGATGGGAAGCGTGGACTTCTGTCGGTCAGACAGCCGCCGATAAAATGGCAGACTGTCTGTATAAGGCGGCAGAAGAAACAGACTTCAAAATTAGAAAGGACACAACGGACGGAGACCCCGACAAAGAGGGGCATTTGTATATCTTGAAACACACGAAATGCCCCGCCGTTCTGACTGAGAACCTTTTTCAAGACAATAAAGAAGACGTGGCGTTTCTTCTGTCAGAAGCGGGAAAAGAAACGATTGTCAGTCTTCATGTCAAAGGTATTATCAACTACTTAAAGACAATCTGAAAATGAAACATCTTCCCTTACTCTTACTGTTAACATTCATTATAGGCGGCTGTGCTTCAAGCCGCCGCCTTTCTGAAAACATTCATCAACAAGACAGCGTGGACGTTAGGGTTGAAACCCGTATTGAATACGTACCCGATACTGTCTTTATTGAGATACCGGCACAAACGTCAGAACGTGAAACAGCCGATAGTACATCGCATCTTGAAAACGATTACGCAACTTCTGACGCTCGGATAAATCCTGACGGAACTTTATACCATGACTTGAAGACAAAACCGCAGAAAAAGCCCGTAAAGTTTGAAAAGCCTGTTGAACGCAAAGACAGCACTATTTATAAGACAAAGACCGTAACAGAGACAGAAATCGTGAAAGTTCCCCGAGACCTTACTTGGTGGCAGAAAACACAGATTTACGGCTTTTGGGTCATTCTTTTCATTCTTGTTATAGTTTACAGGAAAAAGATTTTATCCTTTGTAAAATGGCTTATCTGATTAACTTATAAAGAAATAAAATCGTAAATTATATCGGAATTTTAGCGATTATGATTACCTTTGAACCGACATATTTGAAAAGTATAGCGTTTGCTATTGTTTTGAGGGTTAGAAAATCGCCAAAATTTCGAAAAGTCTCAAAAGCAATGGTAGATGCCTGCGTATATGTACGTGGGCATTTCCTTGTTGAGACTTTGGGCGTTTGGCGATGCCTCTAACCTAACAAGAATGCCCACGTTTTTGTGTGTATCTGTGAACAACGGCAACCACTATAAAGAGAACCGTTAAATAACAGATATATGGATTTCAAAGATTCAATTAAACAAATCTCGGAGCGCATTGATACCCTCAAAGCCAATCTTCCGACAGAAGAAGCGACAAAAACGGCTTTGATTATGCCTTTTATAAACGCATTGGGCTATGATGTCTTCAACCCTTTGGAGGTGTTGCCTGAAATGTGTTGTGACATCGGCACAAAGAAAGGTGAGAAAATTGACTACGCCATAATGAGAGACGGCGAGCCGATAATACTTATTGAGTGCAAACATTGGGAACAAGACCTGAACCTGCATGACAATCAACTGCTGCGTTACTTCAACGTCTCAAAGGCTAAATTCGGTGTCCTGACAAACGGTATAACATATAGGTTCTACACAGACCTTTCAGAACCTAATATTATGGATGATAAACCGTTTTTGGAAATCAATATGCTTGACCTGAAAGACACGCAAATAGAAGAATTGAAGAAGTTCCACAAATCGTATTTTGATGTTGATATGATTTTGAGTTCAGCGAGCGAACTTAAATACATGGGGGAACTGAGAACCGTCATCGGGAAAGAGTTCACGACCCCCTCCCCTGATTTTGTACGTTTTTTCGGGAAGCAAGTGTATGATGGGGTATTTACCCCTAAAGTGCTTGAACAGTTCTCAACGCTTGTAAAACGCACAATCAACAACTATGTTAGCGATATAATATCAGACCGATTGAAAGCCGCCATAAAAGACGAAGAACAACCTGCAGAACAGAACATCACAACAGTTCAACAGCCGACAGATGAAGAACAACCCGACAACGGCATTGTAACCACAGCGGAAGAACTGGAAGCATTCTATATCGTGAAATCACTTCTGAGAAACGTTTTCCCGGTTGAACGAATCACTTATAAAGATACACGTTCTTATTTCGGGGTTTCCATAGACAATAATGTTCGGAAGACCGTCTGCCGCTTTTATTTTGACCCTCCTACAAGAAAACGGCTTGCAATCATTGATGAAAACAAAAGCGAGAAGATGTACAAGTTAAATTCAATCAATGACATTTATAACTATGCCGACACTTTGATTGAGGCGGCAAACAAATATTTATAACCATGAAGAAACTATTTTATCTATTCTGTTTGTTAAGTGTTATTTCATTTATCGGCTGTTCAAATGATGACGAACCCGAAGTAAAGAAGTTTTCACCTGACGTTGAAAATGTACTGACATCAATTCAAGGGACATTCTCGGGAGAAGAATATTTCTTGGAACAATGGTTTCGCACAGACAAGCTGACATTCTCCCCCTTTGCTGCTCCCGTTGAAAAGACAACATTCAAGGACGGCACAGTTGAAGTACATGGAACGGTTCACAGAGTTCAGAACAAAGCTGTCGGCGGGGAAGTCATTGACGATTATTTCTTTTGTGTTGAACCGTTAAGAACAGCCATAGTTCTGTACGGTTACAACAGTGATAACAAAGAGTTGAACGAGAAGAAAGAAACACTTAGCTATAAAATTGAAAGCCATGATATAATCAAGTTCAAAGATTACGGGCTTACAGACGATAATTGGATAGACTATTCAAGACAATAAAAGGCAAAGCCGAATGGCGTTCTATGTGCCCCGATGATTCCGGCAATGATAATTTACACCGATAAAAGATTTGGGCGGCACATACAGAAAATTCGATGAAAATAACTTTCAGATAGCAAGGCAGGGTGTTCACGGGTTACGGACACCCTGTTTTCGTGAAGTCATCTTCTTCCTTGCAGAGATAACGGGCGACTTTATGACACACGTCATCGGGAATAAACCAACCTTGATTAATGATTTTGCGGAGAGCAACAAAATCCGTATCTTTGAGACCTGAGAACAACACAAAAGAGGTGTGCTTTTACAAATTTGTTGCTACTTTGTTGCTCTCACCCACGCACAAATCAGAAAACACCTTATAAATCAATAAATTACATCATACAAAGAACATTTTGCATCGGGAAATAGGTAGTGATTACCAACGATTAGTATAGATTACTATTGATTAATAAGGCGTTGAATTTCAACGCCTTTCTTTTTGCTCGTATGGACGATGGTTATCGTTTATACTTGTTTTTCAGCTCATTTTTGTACCGTATTTGGGCCTCGGGGGTTTGCATAGTAAAACCATCGGTAAGGTTGTGGTCTCTGTGGTACGCACTGGTACGTAGTGGTACGCAATGACACAGTTTTGGCGAAATAACAAGCGAAAGAAATGAGTAGTAAAATGGATTTTCAGAAAAAATGTAAGTGGTGCGATGCTATTTTCACAGCACACAAGACCACTACAAACTATTGTTCTCACAAATGTGCTAGCCTTGCCTACAAAGACCGGGTGAGGAAAGAACGAGTTGCAAGCCTGCAAATTGAGTTTAGTAAAGAGGTTAAAAAGAATCCCGACTTGGAAAAAGCGTTTCTCACCCCTACCGAAGTTTCTGTTTTGCTTGGAATAGGCAGAACGTCTACTTATAGGTATATCAGAACCGGACAAATAAAAGTTGTCCGATTTAATGGCAAAACACTGATCAAGCGTACTGATATAGAGCAGATGTTTGATTTCCTATCAATACAAGAAGAGAGTAAGCCTAAAGAAAAAGCCCCTATCACCGAATTCTACACCACAGCCGAAGTCAAAGAGAAATACAATGTAGTTGATTCGTGGATATTCGTTGTCGCCAAGAAGCACAATATCCCCCGAACCTTTAATCGAGGCAAAACTTATTGGAGCAAAAAGCATATCGACAATTATTTCTCAAAGAAAGCTGCTAATCCAGAAATCACCGAGTGGTACACCGTGCAGGAGATTCAAAAGAAGTTCAATATGACTTTGGCAGCCATCTATGTGCTTGCCTCGAAGAATGCTATTCCCAAAAAGAAAGAGGGCGTCATGGTTAGCTACTCAAAGAAACATTTCGACATAGCCAAAGGCATAGCCCAACCCGACGAGCCACAATATTATACGGTAGCAGAGGCAATGGCAAAGTTCAATCTCACACGAGATCAACTCTATCATTACGCCAAATACCACAACATTCCCAGAGTGAAAGTTGGCAAATACGTTAAGATCTCCCGACTAGAACTTGACCGACTCTTGGGTGGTCCCAAAATAGAGTAAGTTATTAAGCGGTGACGGTAGTCACCATCATATCACCAATTTTCTTTGCAATCATAAAACAAGTATAAACATTTAAATAACAATCGTATGACGCACACATGTACCAAAGTTACGGTTCGCCAAAGAGCCATCCGTAACGACAAAATCTCTCTTTACCTTGATTATTATCCGGCCGTTCGCCATCCTGAAACCATGATTATGAGCCGTCGGGAGTATCTCGGCATTTACATTTACGCCCACCCGAAGAACGAGATGGAGCGTGAGTTCAACAACGATATGTTAAACAAAGCCGAAGCCATCCGCTGCATCCGGGTACAATCACTAATCAATGAGGAATTCGGTTTCTTAGACAAGCACAAAATGAAAGCCGATTTCCTTGCCTACTTCGCCAAAATGATGCGCACCAAAGATCAGAAATGGAAGGTAGTCTACGCCCATTTCTCAAACTTCGTGCAGGGCAAATGCACCTTTGGTGAAGTGAATGTCGATCTTTGTAAACGGTTCCGGGTTTACCTGCTGAATGCCAAACAGCTAAAACACACCGAACATAAAGTATCACTCAATTCCGCTGCAGGCTACTACTCCACGTTCAGAGGTCTGCTGAAAATCGCCTATCGTGATAAACTGCTCCGTGAGAACATTAACGACTTCTTAGAAAAGATCGAATATGAGGACGTAAAGAAAGAGTATCTGACATTAGACGAGGTGAAGCAATTAGCCGCTACGCCTTGTGATATCCCCGTTCTCAAAGCTGCTTCTCTATTTTCCTGCTTGACAGGGCTTCGTATTAGCGACATAATGAACCTGCAATGGTCGGACTTTGGCATCGCTCCCGATCAAGGCTACTGCATTCGCATCCGTACTCAAAAGACTAAAACTGAAGCCACGCTCCCCATCAGCCATGAGGCTTTTGAACTTTGCGGAAAAGTAGGAACAGGCAAAGTATTTAAAGGACTCAGTCGAAGCATGATAAATTATCCTCTGAAAAATTGGCTTAAGAAAGCTAATATACAGAAGCACATTACGTTCCATTGCTTGAGGCATTATGATTTGTCTTTCCCTCTGAAAATAAATAGATTGCAGAAAATTACTTCTTGACAGGTAACGATTTAGAAACGAGCGAGGCTCTGTATTCTGCCATGTTTTGCATTACATCAAAAGAACGCTTCCTGCTTGCAAAGATACAATATTTTCATCGTGTGTGCAAGATATACGTGCTATTTTCACGGAAAAGCGGATATAAGACTCGAAATATTTGTGGTTTTAAGAATGAGGATGTATCTTTGTACCCAAATTGAAGTATGCATGATAGAATCATTCACGATAAAGAATTATAGAAGTTACCGCGATTTCACAGAATTGTCATTTGTTGCGTCCAAAAAAGAAGGTAGTAAAACTAAGGATTTGCCTCCTATTTGGTATAAAGAAATAAATGGTAAGCGTATATTGCGTTTGCTTTTGTGTGTAGGTTTGAATGGGACAGGAAAGTCTAAGATGTTTTCTGCTTTGAATTATCTCCGAATGATTGCAACTGCCAAACCGCAAAAGCCATCAGACAAGCCCGAATATAGACCTTTTTTGTTGGATGATTATTCTTCAACCCAACCAACAGAACTTGCATTGACTTACTATATAGAAGATGTTTGTTTCAACTATAATATTGTTGTATCATCTGAGCGCATAGAGGAAGAAGAACTTAAGATAGTTCAATCAAGAAGTTCTCGTGTATTCCATCGTATTCATAACAAAGACTTAGATAAAGTTGAAATAAGTTTTGGCAATGCTTGTGACTTGTCTAAATCAGACCAACACGATTTAGAAGTTAATACACTTTCTAATGCCAGTGTACTTGCAACATTTGGTGCACTTAACATAGAGAGCTCAATTTTAGATAAGAATTTTGATTATTTTGAGAATCATATAAGTATGGTTCACAAGTCTGACAAAAGTCTTGCTGACAAACTTCAAACAGGCGATGCCGAAAAAGACAAGGCCTTAAAGAAATTACTATTGCGATTACTAGATGATGTCGGGACTAACATTTGTGATTATGTCATAGAAGATGCAAGCTTGAATATAGCGGAACTGAAAGCAAACGGTGCTCCTGAAATTGTAATTAAGGCAATGTTAGAACAATACCCGTCAGGAATAATTACACATAAAAATTTGAGATTCATTCATTCAACAAAAGAGGGGAAAAATGGATTAGATTTTGAATTGGAATCTTTAGGAACAAAGAATATCATCAGATTGTTAGTTGTACTATACGATGTTATCATCGGTGCAAAATCTACATGCATAGATGAAATTGAATATGGTATACATACTAAAGCACTTGCTTTTATCCTAAAAATGTATTTAACCATCGCAGAAAATTGTCAACTTGTAGTTGCCACGCATGACCTTTCGTTACTCAATGCAGATTTCCTTAGAAGAGATGCTGTAAGGCTTTTCGAAAAAGACGAATACGGTTCAACCAATGTCAGACGCAGAGACTATCTACATAATACAATAAGTTTCTACAAAACGTACGAAAAAGAGGTTTCTCCACAAATTGATGACCTAATGCGTAAAATAGAAATATTCATCAAATACAAAGATGATATAAGCGAATAACTTGGTTTCGTTACGTTTTGCCCCTATCCGAATCGGTTGGGGTATTTTTTTTGCCCAACCAGCTAAATAGTCACGTAAAACGAAACAAAAGAAGTCATATTTAAACGAGAAAGATGTTATTTGCGTGAAAATTTCACGCTATTCATTGTTTGTCATAAAATAATATCGTATATTTGCAGTGTCAATTCGAAATTAAGACCCTGGCTAACGGACCAGAGAGTTGACATTCTTTATTATGAGTGATTTTTACTACGTAAACAAAATTGCCCAATCTTCGGGTGAACATGAAGTTCATGCATCAAGTTGCAGGTATTTGCCATCTGTAGAAAATCGTATCTTTTTGGGATATTTCGCAAATGGCAAGGAGGCTGTAAGAGAGGCAAAAAAACACTACAGTAATGTTGACGGATGTTTCTTTTGCTGCCCCGAAGCACATACAAGATAAAAACTTGGTGAAATGAACAAAGAATGGTATACAACACCTAAGTGTACCGTAGCGGAAACGGTAGGTCACCGCATAATACTAACTTCGAATTTCAATATATGTCAAAGACAGTAGAAAAAGGAAGAAGTGCTAAAACGGGACAATTTGTACCGATTGAATATGCACAAAAGCACCCGGACACGACTGTTGTAGAAAAAGTCAAAGTCGGCCCGACAAAGCACAGAAAGTGATTTTAGGATGTGCCTAGACGATGTGAATCGTCTAGGCTCTATTTTTCAATCAGTTTAATCTCAGAACAGTTCAACAACCTTTCGAAATTGGTTGAATCTCTGGCTAATGCCAAATCCGATCAACCTGTGCTACCGATTATACCACAACAAGTGGATCTGTCAGAGTTAGAGAACCACGCGTCTCTTACAAACGAACTTATCAAAGAAGGATTCCAGAAACAGCAAGAACAATTGGATGAACTCGGGCAGAAGTTAGAAAAACAGCAGAATAAACCCCTACCTGTTCAAAAGCATCTGCACACCATAGAGCTTAAATCTTCAAAGGTGGTCATTACACTGGTCTCGCTCGCTATGGCACTGCTCAGCTCAGTATGCTACAACGTCTACCAGTTCTCAGCAAATAGCCGTTTGAACAATAATGATATTAAGTTTCGCTACATCAAGGCATTTGGAGAAATCACTCCCGAAAACCTATTGAAACTCGAAACCATCTTCGAATACGAACCCGATAAACAGAAGCAACGATCGCTTCGTCGGATGGTTGAGGAAAATGAACAACGTGTAGAGCAGCGTGCCCGTGAACTCGAAGAAGCTCGCCTCAAAGAGTCACAAGCCGAACAACTCCGCAAAGAAGCCGAAAGTATAAAACAGAAGAAATAGAGTATCAACTAGTTGAAAAGATGGAGATTTCTGTCATTCTCCATCTTTTCGCTTTTATATAGCGTAAATTTTCATATCTTTGTGGAATAACAGACGTGAATAACAAAAGGTATTTATTATGAACCGAATAAAAGAAGTCCTCGAAGAGAAAGGAATTAAGCAAACGTGGCTAGCGGAGAAGATCGGCAAAAGTTTCAGTCAGACCAATGCGTATGTTTGTAACCGCCGCCAACCTAGCTTGGAGCAACTCTTCGAAATCGCCAAAATCCTTGGCGTGGACGTGAAGGAATTAATTGGAAATAAAGAGAAATAAATATGGCAAAGAAAAAAGAGTCGGTTGAAGAACCATTGGAAAAACAGTTATGGAAAGCAGCGGACAAGTTGCGAAAAAATATAGATGCGGCGGAGTATAAGCACGTGGTATTGGGATTGATTTTTCTGAAATATATATCCGTTTCGTTTGAAGAACTCTATCAGAAACTGATGGGCGAAGTTGCCGAAGGAGCAGATCCGGAAGATAGAGAGGAATATAAAGCGGAAAATGTATTCTTTGTGCCTGCCGATGCTCGTTGGACACATATCGTATCAAAGGCAAAAGATCCCCAAATTGGTAAATATGTTGATGAAGCAATGGATGCTATCGAGAAAGAAAACTCCTCGTTGAAAGGTGTTTTACCCAAAGTCTTTGCTCGGCAGAACCTTGATCCTGCAAGCCTTGGTGAACTGATAGACCTTATTGGGAATAGTACCATATCGTCGGCAAATACGAAGAGTGCCGATGTGCTGGGACACGTCTTTGAGTATTTCTTGGGCGAGTTTGCACTTGCTGAAGGCAAGAAAGGCGGACAGTTCTATACACCACGAAGTGTTGTGGAACTGTTGGTAAATATGTTGGAGCCCTACAAAGGACGAGTGTTTGACCCTTGCTGTGGCTCAGGCGGTATGTTTGTACAGAGCGAAAAGTTTGTAAAAGAACACCAAGGACGTATCAATGATATTTCTATTTACGGCCAGGAAAGTAATCAAACTACGTGGCGACTCTGTAAAATGAACCTTGCTATTAGGGGAATTGATGCTTCGCAAGTAAAATGGAACAACGAAGGTTCGTTCATGAATGATGCTCATCAAGACTTGAAGGCTGATTATATCATTGCCAATCCACCGTTCAATGATAGCGACTGGAGCGGTGACCAACTTCGCAAAGACGGACGTTGGCAATACGGCGTACCTCCTACGGGCAATGCTAACTTTGCGTGGATTCAGCACTTTATTTATCATCTCTCGCCATCAGGACAAGCAGGTTTTGTGTTGGCAAAGGGAACTTTGACCTCCAAAACAAGTGGAGAGGGCGATATTCGCCGAGCACTGGTTGAAAAGGGATTGATAGATTGTATTGTCAACCTACCTGCGAAACTATTCTTGAACACTCAAATCCCTGCCGCCTTGTGGTTTGTAAGCCGCAATCGCACGAATGGTAGTTTTCGCAACCGTAGCAAAGAGATTCTGTTTATCGATGCTCGCAATATGGGTTATCTTATCAATAGGCGTACCCGTGAACTTTCGGAAGATGATATTACCAAAATCTCTGGCACCTATCATAACTGGCGCAATGTAGAGGGGAAATATGAAGACATTGCCGGATTCTGCGCTTCAGTACCTATTAGTAGAGTTGCAGAGTTGGATTATGTACTAACTCCGGGACGTTACGTAGGACTACCCGACGAAGAGGATGATTTCAACTTTGAAGAGCGATTCAATGCGCTGAAAAATGAATTTGCCGAACAACTAAAAGAGGAAGAACGCCTCAATACACTGATTAAGGAAAATTTGGCTAAGATTAAAATTTAAGGACTATGGATATTCAACGTATCAATCAATATAAAAGCTCTTTTGACTCCATTGCAAAGGAGATAACTGACGACAGTGGTGAGTCGGTAGAGGTGTGGTATGCCCGTGAGTTACAAACCCTATTAGGGTATGCTCGCTGGGAGAATTTTGTGGTAGCCATTAATAGAGCTATCGATTCTTGTAAAACGCAGGGAGTCAGCATTGATGACCATTTTCGTGAGGTCACGAAAATGGTCTCTTTGGGTAGTGGTGCTCAACGCCCAGTACAGGATTTTATGCTTACTCGCTATGCCTGCTATCTGATTGCACAAAATGGCGACCCAAAGAAAGAGGAGATCGCCTTTGCACAGAGTTATTTTGCGGTGCAGACACGTCGTGCGGAGATTATAGAGGAGCGTTTGTCACTACTTTCACGTTTGGATACCCGTGAGCGATTGCGAGCATCCGAGAAGCAGCTTAGTCAAAATATTTATGAGCGTGGCGTGGATGACAAAGGCTTTGGACGTATCCGTTCAAAAGGGGATGCAGCTCTATTTGGTGGAAAGACCACTGAACAGATGAAAGTTAGACTTGGGGTAAAGAGTGGAGCTCTTGCCGACCACCTACCTACATTGACCATTGCGGCAAAGAATCTTGCCACCGAGATGACCAACTACAACGTTGAGCAAAAAGATTTAATGGGTGAGGCTCCAATCACAGGCGAACATATTCAAAATAACCTTAGCGTAAGGGATATGTTGGGTAAACGAGGCATTCAACCCGAAAACCTACCACCTGCTGAAGACATAAAGAAGGTGGAACGCCGTGTGGCAAAAGAAGAGAAGGCTTTGGAGAAGAGCACCAAGAAATTACCAAAGAAATAGATACCATGGAACAGAGTAATAATCCGCTAATTGAGCAATTTCAGAAAGAATTTGCTTCGCAAGGAAATAGTGCGAGTCGAGAGAGTTGGAACTCTATTCCAATGATTTTGTTTCGTACAGCAGCCGTTGCAGGATGGACAAATATTATTTCTCAAATCAATAGCACGGAGAGTGTATCATGCAAAGAATCGGGGATTCAATTGTGTACTTTTGCGGTTGATATAATGGCTAATGATATTGATGCAAACCTGAAAATATCGGAAGTTACGCTTGATTTAGGAGTTGAATGTTTGAAGTCATTGCTCGAAACAAACATAGATACCAAGTGCAATGTTTCAGCAGAGCAAAAAGAAAACGAAAAGCGAATAGGCAAGGAGTTCCTTGTTTTTTGGAAAGAATGGCTAAAAAACGCTCTCAAACAAGAAGGGAGGTTATCGTGAGCGAGTGGAAAGAATATAAGTTGGGGGAGATAATTACTACTAATGCAAAAAGCATTGGGAAAAATTATCCGTTTTCTCGGATTTCTTATCTGGATACAGGGTCTATCACTTGTAATAAAATAGACACATTACAAGAGTTTAATATTGATGAAGCTCCAAGTAGAGCCAAGAGGTTGGTCTCAGAAGATGACATAGTTTATTCAGCAGTAAGACCAAATCAATTACATTACGGATATATCAAGAATCCGCAAATGAATCTTGTTGTTTCAACTGGCTTTGTTACAATTACTTGCGATCAACAAAAAATCAATCCTAAGTACTTGTATTATAGCTTAACACAGTCTCAGACCACAGAATATTTACATTCAATAGCCGAGGCTTCTACGTCGGCATATCCTTCACTTAAGCCCAGCGATATAGAGGCTTTGGATATTCTATTGCCCCCTCTCCATGAACAGAAGCGGATCGCAAGTATATTGAGTTCGTTGGATGATAAGATTGATTTGTTAACACATCAAAACCGTACCCTCGAAGCAATGGCAGAAACCCTTTTCCGGCATTACTTTAATGAGAAAGATAATGACGATACAATTGAGCAACTAATATGTATTCAAAATGGATATGCATTTAAAAGCCAAGACTTTAAAGAGACGGGGGCTAATGGTGTTGTGAAAATTAAGAATATTTCGGGAGGAGTAATAAATATAGATACAACTGACTATATTGACAGTCAAATTGCCGATGCGATACACCCCAAATTTAGAATATCAAGTGGTGATATTCTTATAGCCATGACTGGTGCTGAAATAGGTAAATTAGGTATTATACCATCTACTGATAAAAGCCTTTGGTTAAATCAACGAGTAGGATTACTTGCAGAGAAATATAAGGGAGCAAAGTATTTAGCCTATTTACAATTAAAAAGTGATTTTGGACAAGATTATATAGAAAATACTGCAACCGGAAGTGCCCAACCCAATATTAGTGGCAATGGTATTGAAAAATGTGGCTTTCCTAAATTAAGCGAGTCCGATATTATTGAGTATTCTTATCAAATAGGCGAGTTATACGACAAAGTTATATTTAATTTAGGGCAAATCAGCACATTGGTAAAATTGCGGAACATATTGTTGCCAAAGTTAATGAATGGAGAAATAATTGTAAATGGATAAGTTAAAAACTAAAATATCGCAATATGGTAGATGGGCTCCAATAAATGACTATATATTACGAGTTGAAACCCATTTAGAAACAGACTTCTCTATAAGTTTAGAAAATGCGAAAGCACTACTTGAAAGTATAGGAAAAGAAATTTGCGATGCTAAAGGATGTCCACTTGCAGACGATTCATCTGTAAATGGAGTATTAAAAAACGCATTCAGTGTTATGGGATATTCCAAAAATGATATGGTTTCTCAAATTTCGTCTTCTTTAGCTACTATTGGACAAAAGATAGGAGAATTACGTAATGATATTGGTGCATCATCACATGGCAAGACCTTAGAACAGCTAAGAAAAAGGAATGATGCTGTTAATGAAATGACAAAGTATTTTCTGATAGATTCTGTTGAGTTAGTTGCCTGTTTCCTTATTGGGTTATTTGAGGGTGAGCATATTCCTGAAAACATTAGTCCTGAAATTAAGTATGATGATTGTGAAGAATTTAATGACTATTGGGATGATATATACGGTGACTTCTCTATGGGAGATTACTCATTTACTGCAAGTGAAATATTGTTTAATAATGATATGAAAGCATATTCTGATGAATACAAATCATATCTTACAGATAGTAAAAACGACGATGAATCATAAACTAACCGAATCAATCATAGAAAATTTCGCAATTGAGTTATTCCAACGACTTGGTTACGAATACGTCTATGCGCCAGATATTGCACCCGACAGCGAGAATCCGGTGCGAAGTTCATTTGAAGAAGTGATACTCACAGAGCGGCTAACAAAAGCGGTTCGACGCATCAATGTGTCGTTGCCTGCCGATGCAGTGGACGAGGCGATTAAAACCGTGCTTCGCATTGCTTCCCCTGACACACTTGCCAACAACGAGCAGTTTCACCGATTGCTCACTGAAGGTGTGCCTGTAACGATTCACAAAGAGGGTACGGAACGTGGCGAAAGGGTTTGGTTGATTGATTTTGAGTATCCGGAACTCAATGATTTTGTAGTGGCAAACCAATACACCATCATCGAGAACGGACACAACAAACGCCCCGACGTGATTCTGTTTGTAAACGGTTTGCCGTTGGTAGTTATCGAGCTAAAAAATGCTGCAGATACCAACGCCACCATACAGAGTGCTCATCGTCAGATTGAGACCTACAAACAGGCTATTCCATCGCTATTCACCTATAACTCATTGGTCGTAATTTCGGATGGATTGGATGCTCGTGCCGGTTCGCTCTCGGCAGGGTTCAGTCGCTTTATGGCGTGGAAAACCGAGGACGGGAAAGCTGAAGCATCGAAACTTGTCAGTCAATTGGAGGTAATGATAAAAGGGATGCTTAATAAAATAACCCTGCTCGACCTTATTCGCTCGTTTACGGTATTTGAAAAATCGAAGTCTGAAGATCCAAAGACAGGAATTACAACAATAAAAACCATCAAGAAGATTGCCGCTTATCATCAATACTACGCCGTAAACAAAGCGGTAGAGTCAACCATACGTGCCACAGGCTTTAATCAAATGTCAAACTGCGTGGCAGAGCCACCGGCAAAATATGGACTTCGGGATGTTGTTGAGCAACCTGAAGGAGACCATAAAGCAGGTGTTGTATGGCATACGCAAGGTTCTGGCAAATCGTTGTCGATGGTGTTTTATACAGGAAAGGTGGTGCAGAAGCTCAATAATCCTACCATCGTCGTCATTACCGATCGCAATGACTTGGACGACCAGTTGTTTGATACCTTTGCGGCATCAAAACAGTTACTTCGTCAAACTCCGGTACAAGCTGAAAATCGAGATGAACTGAAAAAGCTTCTCAAAGTGGCTTCGGGCGGTGTCATTTTTACCACAATACAAAAATTCCAACCTGAAACAGGGAATGTATATGATACACTGACTGACCGTAGCAATGTAATCGTAATTGCTGACGAAGCTCACCGCACACAATACGGTTTCAAAGCCAAAACAGTCGAGGTGCGCAATGAAGCTGACGAAGTAATCGGATCTGAAATAAAATATGGATTTGCCAAGTATCTGCGTGATGCTTTGCCCAATGCTACCTATTTGGGATTCACAGGGACCCCCATCGAGGCTACAGATGTAAACACACCTGCCGTATTTGGACATTACGTGGATATATACGACATTGCCCAAGCTGTTGCTGATGGTGCTACCGTGCGTATATTCTATGAAAGTCGTCTTGCAAAAATAGACCTTAGCGACAACGGCAGAGAATTAGTTGAAGAATTAGATAAAGAACTGTCGCAAGACGATTTAACCGATGTGCAAAAGGCAAAAGCTAAATGGACGCAGCTTGAAGCTCTTATCGGCAGTCCGAACCGTTTGAAAAATATCGCTAAAGACATTGTGACACACTTCGAAACCCGGCAACAAGTATTTGAGGGCAAGGCAATGGTGGTGGCTATGAGTCGTCGCATTGCTGCCGAACTATATGATGCTATCATCAAAATTCGCCCCGAATGGCATTCGGACGATCTCACAAAAGGAGCAATTAAGGTCGTGATGACAAGCTCATCATCCGATGGGGCAAATATTGCTAAACACTATACAACAAAAGAGCAACGCCGTGCCCTCGCCGAGCGAATGAAGAATCCTGATGATGAGCTGAAATTGGTTATTGTGCGTGATATGTGGCTCACAGGGTTTGATGCTCCGTGCCTCCATACACTATATATAGACAAACCGATGCAGGGACATAACCTGATGCAAGCCATTGCCCGTGTAAACCGTGTGTACAAGGATAAGCCCGGAGGATTGGTGGTAGATTATCTCGGTATAGCCTCCGACCTTAAAAAAGCCCTTTCGTTCTACTCTGATTCAGGTGGTAAAGGTGATCCTACACTCCAACAGGAGCAGGCTGTGGAGATCATGCTCGAAAAACTAGAGGTAATCTCACAGATGTTTCATGGATTTGAATACGAAAACTATTTCGAAGCCGACACGTCGGGCAAACTTTCGTGGATATTGCGTGCTGAAGATTTCATCTTGGGCGTTGAGGATGGTAAGAAACGTTTCGTAAATGAAGTAGCAGCACTCGGGAAAGCTTTTGCCATAGCCATTCCACATGATAAGGCTATGGATGTAAAAGATGAGGTTTCATTCTTTCAGGCTGTGAAAGCACGTTTGTGTAAGTTTGACTCTACAGGTGAAGGACGAACTGACGAAGAAATTGAAACAACCATTCGTCAGGTCATCGACCAAGCATTAGTATCTGAAAAAGTGATTGACATCTTTGATGCTGCTGGAATTAAGAAGCCGGATATTTCCATTCTATCAGAGGAGTTCTTGATGGAACTCAAAGGAATGGAACATAAAAACATTGCATTAGAAGTGCTACATAAGTTACTCAGTGACGAGATAAAAGAGCGATCAAAACACAATCTTATCGAAAGCCGCTCGCTGATGGAAATGCTCGAAAGTTCCATCACCAAGTATCATAACAAGGTGATTACAGCCGCCGAAGTAATTGAAGACCTTATACGTCTAAGCAAGCATATTGTAGAACAAGACAATGCAGCCAAAGAATTGGGTTTAACAAATTATGAATATGCATTTTACACAGCAGTAGCTGATAACAATAGCGCGATTGAGTTGATTGGCAAAGAGAAGTTGCGTGAGTTGGCAGTGGTATTAACAGAAACGATTCGAAACAATACGACGATTGACTGGACAATAAAAGAGAATGTTCGAGCCAAAATGAAAGTGGCGGTTAAACGCATCCTACGGAAATTTGGCTATCCACCCGATATGCAGCTGTTAGCAACTGAAACAGTGCTCAAGCAGGCAGAAATGATAGCAGAAGAATTGATAAAATAGAAAATCATGGCGAAACAAGATAGTAATAAAGGAATAGTCTATGTTTTAACCAACTCGGCAATGCCGGGATTGGTTAAAATCGGAATGACTACACGTGAGAGTATTGATACTCGAATGAAGGAGCTGTACAGTACAGGTGTTCCTGTGCCGTTCGACTGTGAGTATGCGTGTGAAGTTAAGGCTTCAGATTGTGCAAAGATTGAAAAAGCTCTGCATACTGCTTTTAAGCCTAACCGTATAAATGACAATCGTGAGTTTTTTCAAATTAAACCGGAACAAGCCACTGCCATACTAGAACTGTTCGACCGTAAAGACATCACTACTGAGGTAAATGCCGAAATTGAAAATGACTTGACCCCAGAAGATAAAGTCGCTGGCGAAAAGATAAAATCAAGTCGTCGTCCACCAATGAATTATCGAGAGATGGGTCTTCATACAGGTATCAAACTTACATTTGTGAAAGATTCGTCGGTGCAGGTAACTATCTCTGGAGACAAGAAAGTTTTATATAACGGAGAAGAATTTTCACTTACAGCCGTAACCAAAAGACTATTGGGAATAACTCATGCTCTCCAACCTACCGCATATTGGGAGTACGAAGGCAAAAACCTACGTGATATTTATGATGAAACATATTCATTAGAGGAGTAATTTATGACCAGAGAGCAGAAGATATTATCCCTATTGGCTCAGTTTAAGGAACTGAGTATTGACAAACAGATAGATTACGATAAATTCTATCTGTACTCACTTATTACCCATTCCACAGCAATTGAAGGTTCTACTGTTACTGAGATTGAAAACCAACTTCTGTTTGACGAGGGTATCAGTGCAAAAGGTCGTTCGATGACTGAGCAACTGATGAACTTAGACCTGAAAGCGGCATACGAGCAATCTATTGCTTTTGCAAAGAGCCATAGTGATATTACTATTGAGATGCTTAAAAAGCTATCATCCATTGTTTTGAAGAATACAGGAACAACCTATCAAACGGCTTTGGGCGAATTTTCGTCAGCAAATGGAGCTCTTCGTTTACTGAATGTCACGGCAGGTGCCGGAGGACGTTCTTATATGAATTACTCTAAGGTGCCTACAAAGCTGGCGGAACTTTGCGAAAGTATAAATCAAAGACGAAAGGCTCTTTCAAAAACGAATATTATTGACTGCTACAAACTGAGCTTTGATGCACATTTTCATTTGGTAACTATCCACCCTTGGGCTGATGGAAACGGTAGAATGTGCCGATTGCTGATGAATCAGTTACAGTTTGAGTATGGGATTGTTCCTTCCAATATCAACAAAGACCGTAAAGCTGAATATATTGATGCTCTTATCGCTACTCGTGAAAACGATGATATAGAGCTATTTCACAACTTTATGTTTGATGAACATATACGCAACTTGGAGCAGACAATTCGTAATTATCAGGCTTCCATAGAAGATGAAGGTTTAGAGCCTCGTGTCAATGTCGGTATAAATGTCGGCATAAATGTCGGCATAAATGTCGGCATAAATGTCGGCATAAACGAACAGCGCACATTAGAACTTATTCGAATTAATAATAGGATAACAGCAAAAGAGGTTGCCGAATCGCTCTCTGTATCCTTACGACAGGGTGAACGTATTATGGCAACATTAAAAGAGAAAGGCTTAATTATGCGTGTCGGTTCTAATAAATCGGGGCATTGGGAGATTATAGAGTAACCATAATGCAACGAAAGCTCAAACAATTGAAATATATTTTTAAAGGGTGTACTGGGTACAAAGTCAGTTATTGCAAAATTTGCAACAACGCACCCGATGGAAAACATATCAGTGCTATTATAATGTAGCGAATAAAAATGGATATAATTCTACTAACAGAAAACAAGAAACAATACATAGACCTGCTGCTACTTGCTGACGAGCAGGAATCTATGATCGACCGTTACTTAGAGCGTGGAGACATGTTTGTGCTTAATGACAATGGTGTAAAGGCTATTTGTGTCGTTACAGATGAAACGAACGGAATTTGCGAACTCAAGAATATTGCAGTGACTCTCGAATCACAACGACAGGGATACGGTAAGAGGCTGATAAATTATTTAGTTAAGCACTATGCTGGAAAGTACACCCGAATGATAGTTGGCACAGGTGATGTGCCAAGTGTAGTTGGCTTCTATAAAAGTAGTGGTTTTGAATATTCACATCGAATAGAAAACTTCTTCACTGACAACTACGATCATCAGATGTTTGAAGATGGGGTATTGCTGAAAGATATGGTATATTTTAAACGGAATATTCCAGAGAGCATCATCATAAAAACCTATTACGGTGGTGTTCCTGCCTGCGGTGTATTTTGTGGTGGTTGTCCCACTTATACGCGAGACAAGAAACCATGTTTAGGTGCTGAGCAAAACAAAGAAAAGTGTGAGAGATGTAAAACATTTCATCTTTGTTGTACCGAAAAAGGAATCACTCATTGTTATCAATGTACAGTCTTTCCATGTGCAAAATTTAAAAGCTTCGCAAAACGATGGCTGAAATATGGACAAGACTTTGTTGCCAATCAAAAACTATTAAAACAAACCGGTGAAATGGAATTTTTGAAACAGTATAATCAACGAACAGTATAAAGATTAAAAGAACAAAATGAAAAATAGAAACATACTCCTCATAGGATTCTTGTTTTACACTTTACGGCTATTTGCGCAAACTGAATATACAGTAAATTTATATGATGCACAAAGAGAGCGCATTGTTCCAATTGCTATATATGAACCAAAACACGTAAACAAACATACTCCAGTCATTATATTCAATCATGGATATGGACAAAATATTCCTGATTCGTATATATCATACTCATGCTTAACAAAGCCATTAGCTATGAAAGGTTATTACGTGATAAGTATTCAGCATGAATTGCCAAATGACCTGCCGTTAGCGATGAGTGGCAACTTTATGGAGACACGAATGCCCAACTGGGAAAGAGGTGTTGAGAATATATTGTTTACCATCAAAGAGTTTAAGAAACTCAAGCCCAAACTGAGTTGGGATAACATTACTGTTATGGGACATTCCAATGGTGGGGATATGGCAATGTTATTTGCAACCAAACATCCAATGATGGCTCAAAAGATTATATCTTTAGACCATAGAAGAATGATAATGCCACGATGTAGTTCTCCTAAAGTTTATACGTTGAGAGGCTCAGACTACGGAGCAGACGAAAATGTAATTCCGACAGTAGAAGAACAACAAAAGTATCATATCTCAGTTATTCAATTAAATGATATTAAACATGGGGATATGGATAACAAAGGAAAAAGAGAACAACACGATACAATACTTTACTATCTATATAAATTTCTAAAATGAAAACAGATTATAAAGTCGGCGAGTTGATATACGACGCAAATATTTACGATGGATTGAATACCTTTCTCTCGGATTTGCAATTCTATAAAAAATGGCTTCCGACGAACAAAGATGCTCGAATACTTGAACTATGCTGTGGCACGGGTAGGCTTACTATTCCAATTGCACAAGATGGATATAGTATTTGTGGCGTAGATTACACACTGTCAATGCTCGAACAAGCAAAGGCGAAAGCTGCCGAAGCAGGGTTGGATATTGATTTTATTGAGGCAGATATTAGAGCACTCGACTTGCAAGAGAAATTCGACTTTATCTTTATTCCGTTTAACTCAATTCACCATTTATACAGGAACGAAGATTTGTTTAAGGCATTAGAGTGTGTTAAAAGCCATCTCAAAGATGGAGGGTTGTTTCTGTTGGATTGCTTTAATCCCAATATTCAGTATATTGTAGAGAACAAAAAAGGTCAAGCCGTGATTGCCGAATACACAACGGACGACGGTCGAAAAGTTTTGATAAAAGAAACTATGCGTTACGAGAGTGCAACCCAAATCAATCGTATTGAGTGGCACTATTTTATAAACGGAGAGTTTCATTCAACCCAAAATTTGGATATGCGATTGTTTTTCCCTCAAGAATTGGATTCATATCTGGAGCAAGCTGGGTTTGATATTGTTCACAAGTTTGGAGGTTTTGAAGAAGAACCGTTTGATGATAAATCGGAAAAACAGATATATATTTTGTCATTAAACCATTTGGGAGATAATGATAAGTGATGCAATAGCAGAGGAATACAATTCTGATTTTGAATAAGCAAAACAGAGTAAACTCTTTAACTGAATCCACTTTGCCGTTCTTTCATTACTGTACAAAAGCACTACAAATAATCAAATATACAGTATGCTTGTACAAAAATTCTGCACTTTCTTTGAACCATGTGCCCCATTTTTCATACCTTTGCCCTCGTAAACCATTTGTAACCCCAGTGCGGTAACACCCACCAAATCAACTCTCTAAAATTGATTGGGAACTTCCGCAAATGGGCTGAAAAAGCGCGGTACAACACGTATATCGAAAAGACTGAAAACCAACGCATTGAATTTCCCGGTACTTTCAATGTAATTGTATAAATGAGGTTTGTACCGTTTAAAAGAGCAAAACGCTAACACTCAATAGTGTAAATATGCTGCATCGGCAAATAAATCTAATCATATATACCCAGTTATCCCCAAAGCGAAAACGATGAGAGATTTTTCTTTATAGCTAGCTTAGGATGTTCAGTTCTCCTATCTCCCATTTCAAAACAAAGGCTGTCCATTATCTAATATGTGACAGCCTTTCTATGAAAGTTTTCTTCAGATAAATATCATACTTTTTTCATAAACTCCTTCGGTGTTTTTCCAAAATACTCCTTATACCTGCCTCTGAAGTTTTTCAGATTTCGCATACCCACCATTTCAGCAACCATAGTCACAGAAAATTTTCCGCTTTCCAAAAGTTCCCGTGCCTTCTCCATCCTGATTCTCGAAATCAAATATTTGGGTGCTTCTCCCGTCAACAACTTCCACTTATTATAAAAGGTTGTCCGGCTCATGCACATCCTGGAGGCAATATCATCTACTGTCAAATCCTCTTTATCCATATTCTCCATAATGTAAAGCTTCACTTCATTCAAAAATGCCAGATTGGCATCCTGCTGAGCCCGCTCCATAGGTTTCGTTAAAAAATCTTCTCCAAAAACTTTCTGAAGAAATGTCTTCCGAAGAAAACGGCTATTATTTATCAATATGGATATTTCCACTTTAAGGTCCTCCAGATTAAAGGGCTTACATACAAAGAGATCAGCCTGAGAAGAACAACGCTTTTCCCGCCGTTTCACATCAATGTGCGACCCCATCAATATCACCGGAATAAAGGAGGTGTCCCTCGACGTCTTCAGTTTAGAAGAAAGTTCCTCACCGCTCATACCTTTCAACATGATATCACAAATCACCAAATCCGGATACTCTTCACATATTACCTCCAATGCTTCCTGACCGTCATCAAAGTTCCTCACTACAAAACATTCCGATAAACGTTTCTCAAGATAATCCTTGAATCCCTTGTCATTATCAGCAAGTATCACTAAAGGTCTATCCATATTTTTTTTCTTCGAGAAACCATGGAAAGCCATTTCCGATTCATTCACCTGAAAAGTGTCCGGAATATTTAAGGATGTATACACCCCCGAAACCGCACACGAACATCTTATGGGAAATCGAAGCAGAGCCTCCTTTTCCAAAGTCAGTATTTTCCCGTCACATATATTCATCAACTTGTCAAAAAACACACCGCCCATGCCATACTGCTTGCCATGCAGAGGTCGCAGAATAGGAAGCCGCGACGAGTACCATCTGCAACATTTCAGAAATCGCTTGTTGCCTGTATCCTTAATCCTGATTGCCCAGTAATCTCCCTTCAACGAAACCTGCATCGAGAGATGCGTTTCCGGCAGAGAACACTCGATGGCACTCAATACAAACCGGTCGATAACCGGAGATATCTTTCCCGGATCAAACCAAGCGCTTGCATAGTCAAAATCCGGAACCAAATCCAGCTTCATCTGCAACCCGGCCACATGAGACTGTAAAAAAGACACTTTCTTCCTCATAAATGCGCCGATTTCATGTTCTGCAACTACCAGGCTACCAGAATTGCCAAATAGTCGTTTCAACTCCATCAACGCTATCAAGTGCTGCTCCAGCCCGCCTATATGATGAAGTGCAACAGCCAGTTCCTTCTTTATGTCTTCCGGACAGTCTCCTTCGTAAACTGCCCCTAACGGTGTCTTAATCAAAGAAATGGGATTACGTATGTTTTGAAAGGTATCAATGAAATACTGATTTCCCTCTTTCAGTAAATCTCTTTCTTCACTGATACAGAGTAAATGGAACAAAAGCCAACATAATATACAGATTCCACTAGCCACTATTGGCAGAACAGACCAGGGAACCTTATGATATACGCCGATGGATAGCAGGAAAACGCATAATGACACTACTATTATTATTATCGATAAATGTTTCATACTATTATAAGTTTAAGTAATAATGATTCGTACTAATATATACCCGAGTTTTCAGTCAATAGCAGGATAATCCCAAGTATGTCATCAGGAGGCGGTCTAATGGGGGAACGGCAGGTTCCTTGAATCATCGAATTCACCTTACCAACCCTCGTTTGCTAGCAGAGCCTGCATTCCGTCCACCTGCATTTCATACCCAGCAACTCTCTAAACCATTCATTTCCCATGCCCAACGTATCTTTAAATATCAATACAACATTCCGCTTATCCAAGATAGCTCCAATCAATTATTCTCAAACAAAATAATAGTATAACAAACGGAAAGGCTAAAAAGATGATACCACTTCACACATATTCTTATCATACTCACATATCTTGCGCATGAAACAGAAAGACATTATCTTTGCAGCATGAAACAAGAACTGAAAGAAAACGGAGGATTACCGGCACATATACTCTGGACACTTGCTATCGTAGCTGGCGTGTCCGTAGCCAACTTGTATTACAATCAACCCCTGCTTAATATCATGCGGCATGAATTGGAAGTTTCTGAATTCAAAACGAACCTCATTGCCATGATTACACAAATCGGATATGCGCTGGGATTATTGTTCATCGTCCCATTAGGAGACCTCTATCGACGCAAGAATATCATCCTAACGAATTTCTTCCTACTCATATTTTCCCTTCTAGCCATTGCCATGGCACCGAACATCTACATCATCTGGGCAGCATCACTCATTACCGGCATCTGCTCCATGATACCCCAAATATTTGTACCGATTGCCTCGCAATTCTCACGCCCCGAAAACAAGGGACGGAATGTAGGTGTCGTCATCTCAGGATTACTGACTGGAATACTTGCATCACGTGTTGTCAGCGGATTTGTGGGTGAAGTGCTTGGCTGGCGTGAAATGTACTTCATCGCCGCTGGAATGATGTTACTATGCGCTATCGTTGTATTAAAGGTACTACCGGACATACAACCGACTTTCCAAGGCAAATATTCCGGGCTGATGAAGTCTCTTTTCTCATTAGTAAGAGAATACCCCTCTCTACGAATCTACTCGATACGTGCAGGACTGGCCTTTGGCTCATTCCTTGCCATGTGGTCCTGCCTTGCATTCAAAATGGGAGAAGCCCCGTTCCATGCATCCAGCGATGTCATCGGCATACTAGGGCTCTGCGGCATTGCCGGAGCCTTAACCGCATCTTTTGTAGGAAAATATGTAAAAAAGGTAGGCATACGCAATTTCAACTTTATCGGTTGCGGAATGATTCTGCTTGCATGGGCCTCGCTCTTTTTCTGCGGAAACAACTATGCAGGTATCATTACCGGTGTCATTCTTATAGACATAGGCATGCAATGTATCCAACTCAGCAACCAGACCAGTATTTTCGACATCTACCCGTCTGCCTCCAATCGGGTAAATACGATTTTCATGACCACTTACTTCATCGGCGGCTCTTTGGGTACCTTCCTTGCAGGAAGCAGTTGGCAGACTTGGGGATGGAGTGGCGTGGTCGGCACCGGCGTTATTTTAACAATAATATCGTTGTCCATCACCCTTTACAGCAAGAAATAACAAGGATACTATCATTTTTCCAAGCAAACGCAAAGATTTGATAATTTTTATCATGCAAAGGATAAGGAAGATATTGAACAGAATTGTTATACCTTTGTCGCATCAAACTATAAACGACAGATTGATAATAGATTCGTCAACCAGGCATAGTCAAAAACAACCCTATGAATTCAGCAAAGAAAATACCCTCTCCACTCGTTTCTCTATTTCCCATCGCTTTTCTCGTAGGAATGCTGTTCGCCACCATCCATACTTTCGGAAGTGACGCCTTGAGTGGAGGAAGCCAGATTTCCCTGCTTGCCACCACTGGTATGTGTGTCTTTATCGGCATGGCTTTCTACCGCATCCCTTGGAAAGATTATGAACTTGCCATCACCAACAACATTTCAGGTGTTGCCACAGCTATCATTATTCTATTGATTATCGGTGCTTTGAGCGGCACATGGATGATAAGTGGGGTGGTACCTACCCTTATATATTATGGTATGCAGATTATCCATCCGAATTTTTTCCTTGCTTCTACCTGCATTATTTGTGCATTGGTATCAGTAATGACGGGAAGTTCATGGACCACTATCGCCACCATCGGTATCGCCCTTTTGGGCATAGGTAAGGCACAAGGTTTTGAAGAGGGATGGATAGCCGGTGCCATCATTTCGGGAGCCTATTTCGGAGACAAAATTTCACCGTTATCGGATACCACAGTCCTTGCCTCATCCGTAACGGAAACACCGTTATTCAGCCATATCCGCTATATGATGATCACCACCGTCCCCTCTCTCCTCATCACCCTTGTCATCTTTACAGTAATGGGACTCACACACGAAACGAACAATACACAACAGATCGCGGAATTTACGGCAGCATTGGACGCCAAATTCAACATTACTCCCTGGTTACTGGCTGTTCCCGTGATTACGGGAATACTGATTGCCCGGAGAGTGCCTTCCGTCATCACACTCTTTCTCTCCACTCTGCTGGCAGGGATATTCGCCTTCATCTTCCAACCGGGACTACTGAATGAGATAGCGGAAGGTGGGAATATGTTCAAAGGGATAATGATGACATTCTATGGCAGTACCAGTCTACAAACTGACAGTGACATGTTGACAGAACTGATTGCCACACGAGGTATGGCAGGAATGATGAATACCATCTGGCTCATCATCTGCGCCATGTGTTTCGGTGGAGCCATGACGGCAAGCGGCATGCTAGGAAGCATCACTTCCCTATTCGTCCGCTTCATGAAGAATACAGCCAGCATGGTAGCATCCACCGTATGTTCCGGATTGTTCCTGAACCTTGCCACGGCAGACCAGTACATCAGCATTATCCTCACCGGAAACATGTTCAGCAACGTTTACGCAAAGAAAGGCTACGAAAGCCGGCTACTTAGCCGTACCACGGAAGATGCCGTTACCGTCACCTCCCCGCTTATCCCATGGAATACCTGCGGCATGACGCAAGCCACCATTTTGAGTGTACCCACACTGACCTACCTTCCCTATTGCTTCTTCAACCTTATCAGTCCGGTAATGAGTATCTTTATTGCTGCTATCGGATATAAAATAATTAAAAAACCGGTGAACAATCCTGGATAGGCATTGTTCTTGCAATAAACTTATAACGAACAATTTATTTAAACCTAAACAAAAAAAGATTCGATTATGAAAAAGTTTATTGCATTAGCAGCAGTAGTATTGGTAAGCATGGCAACAACGACCATGTATGCACAAGAGAGTAGAGCTGAAAAGCGCGCAGACCGTAAAGCCCAAAGAGACGCAGAACGTGCACGCCTGAAAGCTGAAGAACAAGCACAGGATGCCATTTCGTACGATGACGCAATGGCGGCCTTGAAAGCTCACCAGTTCGTAATGGAGGCAGACCAAGTGATGTTCCGCAACGGACAGACCGCATTTGTAAACTCCAACACCAACTTCGTATTGGTCAACCAAGGACGTGGCACCGTGCAGGTAGCCTTCAACACCGTATACCCAGGTCCTAACGGCATTGGCGGTGTAACAGTAGACGGAACCGTATCGGACATCCAAATGACTACCGACAAACGGGGCAACGTGAATTGTAACTTCAGCATCCAGGGTATCGGCATTTCCGCCCAGATATTCCTTACGCTGACCGATGGCGGGAACAACGCAACCGTAACCATCAGCCCGAACTTCAACTCCAACACCATGACTTTGAGCGGGAACCTGGTTCCGCTGGAACAATCCAACATATTCAAGGGACGTTCCTGGTAAAACCCTTATATAAATATATATATTCCCACTCCGCCACAAATCACACTAAAAAGTGTACATTTGTAGCGGAGTTTTTTATATACCAATGTCATGAGAGAATTTATCATTGCAGACAATCAAGATATCACCAAAGCAGGCATGATGTTCCTATTGGGCAGACAGAAAGACACCTCCCTGCTGCTGGAAGCCGACAACAAGGCAGAACTGATACAGCAACTACGCCTGCATCCCACCGCCGTTGTCATTCTGGACTATACCCTTTTTGATTTTTCGGGAGCTGAAGAGCTAATGGTACTTCACGAACGCTTCAAGGAAGCCGATTGGCTACTCTTTTCCGACGAATTGAGCCTACCGTTCCTGCGCCAGGTATTGTTCAGCAGCATGGCATTCGGCGTAGCGCTGAAGGATAATTCCAAAGAAGAGATACTGACCGCACTACAATGCGCCTCACGCAAGGAGCGATTCATCTGTAATCACGTCAGTAACCTGCTGCTCGCAGGCAACGGTTCCTCCTCCCCCACTCATCCTACCATCAAAGATGATTTACTGACTACTGCCGAACGGAGCATCCTAAAAGAGATAGCCCTGGGGAAAACAACCAAAGAAATAGCTGCCGAACGAAACCTCAGCTTCCATACGGTAAACAGCCACCGGAAGAATATCTTCCGGAAACTGGGTGTAAACAATGCGCACGAAGCCACCAAATATGCCATGAAGGCAGGCATCGTAGACTTGGTGGAATATTATATATAAATCTCCCCGCTCCCGACACACAGCCGGGCATCAGCATCATACACCACTCCGAACTGGCCCGGAGCAATGCCTTGCAGCTTTTCTTCCGAAACAATGCGGTAACCCTCCGCCTCCTTTTGCAACCTGCCTTTGACAAACTCCGGCGTATGGCGTATCTTGAAAGTCACCTCCACCTCTTCCTGCGCTCCCTTCCAGGGATTATCCGTAATGAAATGAAAATCGTACATACGGAATTCATAGCCGTATTGCAATGCCGTATCACATCCGCGGGACACGTAAATCACATTCTCCTCCACATCCTTGCGGACAACAAACCACGGTCCTCCACCCAACCCCAATCCTTTACGCTGGCCGATGGTATGAAACCAATAGCCCCGATGCTTGCCCAACTTTCTACCCGTTTCCAACTCCACAATATCCCCTTCCCTTTCGCCAAGGAAACGGCGCACAAAATCATTATAATCAATCTTTCCCAGAAAGCAGATGCCCTGACTGTCACGACGTCTGGCGCTGGGCAATCCGGCACGCAGGGCTATGTCACGAACCTCATTCTTCATCAGTCTGCCCAATGGAAACATCAGTTTGGAAACTTGCAGATAATCTATCTGTGCCAGAAAGTCGGTCTGGTCTTTCACGGAATCGGCAGCGGTACCGAGCCATGTCTTTCCATCCCTCAACACCGTAGTGGCGTAGTGCCCGGTTGCCGTGACATCGAAATCCTTCCCCACACGTTGCTCAAAGCACCCGAACTTTATCAGCTTGTTGCACATCACATCCGGATTGGGAGTCAAGCCACGTCTTATTTTATCAATGGCATAAGCCGCCACCTGGTCCCAATACTCCCGGTGCAGGTCCACTACTTCCAACGATAATCCATAACGCCGGGCAATGGCAGAAGCCATCTCCATATCCTCTTCCGCAGAGCAGTCCATATAATCGGCATCGTCCCTCCCTATTTTGATATAAAATAGAGAAGGACGGTAACCTTGTTCGCAAAGGAGATGTACCACCACGGAGCTGTCTACACCTCCCGACAATAATACAGCAATATTCATTCTATCGTATACTGTTATTCTTTTAAATTCTGTCAAATGCCTGGGACAAGTCGTCCAGCAAATCATCGATATGTTCTGTCCCGATGGAGAGGCGGACCGTGCCCGGTTTGATGCCTTGTTCTTCCAATTCCCGTGCACTCAATTGGGAATGGGTAGTGGTGGCAGGATGGATAACCAGGGATTTCACATCAGCCACATTGGCAAGCAACGAGAATATCTGTAAACTGTCAATAAACGTCTGCGCTTCCTTCACACCGCCCCGCACCTCAAACGTAAAGATAGAACCGCCTCCATTCGGAAAGTATTTCCCGTAAAGCGCGTGGTCAGGATGCTCGGGCAGGGACGGGTGGTTCACGGCAACCACTTTGGGATGCTTCTTCAAGAATTCAACCACTTTCAAGGCATTCTCCACATGACGTTCCACGCGAAGCGACAACGTCTCCAATCCTTGCAACAGAATGAAAGCATTGAAAGGACTGATTGTGGCACCGGTATCACGCAACAATACGGCACGGATACGGATGGCATAGGCAGCAGGACCGGCAGCGTCGACGAAACGTACTCCATGATAACTCGGGTCCGGTTCCGTCAGTTGGGGAAACTTCCCCGAGGCCACCCAGTCGAACTTGCCGCTATCTACAATAACACCACCCAAGGACGTACCATGCCCTCCGATGAACTTCGTTGCCGAATGGACTACAATATCTGCCCCATGCTCTATGGGACGAATCAAGTAAGGAGTACCGAAGGTGTTATCTATAATCAGAGGAATCCGGTGACGGTGTGCTATTTCAGCAACGGCATCAATGTCAATGATGTTGCAATTCGGATTTCCCAGCGTTTCAATGAATACTGCCTTGGTATTCTCCTGAATCGCTTTCTCGAAATTGTCCAGATTGCCCGGGTCCACAAAAGTAGTGGTAACCCCGTAGGCAGGCAATGTGTGGGCCAGCAGATTATACGTTCCGCCGTAGATGGTCTTAGCTGCCACGATATGGTCGCCTGCACGGGTGATATTCTCAAAGGCATAAGTGATGGCTGCCGCACCCGAGGCTACGGCCAATCCGGCAACACCGCCTTCCAGAGCCGCCACACGTTTCTCGAACACATCCTGGGTGGAATTCGTCAACCGCCCGTAAATATTCCCCGGGTCCTGCAAGCCAAAGCGGGCTGCCGCATGGGCCGAATTACGAAATACATACGAAGTTGTCTGATAGATAGGTACGGCGCGGGCATCAGTTGCCGGGTCGGGTTGTTCTTGTCCAACGTGAAGTTGTAGAGTCTCAAAGTGCAATTTCTTTGTTTCCATTGTCGTTTGTATTTTAGGTGAATAAACCGTTTCTCATTCGGATGTTGCAAAGATAGAGCGATAAGCCGGGGCAGACAATGACACAGATTAGGGAATTTTATACCACAATTGTGGTAGATAAGCAAGCAATTTTCTATCTTTAGATAAGATAGACTGCATTTCGGCAAAACTTTTTCATGCAAGCATGAAAGTTCTGCACTCAATTTGCACTATCTTTGCCCCCATGAAAGCAAGAAATATACTGATACTCATATTGGGAACCCTGATTCTTCCCATTTATCTGACTTCCTGCGGGGTGGACCGCTGGAAAGAGTATGCCGGACAGACCCAGACAGACCGCTGGATTGACGATACCATGCGTGTGTGGTACTATTGGGTAGACGCTATCCCCCATACCAACGACCTGAACTATTTTCAAGCCCCTTTCACTTTCTTTGCCTCGCTCAAATCCGAAGAAGACAAATTCTCCACCATCGACAGTCTGGTCAGCGTCACCACTACCCGCAGCATCCCCTATACGGATTACAGCTACGGATTCCAGTTCACTACCAACCAGATAGAAGTAGAAGGAGAAGAGAATGCCATTGTTGCACAGATTCTTTACGTTGCCGACGGAAGCCCGGCCTCGGAAATCGGGCTGAAACGGGGTGACTGGATTATGAAGATGGACGGGAACTTTATTACTGAACAGAATTATAAGAAACTGTATGGAAGTAGTGCCATGGAACTTACAGTAGGTTATTACGACGTGGAGAAAAATGCCATCGTTGCTTACGACAAACCCAGACAGATAGCATCGGCGCGTCCCGTCAACGACAACCCGGTGCACTATAAGAATGTATATACATCAGGCAGCAAGAAAATAGGTTATCTGGTCTACAACCACTTCAGTTCCGGCCCCACGGACAACAGTAATGAATATGACAACGACCTGCGCAGCGCATTCCAATATTTCGCATCACAGCAAGTCAACGAATTCATCCTTGACTTGCGCTACAACAACGGTGGATTACTGAGTTGCGCAGAATTGCTGTGTACCATGCTTGCACCTTCCTCCGCCTTGGGACAAGAGTTGGGGTACCTGGAATTCAACAACCGCTTCAATCCGCAGATAGTACCGTTCACCCTGAACTCCGGACTCATCGGAAACGGAGCAAACCTAAACCTGAATACTCTCTACGTACTTACCAGCAGCCAGACTGCCTCCGCCTCCGAAATGGTGATTAACTGCCTCGCCCCGTATATGGATGTTGTCATCATCGGCGGTACTACCGTAGGCAAGAATGTAGGTTCCAGGAATTTCTCCAGCCCCGAACTGATGATAACGATGAATCCCATCGTCTGCAAGATATACAATTCGGAAGGGAAATCTGATTATGAATCCGGATTCCAACCGGCCTACTCGGGATATGTAGTGAATGAGATGAGCGACATGTCACGTTTCCTGCCCTTTGGAGATACCAACGAAGCCTTATTGAGCACTGCACTCGGCGCCATCGACGGAAGCATACAACCGCCCGCACAAGAAGATACCCGTTCTTTAAGAGTGACCACTCTCGCAAACTCCATTGAACGTCGGGCAAGCCATGCCGTACGCATCAAATAAAAAGACCAATAGGATGAAACTAAACAGAAGAGTTACAATCATCACCCGATTTTCGGGAATCATGTTCAGCCTGCTGTTGCTCGGCGGACTGGCAGCTTGCAGCGATGATAACAATGGCAATGATACGCCAGAACCGGAGCCGTCAACCTACCCCACCACTCCTTTCTCCAAAATCGAACTCAAAGAAGTGATAGAGAGCGATGCGCAACCGGTTACTGCCACCCACACCTACCTTTACAACAGTGCAGGCAGGCTGACCAGCTACACCGGCAAACAGAGCTTTACAGCAGGAGACGAACTCTTCGAGATAGAGAATACCACTACTGTCGAATACAAGGACCATCAAGCCGTGATAACCGACGAAGCAGGTACAGTATCAACCTACACGCTGAATGACAAAGGTTATGCCACCACTTGTACCAGTCAGGATATGGCAGGAAATACCCGTACTTACACCTTCTCCTACCTCATCAACACCGAAGACAAATACTATCTGGAAAATATCACAGAAAAGCTGGACGACGGAAAAGAATACTCATTCATTACAATAGACTACAGCAACTTCCGGGCATTGCGCATACAGCAAAAGGTTGACACTTTTGAGCACAACAGTACGGCTACCAACACCATCAGGCAATGAAATTGCAAATATCTCCGAAATACCAAGCCTATTCATTACGGACATGTATCCGCTTTCCATGCATGCGGTTGCCATATACGGGAAGATATTGGGAGAACCTGCAAACTATCTGATTACCCAACTCATCCCGGACAGCAACGGAGAAAGTGAAGAGACCACCACCTATACTTATACGTTAGATAACCGGGGTATCGTCACTTCCTGCCATGCAGTCGTCAGGCATATAAGGAACGGCTACGAGCAGGACTACACACGCACCGTGAACTATACCATCGAATAATAAACTACTTACTTCTTAAAGAACTTGTCGAAGAAAAGGACGTGATAGTCTATGGAGTTGTTCCAATACGTTCCGGTATGTCCACCGGGACGGGTGATGAAGTCATGGTCTATCTTCCTTGCCAGCAGCCGGTTGTGCAAGTCCTTGTTCACTTCAAGAAAGAAATCGGCCTCACCGCAGTCGATGATTAGCGCCAAGTCTCCATTTACAATCTTATCCAGCTGGTTGACCACCGTATGCGCATCCCAAGATGCCTTGTTGGCAGCAAACTCTCCCAACTGCTTGTTCATTTCCCAATTCTGGGGGAACGGCCGTATATCCACTCCTCCACTCATACTGCCCGCCGCACCGAACACATCCTTATGACGGATAGCACTCCACAAAGCACCGTGGCCGCCCATACTCAATCCACTGATGGCACGCGCCTTTCTATCGGGAATGGTAGCATAGTTCCCGTCTGTATACTTCACCAATTCCGAGGTGACAAAAGTCTCATAACGGTAGGCAGGATTCTCCGGACTGTCCCAATACCAACTGTTCTTGCCGTCCGGACATACAAATATGATCCCTTTCTCATCTGCCATCTGCGGCAATTCCGGCTTCAGTTGCACCCAGCTCCGCGCATTGCCGCCATAACCGTGCAACAGATAAACCACCGGACAAGCCTGCTTGCCGATAGCCTTATCAGGCAATACATACACAACTTTTACATCCTTATTCATGGCTGCACTTCTCACCAACACCGTGTCTACACGTGCCGCCTGCAACATTACGGCAGACAGACACCACAAAAGCCCCAAGGCAATAATTCTTTTTTTCATCTATTTATTGTTTATTTTTTCTAACGGATGGCAATATTAACAATAAATACTGAAAAATCATTATCTTTGCCTCACAAACTATTCAAAATCCACTATGGAGTTTATTATCATTCTACTTTTACTTATTCTGAACGGCATTTTTGCCATGTATGAAATCGCTTTAGTCTCCTCAAGTAAAGCACGCCTTGAAACTCTTGTCGGAAAAGGGAACAAAAGAGCCAAAGGAGTATTGAAACAACTGGAAGAACCCGAAAAATTCCTCTCCACCATCCAAATCGGTATTACTCTTATCGGTATCGTATCCGGTGCCTATGGTGGTGCCACCATCGCTGATGACGTAGAACCGCTGTTCGCCCTCATTCCGGGAGTAGCCGCCTATGCCAAGACTCTCGCCATGATTACCGTAGTAGCCATCATCACCTATCTGTCGCTCATCATAGGCGAACTGGTGCCCAAGTCCATCGCCTTGAACAACCCGGAACGATGGGCCACCATGCTCAGCCCCTTCATGATTGTGCTGACCAAGATTTCCTATCCGTTTGTATGCCTGTTGAGCGCTTCCACCAAACTGATGAACAAACTCATCGGACTGAACAGTGGCGAGGAACGCCAAATGACACAAGACGAACTGAAGATGATTCTGCACCAAAGCTCGGAACAAGGCGTCATCGACAAAGACGAAACGGAAATGCTGCGTGACGTGTTCCGCTTCTCGGACAAAAGAGCGAATGACCTGATGACCTATCGCCGCGACATCGTTGTGCTCCATCCCACAGACACACCGGAAGAGGTGCTGCGTATCATCCACGAAGAACACTTCAGCAAATATCTCCTGGTGGAGCGGGGAAAGGACGAGATTATCGGTGTGGTTTCCGTAAAGGACATCATCTTGATGATGGGCGGCGAACAACCCTTCAACTTACGTAGTATTGCACGCCCTGCTTTGTTTATTCCGGAAAGTTTGTATGCAAAGAAAGTTTTAGAGCTGTTTAAGAAGAACAAAAACAAGTTCGGAGTTGTTGTAGACGAGTATGGAAATACAGAAGGTATCATCACCCTGCACGATTTGACGGAAAGTATCTTCGGAGACATCCTCGAAGAGAATGAAACGGAAGAAGAGGAAATCGTTGTTCGTCAAGACGGTTCCATGCTGGTGGAAGCTTCCATGAATCTGGATGACTTTATGGAGGCGATGGGCATTATGAACTATGATGACCTGAAAGAAGAAGACTTCACCACCTTGAGCGGTCTTGCCATGTTCTTGATAGGACGGGTGCCGAAAGCCGGAGACTTGTTCAGCTACAAAAACCTGGACTTCGAAGTAGTGGATATGGACCGCGGACGAGTGGACAAACTGCTTGTCATCAAGAAAGAAGAAGATGAATAACGAACGCTATTGCGTCTTTATAATTAATTTAAACCATTAAAGCAATGAAAAAAGTAATGATGATTGCAGCCTTTGCCGCTGCATTGGTATCCTGCCAATCAAAAGGAACCCAGAACAATGATGCTGTTGCCGTGGACGAAGGGGTAATGGCTGTTGCCGGCAATGACTCGTCTGCCGTAGCCGTATACGAGGGAATTCTTCCTGCTGCCGACGGTCCGGGCATCCAGTATGTATTGAGCGTGGACAGCGTAGGTCCTGATGGAGAAAGCGGTTATACGTTGGTAACAACTTATTTGGATGCCGAAGGCCCCGGAAAGAACAAAAGCTTTACTTCCAAAGGAAAGAAAGAAGTTATCCAGAAAGACGTCAATAACAAGAAGAAAACAGTCATTAAACTGACTCCAGACGACGGCGACACTCCGGTGTACTTCGTAGTAGTGAACGACACTACCTTGCGCCTTGTCAACGACAGCCTGCAAGAGGCGGTGAGTGACTTGAATTATGACATCATCCAGGTGAAATAGTCCATCCTTGCTTATAAGAAAGAACGGTATAGCCGGAATTACTGGATTCAGTGGTTCCGGCTACTGTTTTTTCAATGAAGAGGCATTTCAAACAAGAGAACAGAAGGCTATATCAAAAAGTTAGTGTTATCTTTGTCGCTTCATCAAAGTATATATAAACATGAAACATTCTTCCGAGAAACCTTTAGCACCTGCCAACTACTCACGCTGTTTCAACAACCAATGCCCGAAAGCCGACAACTGCCTGCATCGCTTAGCTGCCCTTCGCGATACCCCCGAGTACCCGTCCATCCGCATCATCAATCCACTGTGCATTCCAGAGGATAGCAGTCAATGCGCCTATTTCCAATCGACACAAAAGATACATGTTGCGTGGGGAATCAGCCACTTGCTCGATGAAGTTCCCTACAAGAATCTCCAACCCCTGAAAAGCCAGTTGATAGCCCATTTCGGCCGCGGAAAATACTACCGCTTCTACCGGGAAGAATCTTACCTTTCCCCCGAAGACCAGAACTATATCCGCAGAACTTTCCACCAATACAACATTCCGGGAGAACCGGCTTTCGACTCTTACAGCGAGGAATACAAATGGTAGAAAGGTAATCTTCAGCCCCCTTTTCATGTCATTTTATCACTGAAAATATAGATAACACTTTAGTTCACAACGGTGAACACTTTGTTACAACAGTAAGAAACAAAGTGTTCACATACTATGAAACAAACTGTTCACACTCAATAAAACAAACTGTTTTCTTTAACGGAACAAACTGTTTCCTACTAATGAAACAAACTGTTCTCCATATTGAAACAAACCGTTCTCCTTAGGGAAACAGACGGATTCCCTTTTGAAGCCCTACAAGGGGAATAATTATCGCCTGCGAAAATATAGGAGGAAATACAGTAACATAGTGCGATACCTATTCTCTGCAAAACGGGTGAACGTGTTCGGGAGGATATTGCAGCAACACGGGATGAGGTAAAGGAAAGAGAGGGGGAGATGATATATTGTGTGGTAAAAGTGGAGAGGTAGAAAAGACGGAAAGGATTACAGTTGAAATAAATTCTTTTTCTTAACTTTGTGAAATAGAAACATCGAATATGACGATGAAGAAAATAAAAATATGAAAACAGCACTATCTATAAATCAACCGTTCAAGGATTGGGTAAACCACCTAAAACAAGACATTCGTAGTGCACAGATTAAAGCGGCTGTACGCGTGAACAGCGAACTGCTTCACCTTTACTGGCAACTGGGGGCAGAAATTATAGAACGGCAGAAAGAAATGACTTGGGGAAGCGGATTTCTCGAAGAGTTGAGTCATGAGCTGATGGCAGAATTTCCTGATATGAAAGGGTTCTCATATAGAAACATACGCAGTATAAAGCAGTGGTATCTATTTTATAATGAGCCATATACAATTTGGCAACAAGTTGTTTCCAAATTAGGTGAAGAGAAATTTTTCTCCATCCCTTGGGGGCATCATCTCTATATCATCTCCCAATGCAAGGAAGTGGATAAGGCTCTATTCTATCTGAATGAAACTGTAGAAAACGGCTGGAGTCGTGCCGTTTTGCTCAACTTTCTTGATACCAATCTCTATGAGCGGCAAGGCAAAGCGGTAAACAATTTCAGTCGTCTGCTACCAAAACCGCAAAGTGACCTAGCTCTACAGACACTCAAAGACCCCTATAACTTCGATTTCCTGACCATTACCAAAGATTTTCAAGAATTAGAGTTAGAAAAGGTTTTGACACAGAATATCACTCGTTTTCTGCTTGAATTGGGTAAAGGATTTGCATTCGTAGGACGTCAAATGCCTTTGGAAGTAGGCGATGAAACAATCTATCCCGACTTGCTTTTTTACCACTTGGAACTGCGTTGTTATTGCGTAATCGAGCTAAAAGTGCAGAAGTTCAAACCTGAATTTATAGGTCAACTCGGTACTTATATCAGTGCCGTAAACCATCTAAAATGTAAACCTGGCGATAACCCCACCATCGGCTTGCTTATCTGCAAGACAAAAAACCAAGTAATGGCGCAATATGCACTGGAATCAACAAATCAGCCTATCGGCATATCAGAGTATGAGCTGTCTAAGCTGATTCCCGAAGATATTAAAAGTCAACTGCCTTCGATTGAGGAAATAGAGGAACAAGTAAAGAGAATTCAAGGAAAAAAGGAGGAAGAGAGATGAAGGCTTGTATCAATATAGTGAACTTATTCGGAGAAAAGACAGTTAAACAATAAAACCGGAAACATATATGGCCGATAATTATCTTGAAAATCAGTACGAGCAATACCGGGCACGCAAAGCAGCTTGGGAGAAAGCGAAAAAATCCGGTAAGGCACAAACGCTACATAAGCCGACACTTCCCCTCAAAAAAGGCGGAAAGAAAGTTTTCGTGACCGGAGGTGCCGGGGGTATTGGCAAAGCCATTGTAGAAGCCTTCTGCAAGCTTAATTACCAAGTAGCCTTTTGTGACAAGAATGAACTGGAAGGACAACAAACCGCCCAAGCCACCGGAGCACAATTCTATCCCGTCGACCTAAACAGCAAAGAAGCATTGGAACTTTGCCTGCAAAATATTTTCAAGGAATGGGGGGATATTGACATCATTATAAACAATGCCGGCATCAGTGAATTCTCTCCCATCACAGAAACGAGTGTGGAGACGTTCGATAAAATATTGTCTGTGAATTTACGTCCGGTGTTCATTACTTCACATGCGTTGGCAGTACACCGCAAAAGTCAAAACAGCACGAATACCTACGGAAGAATCATTAATCTCTGTTCTACCCGCTATCTGATGAGTGAACCGGGCAGTGAAGGATATGCAGCTTCCAAAGGAGGTATCTATTCATTGACGCATGCGTTGGCTTTATCGCTTGCAGAGTGGCACATCACGGTCAACTCCATCTCTCCGGGCTGGATTCAGACACACGATTATGAACAATTACGGGCAGAAGACCATTCACAACATCCCTCCGGACGGGTTGGCAAACCGGAAGATATTGCCCGTATGTGCCTATTCCTATGTCAAGACGAGAACGACTTCATCAATGGCGAAAACATCACCATTGACGGAGGCATGACCAAAAAGATGATTTATCGGGAATAGCCCTTTTATAAAACAATCTGTCCAACATAATAATGATAGGCTTATGAACATGAAAAAGTCTTTTATAGGAATCCTGGCAGCAACCATCATCCTCAGCGGATGCGGCACAAGCCAGATGGCTGCAGGCGACCCTAACGCAGTGCTTGCAGGAGCTGCCATCGGAAGCAATGTAGGCGGTGCCATCGGCGGGCTGATAGGTGACAGTAACGGAGGCTGGCGAGGAGGATACCGGGGTTCCGCCATAGGCACCATCATCGGGACCATTGCGGGAGCTGCCATTGCCAATGCAGCCACAGCCCCCCAAAAGCAGGAGGAGTACAGCTACCGGATAGAAAGGACACAGCCCTATCCCCCGCAATCCGGAAGACAGCCGCAAGCATCGGCCATCGACCACTTGAGGATACGGAATATACGTTTCATTGACGACAGCCGCAACCACGTCATCAATTCGGGCGAAAACTGTAAAGTGATTTTTGAAATCATGAACGAAGGAAACAAAACAGCCTACAACGTAGTGCCGGTGGTGGTGGAAACCACGGGCATGAAGCGTATTTACATATCGCCGTCGGTCATGATAGAGCAAATAACTCCGCGCAACGGTGTGAAATACACCGCCAACATCAGTGCCGGAGAACGGATAAAGACGGGTAACGTCACCATACGCATAGCCATAGCCGACGAGTACGGAGACGAATATGACTGGCAGGAGTTTTCGTTGCCCACACAACGGTAGAACAATGTCTTAACAGTAGTTTTTAAAAAGAAATGGAACAACAGCAATCTTCTTTCAAAGAAAAAGAACGCATAGAATTACGGGAACCCCGACGCTTTAAAGTCACCATCTACAATGATGACTTCACCACCATGGAGTTTGTGGTAAAAGTACTCACCACCGTCTTTTACAAATCATCGGTAGAAGCGGAAACACTGATGCTGCAGGTGCACAAGAGCAACTCCGCGGTAGTGGGCATCTACTCATACGACATCGCCCACTCCAAAGTACAGAAAGCCACCCGCATGGCACGCAATGAAGGTTTCCCCCTCCGGCTCACCGTCACCCCGGAGGAAGAAGAATAAGAAGAAAGAAACAATATGGATATAAAAAATACGATATTCGTAAACCAAGCATTCGCTTCCGCACAAAGAAAGGCCGAGTCTTACCGGCACGAGTTCATCATGCCCGAACATCTGCTGAGCGCCATTATAGAGCAGGAACCCTTTATCCACACCCTGCAAGATACCTTCTACAATTATGTGGAGCTCAGCATCTCGCTGGAAAACTATCTGACGGAAGAAGTGGACACTGTCCCCGACAATGTGGAATACGAGTTGGGACTTTCCGTCCAGCTCAGCTCACTCCTGCAACATGCCTATACGGTGACAGAGTATTCCAGCGCCGAAGAGCTGGATGTTCCTCATCTGATACAAGGCTTGCTGCAACTGGAAGATTCCTGGGCATGCCATTTCCTGAAGGAAGCAGTCGGCGGCGACCTGCCCGAATTCCTCAGCCTGCTCATCACCCACTACGAAGAAGCGGAGCTGGCAGAAGAAGCAGGCGGTACGCCATCTCCCGATGAACAAGAGAAAACAGAACCGTGGCGTAACTACGTGACCTGCCTCAACGACCATCTGGCAGGCCACAACCCGCTTATCGGCAGGGAGATGGAGTTGGAGCGAACCATACAAGTGCTCTGCCGCAAAGAAAAGAACAACCCGTTGCATGTGGGCGAACCCGGTGTAGGCAAAACAGCCCTTGCCTATGGGCTTGCCGCCCGTATCGAAGCGGGCAACGTCCCCGAACGGCTTGCCGGCTTCCGCATTTATGAGCTGGACTTGGGCAGTCTACTGGCAGGCACACAATATCGCGGCGATTTCGAGAAGCGGCTGAAAAGTATCATGGAAGGCATCGGTCGTGAGGGAAATGCCATCGTCTACATCGACGAGATACACAACCTGATAGGCGCCGGACGCACGGGTGAAGGCTCCATGGATGCCTCCAACATGCTGAAACCCTATCTGGAAACCGGGGCAATACGTTTCATCGGCTCTACCACCTACGACGAGTACAACCGCTACTTCGCACGCAGCAAGGGACTGGTACGCCGCTTCCAGCAGATAGACATACTGGAACCGAACATTGAAGAAGCCATACATATCGTAGAAGGCCTGAAAGAGAAATACGAAACCTACCACGGCGTCACCTACGAGCCCGACGTCATCCCCTATGCCGTAAAGGCAAGCGCCCGCTACATCAGCGACCGTTTCCTGCCCGACAAAGCCATCGACCTGGTGGACGAAGCAGGAGCTTACCGGGAAATACATCCCACAGACTCCGGAGAACAGACCGTGGACAAGGCACTGATAACCGACATACTGGCACGTACCTGCAAAGTCAATGCCCTCGCCATGAAAGAGGACGACACCACCGCCTTGGAAAGCCTGCACGAACGCATCAGCTCCCGCATCTACGGGCAGGAAGAAGCCGTCCGTCAGGTGGTGGAAGCTGTGCAAATGTCCAAAGCCGGACTGCTGGACGAAAACAAACCGCTGGCAAGCCTGCTCTTTGTAGGCCCCACCGGAGTAGGAAAGACCGAAGTTGCCAAAGTGCTCGCCGCCGAGCTGGGCATCGCCCTGCAACGTTTTGACATGAGCGAATATACCGAAAAGCATACCGTAGCCAAACTGATTGGCTCGCCTGCCGGCTACGTGGGTTACGAGGACGGCGGCCTGCTGACCGACGCCATACGCAAGACTCCAAACTGCGTACTATTGCTCGATGAAATAGAAAAAGCGCATCCCGACGTATTCAACATCCTGCTGCAAGTAATGGACTATGCCGTACTGACCGACAACAAAGGACGGAAAGCCGACTGCCGACACGTGGTCCTCATCATGACCTCCAATGCCGGAGCACAATATGCCCGCCAAGCGTCCATCGGCTTCAACAGTCAGGTCACCGCCGGAGAAGCCATGCTGAAACAAGTCAAGAAAACCTTTAAGCCCGAATTCATCAACCGCCTCTCTGCCACGGTGGTCTTTCATGACATGGACCGCCCGATGGCATCACTTATCCTCGACAAGAAACTCGGAGAACTAGGCAGCAAGCTGTCTTCCCGCCAGGTGGAAATGGTATTGAGCCAGGAAGCACACGAATGGCTGCTCCAACGGGGTTTTATTCCCGAATACGGCGCCCGGGAGATGGACCGCGTGATAGCCGCCCACTTGAAACCCTTGCTGATGCGCGAAATTCTGTTCGGTACATTGAAGGCAGGAGGAAAAGTCCGCGTGCAAGTGGAAAACGGAGCATTGAAACTACAACCCGCAACCGAATAACGATATGGTCTTTCAACTGACGGATAAACTTGCTTTCCCCGACCCTCACTACGGCGACCCCGACGGGTTGCTCGCTGTGGGCGGTGACCTATCCATTGACCGCCTCATCCTGGCGTACTCCAACGGCATCTTCCCCTGGTACGCATTTCGGGAAGAACTGATACAATGGTGGTGCCCGATGGACCGTTTCGTCATCTTTCCGGACGAAATCCATATCTCCCACTCCATGCGTACGCTCATCAACAAAGGAAAGTACGAAATCACCTTCAACGAAGCTTTCCAAGACATCATACAAACCTGCGGAGAATTGCGGATGGAACAAGAAGGAGCCTGGCTCGGAACGAAGATGATGGAAGCCTATACGCACCTGCACGAACAAGGATTCGCCGCCAGCGTGGAAGTATGGGAAGAAGAGCAATTGGTAGGTGGGCTGTACGGAGTGACCCTGGGACGTTGTTTCTTTGGAGAGAGCATGTTCTCACTTGTTCCCAGCGCCTCGAAGCTGGCCCTCATCCATCTGGCCCAATTCTTCAGGGAACATGGAGGCGTCATGATAGATTGCCAGTTCGAAACCCCTCACCTCAAAACAATGGGAGGCAGGCACATCAGTTACGACGAATATATGACATACATCGAACAAGACTGCCGCTTCTAAAAGTAAAAAGGAATAACGAGGGGCTCAGAACTATCCGCGCCTAAATATAGCATAATGAAAGTACTCATATACTTTTGACACTCTCCCATTCTATTTGAAGGCCGGAGCAGGAAGATGCATACCTGCCATCGTCAATTGGTTGTCCTTGGCATATTGGAGGAAATACTTGCGTGCTTTCACGGCAGCTTCCTTATCCATATCATAGGAAGCGCAGTATTCCGGATGCTCCAACTGAAGGGCCGCACCATGGATGAGGTCACCAATCACCAGTAACTTGCCACTCTGGAAAACCGTATGACCGGGAGTATGACCGACTGCCTCCATGGCAACCACATTACCCGGCAAGGTATCGCCAAACTCAAACAGATGCAGCCGTTCCTTATAGGCATCCATCGTCTTTACGACCTGCGCCTTCCTTTCGGCAGGCATTGCCATCCAGGCATCATATTCCACTTTTGATGCGTACACTTCGGCATTCGGGAAGACTACACTGTCTCCCTTCATCATTCCACCGATATGGTCGCCATGGAAATGGGTAAGATACAGATATCCAATATCTGCCGGAGAGATACCCAAAGATTGTAATCCGGGCAACAGACGACTGCCGGGAGCTCCCATTCCCGTATCAAAAAGGATACGGATACCATTCGTATCTACCAGGAAGGTGCTCATGGAAGAAGGAATACCGCCTTGAAGCGACAAACTTTCCATCAATTCATCGCTTGCATCCGGGAAAATCGTTCTCGGCATCAAATGCTCACCAGCATTATCCTGAATCCAAGTGGCCTGCACTCCCTCCAGTTGCAAGGTCTTTACGCCACTGCATGTTACACCGACACTATCCATACTTACATCTTCATTTGTTTGTTTCTTTGTCCTGCTGCCGCAACCCGCCATCAGCAATGCTGCTGACACAACAACCAGGCACGTCCATGTCTTGTTTTTCATCGGTACAGAGTTTTTTATCCATAAATATTGAAGTTCGCACAAATATAGGCAAATAAAATCATTCGGCACACGGATGTCTGAACCAAAAACGGCTGCCGACTCCCAATTCCGACTCAGCACCGATAGTCCCGCCAAGATGCTCAATGATACTTTTACAGATGGACAAGCCTAAACCCGTGCCCTTCGCAAAGGTATTAAGCTTTACAAAGCGGTCGAACACAGTAGCCACGGCATCCGGAGCAATACCCATACCGGTGTCCGTCACAGAAAACTCTATCTGACCGGTACCTTCCACCGGATGATATTCCAAAAGGATCTGCCCTTCACTGGTGAACTTCAAAGCGTTGTTTATAAAATTGGTGACCACCTGCATCAGACGTTTCTTGTCGGTATAGATACGGTAATCGGGCAAGTCGGGAGCCAACAGAACCGGTACAGCCTTGTCTTCCTTTATATCATAGTTGCGCATCACGTCCTTACAGAAGTCACTGACATCCACATACCCCATATTATAATCAAGTGTTCCCGCTTCTATCTTTGCCAAATCCAGAATGTCGGATATCAGTTGCAAGAGCAGTTCCGTATTCTCCTGCATGATGGCAAGGTATTCCTGGCGTTCTTCCCTATCGTCCAGTTCGGCAATGATGCTTGCAAAACCGACAATGGAATTGAGCGGAGTACGGATTTCATGACTCATATTGGCCAGGAAAGCAGACTTCAAGCGGTCCAGATGTTCTGCCTTATCCTTGGCGACCCGCAATTCCTCCTCTATCTTTTTCTGATGGTCGATATCCACACTGGTAATGACATGCGCCATCTGCCCGTCCACCCAAGCAAAGGCTGCACTGAACACGCGAAACCAACACTTGTCAAATGGCCGTTGATAATCCCACGAATAGACTTTGGTGGGGTGTCCGTTTTCATCTATCAAATGCCTCTTTGGGCAGAACTCACACTCCCCCGTCTTGTCCGAGTAGAGGGCCTCCCAGCATTTTTTCCCCCAGAAATGCTCGATACCGCCATATGGTTCCACCATAGACCTATTGGCATACAACATATCGTGGGAATCGAAAGAGTTGACGTAAATATCAACGCCCATATTATTCATGATACTGCCTAATGTATTGCTGGCCCTCACTTCCCTTTCCTTATATTCCCTGACCGCAATTTCCTTAGAGAACGAGCCCAGCAAGAGATGAATGATTTGCAACTCCTCTTCCGTGAGATAGGTCTCTTCCTCCCTGCCTGCAAAACCTATGAATCCGATGATTTTACCCTCAGTATCTTCAAAATGCCTGATTAACAAAGAATCCTCACCGTAGAAATCAAGAATGTCAATATCATCCCATGAAGCATCCGCATTTCTGTTTCCATAGAAAGGTTTATCCCGAGCTTTCATGGCATCGACATGCTCCTTTTTCAACTCTCCCATATCGAAACGGGGTTTCATAGTCCCACCTTCATTTCCAATCGTTTCTTTCAATAAGAAATAACGGAATCCGTCAGTCTGATAGATAAACCCTTTCGTAAAGTCATAGTAGTTGCAGAAATCGGTCAACGATTCAATAACTTTCCTTTCATTGGGTTCATTGCTATTCAACCGTTCTAAAAAATGAAGCAAGAATATGTTTAATTTCTCTTTGTTTTTGCCCATATAATCTTTTGAAAAACTTTAAGGCGCTAATATACAACTTTTTAAAGAGAAATAAGTTTCTTTTATATATCCAGGAAGTTTAAAAAACAACCATTCCCCAATAAAACAAAAAAGGCAATAACTTAATTTATTTTACAAGTATCACTAAGGCAAAAGCTCTTCATCCGTATTCATACGACGGCATAACATCTAAAGTACACAAAAAGAAGTCTATGGAAGAAGAAAATATCCGAGACAGATTAATAGTCATTTTTTAAGGATAACAGAGTTGCCAATTTATCAAAAACAAAGTTAATTCACACATATATACATATTTGTATAAACGGAGAATAAGTAAAACTTTCCCAAAGATGTTTTTTTCTTCATAAGCGATACAACCTATATACAACGAAATAAAGATTTGCAGTACAAACGGTCTGTTATGAGAGAAATATAGTATCTTTGCAACATCATGTTGCACCGTTTTACTACTTCCATAACCGACATTCCGCTTCCGGAAAGGTTCACCTATCCTTTCTGCTATACTCCGCACCCATTATGTATATTGGCAGCCAAAGAAGTACAAAGCTATCTTACCCGACAAACTACATGGAAGGACGAACTGCGCCAAGGCAAAATGTTCGGGGTACTGATTGTACAAACCGAGCATGGAGAAATCGGATATTTAGCTGCATTCTCAGGCATATTGGCCGGAAAGAACCTACATCCCTTTTTTGTTCCTCCCGTATATGACTTGCTACAGCCACAAGGCTTTTTCAAGATAGAAGAAGAGAACATCTCTTCCATCAACCGCAACATCCGGCAACTGGAAAATGACAAAGCATATGCCGCCTTATCAGCAGAGCTTGCCCGGACCATTCAGTCAGCAGAAAACATACTGGCAACAGCCAAAGCACAGTTGAAAGAAGCCAAAACAGCCAGAGAACAGTGCAGAAAAGAAAAAGAACTCAATGCGCAGGAAGAAGCCGAACTGATACGGGAAAGCCAGTTCCAAAAGGCAGAATATAAACGCCTGGAACGTTCATGGAAAGCAAGGATTACCACACTGCAAACGCAGACAGAAGACTGGGAAAGACGGATTTCAGCATTGAAGTCTGAACGTAAAACCCGCTCTGCAGCATTGCAGCAAAAGCTATTCGAACAGTTCGGGATGCTGAATTACCGGGGAGAAGTCAAGAATCTCTGTGAGATATTCGGGCAGACCGTGCACAAGACACCTCCTGCCGGTGCGGGTGAATGTGCGGCCCCCAAACTGCTGCAACAAGCTTATCTACACGGATGGAAACCTATTGCCATGGCCGAATTCTGGTGGGGTGATTCCCCCAAGACAGAGATACGCCATCACGGCCACTATTATCCGGCTTGCAAAGGAAAGTGCGAACCTATACTGCAACACATGCTGCAAGGTCTACAAGTAGAGGAAAACCCCATGTTGAAAAGAATGCAGGTACCCTCCAAGAATCTGGAGATTGTTTATGAGGACCCATGGCTTTCGGTCATCAACAAACCGGCAGGAATGCTGTCTGTTCCCGGCAAGGAAGATGCAGTCTCCGTCTATAGCCTGATGCGTGAGCAATATCCCGAAGCTGACGGTCCCCTGACGGTGCATCGTCTCGACATGGCCACTTCCGGTTTAATGCTCATTGCCAAGACCAAGCGTGTACACCAGAACCTGCAGGCCCAGTTCAAGAACCGCCTGGTCAGGAAACGTTATGTCGCATTGCTCGAGGGTATTGTCCCAAAGGACAAAGATACGGTCGACCTCCCGCTTTGCCTGAATCCACTTGACCGCCCACGGCAAATGGTACACACCGAACACGGAAAGCCCGCCATCACCGATTATCAAGTTCTGGAACGTCTGGACGGGAAACGGACCCGTATCGCTTTCTATCCGCGCACGGGAAGAACCCATCAGCTACGTATACATGCAGCACACCCGCTTGGCTTGCACTGCCCCATCATCGGTGATGAACTTTACGGGGAGAAAGCAGACCGGCTTTATCTGCATGCCGAATACTTAGAATTTACCCACCCTATAACGGGAGAAACCGTAAGGATTACCAAAGAAGCCGAATTCTGACTGTCTACTGATTAATAACCAGCAAAGTAATGCAATAAATGATGATACTCCGACCTACCCCACAAGATTATGACGAACTGTTGACCGTCTGGGAAGCCTCTGTCCGCAGCACACACCACTTCCTGGCAGAAAAGGATATACAGTTTTACAAACCGCTGATAAGAGAGCAGTACTTTCTTGCCGTAGAGCTTTACATCATCCGCAACGAAAAAGAAGAAATTGCCGCCTTTATGGGACTGAGCGATGAACTCATCGAGATGTTGTTTGTCCGTCCCGACCAACAAGGTAAGGGATACGGAAAACGGCTCATGGAGTACGCCGTCCACCAAAAACACATCCACAAAGTGGATGTAAACGAGCAGAACGGACAAGCTTGCCGATTTTACCAACATCTGGTATTCCAAGTGGTAAGCCGGGACGAAACCGACCCGACGGGAAAGCCTTTCCCTATTCTGCACCTGCAATTACCAACCCCACCACAGATTACTCAGATTGAACACAGATTATAATTTAGCAAACTTATGAAGATACATCACATCGCCATCTGGACCTTCCAACTGGAAGAGATGAAAGAGTTCTACACACGTTACTTCAACGGGAGCAGCAATGAAAAGTACATCAACCCCAAAAAAGGATTCGAATCTTATTTCCTTCACTTCGATGAAGGAACGGATTTGGAACTGATGAGCCGTACGGACATACAGAATACCCCTATTGAGGAAAACAGACTGGGACTGACCCACTTTGCCTTTGCCTTCGACAGCCAGGAAGCTGTCCTCCGACAGACAGAACGGCTACGTACAGCGGGATATACCATCGCAGGAGAGCCCCGTACCTCCGGCGACGGATATTTTGAAAGTGTCGTCCTCGACCCGGACGGTAACCGTATAGAATGTGTATTCAGGGCATAGTCTCTCAATCAGAGGAGACAAAGCTTCTCAACAGTTTTATCTCCTCTGCCCAAAGCGATTCATCGGGCGTCTCCAAAATAATAGGTATACCGTCAAAACGCACATCTTGCATAAAGCGCCGGAAGAAATCCATACCTATCAGCCCCTTGCCGATGCTGTCGTGACGGTCTACTCTGGAGCCGAGTGCTTTCTTGGAGTCATTCAGGTGTATACCGCGCAGATAGCCGAAACCTACCGCTGTGTCAAACTCCTCAAACACCTTGTCATACTCATTCACTATATCATAGCCTGCTGTATACGTGTGGCAGGTATCAAGGCAAACTCCAACGCGAGACTTGTCATCCACCCGGTCAATGATATGTCCCAGCTGCCAGAACTCATTTCCCACATTGCTACCCTGCCCGGCTGTGTTCTCTATGACAGCCACCACATCGTGCGTCTTGCCCAATATAAGATTAATGGATTCAGCGACCTTGTCCAGACACTCTTCCACGGAAATCTTATTCAGATGGCTGCCCGGATGAAAATTCAGTAACTTCAGCCCTAATTGTTCGCAGCGCTGCATCTCATCCAGAAAAGCGGCACGGCTTTTCTGTAACCCTTCTTCTTCGGGATGCCCTAAATTTATCAGATAACTGTCGTGAGGCAGGATATAGCGGGAATCGAAGCCAAGCTTCCCACAATTTTCCTTAAACACCCTGATACTCTCCTCCGTCAGCGGCCTTGCCACCCACTGACGCTGGTTCTTGGTAAACAAGGCAAAAGCATTTGCCCCTATCTCACTGGCATTGACGGGAGCCGCTTCCACTCCCCCACTGGCCGATACATGTGCACCTATAAATTTCATAATCTTATTGTATTTGCTCTTTCATGAATTCCCACTGGCATTTTTTCATGTCCACACACCCATTCTTTCTGAACGTCACGCCCTCTGCCTCCAGCAAAGCCCGCTGTTCCGCCCAGCACGGTGCCAGCCTGCCCTGGCTGTTCACTACCCGATGGCAGGGCAGACACATGCCGTCGGGCACATCGTGCATAGCATGTCCCACCATGCGCGAACATTGAGGTCTTCCGACAAGATAGGCTATCTGTCCGTACGTCACCACCCGCCCCGGAGGGATTGCGGCCACTACATTATAAACCTCCTGCTGAAAAGTGTCTTTGTCCATAAAAGTCTGGTTTGGGAAGGCAAAGATATGATAAATTCAGCAGGTATGCGAACAGACGTTACAAGAAAGTGGCTGCGCCGAGCGGATTGTATGTATAGGTGACATTACGGGCACGGATGATTTCGCCCGTCGGGGTAAACAATATCTGATATTTCGTCTGGAGATTTGCCATCCCTACCTCTACCGCCACGATGGACTGCCATTTGGGAAACTGTACCCAAGTGACATTCTGCACCATCCCTCCGGAATATTCACTGGCGGCAAAAGCATTGTAAACGGCAGGGGGCACTCCGTCCATTGTCTCCCAGTCCGTCTGTTGCATTACCCATTGCGCCTGCCCGTCAAACCAGACTTTCGTATCAAAACCGTTCATCAGGAAATCTGCCACATAATAAGATTCATCATGCGACCAGGCAACATCATCTGCCGTAGGATACATTTTCTTCAGTGCAGCCTGTACATCAGCAGGTGCCCAATCGGCAGAAGCCGAGACTGATACCATCAGCATCAAAACCAGAAAAGAGAAATTCAACTTACTCATAACTTCATCAGATTATCATGTTATGAGAAGAACGGCGTATGGCAGATTTTGTTCACCTGCAACTCTCAACCATTCAACAGTTAAAAAGAGATATCCATTGTAATTCAATAGAAAATGACTAACTTCACACCAGAAATTCAGAAATATGATAAGAATACATCCCATATCCGGCAACAAAAAGCAATATCTTGACCTGCTGCTGCTTGCCGACGAACAAGAGTCCATGATTGACCGTTATCTGGAACGGGGAGAGATGTTCATCCTATCCGATAATGATACAGTCAAAGCGTCTTGTGTAATCACCTGCGAGGATAAAGGAATCTACGAAATAAAGAGCATAGCTGTCTATCCGGAATACCAGCGCCAGGGATATGGAAGACAACTGATAGCATTCGTTCTTGAACATTATAAAGACCGGTGCCATACTATGCTTGTCGGCACTGGAGACAGTCCGCTAACCATCCCCTTCTATGAAAGCTGCGGATTTGCATACTCACACCGGGTACCCGATTTCTTTATCGATAATTACGACCACCCCATATTTGAAGGAGGCAAGCAACTGAAAGACATGATTTATCTGAAAAGGACGCTTCAACCAAAATAATATCCTATATTTGCATATCACTTAACTCCACACATTATGGAAGCTAAACTTTGCCAAAGCTGCGGAATGCCCTTGTCATCTGCAGAAGTACTCGGAACCAATGCCGACGGTAGCCTCAACGAGGAATATTGCACCTATTGCTACCAGCACGGCAATTTTGCACAAGACTGCACTATGGACGAAATGATAGAACATTGTGCACAGTTCACCGACGAATTCAACAAGGATTCCGGAATGAATTTCACTAAAGAGGAAGCCATTGCCGGTATGAAAGAATTCTTCCCGACCTTGAAACGCTGGCAGTCCAAACAATAAACATGCCATCCCGTATCGAGCAGGAAAAACAGACAGTAGAACGGATGGTCCGCCTCTACTGCCGGAAAAAGGAAGGTAACAAGCAATTGTGTCCCCGATGCGAGGAATTGCTGGGATATGCCCGCATTCGTCTTTCACGCTGTCCTTTCGGTGAGAATAAATCCACCTGCAGGCAATGCAGCATTCACTGCTACAAGCCCGAAATGAAAGAACGGATGCGTGAAGTCATGCGGTATGCCGGACCACGGATGCTGTTGTACCATCCCGTGGCGGCACTCCGCCATTTGTGGCAGGAGTATGTCCATCAGTATTTCACCAAACGTTTCGGAGTCCCGCGCCAGGAACAGCACAAACAATAAACCGTATCCTGGTCGTATCCCTCCAACGAGGAGGTGCCGTCCTTAGGTACAATCTCACCTTTGTCAGAGATGTAGACCGGCAGGCGCTCACCTTGTCCGTTCATCACAAAAAATGCCCCCACCTTGCATTGGGGGCATACCATCTTACGCATAATCAATTGAAATAATACAAAAATATAGCCACCCCTTCCAGTGCCTTCTTCTTTTCACCTTGTATTTCGATGGCAAACTTTATTTCCGCCTTTGCCACACCGCGCAGATTCGACAGAGATTGCAAATGGGCAACCAGTCGGATGCTCTGTCCGGACAATACCGCCTGACCGAACTTCATCTTGTCCATACCATAATTAATCATCATCTTCAGGTTGTTCACTTCAATAATCTGGTTCCACAGATATGGCAACATGGACAAGGTGAGATACCCATGTGCAATAGTGCTCTTAAAAGGACTTTCCACTTTGGCGCGTTCCGTATCGACGTGTATCCACTGATGGTCCAATGTCGCATCAGCAAACAGATTGATACGCTCCTGAGGGAGCTCTACATATTCCGAAACACCGATTTGCTGGCCTACCAGCTTTTCAAAATCCTCGTACGAGTTGATAATCACTTTTTCCATTACTCTCTATTTTATTGATAAATTATAAATTCACGCGCTTTATCCACATATCCGCCATTCGTTTATGCCCTGCAGGAGTAGGATGGATACCGTCCCAAATCCAATAGGTGTCCTGAGAAGCCGGAGCAATGCCAAGAATTTCATCGAACATCGCATTATAAGGAAGAAATACCGTCTGATAGTCCTTCGCTATCCTCTCTACGATGGCGGCACAGCGACGCACCAGACTATCACGTTCTGCAAAGTCCTCACTCTTACGCATATTGCCGACATTGACAACAAAAGGAGTGCCCAGCACTATCTTCAATTCCGGATTGGCCTGCAAAGAACGGTCAAGCAAGGAACGGTAACATTTCTCCCATCCTTCAAAATCAAAAGGCTCTTTTTTGTCACCCTGCAGATAGTAATGTACATCGTTTGTCCCCACCAAGACGGAAAGCACATCCGGTTTCATTCCAATGACATCCTCTTCCCAGCGTTTCTCCAAATCCCGGAGAGTGTTTCCACTGATGCCACGGTTAAAAAAAGCATATTCCTTTTCCGGGAAATCTCCTTGATAATGACTTGCACACAAATACATATAGCCGCTACCGTAAATATGGTTCATATCCCAAAGGCTTCGTTCCGCAGTCGGTTTGGGCATCCCGCAGGCATTTCCCCAGTTACCGTCCGTGATAGAATCTCCGATAAACAAGACACGCGGGCCGCTTGCATGGAGTAAGAGTGATATGCAGAAAAAAACTATTACAAAGAGTCCAATACGCTTCATGGCATTTTCTTGTTAGAATGTAAAAATTGCAACAAATATACGTCTTATTCCGGCAAGTACAAAAACTCGGGTACCTTTTTCCCATTTCCCAAAAACACATATAACCCTTATTTTTATTTCCGTTCATCACAGATTAATTTGGAAATAATGTATCTTTGTCAATATCTTAATTGTTGTGACAGAACAAAAACATCACTATCAAAGATTCCGGTATGAATTCTAAATTTGATTATGACTTACTGTCAGCAATGATGACCAATGCCAATATGGGATGGTGGGAAGCTGATTTAAAGACCGAAAGCTACATTTGCTCCGAATATATCTCCCGGTTGCTGGGACTGGATGAGGATGGAACCATCAGCTTTAAAGATTTCAACAAACGTATCCTGAAAGAGGAACAACGGCATACTACCACACATTCCTTCGACAATATCCGGCAGACACAAGAGACTGTATATCTGCTCAACACAGTAGAGGGTCCAACGTGGATAAGAAGCAAGATATGCCTGCAGAGAACCGATGAAAACGGTAATGTCAAAGTCTACGGCATTGCCGAAACACAAGACGGTCCCGACATGTCATCGGCATCCCAAGCCTTACAAGAGCGTAACCGTCTCCTCCATAATATTTATAAATATCTTCCGGTAGGAATTGAGCTCTATAACCGAGAGGGAATATTGATAGATATGAATGACAAAGAGCAGGAAATGTTCCATCTCAAACAGAAAGAAGATCTACTTGGAATTAATATTTTCGAGAATCCGATTTTCCCGGAAGAGATGAAAAGCAAGTTAAGAAAACATGAAAATGCAGACTTCACTTTCCGGTATGACTTCTATAAAATAGGCAATTACTACAAGACACAGAAGAAGACGGGCACCATAGACCTTGTAACCAAAGTCACAAGCCTTTACGACGATAATCACAACCTGACCAACTATCTGCTAATCAACGCAGACAAAACGGAAACGACCGTCGCTTACAACAAAATACAAGAGTTCGAGAGCCACTTTGAGCTTATAGGTGACTATGCCAAAGTGGGATATGCCAATTATGACCTTCTTAATGAGCAAGGCTATGCCCAACGCAGCTGGTACAAGAACTTGGGTGAGAAAACAGAAACACCGTTGTCCGAAATCATCGGAACCTACAATCATCTCCACCCAGACGACCGTACTATCATGCTTGACTTCCTACAGAACGTAAAGAGAGGACTGGCACACAAGCTCAGCCGGGAAGTACGTGTTCTTAAAGAAGACGGTTCTTTCATGTGGACCCACGTCAACATCATTGTAGAACGCTACATGCCTGAACAGAACATCATAGAGATTATCTGCATCAATTACGACATCACCCAATTAAAGCAGACGGAGGCAATGCTGATACAAGCCAAGGAAAAGGCCGAAGAGGCAGACTGGCTGAAATCCGCTTTCCTTGCCAATATGAGCCATGAAATCCGCACGCCGCTAAATGCGATTATCGGTTTCTCCAGCCTGCTGCACTACGTGGAAAACGAGCAGGAAAGGGAACAGTACATCTCTTTGATAAACCACAACAACCAACTGTTGCTCAAACTAATCAACGACGTTCTGGACCTTTCCAAGATAGAGGCCGGACACATAGAGCTCCATTCCGAATGGTTCAATCCGGCAGAACTCATCGAGGAAAGTATTACCGAGTACGAACGGAACGTTCCGGCAGGAGTGAAACTCTTTGCCAGGTATCCGGCAGCCCCCGGCCAGATAGAGCACGACCCGATGCGCATCAAACAGATACTGAACAACTTCATATCGAATGCACTGAAAAACACCGTGCAGGGACATATCGAAGTGTACTACGAAACGGACACAGACGGAATAAGAATCAGTGTTTCCGATACTGGATGCGGTATTCCCCCCGACAAACTGGGAATGATATTCGAACGGTTTGAAAAGGTGGACTCTTTTGCCCAAGGTGCCGGATTAGGACTCTCCATCTGCAAATCCATCGTTGAGAAAATGAATGGAGTGATTACCGTAGATTCGACAATGGGAGTGGGAAGCACATTCACCGTGGAACTGCCCTGCCGGACAAGACCATCCTGACAACAAACGAAAAACAATGATTTATGACCGCACAGAAAGAATTTACCCTAACCCCTCGCCGGCGTGGCTTTCACCTGGTGACAGAGGAGATTATACGCAACCTTCCACCGCTTCCGTCTGCCGGAATCCTGCATCTGTTCATCAAGCATACAAGCGCAGGCCTCACCATCAACGAGAATGCAGACCCTGACGTACAGACAGATATGGAAGCCATCTTCAACCGCCTCGTAAAAGAACGGGAACCTTATTACCAACATACATGCGAAGGCGATGACGATATGCCCGCCCATGCCAAGGCAACCCTCAGCGGAACCAGCCTCACCATCCCCATCACCAATGGGCGTCTGAACATGGGTATCTGGCAAGGCATCTATCTCTGCGAGTTCCGCAACCGGGGCGGAGGAAGAAGAATTGTAGCAACCGTCATCGGATAATCCCCTATCATCATGCAGAAAGCCATCATCATCGGTGCCACTTCAGGCATCGGACAAGAAGTAGCCAGGATACTTGTACAACAAGGCTGGCATATAGGTATTGCCGGCAGAAGAGAGGAAGCATTGCATGCCCTGCAAGCCACCGCACCCGACCGGATAGTCACGGAACAGCTGGACGTTACGGAAGAGACAGCGACTCTACACCTCCATAACCTGATAAAAAAGCTGGGAGGCATAGACCTGTTTTTCCTCAGTTCCGGCGTGGGACATCAAAACCGGGACTTACAACCGGACATCGAACTGAACACGGCACGTACCAATGTAGAGGGATTTACCCGCATGGTGACTGCCGCCTTCAACTATTTCAAGGAAAAAGGCTCCGGACATATTGCTGTCATCAGTTCCATTGCAGGCACTAAAGGACTGGGCGTTGCACCGGCCTACTCTGCCACCAAACGCTTCCAGAATACCTATATCGAAGCGCTGGCACAACTTGCCCGGATGCAGCATCTTGATATACACTTCACCGACATCCGTCCGGGATTTGTTGCCACCGATTTATTGAAAAGCGGGAAATACCCGATGCTGATGAAAGCAGACCGTGTAGCACAGCACATAATCAAGGCTTTAAGAGAAAAGAGACGGGTAGTTGTCATTGACGGACGCTACCGGGTACTGGTATTTTTTTGGCGTATGATTCCACGATGGCTATGGGAAAGGTTGCCTATAACGAATTGATTTCGTATCTTCACGTCTCCAAACAGAAATAGACATACAGACATGAAGAAAAATTCAAAATATATCGTGCTTACCGCTGCCATTGCACTGTGCGCAGGTTCCAGCCTCCCCTTCCTCGCAGGCAGCAGTACGCTGAATCCCGAACGCGATTCCGTGAAATCCGAAGTTCCCTACTGCGTGACCTCCCCCAGCGTACCGGACAAGATCACTTTTGCCGGACAAGCTATTGACCTGCTTCGCTACGACCACCGCGAACGTATGGACCGCGAACTGATGTCCTTCACCTACATGCACTCCACCACCATGCTCATGGTGAAGCGTGCCAACCGCTACTTCCCCGTCATAGAGCCTATACTAAAAGCCAACGGCCTTCCCGATGACTTCAAGTACCTCGCTGTGATAGAAAGCAACCTGAACCCGCTTGCCAAATCGCCTGCGGGTGCCGCCGGCCTATGGCAGTTCATGTCTGCCACCGGACGCGAATTCGGACTGGAGGTGAACAGCAACATCGACGAACGATACCATATCGAGAAAGAGACCAAAGCAGCCTGCAAGTACCTGAAAGATGCTTATCAGAAATACGGGAACTGGCTGTGCGTAGCCGCCGCCTACAATGCCGGGCAAGGACGCATCTCCACACAACTGCAGAAGCAAATGGTAGACCAGGCTGTCGACTTATGGCTGGTAGAAGAGACTTCGCGCTACATGTTCCGCCTGCTGGCAGCCAAAGCAGTCATCAGCAATCCGCAGCAGTACGGCTTTCTGTTGAAACGGGAACATCTTTATCCACCCATCCCCTACACGGAAGTGACCGTCACAACGGGCATCGGCAACCTGGCACAGTTTGCCAAAGATAAAGGCATCACCTATGCCCAACTGAAAGATGCCAATCCGTGGCTGCGGGATACCTCGCTGATGAATAAAAGCGGACGTACATACATACTAAAAATACCGACACAAGCCGGAATGCATTACAACCCCAAGAAAACAGTGCCCCACAATAAGAATTGGGTCATCAATTAATAAAAAAGAAAGAGAGGATACGATGATGATGTTAAACTTTGATTTTGTGCTCAGGTTGCTGGTAGCCGGAATATTGGGTGCCATTATCGGACTGGACCGGGAATACCGTGCCAAAGAAGCAGGCTACCGCACCCATTTCCTGGTATCATTGGGAAGCGCGCTCATCATGATTGTATCCCAATATGGTTTTCAGGAAATCATCAAGGAAAGCAGTGTGACGCTGGACCCCAGCCGTGTTGCCGCACAAGTAGTCAGCGGTATCGGATTCATCGGTGCGGGTACCATCATTTTCCAGAAACAGATAGTCAGGGGACTGACAACAGCCGCAGGAATATGGGCTACTGCAGGCATCGGATTGGCAGTAGGTGCAGGAATGTACACCATCAGCATTGCCGCCACCCCGCTGACTCTGGCAGGGCTCGAACTGTTGAGCCTTATTTTCAAAAGCATTGGCATGAAAAGTTCCGTGATAACCTTTTCCACTTCCAGCAAAGAGATACTGCCGCAAGTGTCCCGGCGATTCAACTCCAAAGACTATCTGGTGGTGTCCTACAACCTGGACCGGCAAGTGCAGGGAGAGTACACCAACTATCAAGTGACCATGGTCATCAAATCCAAGAAAAGCTATGATGAGGGATATTTGCTGCAACTGATGCAGGAATTTCCCGAGGTGACAGTGGAGAAAATCGAATAAAGGGAATCACTGCTGTTTTTCCGTCAGATATTTCCAATAGCGCACGGGCATGTCCTGCTTGTGCTTCCGGGGATTGAGGCGTTCCTTGATGCAGATTGCCTTGAAATAGGTTTTCCAGAGAGACTGGAAAAGCTGTTCGTCTCCGTCCATCAGACTTTCGTCGAGCATGCCGGTGACAAGATGTCCTTCGCGACTGTCCTCACCAAAAGTCACCTGGCGCACCTCCTTCAAGTCGTAATAGTACCCATAGGCTCGCCTGATGTCATAAATCAACCAACGCTGGTCGGCAAAACGGTCCTTGAAATGCCCCGTCACCAAAGGAAGGGCATTCTTTTCGGGCTCGATGGCAGCAAAGAAAGTACCGTCCGCAGCCTTCTGGAAGCGGACAAACTGAAGCAGGCGTATACGCTCCCAATCCACCCGCTTCCACATACGGGAGAACTCCAGCACATCAGGGTCGGCAAAGTTCGTTTCAATGGAGCGAGGAGCATCTATCGCCTTGCGGATATAGCGGAACAGCAGCATGGGAGTTTCCGGTTCCTCTGCCAGCCAGCATTGGGCGAGGCAGGCAAGTGCCGCAGACGACAGCTTCTTCTGCAATCCGCGCCAGACGCGACCGGACTTCTCCTCATCGGTTATCACTGTAAATATTTCATCGTAGAACAATGGTAGAGGCTCTCCCTCCAACAACAGTGTATCGGGGAAAATGCGGCGGGAATAGGCTTCAAAAACAGAAGTCAGCAATCCCTCAAAAGTCTTATCGTATAAAAAGATATTCATTCGCCAAAATCAAGCATCAACTGCCTCTCATCCACTTTTTTCTTGTTCGGTTTGGGCAACAGCAGACTGCGTACCCCTTGCGGAGTCAGCTCATTGACCGTGCGCATCGGCAACTCGCAGCAGGTAATGAAATACTGCGCCTTCTTCATCACCACCCCTATCTTCTTCAACTGGTAGAAACCTATCTTGGAGAAACGTCGAGAAGCCACTATCAGCCGTGCCGACTTCACGCCGATGCCCGGCACGCGGAGCAACATCTCATAATCCACCTTGTTCACATCGATTGGAAACTGCTCGGGATGGCGCAAAGCCCAGGACAGCTTGGGGTCAACCTCCAAATCAAGGTCCGGGTAGGCATCATCCACTATTTCCTCCACCTTGAACTGATAGAAGCGCATCAGCCAGTCGGCTTGGTAAAGGCGGTTTTCGCGCACCAAAGGGGGCTGTTTCAATGCCGGCAGGCGCTTATCGTAGGTATTGACGGAAATATAGCCCGAATAGTAGACACGCCGCATCGTAGGTCCCTTGTAGAGGGCCGACGAAAGATACAGAATATCCTTGTCCGTCTCGGCGGTAGCGCCTACTATCATCTGTGTGCTTTGTCCTGCAGGAGCGAAACGAGGAGCGTGGCGGTGTTTCTTGCGTTCTTCCGAACTTTCAAGGACTCCCTGCTGGATGTAGCGCATAGGCGCATATACACTCTTATGGTCTTTCTCCGGGGCAAGCAGTTTCAGGTTCTCCTCCTTCGGTATCTCGACATTGACGCTGAGACGGTCGGCATAAAGCCCTGCCTCATTCACCAGTTCGCGGCTGGCACCGGGAATGCTCTTCAGATGGATATATCCGTTGAAACGATGGATAGTGCGGAGGTCCTTGGCAACGCGCACCAGGCGTTCCATCGTGTAATCGGGATTACGCACCACCCCACTGCTCAGGAAAAGCCCTTCGATATAGTTGCGGCGATAGAACTCCATGGTGAGGTCTACAAGCTCGGCCACCGACAGCGTGGCACGCGGCAGGTCGTTGCTGCGGCGGTTGATGCAGTAGGCGCAGTCGTAGATGCAATAATTGGTAAGCATCACTTTGAGCAGGGAGATACAACGGCCGTCCTCGGCAAAACTATGGCAGATGCCCCAGCCACCCACAGTGTTCCCCAGCATACCTGCCTTGCCGGAGCGCACCGTACCACTGGAGGAGCAAGAGACGTCATACTTTGCCGACTCTGCCAGTATCTTCAGTTTATTGAGAACGTTTTCATCCATAATACCTGCGTCAAAAGTAGCAATAATACTTTTCAAAAACAAAAAAGACCGCCAGTAGTGGCAGTCTTTCGCAGCATCAAATATGCTTTTTTTCTTACTTCTTAGAAGCTTCCAAAGATGCTTTGCGGAATTCCTTCATAGCTTTTTCGATTTCCAAAGAAGCCTTACGAGCGCGAGTTCCTGCTGCCTTGTTACCGTTTTCCAACTGAGCGTTTGCATCTTTTGAGAAGTCTGCATACAATGCAGCTACTTTTTCAACTAATTCTTTCATAATCCTTTTTAAATTACTTCGTTAATAATGTCTGGCAAAAATACATTCTTTCTTGAAATAAATGCAGAAAAACGATATTTTTTTTGAAATATTCGGTAAAATCGCCGCAAAAAGGGGCTCTTACGCATTTTTTATCTACTTTTGCAAGCATGAAAACGCTTACTGACACCGAATATATACACGCTCTCATAGCCGAAGGAGAGCACCAACAGCAGGATTTCAAGTTCGAAATATCCGACGCCCGCAAGATAGCCAAAACCCTTTCAGCCTTTGCCAATACAGACGGTGGAAAACTGCTCATCGGAGTGAAAGATAACGGGAAAATTGCCGGTGTCCGTTCAGACGAAGAACAATATATGATAGAAGCGGCTGCCGGACTTTATTGCAGCCCCGAAGTGAACTATACCATGCAGACCTATCAGGTGGAAGGCCGTAGTGTGCTGGTGGTACAAATCGAGGAAAGTGACCGGAAGCCGGTATATGCCAAGGACGAAACGGGAAAATATCTTGCCTATCTCCGTATCAAGGATGAAAACATCCTTGCCACTCCCGTCCATCTACGTGTCTGGCAACAAAGCGAAAGTCCGAAAGGAGAACTGATAGAATATACCGAACGGGAACAGCTGCTGCTCAATCTGCTGGAAGAGAACGACCGCCTGTCATTGAACCGTTACTGCCGCCTGGCGCATCTTTCCCGACGCGCCGCCGAACATCTGCTGGCAAAGTTTGTTCGTTATGACATAGTGGAACCGGTGTTTGAAGGACACAAATTTCACTTCAAGCTGAAATAGGCAAGGAGATTCCGTCAGGTTTGTCCAGATTTGTCCATGGTACAAATCGCAGCACACGAGTTTATACCACGTTGATTATCACCGACTTGCAAGAAATTTATCTCAGTTAACGACAGAGGTAGCCTTGAATAACTACAGAAGCAGCCTAAAGTAACGACAGAGGGTAGCACTTGTTTTGTGTGAGTTTTTTTTACTACAAATAGATAACTGTACATATACATTATGGGAATAATAAATCTGATAAACGACCTGCTCTGGACCTACATCCTCGTTGCCCTGCTGTTGGGATGCGCCGTATGGTTTACGCTGAGAACCCGCTTTGTACAGTTCCGGATGATAAAGGAAATGGTACGTCTGCTGGGCGACTCGGGCGGGAAAGGCGATGCCAAGGAAAAGCATATCTCATCGTTCCAGGCATTTGCCATCTCCATTGCCAGCCGTGTAGGTACGGGCAATCTTGCAGGGGTTGCCACCGCCATTGCAGTAGGCGGTCCGGGCGCTGTATTCTGGATGTGGGTGATTGCCCTCCTGGGTGCTTCCAGCTCGTTTGTAGAATCTACACTGGCCCAATTGTATAAGATAAAGGGCAAAGACTCCTTTATCGGCGGCCCGGCCTACTATATGCGTAAGGGACTGAAACAGCCGTGGATGGGGGCACTGTTTGCCGTACTTATCACCATTACCTTCGGATTTGCATTCAACTCGGTACAGAGCAATACACTGTGTGCCGCTTTCGAAGGCGCTTTCGGGTTCGACCATGCCGTTGTGGGAGGCATCATCACCGCACTCACGCTGACAATCATCTTTGGAGGCGTACAGCGCATAGCCAAAGTCAGCAGCATCATCGTCCCCATCATGGCGTTGGGATACATTGCACTGGCACTTATCATCGTTCTGTTGAACATCAAAGAGCTGCCGGGAGTCCTGGCACTCATTGTCGGCCACGCCTTCGGATGGGAGCAGGCTTTGGGAGGGGGTGTCGGCATGGCGCTGATGCAGGGCATCAAACGCGGGCTGTTCAGCAACGAGGCCGGTATGGGGTCCGCCCCCAATGTGGCGGCAACCGCACACGTCAGCCACCCCGTGAAGCAAGGCTTGATTCAGACGCTGGGAGTATTTACCGATACGCTGATTATATGTACCTGCACCGCTTTCATCATTCTGTTCAGCGGTGCTCCACTGGATGGTTCCACAAACGGCGTACAGCTTACCCAGCATGCGCTGACCAACGAGATAGGACCTTCGGGAGCCATCTTCGTTGCGGTAGCCTTGTTCTTCTTCGCATTCAGCAGCATTCTGGGAAATTATTATTACGGAGAAGCCAATGTGCGCTACCTTACCCACCGTAAATGGGTGCTCAACATCTACCGTATACTGGTGGGCGGCATGGTCATGTTCGGTGCTGTTGCCACCCTCGACCTGGCATGGAGCCTTGCCGACGTCACTATGGGACTCATGGCGATCTGCAATCTTATCGCCATCAGCCTGCTCGGAAAATACGCTTTCAGGCTGCTTGAAGACTACCGCGCACAGAAAAGCGCCGGTATCAAAGACCCCGTTTTCACCAAGAACCGCCTGAAAGAGGTAGAAAAAGACATAGAGTGCTGGTGATAACCAACTTATTTCGTACTTTTGCAGCCGGAACCGCCGGATGACCTGCGGTCTTGTAATTTGTAATCAGTAATTCGTAATTTGATATGAGTTTATTTGCCAAACTATTCAACAAGAATACCGGAGAAGTATCTTCGAAGAATGTGGAAGACTTCGTGTCACTGACACGCGTCTACTTCCAGTCTGTAATAGCCGCCAACCTGGGCATCACCAATATCCGCTTTGTGCCGGATGTAGCCAACTTCAAGCGTCTGTTCAAAATCCCCACGCAGGGAGGCCGCCTGGGACAAGCGGAAAAGGCCGCTTCGCGCAAGATGCTGATGCAGGACTACGGCATCAGTGAAAACTTCTTCAAGGAAATTGATACTTCCGTCAAGAAGCACTGCCGTACGCAGAACGACGTACAAGGTTATCTCTTTATGTATCAAGGCTTCTCCAATGACTTGATGATGCTGATGGGAAACCTGATGCAGTGGAAATTCCGCATGCCTTCCATCTTCAAGGGAGCACTGCGCAGCATGACCGAAAAAACCGTACACGACGTCTGTACAAAAACCGTATGGAAAAAGGACGATGTACACAAGACGGCAGCGGCAGTACGCCAGTACAAAGAGCGTCTGGGATATTCGGAACAATGGATGACCGAGTACGTTTACAACGTAGTGATGCTGGCCAAAAAGGAACCGAAACAGAAAGCCAACGAAGAGAAATAAAAGAAAAAGAATTCTAAAGAACTTTAGAAACAAGAAGGCGGGAAAGAAATTTCCCGCTTTTTTTTGTTATTTTTAGCAAATGAAATCATTTTCCCCTCACGGAACACAAGGACGCACCCCGCGTCAACCATCATAAATATTAACTTCAAAAAAACAACCGCTTATGAAACAAAAGAAAATGCTTGCACTCACTCTATCACAACTGGAACAACTTTATCGGCACGAACTCCCTGAATTGGTCAGCATCGCCGTTCAAAGCGACGATGCGGAAGCCTTCAAGGCCAACCTGACGGAGTACATTGCCGGACATCCGGAAGTGGACAACGAGGCCGGTAAGCAAATTCGACTCTTGATTGAATTTGACGGGCAGGAAGTACACGAGCTCTCCATCGGAGAACAGCTGCCCATATCAACTTTATCAATGCTGCATTCCTTCCTCACGGGACAATGGGAAGAGGAAACGGAAACGGACCTGTTCATCGACTTGTTCCAGCAGTTCAAACGCCTCCACCAGCCAGCCCCCACCCTGCCCTCCGCACAGAAAATCAAAACCCTGACCGAACGCTGGCCCAGCGGACTGGATGAAGACGTGCAGCATATCCGTGCAAAGAACAAGGAACGCATCCTGCATGCACTGGTGCAGAAGATTGAGCACCGCAAGAACCCGGCTTCCCGCTTCCATTTCGAAGAGGGACTCAGCTACGAGGAGAAGTTCAACCTCGTCAGCGAATGGTGGAATGACTTCCGTTTCCATCTTGCCATGGCCGTCAAAAGCCCTACGGAGCTAAACCGTCTTCTCGGCAACTCCCTTTCTGCCGAAACCATGTACCTGCTCTCAAAAGCCCGCAAGAAGGGAATGCCTTTCTTCGCCACCCCCTATTATCTGTCACTGCTGAACTGCACCGGCAGCGGATACGACGACGAGGCCCTGCGCAGCTATATACTCTATTCACCCCAACTGGTGGAAACCTACGGACAGATACGTGCCTGGGAACGGGAGGATATCGTAGAACCAGGTAAACCCAACGCCGCCGGCTGGCTGCTGCCCGACGGGCATAACATCCACCGCCGTTATCCGGAAGTGGCCATCCTCATCCCCGACACCATGGGACGCGCCTGCGGAGGACTCTGCGCATCTTGTCAGCGTATGTACGACTTTCAAAGCAAACGGCTCAATTTTGAGTTTGACACCCTGCGTCCCAAGGAGACATGGGAAAAGAAGCTGCGCCGGCTGATGGCCTATTTTGAGGAAGACACGCAACTGCGGGACATTCTCATCACCGGCGGTGACGCACTGATGAGCCAAAACAAGACGCTGGGCAACATATTAGACGCCGTCTACCGCATGGCAGTCCGCAAGCGGAAAGCCAATCAGGAACGGCCCGAGGGAGAAAAGTATGCAGAGCTGCAACGTGTACGCCTCGGCTCACGCCTCCCCGCCTACCTGCCCATGCGCATCAATGACGGGCTGGTGGAGATTCTAAGGGAATTCAAGGAAAAGGCGTCTACCATCGGCATCCGCCAGTTCATTATCCAGACACATTTCCAAACCCCGCTCGAAGTCACTCCGGAAGCTGCCGAAGGAATACGCAAACTGCTGGCGGCAGGCTGGCTCATTGATAACCAACTGGTATACAACGTAGCTGCATCCCGCCGAGGGCATACCACCCGCCTGCGCCAAGTGCTCAATCAGTTGGGAGTGGTTTGCTACTACACCTTCTCCGTGAAAGGTTTTGAAGAAAACAATGCCGTGTTTACCCCCAACAGCCGTTCCGTACAAGAGCAACGGGAAGAAAAGCGCTTCGGGAAGCTGACCAAGGAAGATGCCCATAATCTGTCCGTACTGCTTGGAACCGTCCATGACCCGGCAGCCTGCATCCGGCGTTTCCTGAAAACGCACCACCTGCCTTTCCTCGCCACCGACCGCAATGTGCTCAACCTGCCCGCCATCGGCAAGAGCATGACCTTCAACATGGTAGGCATCACTCCCGAAGGCAAGCGCATCCTGCGTTTCGACCATGACAGCACCCGGCGCCACAGCCCTATAATAGACCGGCTGGGACAAATATATATCGTAGAGAACAAGTCCATAGCCTCCTACCTCCGCCAACTGCAGGCCATGGGAGAAGACGCCGAAGAATATGCCACCATCTGGAACTATACGGAAGGCAAGACAGAATCCCGGTTCAGCCTCTACGAATATCCTGATTTCCCCTTCCAAATCACCGACAGAATGAGCAATCAGGACATTGCAGGATAGCATATCCAAGATATATTCCGTACTTTTGCAGGCAGAACAATGAAATTGGAAAGTATGGAAATAGAACAACACCCTTTAGAACCCTTCCTTCCCGGCAACGCCCGTCTGCTGATGCTGGGAAGCTTTCCTCCGCAGAAAAAGCGGTGGTCCATGGAGTTTTACTACCCCAACTGGAACAATGACATGTGGAGGATTACCGGGTTCCTTTTCTTCAACGACAAGGATTATTTTGTAGACAAGACGAAGAAGGCTTTCTGCAAAGAACGCCTCATCAGTTTCCTGCAGAAAAAGGGTATTGCCTTGTTCGACACAGCCTCTGCCATACGGCGCCTGCAGGACAATGCCTCGGACAAGTTTCTGGAAGTAGTGCAGCCTACGGACATTCCTGCCCTACTGCACCGGATACCGCAATGCAAGGCTATCGTCACCACCGGCGAGAAGGCAACGGACACGCTGTGCACGCAGTTTTCCATCGACAAGCCCAAAGTAGGCGACTTCACGGAGTTTCTTTTCGAAAACCATCCGATGCGCCTCTACCGGATGCCTTCTTCCTCAAGAGCCTACCCGCTGGCACTGGAAAAAAAAGCAGCAGCGTATCGCATTATGTATCAGGACTTACAGATGTTGTAAGCAACTTTCTTTATAAAATAAGTACGTCTGTTACTTGCATATTTGAAAGTTTGCATTACCTTTGCAGCCACAAACACGGGAGTAGCTCAGTTGGTAGAGCACCGGTCTCCAAAACCGGGTGTCGG
>ERZ827516.84-NODE-84-length-114580-cov-13.233381_pt1 | contig 114580 bp, 69 predicted proteins | sample MGYA00519703_ERZ827516 | MGnify/ENA primary metagenome ERZ827516 (study PRJEB31778, sample SAMEA3449337) | human gut metagenome | biome: human gut; feature: human-associated habitat; material: faeces | place: United Kingdom | collected 2010/2012 ...
CTTGGAACCATATAAACAACTGTACTACAATATTTTAATTTATAGAACTCCTCTTGAGGAATTCCAGAGCCTTTTCCGCATTATAAGCTTCTTGAACCTGATATTCGGAAGAGAGGGTTTCCGTGATTAACCAGACGATGTCTTTATGATCGTCGATAACGAGTATCATCGGTTTATCTTCCGTCTCTTTTTGTGCCGTATGTGAGATTTGCGGCTCTTGTATATCCGTGTTTGGGGAAGGAAGCGATACGGGAATCTCTTCGTCTATCGTGTTGTCTGAGGTCTCCTCTACGATGCCAAAAGGTAAGGTAACTGTAAATTCAGCATATTGGCCGACCTCACTCTCTATGTCGATTTTACCACCTAAGGATTGTACGAGGCTGTGACAGATAAATAAGCCGAGGCCATTCCGTGTCGTATTTTGCCTGTTATCATCGTTATCCATCGTGCCAAGGATACGATATCGGTCGAAAATATTTTGCATGTCTGCCTCCTCGATTCCTTTGCCGGTGTTGTAAACTTTAAGGACGAGGAAGTTCTCCTCCTCATGTAAGGAGATACGAACCGTGCCCCCGTCTTCCGTATACTTAAATGCGTTGGAAATCAGATTTGCTAGGATCTTCTTGAAATAGACGGAATCCGTATTCCAATAAAGCTCTTTGGGAGCATCGATCTTGAATTGGATTTGGTGTTGCTCGGATAGTGGGTAAAACCATTCGAATTGAGTTCGCAAAAGAGAGGATACGGATACTCTCCGGATGTGCGTATGACTGAATCCTGCGTCTTCCGCTTTTCGGAAATCAAGGATTTCTTGGATAAGTCCGTTCAGTTCCTCTACATTTTCCCGGAGGACTGAAGTGTATTTTTCTAATGTCTTGTCTTTTGAGGTGGCGGCATAGGCTTGGATATAATTCTCCACGCCATTGATCAAGGTAAGCGGGGTGCATAGCTCATGCGTAATGTGGGTAAAGAAATTCAGCTTGGACTCGTATAGCTTCTCTTTTTGCTCCTCCTTGATCTTGTCTGCGATCTGCTTCTGTTTCTTTAGTATTTGGTGATGGATACGATAGGTGGCGATGATGAGCAAAACTGTACCGATAAAAAGATACGTGAAAATGGCTAACGAGCTTAGATAAATAGGAGGTAATACCTTGATAGGTAGAGTGTATTCTTTTGCTGACGAATCAATGACATCGTTGCGATAACGGACTTTCAGCAAATATTCCCCGTACGGTAGGTTCATGAAAGTTACCTTGTTTGTCTTTTGCAATTTTTCCCAAGAGGAATTATAGTTGACCAACTGATACGAATACTCGTAATTCTCCCCGTTGATGTAATCCGGAGCGACGAACGCAATCGTTAACGATTGCACATCAGCCGGAACCGTTACACCGTTCCGGCTGATGTCCTTATATAATGGAAGGATTTGTTTATCCATTTGCAACTCGAAGAAACTTAATTCGGGTTGATAGGTATGCTCCGGCTCCGTTTGTTTATTTACCCAGACTAATCCGTTGATGCCTCCAAAGAATAAACGCTCGGAGTATGGGCATTTCCAATAAGCGTCATCAGAGAATTCCGTGACGCTAAAGTAAGGCTGATGATAATTATGGAAAAAGTTGTTCCGGGGATTATATTTGGTGAGACCTTTATTGGTACTAAGCCAGATACAGCTATCGTTCCCCTCATGGATACCATGGATCATGTCGTTTACGATCCCGTCGCTTTTATCGAATTGGCGTAAACGCATCTTTCCCCCTCTGAATTTAATCCGGGTGAGACCGGAGCTGGCGCCTGCATAAAACGTGGAATCTTCGGTCTGGCATACGGAAAGCACATCTCCAATGGCCGGGTTTCTTAAATTGTTGGTTTGCAGGAATTCATATCCTTGATTGAAAATATTGAAACGAATGACTCCGTAACCGCCACGGCTCCCGAGGAACAGGGTAGAGTCGTTGTCATATACCATCGATTGGATTTCTTTACAGATGTTCTTTCCGTTTTTTAACGGGAAGGTTTGTACCTTCCCGATTGTAGGTACGGCTTTATCTATATGTAAGGTAACCTTTTGCAATCCGTTACCCGTTGTCGCTAGCCATAATGTGGAATCATCTACCTCGCAAATAGAGTGGACATAGCGTAGAGGGGTGGTGTCTTCTCGTTGCGGTATCGTTTTTATTCGTTTCTCTTTATACGAATAATAGGTCAGTCCCGGGCCTTCCGTGCCAATCCAGATACATGGATGGTACTCGCTTTTTTGGAAGCAATACACACGGTTGCTGGATAGGCCGTCGGCGGTGGTAAAATGCGTGATAGCGCTTTGTGGGATCATCTTTTTGTTATGGTAAGTGTCATACGCTTGTATCCGGACAATACCGTCTCCTTTTGTCCCGAGCCAAAGGGATTGATCATCGTCTGTATATAAAGAACGTATGGGGTTCTGTATATTAATCGGTAAATCCTTGAGTAAGATAGAGCCGAAAAGATCGGGTTTGTCATAAAACATCCGTATACCTTGCCCGTCTGTTCCCAACCAGAGAATCTCCTGCCTTTTATCGTTCATTAGGCAAAAGATACCGATGCCCATATTTATCGTGTTTTCCGGTTGGCTTAGGTCTAGAATATTGCCGTTACGGAAAACGATATACACATTGGATTGGAAGGTGCATATCTTGATGATGTTACCATATTGTTTTGTCATTTCAGGCAGATCGAACAGGAATTCTTTCCCCTTTCCGTCTACATGCTGTCGATATAATTTATTGTCGGTATCTACTATGAAAATATGATTATTCTCGTAAAATGCGGATAAGATCGGTTTATTATGGAATTGGCGTTCTTCCGATAGCAAATTAAAAGTAGTATCGGAGAAATCCGGAGTCAACTTTTTCAGTATGCCCGAGGCTAATAATAAATAAAAATGTCCGTCCGTCCCGGCGAATAAGGTACGTACGGTTTGAGGGCCTACTCCTTCTCTCGGCAGGTCCCGGAACCCATCGCTAGATGGGGTGTAGCAAGAGATTCTGTTTTCCTTACAAATAGCGAGCGTGATGCCGGATGAATCGGAGGCCAATAGATCGCATTCCATGTATCCGGGGAAAGACTCGGTGACTTTCCGTTCTTTTAGTGAGAATTTATTGATACCTAAAGAGGTTGATATCCATAAAAAGCCGGGTTCTGCGTCGGATATTTTGTGAATGATATTACTACAAAGAGAGTTTTTGTTATTTAATTCGAAACGATATACATACGTATCTTTTCCGTTGTATAAGTTAAGTCCGTCGTAAGTCCCGATCCACAAATAGCCATCCGGATCTTGATGCATGCAAATAATAGCGTTATTTGAGAGATCAACCATAGAAGTTTTATGCAATACGGTTGAGGCAAATAGGTCTGTTTGCGTGATCAATATAAGGAAACTGGTTAACGCTAGAATAAGCCTTGTGAATCTCATGTATTTAAGATTTAGTGTTTGTTTTCAGCGCAAAGATAATATCTTTATGAACGAACAGAAAAGAATTCACTTTTTTGTTTACTTTTGCAAAAAGCAGGGCTTTCGTATAAATTAGAATGTCTGACGTATGATAATACGAAATAAAGTAAGTGACAGATGGAACAATGTGAAGAGAATTCTCAAGAAAATGACGATGTGATAATAGAGAAAGAAATTTCTAAATTAATAGAAGAACAGCGTTTATTTACGGAGAGTATATATGCTTGTCTGCCGGTGGGTATTGAAATTTATGACGCACATGGTGTGCTGCGTAGTATAAACGACCATGCGTTGAGGATGTATGGTGTGGATGACCGGACATCGGTGGTGAATATAGTCAATCTTTACAAAAGTCCATTTGTTGATTCAGAACTTTTAGCTCGGATACAATCGGGTGAAGATATTTCCTTGGAGTTTGAGTATGATTTTGATCGGGTTAATAAGGATGCATATTATTCTTCCCATAATAAAGATACGATGATCTATGGGGTTAAAGTTATCCCGATATGGAGTAGAAAAAAACATCTTATCGGACATATATTACTCGCAAATGATATGACTTCCGTGAAAGAGGTGGAATTCCGTACGGAAGAAAGCAAGAAAAATCTGGAGATGGCCAAGAAAGCGCAGGATCTGATCGCAAAACGTGATCTGGCCATGAAAGTCAGTAATATTGTTCATTGGGATTTTGATGTAAATTCCCAGAAATTCGAATCTTATAATGATCCGATCAACGATTACGTTTCAGATCGGTTATTGACCGTTTCGGAGTATATGGATGTTATATACCCCGAGGACCGGTCTGTTTTTTACGACGCAATGCAATCCCTGATAGCTGGAAAGAATGTCACCATCAATTTTACCTGTCGCATACAAACCAAGTATGATGAGACTTGGCAGTATTGTGATTTTATGGGTGTCCCTTTCGATCAAGATGAAAATGGAGATATAATACGCTATACGGGATTCAGGCAAAACATTCCTAAGATCCAGCAATTGAATCGGGAACTTAAAGAAAGAAATTACAAGATAGAGCTTTCTTTCAAGACGGTTGGTATGTCGTATTGGGGTTTTGATGTAAAAAGCCTGAAATTCAGTGCTTTTAATGATCCTATCAATGATTTTTATTCGGAAAAGACAATCACTCCCGAGGATTATTTGAACGCTACACATCCGGATGATGTGGTTTTTGTGCGGAAATATATGGAGCATATGTTCCGGGGCATAGATAAAGATTTCAACGTTAAATATCGTTCCAAAACCAAATGGGATGACGAGTGGCAGACCTTATTGGTTACTGGAATCCAGGTTGAAAGAGATAAAGAAGGCCATGTGACTCGCTATACCGGTATTACGATCAATAATACGAAGTGGGAGAAGATGATTCAGCAGTTGAAGGAATTAAAGGAGAAAGCGGAACTTTCGGATCGTCTCAAGTCTGCGTTTCTCGCTAATATGAGTCACGAGATACGTACCCCGTTAAACGCTATTGTTGGTTTTTCAGAGTTAATGGTAACTTGTGATGATCCGGAAGAAAAAAAAGAATATATAAATATCATCCAATCCAATAATGAGTTGTTATTGCGATTGATCAACGATATCCTTGATCTTTCCAAGATAGAGTCAGGCATAATTGAACGTAGGAAGGAGAATTTCAATCTGGCTAAGGTTTGTAATGAGTTATTTGTTACGATTCAGGCGAAGATGACAAATCCGAATGTCGAGTTACGTTTAGATGGTCCCAACTCGGAGTGCTGGGTACTTCTGGATAGAAACCGGCTTAAGCAAGTATGGATGAATTTCCTCACTAATGCGGTAAAATGCACCAAATCCGGATATATTAAAATGGGATATGGTATTGAAAGGGAAGGTCTTCGTATCTATGTTGAGGATACGGGAATCGGTATACCGGATGATTTGCATGACAAAGTATTTACCCGTTTTGAGAAATTGAATGAGTTCTCGCAGGGTACCGGACTTGGCTTGACGATCTCCAGAGCTATCGTAGAAGCGGCAGGGGGAGAAGTGGGCTTCACTTCAAAACTTGGTGTCGGATCTACTTTTTGGGCATGGTTGCCTCTTCGCCCTTAGGGCTGACTCCCCATTTATTGGTAATGTCCTTTTAAAATAGTGAAGGATGAGAAGCTTTTTTATCGCAATTTATAGGGATTTTAGAACTGGTGTAGCATATGTGACAGAAATATGACGATAATTCTCCTACCTTTGCGGCGGTAAAAATGTGGTATTAGATAAGATTGTTTATGAAATTTGAGAATGAGTGCTGGGATCACTTTAAGGGTGAGACCTGGAAAAGAGAGATCAATGTAAGAGATTTTATCCAGAGTAACTATACGCCTTATGAAGGGGATGATTCCTTTTTAGTCGCTTCTTCCGAGAAGACCCGTAAGGTCTGGAACAAGCTGACCGAGATGTTTAAGGTCGAGAGGGAAAAGGGAGTTTATGACGCCGAGACAAAATTACCTCAAGGGATCGATGTATATGGCCCGGGCTATATTGATAAGGAGAATGAGGTTATCGTTGGGTTACAAACCGATGCTCCGCTGAAACGTGGTATCTTCCCGAAGGGCGGTATCCGTATGGTCGAGAATAGCTTGGAAGCTTATGGTTATCATTTGGACCCGATGACGAAAGAGATCTTCACGAAGTACCGTAAAACTCATAACGAGGGCGTTTTCTCCGCATATACGGAAGAGATGATTGCCGCACGTCGTTCGGCTATTATCACCGGTCTGCCCGACGCGTATGGTAGAGGACGTATTATTGGTGACTATCGTCGTGTCGCTTTATATGGTACGGCAATCTTGATCGAGGAGAAAAAGCGTTTCTTGAATCGTTTGGATATCCAAGAGATCACGGAAGAGATCATCCAGAGCCGTGAGGAGATTTCCGAACAGATCAAGGCTTTGAAAGCGTTCGAGAAAATGTGCGCTAGCTATGGCTTTGATGTGACTCGTCCGGCACAAAACGCTCGTGAGGCGGTTCAGTTTGTGTACTTAGCTTATCTGGCGGCGGTAAAAGACCAAGATGGCGCGGCGATGTCTATCGGACGTACTTCTACGTTTTTGGATATTTATATCGAGAAAGACATCCGTGAGGGTAAGTTGACCGAAGAGGAGGCGCAAGAATTGGTAGACCAGCTGATCATCAAGTTGCGTATCGTTCGTTTCTTACGTACGCCGGAATACAATGATTTGTTCTCCGGTGATCCGGTTTGGGTAACAGAGTCCTTGGGCGGCCAAGGAGTGGATGGCCGTTCTTTGGTAACAAGAACTTCCTATCGTTATCTCCATACATTATATAATCTAGGTCCGGCACCAGAACCCAATTTGACAGTTCTGTGGTTTAAGAACGCTCCCGAGAACTGGAAACGCTTCTGTGCCAAGGTCTCTATCGATACATCGGCTATCCAATATGAGAACGACGATTTGATGCGTCCGGATTATGGAGATGATTATGGTATCGCTTGTTGCGTTTCTCCTATGAAGATCGGTAAGCAGATGCAGTTCTTCGGAGCCCGTGCGAATTTGGCGAAATGTTTATTATATGCGATCAACGGAGGACGGGATGAGCGCAGCGGCGTACAGGTAGCCCCGATGTTCGAGCCGGTTCGCGGCGAGTATCTGGAATACGATGAGGTGATGGCTAAGTATGAGCAAATGATGCGCTGGTTGGCGAAAGTGTATGTGAACGCCTTGAAGATAATCCATTATATGCATGATAAATACGCATATGAGGCATTCGAGATGTCGCTTCACGATGGAGATGTAGAGCGTATCCGTGCGACAGGTATCGCCGGTCTTTCTATCGTTGCCGATTCGTTGGCTGCTATCCGTGATACGAAAGTACGTGTGATCCGTGACGAGCGTGGCTTGGCGGTTGATTTCGAACGTGAGGGCGAATATGTTCCTTTCGGTAATAACGACGATCGTACGGATAGTATCGCTGTAGAGATCACCGAGAAGTTCATGGAATATTTGCGTCAGCACGAGACCTATCGCCATGCGAAACCTACGCAGTCCATCCTTACGATCACCTCTAATGTGGTATATGGTAAGAAGACTGGTACGACACCGGATGGCCGTATCGGTGGAACTCCTTTCGCTCCGGGCGCGAACCCTATGAACGGTCGTGATACGAAAGGTGCTATCGCTGCGCTAGCTTCGGTAGCGAAGCTTCCATTCCAGCATGCGCACGACGGTATCTCTTATACTTTCGCTGTTTCTCCGGCTACGTTGGGAAAGGAGCGTGAAGTGCAGATCAATAATCTGGTTAGCTTATTGGATGGCTATTTTACTCCGGATGGAGGTCAGCATCTGAATGTTAACGTATTTGATAAGGATTTGTTGATCGACGCTATGGAACATCCTGAGAAATATCCGCAACTTACGATCCGTGTATCCGGATATGCGGTAAACTTCGTGAAACTGACTCGTGAACAACAGTTGGATGTTATTTCAAGAACCATTAACCATTCACTGTAAGTGATAAAAGGTAAGATACATTCATTAGAGAGTTTCGGGACCGTAGATGGTCCCGGAATTCGCTTTGTCGTTTTTATGCAGGGCTGCCCGTTGCGTTGCCTGTATTGCCATAACCCGGATACTTGGAACCCGAAAGGGAAGGTGAAATATCAGATGACTCCCGGCGAGCTATTGACGGAAGTCTTACGGTATAAGAGTTTTATCGCCCGTGGGGGGGTGACTGTTACCGGTGGGGAACCTTTATTGCAACCTGAGTTTCTGAAAGAGTTTTTCCGTTTGTGCCAAGAGCAAGGTCTTCACACAGCTTTGGACACATCTGGTTTCGTATGTACCTCAAAAGCTTGGGAAGTCTTGGATTATGCGGACTTAGTGTTATTGGACATCAAAACCTTAAACCCGGATTTACATCCGTTACTGGCGGGTGTCAAGCAGGATAATACGCTTCTGTTCTTGGATGAATTGGAGAGACGTGGCATAGATACTTGGATTCGCCATGTTATTGTCCCCGGATATACGGATAATGACGAGTGGCTGGAGGCGTTAGCTCGGTATGTCAGTTCATATAAAGTGGTTCGCAAAGTGGAATTATTGCCTTATCATACGATGGGAACCTATAAATATGAGCAATTAGGTCTCGATTATCCGTTAAAGGGGGTGGAACCCTTATCAAAAGAACGTTTAGATAATGCGAAAGCGATATTCTCTCGCTACAAACCAGAAAATAACAAGGCCTGATCTCTCGATCAAGCCTTGCGATTATGCAACAGCTAATCAGGGAAAACAATCTAATCCGATTAGCTTTTAAACGATAGTAATAATTTTTTGCCTAGACTAACCTTGACTATTTAATATGTGTTTGTTTTGTTATATGCAACAAATATCTATTTTTGTAAGGAGATAAAAAATGATATAGATCAGAAAATGATGAATAGTATGAAGACACCACAAGAAATAGCCGAAATGATATCCAAACGTTTTTATCCATTACCCGATGCGGATTTGGATTCTCTGGCCTCGATCATAGAATCAAGTAAGGCTGCGAAAGGAGAATTATTGTTGGATAACGGACAAATATCTAAATATTTATATTATGTGGAATCGGGATTATTACGCCAGTTTTACTATAAGAATAAACGTGATATTACCGAGCATTTCTCCTGTGAGGGAAATATCGTTATTTGTATAGCCAGCACATTCCAAAGAGAACCGACGCGTTTATTAATCGAGGCATTGGAACCGACGGTTTATCACCGGATCTCTTTTTCGGAATTTAGCGATTTATTGAAAACATCTTTAGCTATTAATAGATTGTACCAGAAAATACTGGAGTGGGCTTTGATGCTTTCGCAAGAGAAAGCGGACTCTTGGCGTTTTGAGTCGGCAAGAAAACGTTATCTGCGTTTTCAACAGGAATATCCGGAAGCAGCGAAACGTGCTTCTGTCAATCATATCGCCTCGTATTTATTGATGACACCCGAATCTTTGAGCCGGGTGCGGGCGGGAGTGTTGTAGTCTCTACCTACATTCAGGTATTATTGAGGTGAAAATAGCAATTTGTGGTGATTTCACGGTTCAAGTAATCCATCTATATTTGCGTCAGTTTAAAAAACGTAGAAGCAATGAAAATAGAAAAGATTACAGGACGTGAGATCCTAGATTCAAGAGGTAACCCGACAGTAGAGGTTGATATTTTACTAGAGTCCGGCGTTATGGGCCGTGCGTCTGTGCCTTCCGGTGCGTCCACCGGCGAGAACGAGGCTTTGGAGTTGCGTGATGGCGATAAGAAGCGTTATGGTGGTAAAGGCGTATTGAAAGCGGTTGAGAATATCAATACGATTATCGCTCCGGCATTGAAGGGGATGTCTGCCTTGGATCAGATAGGTATCGATCATGCGATGTTGGCTTTGGACGGTACGAAAACTAAATCGAAACTAGGTGCGAACGCTATCCTTGGCGTTTCTTTAGCTGTAGCGAAAGCTGCCGCAAATTATTTGGATATTCCTTTATATAGATATATTGGTGGAACGAATACCTACGTGATGCCTGTTCCGATGATGAATATAATCAATGGCGGTTCGCATAGCGACGCTCCGATCGCTTTCCAAGAGTTTATGATTCGTCCGGTAGGTGCCGCTTCTTTCAAGGAAGGCTTACGTATGGGCGCTGAGGTATTCCATGCGTTGAAAAAGGTATTGCACGATCGTGGGTTAAGTACCGCTGTTGGTGATGAGGGTGGTTTCGCCCCGAATTTGGAAGGTACGGAAGATGCCTTGAACTCAATTATCGCCGCTATCAAGGCGGCTGGTTATGAACCGGGCAAGGATGTGATGATCGGTATGGATTGCGCTTCTTCTGAGTTTTATAAGGATGGAATCTACGATTACACGAAGTTTGAAGGAGAAAAAGGAGTGAAACGTACTTCCGACGAACAAGTGGATTATCTGGAAAAGCTGATCAACGAATACCCGATCGATTCCATTGAGGATGGTATGAGTGAGAATGATTGGGCTGGTTGGAAGAAACTGACAGATCGTATTGGTAACCATTGCCAATTAGTCGGAGATGATTTGTTCGTGACAAATGTAGAGTTCCTTTCAAGGGGTATTAAAGAAGGTTGCGGTAACTCAATCTTGATCAAGGTAAATCAGATCGGTTCCTTGACGGAGACACTGAACGCTATCGAGATGGCTCACCGTCATGGATACACGACCGTTACTTCACACCGTTCCGGTGAGACGGAAGACGCTACGATCGCCGATATCGCTGTCGCTACCAATAGCGGACAGATCAAGACGGGATCATTAAGTCGTTCGGACCGTATGGCTAAATATAACCAGCTGCTTCGTATCGAGGAGGAATTGGGAGACCGTGCCGTATACGGATACAAAAGAATCAATTAAGTATATAAAGTAAATTATAATCGCTAATTATGTAGTAATCCAAAACCCAAGATATTGAAGGGCTTATCCGTGAGGATAGGCCCTTTTTATTGATTGATAAAGTATTATCTATAACCTCATAAAATATATCGATTAGAAAAATTGTTTTAATGAATAAATATGTTATATTTTTGTATCGGAAATAAAAACAAATAGTATTCATTTAAAAATAGGAACAAGTATGGAACCGATTATTAATTCTCAACTTCCGGAGTTTAAAGTACAAGCTTTTCAAAATGGTAATTTCAAGACTGTAACCAACGAGGACGTCTTGGGTAAGTGGGCTATCTTTTTCTTCTACCCGGCCGATTTTACATTTGTTTGTCCAACAGAGTTGGTCGATATGGCTGAGAAGTATGAGCAGTTTAAATCAATGGGAGTAGAAATTTACTCTGTAAGTACAGACTCTCATTTTGTACATAAAGCTTGGCATGACGCTTCCGAGACTATCCGTAAGATCCAATATCCGATGTTGGCGGATCCCACTGGAGCACTGAGTCGTGCGTTTGGTGTGATGATTGAGGAAGAGGGTATGGCATACCGTGGCACTTTCTTGGTAAATCCGGAAGGAAAGATCAAAGTGGCCGAGATTCATGATAACAATATCGGTCGTGACGCTTCCGAGTTACTTCGTAAAGTTGAAGCCGCTCAGTTTGTCGCTTCACATGATGGTGAGGTTTGTCCCGCTAAATGGAAGAAAGGGGAGGCTACCTTGAAACCTAGCATTGACTTGGTAGGGAAAATCTAAATAATTAAGAGTATAGATCGTGTTAGAATCAACATTAAAAGAACAATTGAAAGGTATATTCGCAGGGTTAAATGCGAATTATACCTTTGATATATCGATCTCTCCTGCGTATGAAAGTAGACAGGAATTGTTGGATTTATTAGGTGATGTTGCCTCTTGTTCGGATAAAATATCTATGCAAGTATCTGATGGGGAGGGATTGGAATTCATTTTGTTAAAGGATGGAGCGAAAACGGGGATTAAGTTTCGTGGAGTACCTAATGGACACGAGTTTACTTCCTTACTGTTGGCGATCTTGAATTCAGATGGGAAAGGCAAGAATTTTCCGGACGAGAGCATTTGTAATCGTGTTAAAGCCTTGAATGGCCCGATACATCTGACGACCTATGTCTCTTTGACTTGTACGAATTGCCCGGATGTGGTACAGGCATTAAACGCTATGACGACTTTAAATCCTCAGATCCATCATGAGATGGTAGATGGGGCTATCAATCAAGCGGAAGTTGATGCCTTGAAGATACAAGGCGTCCCCTCTGTCTTTGCGGATGGAAAACTGATCCATGTAGGACGTGGGGAATTCGGAGAATTGTTATCGAAGCTGGAAGCTCAGTATGGAATCAATGAGAGCCTAACGGAGAAGACGGTAAAACGATATGACGTGGTTGTGGTCGGTGGGGGTCCGGCTGGTGCTTCTGCCGCTATTTATTCCGCACGAAAGGGGCTGAGTGTCGCTGTCGTGGCGGAGCGTATCGGCGGGCAGGTGAAGGAGACGGTAGGAATTGAGAATCTGATTTCAGTTCCGGAGACAACAGGTACCCAGTTGGCTGACAATCTGCGCTTGCATATGCGGCAATATCCGATTGACCTGCTGGAGCATCGTCGTATAGAGAAGGTAACGATAGAAGGAAACGAGAAGGTTTTATCTACGGCTGGAGGTGAGATATTCAAGGCTCCGGCGGTTATTGTCGCTACGGGCGCTAGCTGGCGTAAATTGAATGTACCGGGTGAGGCAGAGTATATAGGGCGTGGAGTGGCTTTTTGTCCTCATTGCGACGGTCCGTTTTATAAGGGAAAACATGTTGCCGTGGTTGGCGGTGGAAATTCCGGTATCGAGGCGGCTATTGATTTGGCGGGGATCTGTTCGAAAGTAACCGTTTTGGAGTTTATGGATGAGTTAAAAGCGGATCAAGTCTTGCAAGAGAAAGCGAAGAGTTTGCCGAATGTCGAGATCTTTGTTAGTTCACAAACAACCGAGGTGGTTGGAAATGGCGACAAGGTAACCGGTATCCGTACAAAGGATCGTAAGACAGGGGAAGAGCGTGTTATTCATTTAGACGGTATTTTTGTTCAAATCGGCTTAGCCGCTAATAGTGGTGTCTTTAAGGAGATTGTCGAAACAAATCGTCCCGGTGAGATCGTGATTGACGCACATTGCCGGACGAATGTCCCGGGTATTTATGCAGCGGGCGACGTTTCCACCGTACCCTTTAAGCAAATCATTATTTCTATGGGAGAAGGAGCCAAAGCGGCCCTTTCGGCCTTTGAAGATCGGGTACGTGGCGTACTTGATTGAGGAAAGTACCTACAAATAGGTAATTTTTGAACAGCGTATCTTTTTTATCGGTTATATTACTATATTTGCGATCGAGAGAAAAGAGATGGATAGATTAAGAAAATATCTGAGGATATTACTCCCTGCGCTGTTCATAGCCTATTTGGGATGTATTATTGCGTTTACTCACGTTCATATTGTCAACGGGGTAACGATCGTCCATTCTCACCCGTTTCATAAAACGGACGATGGTCGTCCGGACCATGAACATGGCTACGCCGAGTTTCAGTTGCTTCATCAGTTATCTGTCTTGCAGATAACAGGTGCGGCTTTCGTCGCTATTCTGCTGGCGGCTTTTTATTCCTTTATCCGTAACTTATCTTTCGCTCCGGTCTATCCGGACTATATCGTTCCCTTCCGGGGAAGACGTACGCTTCGTGCTCCTCCCATATTCTGATATTGTGAGATTAATAACATTGTATTACTTATCAGAATAAATTAAAATGAATAAATTTTTCATCTTTATACTATGCCTGTGCTGTGCCCTAACGGTAGCTCAGGCCATGGGAGAGAACCGTCTAAACGACTCAGACGCAAATGTTTTCGGACATGTATTGGATAAGAAAACAGGGGAACATCTTCCCTTTATCAACGTATTGTTAAAAGGTACCACGATCGGTACGACCACCGATAACTCGGGACATTATTTCCTGAAGAATCTGCCGGAAGGTAAATTTACGCTAGAATATAAAGCGCTCGGGTATAAGACTGTCTCTAAAGAAGTGACCCTAAAGAAAGGAAAAACCTTAGAGATTAATGTAGAACTGGAAGAAGACCAGATCGCCTTGGATGGCGTGGTGGTATCTGCGAATCGTGCGGAAACTTCCCGCCGGTTGGCTCCCACATTAGTGAATGTATTGGATGCGAAGGTTTTTACTACGACTAATGCGGTGAATTTGGCACAGGGACTAAATTTCCAACCGGGTGTACGGGTAGAGACGAATTGCCAGAATTGCGGTTTCCAGCAAGTCCGGATCAATGGATTAGACGGACCTTATACCCAAATACTGATTGATTCACGTCCCATATTCAGCGCTTTATCCGGCGTATATGGGCTTGAGCAAATACCGGCGAATATGATCGAGCGGGTAGAGGTGATGCGAGGAGGGGGATCGGCACTGTTCGGCTCGTCCGCTATCGCCGGGACAATTAATATCATCACGAAGGAGCCCTTGAGAAATTCCGGGGAATTGTCGCATACGTTAACCTCGATCGGTGGGACATCCGCTTTCGATAATAATACGACCCTAAATGCCTCTTTGGTATCGGAAAATGGGAAAGCGGGCTTATATCTTTTTGGCCAGAACCGTCATCGTTCCGGTTTTGATCAGGATGGAGATGGTTTTACGGAGTTGCCTAAATTGAAGAATCAAACGGTTGGTTTCCGTTCGTACCTGAAAACGAGTACTTATAGTAAATTGACATTCGAGTATCATCATATGAATGAATACCGCAGGGGAGGAAATCTGTTGGATCGTCCACCTCATGAAGCGGATATCGCCGAACAGTTGGAGCATTCGATTGATGGAGGAGGTCTGAAATTCGATCTTTTCTCCAAGGATTACAAACATAAATGGAGTGTTTTCACTTCTGCCCAGAATACAGACCGGGATAGTTATTACGGGACGAATCAAGATCCGAACGCTTACGGCAAGACTACGGACCTGACGGTTATGGCCGGTACGCAATATGCTTATAGTTTTGATAAATTCTTATTTATGCCATCGGATTTGACTGCCGGTTTGGAGTATAGTTTCGATCATTTGAAAGACGAGATGATCGGGTATAATCGCTTTACGAATCAGAAGGTGCATATCGAGAGCGCATTTTTGCAGAATGAGTGGAAAAATAAGCGATGGAGCTTCTTGATTGGCGGTCGTTTGGATAAACATAATATGATGGATCATATAATATTCAGCCCTCGTGCGAATATCCGTTTTAACCCGACGGAAGATATCAATATCCGGGCTAGTTATTCCAGTGGTTTCCGTGCCCCGCAAGCGTTCGATGAGGATATGCATATCTCGGCGGTCGGCGGAGAGGTCGCTATGATCCAACGTGCGAAAGATTTATCCGAGGAGAAATCGCGGAGCTTGAGTGCTTCGGTCGATTTTTACCATCGTTTTAAGAATGGTATCCAGTTGAACTTCTTGGTGGAAGGTTTTTACACCAGCTTAAGTGATGTGTTTGTCTTGGAAGATATCGGGAAAGATGAGCAAGGCAATCTGATTAAGGAACGTCGTAACGGTTCCGGGGCGAAAGTGATGGGATTAACCTTGGAAGGGAAGTCGGTGCTAACTTCATGGCTATCTTTGCAAGCGGGCGCTACTTTCCAGCGAAGCCGTTATAAAGAGGCCGAGAAATGGAGCGATGACGAGAATGTACCAGCCGAGACAAGGATGTTCCGTACGCCGGATACCTATGGTTATTTTACGGCTACCCTTACGCCTATCAAACGTTTCACGGCTTCCCTGTCGGGAACTTATACGGGAAGTATGTTGGTGCAGCACTTGGCGGGATATATACCTTTGGATAAGGCGGTGGAGACTCCGGATTTCTTTGATATGAATATCAAGCTTGCGTATGAGTTCCCGCTTTACAAAGAGCTGAAACTAGAAGTAAATGGAGGCGTGCAGAATCTGTTCAACGCTTACCAATCCGACTTTGATCAAGGTAAGAACCGGGATTCCTCCTATATCTATGGCCCGGCTAGCCCGAGAAGTTATTTTGCCGGTGTAAAGATGAGCTTTTAATCATGTAATGCCCTTTGAAAAAACATGTACGTGTTTCGTGAAAAACACGTACGTGTTTCCGAAAAAAGACGTACGTGTTTTTTTGAAGGCAAAATAAACAAAAAGACAGTGTTCCCAAGCGTATGATCGCCCTGCGGAAACACTGCCTTTTTTATGGGATAAATCGGGATGTTTTATTTAACGAACGGAGCGGCTTGCAAATAGGCGGCGCTCTTCTCTACACCCTCGAACTGAGTACGGCCTTTCTTGTCGCCTTCCAGTTCCACGTAGTAGCCGAGGATACCGATCTCGTACGCTTTTTTGAATATATTCGGGAAATTCATCATACCGGAATCACCGATGATCCAACGATCCTTGATGTGCAATAACTTAAAACGATTCGGATAATTCTCCATCCATTCCACGGGATCTTGCTGCCCCATAACGGCCCAATATACATCCAACTCGAACATAACCTTATCCGGATCGGTATTTTTTAGGAATAACTCCTCGATATAAGTACCTTTAGGAGGTGCCCACGGATTCGGGTTCTGTTCCGGTTTCTCGCCGGCTTTCAATACCCGTTTGAACTCATTGCTATGATTATGGTAACCCCATAGGATTCCGGCTTTCTTCGTGATCTCTCCGGCACGGTTGAAGATCTCCGATACTACTTTGGCGTCATCCTCGTTTTCGATACGGGGTAAACTCGGTTGCACCATACAACTAACACCTAGCTCGGCATGGATATCGGTTGCCTTTTTCCAGAACTCGTCGAATTTGGGCATATTCTCTTTCGTGTACTCACGAAGAGAAGGGGTCAGGTGTGAGCTACTGATTCTCAAACCGGCATCATCCACCATTTTCTTATAATCCTTGGAGGCGATGAATGTCGTATTTTTAGGATTATAATCACCGAATTTACCAGTGTCTTCCCTATATCCGAAAATCTCCAGATCGGTATATCCCGCTTTTGCCAATCGGTTCAATCCGTTAGGCATATCTTGCAGTAACTCCTGTCCGAGCGAATAGGTTTGCAATCCCATCTTTTTCCCGGCGGTTGCCGAGGATATCGCATCCGTGGCGGGTATGGATCTGGTGGGATTTGAAGCCATTACTTTTTGGCTGGCTATGCCCCCTAAAGTAAGTAATGAAATGTTTCTCAAAAATGTTCTTCTGTCTGTCATGGTGATAAAGAATTAAAATTAAACATCTGTTTCTCGCAAATATAGTTAACCTTTTTGAAGTTTATTAAGAAAATGTCTCTCAAAAACTTGCGATTGGGTTTAAATAGATTTAAAATTTGACATAACTCAATTTTACGAACTTACTCCATACATCCAATTACCTGAATAAGGGGATTGTTTGGTATACCTCCGTGGATTTTTAATGTGATTTTACCCATTCTTAGGTATTGTGGGGCTGTAGTCTCTGATCGTAACTTTGCAACGTTTTAAATAACATAATTGATTAAATGATGATGAAGAAAATCAGAGGGCTTTTCCTCTCCTTTTTACTGTTGCTTATTTCCATCTCGGCTTTTTCTCAACATAAAACAATGATATCGGGTAAAGTCCTGTCCACGGAAAAAACAACCGTGGATTTCGCTACCGTTTATCTAAAAGGTACGAATTACGGCGGGACTACGAATGAGGAAGGTATCTATCATCTTCAAGCTCCCGCGGGAGAATATACATTAGTAGTATCGGCTATCGGATATAAGACGGTAGAGAAACCCGTGAAACTGATGCGTGGGGAACGGACGAAGATGAATGTGGTAATCAGCCCTCAAGCTACGGAGTTGGATGAGGTGGTTGTCGTTTCTAATGGCGTGACCCGGCTCAAGCGTTCTGCGTTCAATGCCGTGGCCCTCGATACGAAAGCCTTGCAAAATTCAACCCAGAACTTGAGTGAAGCCTTGGCTCAAGCGCCCGGAATGAAGATCCGGGAGTCCGGCGGTGTCGGCTCGGATATGCAACTGATGATGGATGGATTTACTGGCAAGCATATCAAGATCTTTATCGATGGGGTTCCGCAAGAAGGTGTCGGCAGTTCTTTCGGACTGAATAACATTCCGGTGAATTATGCCGAGCGTATAGAGGTCTATAAGGGTGTGGTACCGGTGGGTTTCGGAACAGACGCTATCGGAGGTGTTATCAATATCATCACCAAGAAGAACCGGAACAAATGGTTCTTGGATGCTTCTTATTCATACGGGTCTTTCAATACGCATAAATCTTATGTGAACTTCGGACAGACTTTCCGGAGCGGACTCACGTATGAGATCAACGTTTTCCAGAATTATTCGGATAATAATTACTATGTGGATACTCCGGTGAAGGACTTTACGACCGGAGCGATCAATAAGAAAAAGATCGAGCATGTGAAGCGTTTTCATGATACGTATCATAACGAGGCCGTTATCGGGAAAATCGGTTTCGTGGATAAGAAATGGGCGGATCGTTTGATGTTCGGGTTTACCTATTCACATATGTATAAAGATATACAGACGGGCGTACGCCAAGAAGTGGTGTTTGGCGGCAAATATCGGAAGGGATACTCGATCATGCCGTCGTTGGACTATCGCAAGCGTGATTTCTTCGTTAGGGGCTTGGATGTGGTATTGACGGCGAATTATAATAAGAACATGACGAACAATGTAGATACCTCTTCCTATGAATATAATTGGCGTGGCGAGATGCGTCCGCTCCGGATGCCCGGCGAGCAATCTTATCAGAACACCCGGTCGGATAATAATAACTGGAACGGAACCTTAACAGCTAACTACCGTATCGGTAAGGCGCATACGTTCACGTTCAATCACGTGATCAATGCGTTCCGGCGTTCGAATCAGTCTCTTTTGAACGAGGACTCGGAAGCGAACGCTATCCCGAAGGAAACCCGTAAAAATATCAGCGGTCTTTCGTATCGCTTGATGCCGACGGAACATTGGAACTTGTCTGTGTTCGGTAAATATTACAACCAGTTTATCGCGGGGCCTGTCGCTACTTCCTCGGCTCAAGATGACTATATACGTACGACCAATTCGGTAAGCACGATGGGATATGGGGCCGCGGGAACTTACTTTATCTTGAAAAGCTTGCAAGCGAAATTATCCTATGAGAAAGCCTATCGCCTGCCGACCAATGAGGAGATGTTTGGCGATGAGGACCTTGAGACCGGCGATATTTCCTTGAGACCGGAGAACAGCGATAACGTGAATCTGAATTTAAGCTACAACGAGATATTCGGTAAGCATTCCGTATATGTGGAAGGCGGATTGATCTACCGAAATACGAAAGATTATATCCAACGGAATATATCGGATTTGAGCGGCGGTAAATATGGCGCTACCTATGTGAATCATGGTCGTGTAGAGACCAAGGGTTACAATATCTCGGTTCGCTACGGTTTCGCTAACTGGGTAAGCGTAGGAGGAAACTTTACGCAGATGAATGTGAGGGATAACGTGAAGACGGTTACCAGCGGGACGAACCAAGAGAGCTTGACATATGGCGCACGTATGCCGAATCTTCCTTATCAGTTTGCCAACTCGGATGTGACTTTCTATTGGCGTAATTTGTGGAAGAAAGGCAATACGCTAAGTGTCACTTACGATAATTTATATATGCATAGTTTCCCGCTGTATTCGGAGGCAGTAGGCAGTGAATCCGAATTTGTGGTACCAACTCAATTCTCGCATAACCTGACACTCTCTTATGGTATACAGAACGGGCGTTACAATATCTCTTTCGAGTGCAGGAATCTCACGAACGAGAAATTATACGATAACTTCAGCTTGCAGAAGGCTGGCAGGGCTTTCTATGGTAAGGTGAGGGTTTATTTCGGTAATTAATTTAAAGTGTGACTATCTTTTATTTATCAATAATTAATTCAAAACATAATAGATTAAAACAACATGAAGAAGAATTATTTAATGACAGGTCTTGCCGCCGCGTTATTGGTTGGGGGAGTATTTACTTCTTGTAGTGACGACGATCCTGTAAACCCGGATAACGGAGGCAACGGGAATGGAAATGGCGGAGGATCGACCTCGGAGGTGGTTTCGAGCTATGTAGTCGCCGCTTCTGTCGGTGATGCGAATTACTTGTTGACAGCCGATACGCTGGGTGATGGCTCTATCTCCGCTAAAAACAACGGACTCACTACGGAAAGCGGTACGCAATGGATCTTCTATAAGGATAAATATTTGTATCGTTTGGTTTACAATCAAGGAAATGCCGGTGTTACTTCTTCATACGTACTGAATGCGGAAGGTAAGATTAAAGAGCGTGATAATACTTACGAGATCAAGCGATTTACTTCTTATGGTATCTACGGTGACTATATCATTACATCTTCTACCGGTGATCTGGGTGAGGAATATGCGGACGAGAATGGTTATCTGCCTAAAGGTTTCTTGCTCTCTTATCTGGATGTGGCCAAAGAGACGTTTACGACAAACACGAATACGATCTTGTCGGAGAATTATTTGGGAAATGGCGAGTTTGTTACGTTAGCGGGTATTCTCCAAGCGAACGGCCGGATCTATTCCGCGGCTATCCCGATGGGATTGAGTAAGTACGGCGTGAAAGCGGAGGGAGGTAAATATGTTAAATACCCGGAGCTGGTAAAGACTGAATCCGGAGGAAGCGGTAGTGGCGCTTACGAAAAAGGGGAATTGCAATGGACGCAATATCCGAACGAGGCTTGGGTCGCTATTTATGCGAACGAGAAATTCGAGAACCCGAAACTGATAAAGACGGATAAGATCAGTTATGCTTGCGGACGTAACCGTTCTCAATACTACCAGACCATTTGGACGGCAGACAACGGCGATGTGTATGTGTTCTCGCCCAGCTATGCCAAGACGATGACCGCGGAGGTACAGAAAACGACTTTGCCGGCCGGTGTAGTTCGTATTAAGGCTAACGCGGAGGAGTTTGATCCTGATTATTATTGTAATTTGGAGGCACAGACGGGTGGTAAGGCATTCTTGCGTTGTTGGCATATCACGGAAGATTATTTCTTGTTGTTGATGTATGATCGTCCGTTGACTGAATCCGGATTCGCCGCGAAAGAGTTGGCTATTTATAAAGGAGAGGATAAGAGTCTTACTTACGTGAAGGGGCTGCCTTCCACGGATGTTATTTCCGGATTTGGCAATACTCCGTTCTCGGAGGATGGTATCGCTTATATGGCGGTTACGACTACCGATGGAAGTCAACCGGCCGTGTATCGTATCGATCCGAAGACAGCTACCGCTACAAAAGGTCTTACCGTTGAGGCAGAGCAAATCAGTGGTGTAGGTAAATTGACTGCCGCTCAAGAGTAATAAGCAAGTATGAGTCGGACTCACATTCTTTTAATATTCCTCCTGCTCCCGCTAATCCTGCGGAGCCAGGAGGATATTTGTATAGGAAAGAAACTGGTTTTGTACTCTACCGTATTGCAAGAAGAACGGAGTTATTGGATACACCTGCCGGAGCATTATAATATGGATACGAAACAACGCTATCCGGTTGTTTACCTGCTAGATGGAGATTCTTTCTTTCATTCGCTGGTAGGCATAAGGAAAACGTTGGCATCCGGTAGAGGTAAATATCTACCTCCCTGTATTATTGTCGGGGTATTAAATTCGGATCGGACACGTGATTTTACGCCTACCGCTTCAGCCGCCGGACGGAATGGTAAAATCTCCATAGATGCGATTCCGCAAGGAGGGGGAAGTGAGGCTTTCAGTAAGTTTCTTACGGAAGAACTTCGCCCTGCTATCGATAGTGCCTATCGCACGAACGGCTGGAATATGCTTATCGGTCATTCGTATGCGGGGCTTTTCACCTTGAATACGTTTCTTCGTCATACGGAATTATTTGATACCTATCTAGCGGTCGACCCTAGTTTGTGGTGGGATCAGGGGCGGTTGGTCCGGGAGGCGGAGGCTTTGGTTGCAGGCCGGGATTTTAAAGGGAAAAGCCTGTATATCGGTGTCGCGTCTAAAAAAAGGACGGACCGGGTGGACATTCATCTTGACAAAGTGAGTTATCTTCTTTCGGAGGTTTTGCCACAAGCGGAGAACCTGCGTTTCTTTAGTAAATCATTTCCCGACGAGAACCATGGAACGGTAGCGGTTCCGGGTATATATGACGGGATTAAACAATTATTCGGAAAATGAGAAAATTCTTTGCGAAAGTACATTTATGGCTATCGATACCTTTTGGCATTATTATTGCGATTGTCTGCCTGACCGGGGCGATTCTCGTCTTTGAGACAGAGATATTAGAATTAGGCTACCCTTCCCGTTATTTTGTAAAGGAAGTAAAAGGGGAACCTCTCTCGCCTGCCACCTTGATAGAATCGGCGCGCCAACAATTACCCGATTCGGTTCGAATAAACGGTATTCGGGTATCGTCTGACCCGAGACGAACTTATCAACTGGTATTACCGGGGAAAAAGGCCGCGGGTTTTATTGATCCCTACACCGGGGAGGTGACCGGGATGGATGACGGACAAGGTTTTTTCCTGAAAATGATGCGTCTTCATCGTTGGTTACTTGATGAGTATAAACGGGATGGAAGTTTTTCTTGGGGAAAATCAATAGTTGGCTATGCGACTTTGGTCTTGGCGATTATTATTATAAGTGGAATCGTAATTTGGTATCCCCGTAATAAAAAAGTATTGAGAAACCGGTTGAAAGTAAAGACCAAGGCTGGTTGGTTCCGTTTCTTCTATGATTTACATGTCTCCGGGGGATTCTATGCGGCATTGCTCCTGCTTATCTTAGCGTTAACCGGATTAACATGGTCGTTTGGTTGGTATCGAAATGCCTTTTATAGTGTCTTCGGTATTAGTGCAAACCCGCCTCAAGCGCATCATGCTCCAGCTTCTTCCGGTGCGAAGAAACCCGCGAAGAAAAAGACGGATTACACACAATGGGCTGAGGTGTTATCGGCATTGAAAAGCCATTATCCGGACTTTAACTCAATCACGATCCAAGATGGCTCCGCTACGGTTTCTACGGCCCGTTATGGAAATACGAGAGGAAGCGACCGTTACTCCTTTGATCCTGCTACGGGTGAGATTACGGAAGTCCAATTATATAAAGATCTCCCAAAATCGGGGAAGATAAGAGGATGGATTTATTCCGTACACGTCGGCTCGTGGGGGGGAATGACTACCCGTATATTGACTTGCTTAGTTTCCTTGTTGGGGACGATCTTCGCGATAACCGGCTATTATTTTTGGATAAAGAAACAATTCAGGAAACTGAGATGAAAAGAAAGAGGTATGTTTGACCCACATACCTCTTCATAAATCTAAACCAATCAAGTTGAATACGCAAATGTTGTAATATTAAGGTTAAACAGTTATGTATGTAAAAGTGTGCGTCTATTCAATTCCTTCTTTCCTTATAGATGCCAACCACTGGTCGATCCGCCCTTCTGTTTGATCGTCTTCATTCATTTCATCCAGAGGAAGTCCGACGAACATACCGTTTATGCAGGCGGTGGAACTGTCAAATGAATATCCCGAGGCATCTACAGCGCCGATGAACTTGCAACCTGTATTTCGCAGGTCGGAATAGATCGTACCGATGGCGTCACAGAAAGTGTCGCTAAAAGAGGCTGAGTCTCCGCAACCGAATAATGCGACGGTTTTCTCACTTAAGTCCAGCTTTTTCAGCTTCCCTAGATAACTATCCCAATCATCTTGCAAATCTCCGGCGCCCCAAGTGGAACAGCCCAATAACAAGATTTCATAAGGCGCTACATCAGCGGGAGAAGCGTTAGATACGTCATGAATATCTTTGTCTTCCACACCCAGCTTCTCTGCGATACGTTTCGCGATCCCTTCCGTCGTTCCTGTAGACGAGCCGTAGAATATTCCTATAGTCTTCATTTCTATTTGTTTTTATAGTTTAATAACGAAGACAAATATCCGATATCTTATTAGTCTCGGCAATACCTACAAATATGTATTTTGAGGGTTGCGAATACCCACGAATGGCCAGCGATGGTTGAGGGAATAAAGGTTTTGATAAAATTGTGTATATTTTGAATTGTTTTTTTATAAATTTGCCATCGTATTGGTTCGCCTACCCTATTCAGGTACGGCGATTAAAAGGGAATCAGGTGAGAAACCTGGACAGTCCCGCTGCTGTAAGCTCCAAAAAAGCTTTAGACATCAACTCATTGCCACTGTTTCCGGAAGGAACGGGAAGGAAGTTCTAAAGTGGAGTAAGTCAGAAGACCTGCCAATGCCGGATAACCGCCGCAATTTTACGCTACCGGGGTTTAGCGTATGATTCAAATATGGAATACAGAGAACATTGCTCTAAAGAGGTAATTTTGATAGGGTAAGTTATGCCGTAGTTTGTGGGGAACTATGGGTAATTTATTTTGTGTTAACCTGTTAAAGCCATGTCTTTTTATATCATTCAGTGTATTTGTTTTTTGGAGTTTTACATTAATATTATGCTTATGAGAAAGTTTTTATCTTTTTTCTTTGTAATGGCTTTTTACGTAGTTGGAGCCTATGCGCAAGTATTGGTCCAAGGTCAACCGCATCCTTCCGCAAGGAATATCTCAACAAAGCAGGAGTCTCAGTTAAGAGCTGATGCCAGTTTTACTTTCGATGACATCCAATATTGGGTTGGTAACGGTAGCAATAAAGCCGCTTTAGTGATTGAATGGCATGATGGGAATCGCCCGGATGCCATGGTTTGGGGATATCGCTGGGATGGCGAGGCAACCGGACATGATATGATCGTGGCGATTGCTCAAGCAGATCCTCGATTGGTATTGCTCACCCAATACACTGGCTGGATGGGATATACGATCGATGGAATCGGGTATGGTGAAAGTAGACTTAATATTTCTTATGATCTAGAGGGAGCGAAGTCTGAGCCTAAAAATGCGTTTAAATTTGAACCTCCTATCACAAATCCGCTGTTGGGGCAAACTTCTCATCCAGAGCATCCGGCAGAGGATGTTGCGGCCGCCATTCGGCAAGGGGTTCAAACAGGAGTTATTTATCACCCGATAAATGCGGAAAGATATGGATATCCATCTTATGACTATGACTATTGGAGTTGTAGCAATGGCATTCATTGGCAAGCCGGTTGGTATTATGGCTATTGGAGTTATTTTGTGAGAAGTAGCCAAACCTCTAATTTTAGCTATTCTGGTTTAGGTGCGACAAGCCGTGTATTGACGGATGGTTGTTGGGATGCGTGGAGCTGGAATGGAAATATGAATACATCAGAAGGAACTCAGCCCGGGGATGTCTTTGTCGCTGCGACAATACCCTCTGGAGGTGGAGGGGATGAACCCGAGATCCCGGTGATACACGTAACATCCATTTCTCTCAATAAGTCTTCTTTGCGTTTACAAGCAGGAGCAAACGCAACCCTTGTAGCTAGTATCTCTCCTGTAAACGCTGATAATAAGCAGGTTATTTGGAGTAGTTCCGATACAGGCATAGCAACCGTAGAAAATGGGGTCGTAACAGGTGTCAAGCCCGGTGTGGTGAAAATAACAGCCCAATCGGTAGATGGCGGATATACCGCTGTTTGCGAGGTAACGATAACGGAAGTTGTTATTCCGGAAATAGATTTCAATGGTCTTGATGCTGTTTTAACTTTTCCGAAAGTAGAGGAAGCCACCTCTTATGAAGTTCGTGTTTATAGAAATGAGGATAGTGGTCATAAAAGAATCGCTACTTATGTAATCGATGCCGAAGGTAATATAATCACAGAATTAAGAGCGGTGAGCTTACAAGGCTCTTCTGGGAAAATTTTGGTTCCATTGAAAAATTTAGACATAGACGGTGTTTATACGATAGAGATACAGGTGCTGAATGGGTTGGATATAATAGATACCTATACAGTAGAAAAAATATCGAATCCAGTAAGTAATGAATATTTATCCGCAAGTGGTAGTCGGGTAATTTATCAAAATGGGACATTGTCTTTGGAGCATTTGGATGGATATCATTTTTATTTAATGACAATGGAAGGAAAAATATTGAGAACCTTTATAACTCGAGTTCCCCACAAACTTTATCCTATATCGCTTCCCTCCGGGAATTATCTGTTGACAGGAGAAAAGGATGGAGACCGGAAGGTCTTTAAATTCCGTATTAATTAATAATTAAATTCATTTACATGAAAAGAACACTTTACTTAAGTATGGTTTGCTTACTATCGGCCTTTTCGGCTGTGGGGCAAACCGGTTTGCGGGGGCTGAATCCGATAGAGAAGCAGAAACTGCAAATGCCTGAACTTCCGGCTTCGCAAAGCCGAGTCACGCTACTACGTTCAAGTGAAAACGTAGATTATACACAGGGAGTCTTTATTTTGAACGAGGACTGGTTTGGTCATAACAACAGTACTATTAATTTTATGACTTCTTCTGGTGATTTTGCTTATAGGATTTTCCAGACAGCAAACCCTGGTAAAGAATTAGGTTGTACATCTCAGTTTGGTACTATTTTTGGAGATAATATGTTTATTACTTCTAAACAGCCAAAGGATGGTGGAGCCAGTATTGAAGGAGGTCGCCTGAATGTGGTGGATGCCAAGACAATGAAAGTGAAAGCTCAATTTACGGATATAGGCGGAGGCGATGGGCGTGCTTTTTTAGGCGTGAATGACTCTGTTGGCTATATTGGCGCTTCAAACGGTATTTTTTTGTTTGATATAAAGAACTTGACGGTTGGAGACCAATTGAAAGGTGCCTCAAATTCCGGGGGACTTTATAATGGTCAAGTAGGAATGATGGTCCGGACAAAAACATATGTGTTTGCGGTTCAGCAAAGTAAAGGCGTTTTAGTGATAGATCCTCTAAAACATGAGATTATCAAATTGATAGAAGGAAGTTTCAGCACTTTGACACAAAGTAAGGATGGCAGTGTTTGGGTAGGTGCTGGATCACGCCTGTTATGTATTGATCCGGAGACTTTGGAAGAAACTTATCTATCATTACCCGATGGCTTGACTATACCGGATTCATGGTATGCTTGGACTGCGGGTGTTCTTTGTGCAAGTACGCAAGAAAATGCTATTTATTGGACAAAGGGAGGTGGTTTTAGCAGTGGTAATGAGATTTATCGTTATGAGATCGGTAATCCTTCTTCTATGGATAAACCGTTTTATACCATTCCGGAGAAGGGACGCGTATTGTATGTGGGTGCCGGTTTACGTGTAAGTCCAGATGACAAATTGTATATTTCCGCTTTTGAGAATTTTGGCTCTATAAACTATTGGCAATATGTTGTAGATGCTAAAACTGGCCGTCAATTAGGGTGTTATCCGCTAGAACCCAGCTATTGGTTCCCTGCCATGCATATCTTCCCTGATAATGAGGCTCCGGTTGTTAAAGATTTTACTTCGATAGAGGCTGGTATTAATGATGCGCCTATAACTGTATCTTTAAAAGATATGGCTACGGATAAAGACAATATAGCTGAAGCTATCTATAAATCCGTTAAATCAGTATCGAATGAGAGTCTGTTATCTGCATCTATTTTAGGTGATAATCTGACTCTAACATTGAAGCCGGATCAAACAGGAGAAGCTACCGTCTCCGTTAATTTCGATTCGAATGGAAAGATTGTCACAAAGGATTTGAAAGTGACGGTGAAAGGAAAAGCAGTTTATTTAGATAAGCATGAGTTATCTCAGAATGTGGGTGAAAAATCCACATTAAAGGTGACTGTTCCCGAAGGTGTTTCTGCCGTATGGACTTCTTCGAACAGCAATGTGGCGAGTGTGGTAAATGGAGAAATAACCGCTGTTGCTCAAGGTTCTGCCAAAATTATCGTGTCAGCAGGTAATGAGAAGGACACTTGTCTTGTAAATGTTTCTCTTTCAGTCCAAAGTTTGACTTTAGATGTCGAGAGTGATACGACCCGTGTACAGCGTGATGGTACACTCCAGTTAAAAGTTAAATTACATCCTGAAGGAGCGGTTCTACCTGAATTGCTTTGGAACTCCTCGAACACAAAGGTCGCTCATGTGAATAATAAGGGATTGGTTACGGCTTTTGCGGATGGACTAGCTGTTATTAAGGTTATGAGTGCAGATTCATCCAAAATGGATAGCTGTGTTATCAAGGTTCTAGCCAATATTCAATCCGTGAGTTTACCGGAATCAATATCCCTAAATACGAATTCGAATGGAAAGCAACATACTTATACATTGAAACCTACGTTTATACCTGCTAAGCCTACAAATACGGTTGTTAGTTGGAAATCTTCGAATGAGGATATTGTCACGGTTTCAGAGAAAGGCTTAATTACGGCTATTAAAGCAGGTGAAGCTACCATTACGGTGACTACGGAGGATGGATCGAAAACTGCGGAATGTAAAGTGAATTGTGTACAATGGCCGGATGCGGTTAAATTGGATTTGACATTTGTTTCTATGAAACCGGGTAACACGCAGCAATTGACGATAACGACAACACCAGATTCGATAGGTGCCGTACCAATGAAGTATGTTTCTGATACGCCGGATGTTGTTACGGTTGATAAGAATGGTGTATTGACCGCAAAAAAATATGGTGAGGCAATCATTACGGTGTCTCCGTTAAGTGGTGCGGATGTAAAAGCGACTTGTAAAGTTGCGGTTGAGATTCCTGTAACGAGCATCCAATTGGATAAAGATACGATTTGCCAGAAACCGAACACTTTCGCTCAATTGACCGCAACTATTAATCCGGGGGATGCTACATTCCAAGAACTGACATGGAAGTCTACCAGTATGAGCCCCGTGCGCGTGTCTAGCGATGGCAAGGTTTCTTTCGTTCGTCCGGGTAAATCAAATGTCGTCGTTACTTCAAAATACGGAGGAATAACCGATACTTGCGTAATAATCGTTGATTCAATCCATGTGGAATCTTTTGAATTAAAACAGCATGAGATGACAATCGATATCTCGAAGTCTGGTCGCTTAGAATGGATTTATGCGCCTGATGACGCATCTCAGACAATGCCCGATATAACGGCCGCTGATGAAGATATATTATATATTTATTATGATGGACGTATTCGTGGAGAAAAGGCGGGCTCTACTTGGGTCTATGCGAATATGGAAAATGGCAAGTTTGTCGATTCTTGTTTAGTCCATGTCGTATGTGATATAGATACTGTAACGTTGAATAAGAATCAAGCTACGATAGAACTAGGTCGTACGATAACGTTAACTCCGACAGTTAAAGTAAAACCAACCGTAGAGAATCCGGAAGAAGTGGATCAAACAGTTTATTGGAAAAGTGATAATAAGGAGATCGCTACCGTTGTGGACGGTGTAGTGACCGCTATTTCAGGAGGTTCTACTCGCATTTGGGTATATACGAATTACGGAGATATTCCTGCCTATTGTGATGTCACGGTAGTTCCGGTTACGGAGGCTCCTTCCTCTTCAGTTACAGGGGTTTCTTTAAATGCTTCTTCTTTGTCTTTAGATAAGGGCGAGACGGCTGTTTTAGCTGCGATTGTCACTCCTTCAAATGCGGAAAATAAATCCGTGTCATGGAGTAGCTCGGATATTACTGTTGCTTCTGTAGCCGACGATGGTACGGTTACCGCCGGAATTGCCGGTGTCGTTACGATAACCGTAACAACGGATGACGGTGGTTATACGGCCACTTGCGAGGTTACGGTAACCGACCCAGACTTGGATAAACCTGTGGTTGAGGCCGCTGATTCCACGGCTACGCTGACCTTCCCGAAAGTGCCAGAGGCTACCTTCTATGAGGTCTCCGTATACAAATATGTGAATGAGGTTCCCGTATTGTTTGGTGTTTACACGATGGATGCGGACGGGAATATCCTCACCAGCTTGCGAAGCGATCTGCGTTTAGGTACTCCGGATAAGATCGCTATATCCTTGCGGGATTTGGATGAAGATTCTGATTATATCGTGAAAATTACGGCTGTTAAAGAGAAAGACGGAAAGAAAGAGGTGGTAGGCACATTCTATAGTGAACCGTTCTCTACCTCTTCCGGGACGGTCAGCAATGAGACGATAGGTGCGGGTGAGGCCCGTATCTATTATTACGCCGGCTATCTGCATTTGAATAATCTGGAAGGCTATCGTTGCTATATCGTAGGATTCAACGGTACGGTATTGGATGCTTTTGAGGTGACCGATTTGAATGAGAGCCGTTTGATGAGTTTTTCCAAAGGATCTTATATCATCACTGCCATCAATGGCAATGATCGGATAACGAGGAAGTTCGTAATCAAGTAATATCGAAACAAGGTGAAGGAGAGTCAAAAGGCTCTCCTTCCTATCGTTATAACAATGTGATATGAATGACATTTTAAATTAATTAGCTTATGAGAAAATTTTGTTGTTTATTTCTATCTTAGTACCCCGTTATTGAGCAATTTTAAGCATGAAAAGATTCATAGTTCCCGCATTGCCGGACGAAACCTCTGAGGAAGAGGATGTTTACGAGCTAACGCATATCGATCACTTGTTTATAAGAGACCGGATCGAGATTCCGGGATTCAGTAATTACGAGACGTTAAAATGTGACTTTCATACCCATACGGTATTCTCCGACGGCTTGGTATGGCCCGATGCCCGGATATATGAGGCTTGGCAGGAGGGATTGGATGCGATAGCGATTACTGACCATATCGAGCACCGGATCAACAAGGTTATTTTGAAAGGAGATTTAAACGAATCTTACAAAATCGCTAAAAAAGCCGCTGACGACATGGACTTTATCGTGATTCCCGGAGCGGAAATAACACGTTCCAAGCCCTTGGGACACCTAAACGCCTTGTTTGTACAAGATGTCAATCTTATGGAGAATGAAAATCCTGTGGAATCTATTGCCGAGGCAAAAAGGCAAGGGGCATTTATTGTGTGGAATCATCCCGGCTGGCCGAATCATAAGGCCACTTTATATCCCATACATGAAAAACTGATTCAAGAGAACATGATCGATGGTATAGAAGTCATGTCTTACAAGGACTTTTACCCGATTGCATTAGAATGGTGTTCCGGTTTTAAGAAAGCGTTTATGGCAAGTAGCGACGCTCATTGTGTTCTTTCCGGGATATACAGGAAAGGACTACGTCCCCTGACGCTGGTATTCTCGGAAGAAAGAAGTGAGAAAAGGATACGGGAGGCATTGTTCGCCGGTCGTACGGCCGCGTTATTCGATGGGAAAATCGCGGGAGAAGAAAAATACTTGGCCCCATTGGTCAAGGCCTGTATCCGGGTTAAGCGAATGAGGAATACGTGTTTGGAGGTAACCAATATATCTGATATTCCTTTCATTATATATTGCGAAAACAATTTATACCTGCTCCCGGAAAGAAAAACGATTATAATGATGAATCCTAAGGAAAATAGTTGGATAATGAAAAACTGTTTTATCGGCAGGAATAAGAACCTATCGATTTATTTCGATGATTTTTCGGTATGAGTCAATTTTCATCCAGCTCAGAGACCGGGCCCTAATGCGGCATATTACGTCTCTACAACTAGATATAAATTTCTCGGAAGGGCTAAACTTTTCGATCCGTAATTTCTCTAGTGCTTCCGACAATCCTCTGGCGGTAGCACGCTCATCGATCTCCCCTGTTTTCATCCGAACTGATCATGTGGGTATCTATATTAAATCGGATTACTATTGATAGTAACCGCATTTTTTATGGATAGTAGTCGGTATTTCCCTCGTCCTTATTTTTTAATTTATACAATATGCAGTATAGTCAAAAAAAAGCATTTAATAATATTGTGTATATTTTGAATTGTTTTTTATAAATTTGCTGCCGTATTGGTTCGCCTACTTTATTCAGGGTACGGCGATTAAAAGGGAATCAGGTGAGAAACCTGGACAGTCCCGCTGCTGTAAGCTCCAAAAAAGCTTTAGACATCAACTCATTGCCACTGTTTCCGGAAGGAACGGGAAGGAAGTTCTAAAGTGGAGTAAGTCAGAAGACCTGCCAATGCCGGATAACCGCCGCGATTTTACGCTACCGGGGTTTAGCGTAGGATTCAAAAAGGGGAAATATACGAAGTGAATATTGCTTTACATGAAGGATTGATCGGGTGAATCGTGACTTAGTACCTCCCGGACTATGGAAATATTCATGATTATTTGATCTTTCTTTTATATTCCCTCTTGATCGTTTTTTGGAGTTTTACATTTAATATAAAAGCTTATGAGAAAAATTCTATCTCTTTTCTTTGTAATGGCTTTGTGTGTAGTAGGTCTTTCGGCGCAAGGATTGGTTCAAGGGCAACCACATCCCTCGGCTCCGAATGTGCTGGCGAAAACAAAGTCCCAGTTAAGGGCTGACGCCAGCTTTTCTTTTGACGACATCCAGTTTTGGGTAGGAAGCGGCAGCAAGAGAGCCGCTTTAGTGATCGAATGGCATGATGGGAATCGACCGGATGCTATGGTTTGGGGATATCGCTGGGATGGCGAGGCTACCGGACACGATATGATCGTGGCGATAGCGAAGGCCGATCAGAAACTTCTTTTATTAACCCAATATACGGGTTGGATGGGTTATACGATCGATGGTATTGGATATGGGGATAATCTGGACGTCCGATATGATTTGGATGTGGCCAAGAATGAACCGAATAATGCTTTCAAATTTGAACCTCCCATTACGAATCCTTTGTTGGGGCAGACTGGTTTTCCTGAAAATCCGGCGGGGGACGTAGCGGCGGCTATTCGACAAGGCGTACAAACCGGGGTTATCTATCACCCGATAAATGCGGAAAGATATGGATATCCATCTTATGACTATGACCATTGGAGTTGTAGCAATGGCATTCATTGGCAAGCCGGTTGGTATTATGGTTATTGGAGTTATTTTGTGAGAAGTAGCCAAACCTCTAATTTTAGCTATTCTGGTTTAGGTGCGACAAGCCGTGTATTGACGGATGGTTGTTGGGATGCGTGGAGCTGGAATGGAAATATGAATACATCAGAAGGAACTCAGCCCGGGGATGTCTTTGTCGCTGCGACAATACCCTCTGGAGGTGGAGGGGATGAACCCGAGATCCCGGTGATACACGTAACATCCATTTCTCTCAATAAGTCTTCTTTGCGTTTACAAGCAGGAGCAAATGCAATCCTTGCAGCTAGTATCTCTCCTGTAAACGCTGATAATAAGCAGGTTACTTGGAGTAGTTCCGATACAGGTATAGCAACGGTAGAAGATGGGGTCGTAACAGGTGCCAAGCCCGGTGTGGTGAAAATAACAGCCCGATCGGTAGATGGCGGATATACCGCTGTTTGCGAGGTGACGGTAACGGAGACGGTTACTCCTGAGATCGATTTTGAAGGGACCGGGGCGGTTATCTCATTCCCTAAAGTGGAGGAAGCCACCTCCTATGAGGTTCGTGTCTACAGATATGAGAATGGAAGTTATAAAAAGATAGGCACTTACGTAGCGGATGCGGAAGGCAATATCATTACTGAACTACTGACGAAAGGCTTACGGGCTACTTCCGGCACTATATCCGTCCCACTGAAGAACCTAGGGAGGGATGACGCTTATCGGATAGAGATCCAAGTCATGAATGGCTTGGACGTGATCGATACCTATATGGTAGAAAAATCTTCTGATCCGGTGAGCAATGAGACTATGGCTCCCGTTATCCCAAAGGTTTCCTATCAGAATGGAGCGTTGCGCTTTGAGCATTTAGCCGGATATCAAATCTATTTAATGCAGATAAACGGGAAAATGTTGGAACGTTTTGTGATTCAAGTTCGGGAGGAACTTCATCCAATATCTCTTCCATCCGGGAATTATCTACTGATAGGCGAAAAGGATGGCGATAAAAAGACATTTAAAATTCATATTACTCAATAATTAAATTTATTAACATGAGACGAACACTTTACTTAAGTATGGTCTGTTTGCTATCGGCTCTGTTGGTAGTAGGCCAAACCGGTTCGCGGGATCTGAATCCGATAGAGAAACAGAAATTGCAATTACCTGAATTACCCGGTTCGCAGGCACGAGCCTCGATGCTTCGATCCAATGAAAGCGTGGATTACACGAAAGGTACCTTTATCGTAAACGAAGATTGGTACGGGCACCAAAACAGTTCGGTGAACTTCCTGTCGGATGATGGGACTTGGACATATAACGCGTTCCAAAGAGAGAATCCGGGACATGAATTGGGATGTACGAGCCAGTTCGGTACGATTTATGGGGATTTGTTGTATATCGTGTCCAAGCAATCAAAAGATGGTGCGGCATCTGTAGAGGGAAGTCGCTTAGCGGTAATTGACGCGAAAACGATGCAAGTGAAGAAGGAATTTCAGACGATCAACAGCGCAGGAGCTGATGGACGTTCTTTTTTAGGAGTGGATCTGACGAAAGGTTATATCGGAACGAGTAATGGTATTTATGTTTTTCATACAGGATACGATGAAAAGACCGGAAAATATGATGAAAACCAGATGTCTATCGAGGCCAGCGCAATCGGAGGAACGACGGGAATTTCTTCCAGCGATTTGTATCATTCACAGATTGGAACCATGATCCGTGTTGGAAAATATGTATTTGCGGTACATCAAACGAAAGGATTGTTGGTGATCGATCCGAAAGAAGATAAAGTTATCAATATGATATTGAAGCCCGAGGAGGATAGTAATCATGGCTTGGGCTCTATCGTGCTTTCTAAAGATGGTAATTTATGGGCTAGCGTGACATTCGAGTTAACTGGTACCGGAGCGACAATGCCTTATATGTGGAAAGTGAATCCATATACGTTAACAACGCAAAAGGTAGATATACCAACAACGGATGGTATTGAGGAGATTCCCAACTCTTGGTATGCATGGACCGCCGATGGTTTCTGTGCCAGTACGAAAGAGAATAAGATCTATTGGAAAGGACAAGGCTCCGGTAGTTGGTTCACGGGATATAAGATTTTCTGTTATGACATAGATAAGGATTCTTTTTATCAAGTATTCGACTTTACAAAGCTAGATAAAGGAGATTGGCGTCTTTATGGTACGGGATTCCGTATTGATCCGGTGGATGATAATATGTATTGTTTCCTTTATCATGAATTCTTAAACCCGGAACATGAATTAGCGGTAATTAAAACAGACGGAAGAGGGGATACGAACGGAACAATGGTAGGTCGCTATCCTTATGAGAAAGTGAATTATTGGTTCCCTGCTTTGCCTGTGTTCCCGGATAACATGGCTCCGACAATCACAGACGGTTTACCTAGCGAAATTACGTTTTCCGCTGAAAATACGAAGTATAGTAAATCAATGGATGAGATTATAGAAGATGGTGATAATATGATTTCAGCGGTTGTTACTACGATTGTGAATCCGAATCCGGAACTAATTAGTGCGGAGGTGATAAATAACACGTTGACTATTGCTCCGATCGTGGAGAGTATCCAAGAAGTGAAAGAAATTCAACTTAATTTTGAGTTTAACTCAAATGGTAAGATCGTAAATAAACAAGTTGTCGTAAAGTTGACAACTTCAACAGTAGCTCCTTTTGAGTTTAATGAAAAAGAGGTGACACTGGAAGGAAAAGAAAAAACTTTAACATTGGCTGTTACAGGATTAGCGGAAGAGACAATAGAATGGAGTAGTTCTCATCCTGAAATTGTGAGGGTTTCGGAAGATGGTACTGTCATTGGTGTCACTTATGGTACTGCGATAATTACAGCGAAGAGTAAGATACGCCCGACACTTTCTGCGAAATGTTCTGTTACTGTCAAGCGTCCAGCAATGACATTAAAGGAATCTTCTGTAGAATTATATGTTGGAGAAACAAAAGAAAGAGTGCTGACTCCTGTAGATAATAGAATAGAATTAGGAGAAAAGATAGAGTGGACTTCATCCGATGAAAATATCGTAACGGTGGAAGGAACGGCATATTATGCGAATGTTACTGCTCATTCTGCTGGTGTCGCTGAAATTATTGCGACAATTAAATCGGAAATAACCGGAGAAACTTTGTCTGTAACTAAACGTAAGGTAACGGTAGAAACATTTATACCTGTCGAAAAAATAGAATTGCGATTCGCATCTTCAGGAGAGTTGCTGCCAGAAGATGTCATAACGATGAACCTGAATGACAAGCTACAGCTTTCCGCTATTGTTAGGCCGGACAATGCCAGTTCGAAGGATTTGAAATGGTCTTCTAGTGATGAAACTGTTTTTTCTGTTAGTAATGCAGGAGTGATACAAGCAAAGGGTAGTGGTGAAGTGACTATTACTGTTTCAGCTGCGGGTAGTGATGCTTTAGCTTCGTGTCAACTTTCTTGTTCGTTTGAGTATGAAGGTGCGGCCTTTAAAAATAAGACTGTAAAATATAATTATAATGATGGTGCCGGAGAGTGGTTTTTGGAAATTCCTGTTGTTTTTAAACCAGCTAAGCCTGATTATATTGATATTATAGATGCTAGAGTTGAAGGAGATTTAGCGGATCGTTGGGGATTTGACAGTTTTGACGGTGAGAATTTAGTTTTGAACTGTTATGATGATACTCAAGGGACAGGAACACTTATAGCGACAGTCCAGGACTCGCAGACAGGGGAAACGAGTGAAATCTCTTGTCTTCTGTGTAGTGCAAATGATTTAACTAAGTTCGAATTGGAAAAAAGTTCATTGTTTATGAAAACCGATGAAACTTTTCAGTTAAAACCTCAAATAGAGTGGGGAGACGTAGAACCTGTAAAAGTCTTATATGTTTCATCGGATGAAACGATAGCTTCTGTTGATGATGGAGGATTGGTTACGGCCCATAAAGAAGGGAAAGCAAATATTGAAGTATATCTTGAAAATGGTTTGGCTTCTACAGAATGTCAGATAACTGTTGCAAAAGTTGCTGCTGCCAGATTAACAATTCTTGTACCAGATAGAATTGTGAAAGTGGGACAAAATGAAAGGTTTCAGTTCACCGCAAAAGTTTATCCTGATGATGTTAGTTTCTCTTCGGTAAAATGGAGTGGTTCTACTTATATTGATGAAAATGGTTTATTTCAATGTCGCAATATGTCTAAGCATACAATCATAGCAACATCGGAAGATGGTCAAGCGTCTGACACGTGTATGGTTTATGTACAAGGAGAAATACCTCTAGAATCCTTTAGTGTAGAACCTAAAGATATATTATGGGATATAAATGATGGACAGGTTTATGATTTGCGCTCTAAATTTAAATTTAATTATTATCCAATGAATGCGTCTTGCGCTTCTAGTACAATGCTTCCTGAAGTGGTTATCGAAGATGAGGATATTATTACTTATGTAAAACCGGATCCCTCAGGATTGAACGGAGGTTATAAACCATCAAAGGTTGGGACAACAGGAGTTGTGTTTGAGGCGATAGATGGCGGTTTTAAAGATTCTGTTCAAATCCATGTGACTGATAAGAGCTTAGGGGTTTGGGGTGTGACTTTAGAGTCTTCTCAAAGAGTAGCGGCTATTGGTGAGCATTTCACTTTATCTTATGAAGTACAAACTGATCCAACAAAGCCGGATGTGGAAAAAAGTGTGACATGGACTAGCAGTGATGAAAATGTTGCGACAGTTAATTCTAAAACAGGAGAGATCCAAGCATTAGCTGACGGTGAAACGGCAATTCGAGTGAAGACTGATACTGGTGGGTTTGTTGCGACGTGCACATTGTCTGTGGGAAAGGGTATTATAAAAGTGACAGGTGTTTCTTTAAATCAAGATCGGCTGGAGTTGCTAATAGGGCGTTCTGCTCAATTAATAGCGACAGTTCTTCCGGAAAATGCTAAAACAAAAACTGTAAACTGGTCAAGTGATAATCGATTGGTTGCGGAAGTCGATGAAGATGGCAATGTTTCCGCATATGAGGAAGGAACTGCTACGATCACGGTAACAACCCTTGATGGAGGCTATACAGCTACTTGTAAAGTGATTGTTTCTGCGGAACTGGAAAAACCGGGGGCAAATGTTACGGGTGTTAGCCTAAATGCGTCTTCTTTGTCTTTGAATAAAGGTGAGGAGGCTGTATTAGCAGCGGTGGTATCTCCATCCAATGCGATTAATAAATCAGTAACTTGGAGTTCTTCGGATGCCACGGTAGCCACAGTAACTAACGACGGTACGGTTAAGGCCGGTATCGCCGGTGTAGCTACAATTACGGTGACAACAGATGAAGGTGGTTATACCGCTACTTGTGAAGTAACGGTAATAGATCCGAATTTGGAAAATCCCGTGGTTGAAGTAAAAGATTCCACGGCTATATTAACATTTCCGAAAGTTCCGGAGGCTACTTTCTACGAGGTGTTTATTTATAAGTACGTAAATGGGATACCTGTATTATTTGGTGTTTACACGGTTGATGCAGAGGGTAATATCCTTACTGGCTTGATGAGTGAGCTTCGTTCTGGGGAACAAGAAAAGATCAAGGTCTCTATTCCTGAATTAGATGGAAGTTCAGAATATATCGTAAAAGTTACAGCTATCAAGGAAGGTGATGGTAGGCAAGAGATATTAGGAACATTCTATAGTGAGCCATTCTCCACATCCGGTCCGGTGGGTAATGAGGCTATCGGTGTTGGTGAAGCGATGATTTATTACTATGAAGGTCGATTGCATTTGAATAATCTGGAAGGTTATTCTTGCTATATTGTAAATATGAATGGCGCTATATTGGATCTTTTTAAGATATCGGGAATTAACGAGTCTCATCCAATCCAATATTCAAGAGGTGCTTATATTATAGTAGTGGTAAAAGATAATGATCGGATGAGCAAGACGATCGTTGTTAAATAAATAATGTATTAACAAATTAAACATTGATGAGCATGAAAAAGCTTTATCTTTTTCTCGCATTAATCTTAATGGCGGGAAGTATCAGCGCACAGCGTATGGTACAAGGTGTGTTACGTTCGGATTTACCGGCGGAAAAACAGAAAGCGGCTTTGATGTCCGCAAGGAGTAACCGTACTTTTTCTTTTGACAGTATTGATTTCTGGGTAGGTGATGGTGAAAACCGTGCGGCTATAGTTTTGACTTGGCATGACACTGATAAAACCGTACCCGATAATATGGTATGGGGATATCGATGGTCTGCTGATGTAGATACCATTTCTGGATTGAGCCTATTTGAGTCTGTGATGAAAGCTGATCCCCGTTTGGTTGGATTGGTTCAATATACAGGTTCAATGGGTTATACGATTAATGGCATTGGATACTGTGAACCAAGAGCGACTTCAATGCAAATATCTTTTCAGTTAGACAGCGCTAAAGCTCATGTTAGTTATACTTATCCAGATAATGCGGCAACACTTGCAAGAACTGCTATAAACCAAGGAAAATCATCAGGTGTTATTTATCATCCATTTGGTTCAAATGGAACAAGTTATCCTGCTTATGATTATGACTATTGGGTGGCTACGGCTACGGCAACTAACCACTGGTTCGCTGGTTGGTATTCCGGTTATTGGAGTTATTTCGTTCGTGATTCCTATACTCAAGATTTCTCTTATTCCGGATACGGGGCATCAAGCCGAAAAGTCCAGAATGGTACTTGGGATGCTTGGAGCTGGAATAGTTTTATGGGAACGACATCGGGAACAGAACCGGGTGATAATTTAGTAGCGGCAACTCCTATCATTTGGCTTAATAAGAAAGCTATTTCTTTGAGTGGAAGTGGAACCTATCAATTAGTTGCGTCTGTACAATCTGCTTATGCTTCTTTAACGGGTGCGGTATGGTCTTCTAAGAATACTGCTGTTGCGACAGTTGATCAAACGGGTAAAGTTACGGCTGTAGCTCCGGGTACAACTGAAATCAAATTAATTACAGCTAATGGTAAATATAACACGTACTGTAAAGTAACCGTAACCGGTACAGCCACGAAATCAGCGGCCGCAACCGCAAACATCTCTTATTCCGACAATACCTTGCATGTAAAAGATCTAGCCGGTTATACCGGTTACATCACGAACACCGCAGGTTCTGTAGTATCTACTTATGCGATCACCTCTTCTGATGACGTGAAAACAGTAAACTTGAATAAAGGTGTTTATGGCTTTACAGCGGTAAAAGGTACAGAGAAAGTCTCTGTTAAGTTTGTCGTGAAGTAAATCATCTCTTGATTTCGCTAGAGCGCTCTCTCTTACTCATGAGAGTACTCTAGCGTTACAGATTCCGTGAAAGATGTATGATCTTACGGCGATAAGATTATACATCTTACAACGGTAAGATCATACATCTTATAATGGTAAGATCATATATCTTTTTATCGGACTACAAGCTAGCTTCTTTTGGGTTAATTTGCGTTCCTTGCGACGATCCCGGAGTATATCACCATAATACCATGCCATTGTTTTTTCATTGAAAGCTTCACGTGTAGCTGTACTGTGTTCCCTGTATTATAATGTATGTAGTTGCTGATTTTTTTATTTCTTTACAAGAAAATTTTCTTTTCATATGATCGAATATAAAAGCTACGATTATACAAGAACCATCCCTGTGGATGATTATATCTTACGTTATCGGGATGAGCGGCGTTTCATGGCCTATTGCCGGGAGTGTCGTAGGTATGGAAACAGTTGGAGTTGTCCGCCTTTTAATGATTCGGAGGACTATTTATCCGGGTTTCGGAATCTATTGATTGTTTGTACGCGGATTACTCCTGTCGTATTGGATGTACCGGATGCGGTGGAAGCGGGGCAAGAGTTGATGCACCGGGAAAGGAGCCGATTGGATAAACGTCTTCTTGCGTTGGAGGAGGAATATAATGGGCGGGCGTTTTATGCCGGTAGTTGTATCCTTTGCCCTTGGGAAGAGTGTGCACGTAGATCTGGTAAGGCTTGCCGCTACCCCTCGCGGATTCGTCGTTCCCTTGAAGCCTGTGGGTTCGATCTGGGACGTACTACCTCGGAGTTGTTCGGTATAGAGATGAAGTGGTCCGAGAATCGGAATTTGCCGGAATATTTACTTCTGGTTAGTGGATTCTTATCTGATAGGGAAACCCCGATTTGGTAAGTTAACTTACTTCGTCGATGGAGTTAACTTACTTCGTCGATGGAGTTAACTTACTTTACCGATGAAGTTAACTCCGTGAAATGGAGGAGTGGTACGGCTAGGCTTTATTTATTCGGTAACCTCCCAGCATTTCCATCCTTTATTGGCGCAGATATATACAATGTACGAGCGTACATTATATATAGGGAATTTCAGTTTGGTATCCTTGGCGTAAGCACGTACTTGCGCCACGTCCTCGGGGCGAGGATCGTTTAGCGCCAGCATGTGTTCGGCCTCTTTCGCCTTGAAATACTTGAATTCCACGATGCGATCGTCTTTGTAATAATCCGTGCCGGGTATGCCGGTCATCTCGAAATCGGAGCGGCCCGCCGAGTTGTTCTGTTCGATGGCGAACGTATAGTAACTACTCAAGTAGCGTGAGCAAAGCTCGAAGAAGGAGCAACGGATGAAGTTCTCGTTGATCTTGTCGAATACCTGCGCCGGGAACTGCCCGAGATACTGCTCGAAGTAGTTTTGTACCAACGGTTCGAAACGGCGGTCTTCCGTGAAGCGTTCGTAGGTGGGTACATAACGGGGAGCGCCACCTTCTATATGGTTCATCTCGTTGTAATAGTCCATGTAGATGCTGCGCATCGTGAGGTTGGGTAACACCATACGGTAATTATTCCTCAGCGTGGTCATGCCCAGATAGAAGAGGCTGACCGGATAGAAGTTCTTATCGAAGAATTTCTTCTTGTTGAACTTACTGGATAGGTCGGCGATGTTGTAAGATAACTCATCATTGATAACCAAAGCATCAAGCATTTCTTTTGCGTTTTCCATGGATAGGGTCAGACGACGGATCCAGCTGATATCGGTACGCAGGTTCTCATCGACCAGTTCAGAGGGGATAAAGCCATTCAGCGCCGCGAAGTTCTTAAAGAAATAAGTCAATATCGTAGAGTTGAACAAAGGCTCGGCTCCCGGACGGAAACGATAACCATCATAATTATTTACGATGAGTTGCCAAAGCTCCTCAAAGGAGTCTTGCCCCATACCATATTTGTCGATGACATACCTTAGGTAAGCGTTGGCCTCCTCATAGGTAAATCCCAGCATATTTAGGAAGCGTGGCTGCAAGGTGAGGATCTCCGCTATATTGTACCCGCTCGTCAGGTCGTCCATCGTTACGGGAAGGACACCCGTGCAGAAACAAGTTCGGATACTGCCTTCGCCAATACCTTTCTTTATTACCTTGAAGAAGGTACGCAGGAAGCTGTCCTTCGTGGTTACTTGCTCATAGAGCGGATCCTTATAGGCGGTTAATAATTGATTGGTGAAATTATCATATTCGTCTATCAATATGTAAACCTTCGGGAGGTCATGCTCACGGGCATACCCCAAGGCCTCTTCCAGCATTTGGGAGGCATTGCCTTTGGTGGTAAACTGGAAGTCTTGGAATAAGTCCCGGTTGTGTGTCACCATGATCTCCACGGGAGAGCAATTCAAGCGGTTGAAATTCCGCTCCAACCCCTCCATGTCATCTGCCATGGCCATAGCGGAGAAATCATAGCGTACGATCATGTAGCGGCTATGTTCCTCCGTCGGGTGTTCCCCGATCCAAGTGCCGCCGAACAATTCCTCGAAACGATCGGCCTTGGTGCGATCGTAGTAACAGGCAAGAGTGGATACGAGTAGGCTTTTCCCGAAACGACGGGGACGCAGGAAGACCGGGGCGTTGTAGTTCTCCAATCCGGGGATAAAGCTCGTTTTATCCACATAATAGAACTTACGCTCCCGTAAATCTATAAAATCCGCTACCGCATAAGGAATCGTTATTCGTTCCATGACATTTCTTTTTTCGTATATTACACAATACTACAAATATATAAAAATTCCTTATGCGATGAGATTTCCTGGACTTATGTTTTCCGGAAAGGGTATTGTTTCTGCCGATGGCGAATAACCCAAATGTAAAAACCAATGAAATAGAGAAACGGTACGGCTAGGCTTATGAGGATCCATAGGATTCTGGAGAAGTGCCCGAGGAAAGTGCCGAAGTGGACAAAGTACATGGAGCGGACAAGCTTCTCGGCGGCCGGTTTGTCTTTCCATAGGTTTGTGGCGACGACCTTTCCGGTGATAGGATGGATGTAGATATGGTTGCTTCCCGTTCTTTCGAAGTCCCCTTCCTGATACATCCGTACGGAGAAGACAGACGTGTTGTCTTTCGGGAAGAAGATCATTGTCGGGGTTCCCTCTTTGAACTCTTCTTGGGCGGTCGCTAAAACGGAATCCAATGATACCCAATCACCTGTGTATTTATCTGTTTTTGGTGCCGGTGCGACTGCTTTTCCTGCGGATATGGATTCAAAGAAAGATTGATATTCTTTCTTGAACCCGAAATAAGAGCCGGTAAAAGCGATGACCAGCAAAAAGAGGGATGTACATATACCTATGATGGAATGCGACTTGAAAAGCTTGGCTCTCAAGCCCATCTTTCGGTTCACGGAGAAGATACGACGCTTGGGTAATAATAGAAAGCCGGAGAGAGTTAGGAAAATCAACAGGAATCCCGATAAGGCGACGATGGTCGCTCCTTGCTTTTTCAATAGCAGGTTCACGTGAAAGTCGTATAACCATTGAAAAACCTTATGCCGGTATCTGTCCACTCCCGTAACTTCCCCTGTATAGGGATTGACATAGATCTGGATACGGCCTTTCTCATCCGGGAATGTAGTACGGAAACTGTAGGCGCAATCCTCGCCTCCGTATAAGACCATATTATTGATCTTAGCTTGTGGATATTCGTGCCTTACGTTCTCTAGCAAAGTTTGCGGCGACACGGTTCGGGAGGCTGGCTTGACAAAAGCGATATCCTTGACAGATAGTTTTTCAAGTTCCGGCTTGTACACGATCGCTGTGCCGGAGAGGCATATTAGGGTTATTATTAGCCCTAATATGAGTCCGGTGTATAAATGTAACTTTACTATGATCTTTCTAATGATCGAATTATGCGACATGTCTTGTGCCTTTTTTAGAAGTTGACCGCTAGCATAACCATCAGCGTCCTGGCCGAGCCGGGGAATAAAAGATAGTTCCCTTGGGATCCGGTATAATATTCTTGGTTGAATACGTTTTTCAAGTTCGCCGAGATCTTGTAGAAACTGCGCTTGTAAGCCACGAAACAGTCAACCAGATGATAGGCGTCCAGATCGATCGTATGTGCCATGTTTCCGTAGGATTTACCTTGGAAGTACCAACCACCGCCGAAAGATAAGCCTTTAACCGGGCCTTTACGGATTAGGTAGGAGGTCCATAGGTTGAACTGGCTTGGTGAGATATTGGCCAGTTGCGTACCTACGGGATAGGTCTCGTCGTTCGTTTTCGTTACCTCGGCATGCGTATATGCGTAATTGAAGGCTACGCTCCAACTGGGAGTGATCTCTCCGTTTACCGAAAACTCTATACCTTTGCTGGTCTGCTTGCCGATCAGTATCTTATATTCCTCGTCTTCTGGGTCTATCGTCGGCAAGTTGGTCTTCGACAAGGTATAGAAGGCTAGGCCGGTGCTCAAGCGATCGTTGAAGAATGATTTCTTGACTCCCGCTTCCCATTGTTTAGAGGTAATCGGGTCGAATGCCTCGCCATCCTTCGTTTGCCCGGATTGAGGGACAAAAGACTGACTGTAGGTAGCATATAGGCTCAAGTCGGGCATGGGCAGATAAACAAGACCCACACGAGGCGAGATGGCAAAGTTGTTTTCATCCGTTTTTTTATCCTTAATATAATTATCTTGTTTATCGTTCACCCAGTCCGCACGGGCACCAAGCAATAACTTCCATTGATCGGAAAAGCTTACTTGGTCTTGTAGATAGATTGCGTAGGTACGTTGGGTGATACGTAAGTCTGTACTCTGTTCCATCTCGAAATCAACTGGTTCTTCGGAATATTCCGGATGAACATAACTAATCGGGGTGTACATATTCCCTTTTACTTTCCTTCGGTTGGTAAGCCATCCGTATTCCAAGCCCGCTATTACTTTATGCTGGATGAAGCCCGTCTTGAAGCTGCCGTTCAATTCCTCCAATACATTGGTATAATTGATTTTTGCGTCCCAATGTGCCAAACGGCGGGTAATCGTGCTGTCCTTCTGAGGGGTTTTCATCTGGAAATACAGACGATCCTCATGCGTGAAATATTGGCGGGCGGAACTTCTGAATGACCAGTTCTGGTTGAAACGGTGGGTCAACTGGAAACCAACGCTATTATTGGTAAACTTGCCATAGGCCCACGGTTCGCCAAGGAATGTCTTGAATCCGTTATCTATCACCTCATTGTTGATATGCAAAACGCCCGGATCCTGTGTCCTTTTATCCCGGAAGATATCGGCATCGATATTAAGGGTGGTCTTGCGTCCTAAGTCAATGTCGATGACTGGGGTGATGTCGTATCGTTTGCTGTTTTGCGGTTTCCTGAATTTGTCGGCATCTTCATACATTCCGTTCAAGCGGTAACGGATGGTCTTTTTGGTGTTCAGCGGGCCGGAAATGTCGATAGAGGCTTGCTTATAGTCGTAACTGCCGTATCTGATCGTAGCGCCATACCGGGGCGTATATAAGGTCGGCTTGGTGATAAAGTTGATGATACCTCCGGGCTCTACCGCTCCATAAAGGACAGATGCCGGGCCTTTGAGTATCTCTATACGCTCGATACTGGATAGCGCGTCGTTCGAGAACTTTAGGTATCGTACCCCGTTCCTGAAATAGTTACGGGAGTTCGTCATGGAGAAACCACGGGAAGAGAAGACCTCGTTGATGTTGGAAGCCTCGCCGGAAGGTCCGCCTTTCACGCCGCCCAGGTTCCTTACGGCCTCGGTCATGGTGGTAGCCTGTTGGTCTTCCAATAATTTCCGGGTCGCTATGCCTACGGTTCCGGGTATTTCCATCACGGGGATATCCATACGGGTAGCCGAATTAGCGATGTCGGAGTTATAACTCTGTGGTTTTGCCCCGACGATATCTACCTCGGGTAATCCTAATAGTTTGTAAGATAACTGAATCTCCATCTCGTAATTTCCTTCTCCCGCGGGAATATCCCGGATCGCCGAGACGGTGTTGTAACTGTTGGTGATTAGTACGTGGTCCTTCGTGTCCTTTAGTGATAAGGAGAAATACCCATCCGTATCTGAAATAACCCGTATATCCGTACCCTTAATGTAAATGACAATGTTTGCCATCGCCTTGTTGTCTTCATCTACGACCGTACCGGATATGACTCTGGAACTTCCCTCGGATGGCCTACTTTGAGCGACCGTCCGGGTGCCACACAAAACAATCCCGCTAACAATTAGCAGGAACAAATAAAAGTGTCTCATAATGTATAAAAATTAATTACGCAGTTTACATCTCTAATGTAATCGTTCCACTAGTTCCCCAAATCCCGGGAGAATCTATTTCTTTTTTTATCTGGCAGGTTTCCTGACTAACCCGGAAAGCGACCTTCCCATCTTTAGAAAAGACAGTGGCATGAAGAAGCTTTCCTCTTTACGGGTTTTACAGTAGCGGGCTCTGTTCCGGAATCTAACCGAAATTCCCTTTTATAGACTTGCAGAATGCAACGTCTATCACCAAGACATCACAAAAGTATAGTATTGATAGGGCTTTTTTTAATGAAATATGTTAAATATATTGAACGTGTTAAACAATTTGGCATATCCTTATGCGATAGTTTTTCCCGGACTAATCTTTATGGAAAAGTTTTTTCACCATTCAATGAACTTTCCTCTTTCCCGGCGCTTTTCCAGTTCCTCTTGTAAATGTCGTTGGCGATCTTTGGCGATGTAACGACGGGCGAAGATGTTCGGGACAGCTACACCGAGTGAGATACAAAGAATGATGAGTGCGGAATTGATCCCGTTGAAGAATGCGTTTGTGACCTCACCGACTACTCCATGCAGGTTTATAAATGCCAGTAATGAGCGATACATGAGTACTCCCGGAATCATAGGAATGACAGATGGAATCGTCAATACGTGATTGGGAACATGGCACCAATGAACCGCTTTTACGGCAAGGAGGCTGACTACGAAGCTTCCCATAAACGAGCCGATCACAGGACCATAACCTAATTCGAAGTTCACAAAGTTACGGGTACATACCGCAATGATACCTCCTACGGCTACCACCCATAATAATCGGCGTTGAATATTGAATATCATGGAGAAGCCTATGGCGGAGATAGCTGCCGCTAATGCATATATGTAGTACGGGTCATGTGGAACCATATTTAATTCACTGAACTTATGATCTATCTCGACATCATTCATGACAAGTACCCGCATGGCGAATGCGATACCGAAAGTCATGGCGGCTACCATCATGACCGTATTGGAGGCCCGGGTGATGCCGACAAGCAAATGATTGTCTAGCATATCATCCACGAAGTTAATCAAGGGTACGCCCGGCACGATAAATAAAGCGCAGGCTAATAATGGATGATAAGGAGTGTCGGATAGCCCGGAGAAGGAGGATGCGTATGCCAAGCAGGTGGATACGAAAGCGGCCGCGGCGATACTCATATATACGTTAAGTCCAGCCTCGACACAGCGGGCCCGTACCCTAAACCCGACGAAAGCGCAAATGGAAGCGAATAGGAATGCCATCCAGTCGCATCCGAATAGCTTACAGAATCCTCCGCATGCGAATCCCGCTCCGATAGCTACGATATAAGGGGTATAATTCCGGGGTTGGTGAACGATCTTCTCCAGTTCTTCCTCATATTTATCCAAGGAATAATCTTGCTCGATCGCCCGCCATGAAAGCTTGCTTACCTGTGAGATTGTCGTCATGTTAATGCCATGCTTCTCGCATTTCTGGAATTTGGAGAATGAGTTTCGCTCATCGCTTACGTTTACCATGATCATGGTCCACCGGATATCGATATGCAACTTCTCCTCGGGGATACCCATAAAGGCGGCAACTCGTTTCATGTTTCGCTCGATACGATTCGTGTCAGCGGCACTTTCCATCAATAATTTTCCCGTACGGAGCAAAAGATCCAATTTGCGCCGTAACAACAATACTTCCTTGTCTGTCATCATTTCTTTTAATTCTTATGTTGTACTCTATATCCTAGCCCACGAGGATATGAATCTTAAATGAATGGCAGGTCTTCTGACTAGCTCCCATCCTAATGCCTTCCCGACTACCTTGAGCCAGTGGCGAAAGTAGTATTAGAATGTTAAAGGAGTTTCACAGCAGCGGGACTGTTCCGGATTCTCACCGGATTCCCTTTTAATCCGTATGCCCGAATAGGCATTACGAAACCAATTCGGGCACAAAGGTAAGGAATTTTTTTTATTTCTTAATCATCCTTACGGTCTCTGTCTTTTCTCCAGTGATCACACGGATGAAATAGAGACCTTGGGATAAATGGCTTACGTCAATAAATTCACCCGGATTGATCGCCGTTTTTTGGACCCTAGTACCGTTCGTCGTGTAAATCTCTACGGTGGCGGTTGTGCCGATATTGATTTGTATGGTATTTACCGCTGGATTGGGATAGAGATTAAGTGTTGGCCGTGAGACTTTTTCTACGCTTGTCGGAGGGTTCCCCGTGCTAACAAGAAGGTCTTTCGTGACGATCTTCCCATTGGAGTTGAAGCGGATCGTTATCGTGGACTTATGATCCTCATTGATCGTGGTAGTAGTACTGACAATTAATGAGTCGTTACGAATAATTGCGCTGATAGGAGATGAGGGCGTAACGGAGGAGATTGATTTCACGATGGCGGCATCCATATTGTCTGCGTCACTAACCATATTACCTAGAGCAAGTTTATAGACAGGCTTGTCTTCCGTCAGACTTATAGAAGAAGGGAAGCTGGAGGAAACGACAGGTACTGCGTTATCCGGGAAAACCGGGATAGCGGGGAACCAATAGTTGACGATCATCGAATATTCTTGTACCACTTTGCCTTTGTTATTTATACGAGCTAACATGTGCGTAGGATCTTGGAACTCATGATACAAGAAGGTGTATAGCTCGTCGGTTTTTGGGTTAAGGCGAAATCCGGTTCCGTACAAGCGCCAATCCCAGTCCTGTTTTCGGAGGTCGATTAGCTGGAAAAATTGCTTCTTGTCAATATCATACCCACAGATTTGATACCCCGTGAACCAACTGCCTTCTTTCGGTTGTCCGTTCCAGTAAATCTTATTTTCTTTGGCACTGGCGCAGAAACCGTCGGCGGTCCATGCGTACCAAGAGTTCGGAACGACACCGATGGTCTCGCTTAACGGGATCTTTACCGTGTCCACCTTAAAGGTATAGGGGTTCAAGTTTAGCATATATTCCAAGGCGGAACCATCCCCGGCCGTATTCTGGGTCATGCTGATCCAAAGTGTACCATCCTTGGACTGAACGATAGAGCCGAAGCCTCGTTGAATCTCCTTCTCTTGCCCTTTTACGGTCTCTTTCTCGATCGGGGCGGCGATGGTACGGATAATTTTATCGGTTTTCGGGTCTATTATTAATAGACCATATTGTTGATGGACGGCAAAGACAAGGTCGTTGGCACGTACCATGGTTCCGATCTGGGCATAATACAATTCACCGTATCCATCGGCGTTCGGATTTCCGGAACCTTCTATTTGTTTGCCGATCGTCATCTTATCGCTATCGTAGATCCAGATACCGTTGCTGGTTCCTATATAGCCTTTGTGCTCGTCTACCGGAAGATAAGAGCGGCCATCGGCTATGGATTTACCCTCGGCGTTTTGGGCGATATATTTGAACTCCTTGATCACCTTCATGGTCTTGGCATCGCATACGGCAAATCGGCTTCCGGTGATTTTTGCCCCGGGATCGCGCTCTTGCTTAGAGACAAGGTAGAATTTATCGCCATAGATGGTACCGAATTGCGTGGTACATCCCAGCTCATGACCCGGATTCTCGGTCTGGAAGACACGATAGTGCCATTCCCCATCATGGGTGAGGAAATTGACGGTGCTGTTCTGATGGCCGTACCAGTCCTCGTTTACGATAAATGTACCCTGACTGTAATCCATATCCGTAGAACGCAGGATGGAAGATTGTGACGGTACATCCCTCATTTGGGCCGGATCTATGCCGGCGACCATCCATGAGGTGTTGCCTTGGGCCATTAGGCCACTCGTGGCGAACGTACAGAGAAATAAGGTAATCGTCTTTTTCATAAGCCTTTTATTTTTAGGATTGCTTGATCATATTGTAATTTCATTTGCTCGCTTACCGGATCTGGAACGATGATGGAGGGGGGGACGATGTGTAAATCCTGCGCACGGATGATCTCTGTCGAGGTTTCCCCGATCCAACCGCAATATTGGTTTACCGCCGTGTACACCTTGATAAAATCAATACCGGGTAATTCTACTTTATTACCTTCCGCATCTACGGCCCATTCGATATCGAAGCTATTTAGATCTTGATAATCGTTCGGGTGGTTATCTACATATCCCCATGGATAGGAGTAGAGCACGTAGTATTTGCCTGTACCGCTTTCGTCCGTGGCGTTATCCCTCAATCTGGTTCCGGTAAAAGTCAAGGTGCTCTCCTCGATCCACTCCGGATAATAGCTCTGCGTGTGGTACACGTTTTTTGGCAAATAGCCGGTATTGCCTTGGTTATCCTTCCACGACAGATAGGTGGCATCACTCCATTGCTGGCTCATGTCCGGCTCGGGAATCTTGTCGGGATCCGGGCGATCATAGGTAATACGATAATTCTTGACGGTTTCCGGTTTATAGTACTCGCTACCGGCCAGCTCGTACCATTCGTCGTCCGGTAAGCCGTTCTGGTTCGTGTCGAAAGAGACCATGACAATGCCGGGCTCGCAACTGCCTCCCTTTTTCTCTTGATACTCCGGTAGGTCGGAATAGAAAGAGTTCCCGAGGATCATAAAGTCCTTTTTCCCTTTGACGTTGATGACCGTATGATCGAAACCAAAGATAACATATCCTCCGTATCCTCCGAGGGAGATCATCACGTCGTTCGTACCGGAGATATTCTCCTCTACCTTTTTCAGTATGGTTTCTTTCGTATCGCCTTCCTCGTATTCGGGCATCGTATTGACAAACTGACCCGGTGCGGGACAAAAGTCGTACACTTTGGATAAATAAGGGCTATATTCTATTTCCTCCTGCATCACCTCGAAACGAAAATCGTGCTTATAGGGGGTCTCCTTATCGATGATCTCGAAGGTCATCTGATAGGTGCCCGTATCTTTTGCGAGGAAGATATAAGAACGTTCGGTAGATACGAGAGAGTCCGTCCCGTTCCGGTGAAGTGTCCACCGATACTCGTCGCCGGTAAAGGCCGGGCTGAGTAGATAAGTTTTCATGCGGGGCAGATAATAGACATCATCGATACCCAAGCTAACCATCTGTATCTTGTCTTGGGTACAGGATAGAAATGCTAGGAAACCTGAAATGAATAGATATAAAACTTGTCTCATAACGCTGTTCTATTTATAAAGGAAAACCATATGGGCGGGGATATCCCCGGTACGTACGCCCCATTTCCGTATCCCGTTCTTATCGTAGCAATAGAGGGTTCCGCTGGATACGTAATTCTTGGCGTCGGTGACGAAGATGTCTTTCGTATAGGGATGGACCATGATCCCGTATGGGATACGAATGTCTTTCTCGCTACCGTCGGTGATAAAGTTCGTGCTGATCACCTCTTTGGTACGGACATCTATGATTCCGTACGAGATGCTGTTACTCTGCGTATTCACGTTCCATTCCGTACTGTAATAGAAGAGGGAATCTCCGCTGATGCAAAGGTTGGAGCAAGGGATATTCAGGGTATCGGTAACCACCATCTCATTATATCCTTTTCGCTTTTCCAGTACATACAGGTTGGAATGTACCGTATCGTAATCTCCCCGAGAAGTTACCCATAATTTACCGTATTTATCCGCACGGATACGGTGCAGATTGATCCCTACCGGAATCTTTTGGACTTGCTTGAAACGGTTTAGTTCGATGACGGAAACCGTATTGTCGTACTCCGGGGCACGATAGCCTCCGGAATTCACTACGTAGATATATTCACCCAAAATCTCTAATTCATCCGGCTGGTAGCCGACAATGACTTTAGCGTCTATTTTCAGGCTGGTCGTGTCTACCCGATATACGGCTCCTTGTGGAGCATTCGGGTCGATTTGCACGGGGCCGACATAAGAGGTTACATAGGCGTTTCCCCGGTAAAAACGGATGTACCGGCAGTTAGGAATGTCTATTTGCGTGATCCGCTCACAAGTCCGGGCGTCCAATACTTCTACTTTATGGGAACAATTGACTACAACATATAGCTTACTTCCGTAAATCTGGATATCATTGCCTACATCGCCCAACTCCTTGACCACGTTTGGGTTCCGTTCCGAGTAGAGGTTACGGATATAATAACCGTTCACGTAATCCAGATAATCCAGCGTACATTTATTGCTTCCCATATTCCCCTCGTTCACTAAATACATCCCTTGAGGATTCGCCTCGGGGTGGATACCATCGGAGACCAGCTCGTATTCCGATGGAACTACGATCTCGATCTTACGGCAGGATGAAAAAGCGCAACCGATCAGGATACCTATTATATATAATGTATGTCTTTTCATATCTCGATCGTTAAAGACACTTTGTAATTTCGTTTCGGCATCGGATAATTCAGGATCACGTCGTAGTCTTGGCTTAACAGGTTGTTTACCTCTACGGCAGCCTTGATAAGTCCGAATTTGAATTTCAAATCTTTCGACAAGGAGATGTCGCTGGTGTACCACGGTTGCGTATAATTGTATTTGATATTTTCCTGCTGGTTATACCGCTCTCCCACATATATGAAACTATAGTTGAGGTTCCATCCCTTGAAAGAGGCTTGTGCGATGGCGGAGCCGCTATGCCAAGGGATATAAGGGATTTGATCTCCGTAATAGGTATCCGAGGGATCCGTGAAGTCTTGGGCCTTTTGATAGGTGTATTGTACGCGTAGCGTGACGAACAAATCTTTTACCGGATTGACGGTCGTTTCCGTACTGACATCTATACCTTTGATTTCTACCTTACCCAAATTCAGCATCGTCCAACGGAACTGCTGGCCTTTGGGGTAAGCGATGATCTTGTCTTTCACCTTGTTGTAATAACCATCCGCCTGTATCTTGAAGCGATAGAAAAGATAGTTCTCCCATGTTTTCGTGTAAGCGAAGCCGGCATCATATTGGGTTACGTATTCCGGGTTTAATTTGGAGTTTCCCATATCGGCGTAATACAAATCGTTGAAGGTAGGCATACGGAAGATCCGTTTATAGAAAGCGCGTACATTAAAGTCTTGTTTCTCGAACGGCTTGTAGGAGGCGAATACGGCGGGTGTAAGGATTTGCCGGGCTTTCGGTGCGGGGCCTTCTTCTACACGGTCGTTGATAAAAGTCGCCAGTCCGCTGGCCTGTAATTTTACTTTTCCTAACCGGAGCGCCGTAGCGACCGAAAGGAGGTTGGTGAAGCGTTCCGGGTAAACGAATCCATACATATCGGCGTTCATCTTGTTCCATTGCAAGTCGTAAGAAGCAGAGACATCCCAGTTCGAGAGGATGGAGTAGACATTAGCGGAAGATAGGTAAATCTCCCGTTGCTTATACAGGTTATCTACATGAATCAGCTTGTCGTCGTTGTTCACATAATGCGTACGGTAGAAAGCGTATTTCGCATTGACCTGTGTCTTGAATTTACTATTGATTTCTTTGATATAGGAGCCTTGCATGAAAGAGTTCGTATCCCATACTCGTTCGCCGCGTCGCCATACGTTGTTTACGATAGCCCCCGGGATACCTCGTTCGGAATTGTAGTTGTAGAACTTAAGATTCCAAGTACCGTCGCTCATCTTGCCATACAATCCGGCCTCTAGGCGGGTGGCGTTGATATCCCCGTTTTCCCGGACGGCGGTCGTATCGTAAGCGATCTCTCCGGCAGGGTTGATACGGCGGTAACGAAATTTGTATTTACCGCTTCCGCTTAACCATTCGGCGCTGAAAGAGGCGGCTATGTTTTCTGATATCTTATATTCAAACAGCGCCGAGGGGTTGATAACGTCGAAAGAACCGACTTTCATCGTGGCACGGATATTCGTTGTTTTTCCATCTTCGAAACGAGGACGACGAGAACGCAGATAAAGCGTACCGGCCGCACCGAAATCTTTTGCGGATTGGAAAATATCGCTCTTCTGGCCATTGTATAAAGAAATCTCCTCGATATTGTCTAAGGAATACATTCCAAGGTCTACTTGTCCGTTTTGCGCGTTGCTTAATTCGATGCCGTCGTAGAAAACACCCATGTGGTTCGTTCCCATACTTCGGATATTTACTGTCTTGATACCTCCTACGCCCCCATAGTCTTTCAATTGGACACCCGAGAAGTAGCGTAAAGCATCCGCTACCGTGTGACTGTTCAAATTTTGTAATTCTTTCCCCGATAGTTTTTGGGAAGGAATTACCTCTTTAAAGCTGAAACTCCGGGCCGTGACCGTAACTTCGTCCAAGTGTTGGATAGAGTCGAGTTTGCTTTGTCCATGGGACATACCTATCGCCAGCATCGATAATACGCAAGCGAGGTATCCCTTTCTAGCAAAGGATAACACCATTATTTAAAACCTGTTTAGAAAATGATTCGTACCAAGCCGCTCTGTCCTCGCGAACGACTTCTCCCTAACTGGCAGGTCTTCTGACTGACTCCCATCCCGAAAGCCTTCCCGATATATATCCTTATATACCAGTGGCGAAAGTGTTTCCGGAATGTTTGAAATAGAGCTTCACAGCAACGGGACTGTTCAGGAATTACACCTGATTCCCATTTAATCCGTAACCCCGGTTGGGTGAAACGGAACCAATTCGGGACAAAGGTATGAAATCTTGTTAATATCCGGGTTATAATTGGAGAATTTCCTTAAATGAAAGGGTTGTACTTGTATGTTACGATTTCCTTTTTATTTAAAGAAGCTTGTACGTCAATTAACCGTTGGTTGCTGCTTCCCCGGAATAAAAGGCTCTCATCCCGAAGGGTTTGTTTGTAGCGGCCATCTACCAATACGTCGATATAGGATAATAAGGCGGCTTGTGCCGGGTTCTTTATCAGGTCCTCGAATTTATATCCCGTGTAGCACCAGATCGTCTTTTGGCTTTTTTCCTTGATCGCCTTGGCTACCTCGGTGAAGCCTTCCGGCTGGAACATGGGATCTCCACCACTGAAGGTGACGTTGGCGAACTCGTCAGCCAGCACTTTCTCCACGATCTCTTCCGTTCTTACTTTCTTCCCTTTATGGATGTCCCATGATTCGGGGTTGTGGCAACCCGGGCATTTGTTCGGGCAACCCGCCGCATAGATGGCGGTCCGGAATCCCGGACCGTCTACGGTGGTATCTTCGATGATATCTATGATAGACAACATGGTAATTGAAAATTGACAATTGACAATTGAAAATTAGTTGTGGGTGATGCGGTCGTTCAGCTCGGATAGCTTGGCGTTGTTCCAACGGTCGGTGGTTCCTACCAAGTAACCGGTGATACGTTGAAGTTTGTCCAAGTGTTTGCTGCCGCATTTCGGGCAGGCTTCCAGATTCGGGGTGGAGTTCTCGTAGCCGCAATCCAGGCAACGGTTACGATTATGGTTTACGGAACCGTATCCGATATTGTATTTATCCATCATATCCACGACACGCATGATCGCTTCGGGGTTATGGGTAGCGTCGCCATCCATCTCTACGTAAAAGATATGGCCACCACGAGTCAAATCATGATAAGGAGCTTCCACTTCGGCTTTATGACGGGCACTGCACTTATAATATACCGGGACGTGATTAGAGTTCGTATAATAATCCCGATCCGTGATACCGGGGAGCGATCCGAACTTCTTACGATCTTTTCCCGTGAACTTGCCGGACAAGCCTTCAGCCGGAGTTGCCAGTACGCTATAATTGTGTTGGTATTGCTCCGAGAATTGGTTGGCGCGATCCCGGATATACGTAACGATCCTTATGCCTAAGGCTTGCGAATCCTCATCTTCGCCATGATGCTTCCCGGTAAGGGCTACCAAGCATTCGGCCAGTCCGATAAAGCCGATACCCAAGGTGCCTTGGTTGATAACGGAGGCTATCGAATCGTTGGGTTTCAACTTCTCCGAGCCTAACCACAAGGAAGACATCAACAACGGGAATTGCTTCGCGTAAGCGGTTTTCTGGAACTCCATACGCTCATGCAACTGACGAGCCGTAAGTTCCAGCATATGATCCAGTTTAGCGAAAAATAGGGCGATACGCTCTTCCTTATTCTCCACTTGCATGCACTCGATAGCCAATCGCACGATATTGATCGTCGAGAAAGAGAGATTACCTCGTCCGATAGAAGTCTTCGGTCCGAAACGATTCTCGAATACACGAGTACGGCATCCCATGGTCGCTACCTCGTGGATATAGCGCTGAGGATCGTCCGCTTTCCAATCCTCGCTTTGGTTGAAGGTCGCGTCGAGATTCAAGAAGTTCGGGAAGAAACGACGGGCGGTGACCTTGCAGGCCAATTGGTAAAGATCGTAGTTGCGGTCTTCCGGCAGATAGCTTACGCCTCGTTTCTTTTTCCATATCTGGATCGGGAAGATAGCGGTCTCGCCGTTACCTACGCCTCTGTAAGTACTTTTTAATAACTCCCGGATGATGCAACGACCTTCCGCCGAGGTGTCGGTCCCATAATTGATGGAGCTGAATACCACTTGGTTGCCTCCACGGGAATGGATCGTGTTCATATTATGGATAAAAGCCTCCATCGATTGGTGTACACGGCTTACCGTGCGGTTGATGGCATGTTGTATAACCCGTCTATCACCGCTTAATCCATCCAAGGTCTGTGTCAGGTAATCGTCGATAGGCTTATTATATAAGTGGGAGAAATCCTGCCCGTATAAATCCTCTAAGGTCTTTACTTCCTCGATAAAGCTATTACGTACGTAAGGTGCTAGGTAGAAATCGAACGCCGGTATCGCCTGTCCGCCATGCATCTCGTTTTGGGCGGTCTCCAGAGAGATACAGCCAAGGATACTAGCGGTTTCGATTCGTTTAGCCGGACGTGATTCGCCATGACCGGCGGAGAACCCGTATTTCAAGATGCGATCCAACGGGTGTTGTACGCAGGTCAAGCTTTTAGTCGGATAATAATCTTTATCATGAATATGGAGGTAGTTGTTAGATACGGCTTCCTTGACCTCTTCGCTCAATAAATAGTCATCGACAAACGGCTTGGTGGTCTCGCTGGAGAATTTCATCATCATGCCGGCGGGTGTATCGGCGTTCATATTCGCGTTCTCACGGGTGATGTCGTTGGATTTGATATTGATAATCTCCAAGAACATATCCCGTGTTTTCGCCTTGCGGGCTACGCTTCGCTGATTTCGGTAAGCGATATATTTCTGCGCTACGTCCTTCCGGCTACTGGCCATCAATTCCAGTTCCACGGCATCTTGAATCGCCTCTACGGTCATTTGAGGTTCTCCCTTGAATGAGATATGATCTGTGATTTGGCGAATCAGTTGCATATCTTCTCCCTTGTCTGTATGCAACATGGCTTTACGGATAGCGGTTACTATCTTCTCCTCGTTGAAGCCAACGATACGCCCGTCCCGTTTAACAACTGTCTGTATCATGATGTCGATTAATTTGTGATTGATTATGCGTGCAAAGGTATCTTATTACACTATATGATTTTCTTTTTGGAAAACTTTTTGCTGATTAAATTATGTTAAGGTGTTAATTTGTAGTGCGTTGTGAAAAGTTTTGGAAAACTTTGTGTCTTGTATGATTGCTTTTGTTTTCCTTTTTGGCGATGTGATGTGTTATAAGCTTCTCTTTGTAAAGCTTTTAAAGAACATAAGCCGGGATATATTTTTGTTTATATAAAATAATTCATACTTTTGCCCCCGTTTTGGTGATGACGTAAAACCATCCGGTTTCGTCATAAAGAGGGAATCCGGTGTGAATCCGGAGCAGTGCCCGCTACTGTAAGCTTTTGTAAAGTAGAAAACATTTCTCATACCACTGTCTGTAAAAGACGGGAAGGTCGTTTTCTACGAGGTAAGTCAGGAAACCTGCCAAGCGTTTTTATTGCTGTTTTTCTCGGGGTCAGGAAAGCGGAAATATACATAATAACAAATCGTTTATGAAAAGAAAGTGTTTGTGCGCGGCTTTAGCTGTAAGTTGTGCGATAAACGTATCATTTGCGCAGGTACGTTTACAGGGTAAGGTCGTGGATGAAAGTAATGAACCAATTCCGGGCGCGAATATCCGCGTGTCGGAATCCTTGAATGGTACAACCACGGATGCCAGCGGAAAATTTGAGCTGAACCTTCCCGATGGTAGACATCGTATTCGTGTGACTTACCTTGGCTATGAGCAAGGCGTGTATCAAACGGATCACTCGGAAAAAGATGTCGTTATTAAGCTGAAAGAAAAGTATGTGAATATCGATCAAGTGGTGGTAACCGGTACCGGTTCGCATCGCCGCATGAGTAATTCCCCTATTCCCGTGAAAGTGCTTACGGGAAAAGACTTGAAAGAGGCGAGCGTAACCAATTTCCAAGATGCGATGACCAAGCTGAATCCGAGTATCGTATTTATGGAAAACGGACAGGGGGCTACGATGAATATGAACGGATTGACAGAGAAATACGTGGTTATCTTGGAAAACGGTAAGCGTTTGGCCGGCGATGATACCTATTCCCGTATCGATATGTCTAACGTAAAGCGGGTAGAGATCTTGAACGGGGCCGCTTCCGCTTTGTATGGTAGCGACGCGATCGCCGGCGTTATCAATATCATCACGGATGATTCCCGCAATAAGGTGAACGTGACGAGCAATAGCCGTTATGGTAGCAAGAACCAATTCTTGCAGTCGGTCAACGCGGACGTGAATGTAGGGAAGTTCGGTTCATATACTTCTTATCAATATCAACGGGCCGATGGTTGGCAATTAAATCCCTATACGGAGAGTAAAGGCGAGTTGGTTCCTACCAATAAGCAAGCTTCCGAGGGATTTCACCGGAACGTGATCAACCAACGTTTCACGTACGACGCTACGGATCGTTTGTCTTTTTATGTGCGTGGTACTTTCTTCGGACGTTCCAGCGATCGTCCGATGCCGATGGATAAAGTGAATACGACCAACTATGATATGAGAAAAGAGACGTTCACTTATGGGGCGGGCGCTCAATACATGATTAATAAGAACTCTTATTTGAACGCTGATTATCTGTCGGACAATCATAGTACGTATAAGGATTTCTTTGATGGAAAGAAAAGCGGAGAGAGTGATATGACGAAACGGATTCATTACCATAACTTGAATGTCAAGGGAATCTTTCGTTTGGGCAAGTATAATAAGCTTTCGGCTGGTGCGGAGTTCATTAAAGAATTACTGAGCAGTGAGACGGATAACATAGCGGGTAAAAGTATGTACACGACCGCATTTTATGCGCAAGACGAGATCAATATCAATGAGCATTTCCAAGCGTACGCGGGTTTGCGCTATATTTACCATGAGAATTTTAAGAGTTATGCGACTCCTAACGTGGCTTTGCTGTATAAGGTAGGCGGTTTTAATTTCCGCGGATCGTATGCGGCTGGTTTCCGTACACCTGAATTGAAAGAGCTGTATACGGAATCGGAGAAGAAAGCGTCCGGAGCGACTCGCCTTACGATCGGTAATCCGGATCTGGACCCGGAGAAGAGCGACAATTTCACGTTGAGCGCAGAATATACGATGCGGTATTTCTCTTTGTCCGTATCCGCTTTTATGAATAACGTACGTAGCATGATTAACTATAAGATGTTGGATACGGCGGAACGGGATGCTTATAACACCGCCCATGGTACGGACTATGATGAGATACAGATGCGTGCGAATATCGATAAAGCGAAGATCAAAGGTATTAACGTGACCTTCAATAGTTATCTGGGAGCGGGCTTTACCTTGAATGGTGGCTATAGTTTCATGGATGGAAAGAACGTATACGAGGATGAACCTTTGGATAAGACCGTTAAGCATAGTGGTACGGTAGCGGCTATGTGGTCTCATACTTGGAATAAGTATAAGCTGAACGTGAATTTTAACGGACGTATCCAAGGGGAACGTTATTCTACTTCTTATGGATACGCACCGAAATATTCCTTGTGGAATCTCAATACGAGCCATACGTTTAGAGCCGGCGATTTCTTGTTGGAACCGGGAGTAGGTATCGAGAACCTTTTTGATTATGTAGACGATCGCCCCTTTAATTACAATTACGCTACATTGACCCCGGGCCGTACCTATTACGTCAGCCTTCTGGTCCGTTTCAAGCAGTAAACTGTCACATGTCAACTATTAACTAATATAATAATGTATAGGGGATTTTTACGATCCATGTTTGTTTGTTCACTCCTGCTTGGGCTCGCCTGTTCATTATGGGCGAAACCCGGGCGGGAGTTTTACGCTTCCGATATCCGGGAGAGCATGGAAAAGGGAGATAAGTTAGCGATCTTGATGGTACATTTCGGGAGTGCTTACCCGGAAGCTCGTACCCAAGTACTCGATGTGATGAACAAGCGTGTCAAGGAGGCTTTCCCAGACGTGGAAGTCCGGCAGGCTTATAGCGCCCGTAGCGTAGTGAGTCGGTTGAGGGCGCAAGGTGTTTGGGTTCAGTTGCCGGCGGACGCCTTGGTAGAGTTGCGTGATCAAGGGTTTACCCATGTGATAATCCAACCGACTATCATTATAGAGGGTGTGGAGATGGAAGCGATCCGCAAAGAGGCGGAACAGCGAAAAGGTTTGTTTAAGGATTTGCGTGTAGGTAATCCCTTGTTATATGATGATACCGATTATGAGGCGGTGATGAAAGCGGTTTCCTCACCTTCTGGAGTGACTAAAAATGGGGCTAAGTTATTGGTGGCGCACGGAACTTATCATGCCAGTAACTCGGCTTACGCGAAATTGGGGTATATGTTCCAGACCAAAGGAATGAAAGATTATTATACCGGAACCCGTGAGGGTTTCCCTACGATCGAGGATGTAGGTGAGCAAATGCGCCAAGCCGGTCATAAGCGTGTGCAGTTGATTCCTTTTATGTTCGTACTGATTCGAGGTACGGAAAATACGGTTACGGATTTCTGGCAGAAAGGGCTACGTCAACAGGGTTTCGATGTGGATATTTATTTAAAGCCTCTAGGTGAGAATCCGGCGATCCGGTCTTTATTTATCGATCACATCCGTTTCGCCATGAAATATAAACGGGCGACGATTTTTGATCGAAAGAAATTATATACACACTGAACAATTGAGAATTGAAAATTAGTGAGTACTTACTGAACCAATTTTCAATTCTCAATTCTCAATTCTCAATTATTTACTGGTAGTCTTCTCCGGTTTCCCAAGCCTCCGCATCATTATATAATGCTTTTAGATGGTTCACCCAGATCTGACGAACAGCGTCGTAATCGCCTAAGCCTATGATCTTACAGTTCTCTAAACTTCCGTTATGGCTTTCTTTCGTGTCAAGCTTGAAGCCCATCTTCAAAAGTTTTAGTCTCCAGCAAGCGTCGGCGTTAGGAGCGGCAGCGCTGAAATCATCACCCTCCTCGATACCCCAAAGGTCATTATGCGCATGGTCTCCGGCAATAGACATGAACGGAGCTAAGGAGATCGTGATCTCTTCCGGTTTTAAGTTATGATCCTCGCAGTATTTGGTAAGTTTGGAATAGACACATTCCTCATTAGGTTCGCCTTCTTCCGGCCAGAACAACATATCTCCGTAATCAACGGTACCTACGAATACATTCTTGTTAGCGGCCAAGGCTTGCATAGCCTCTTCTGTTTCCGTGTATTTCGTATTTGCGTTATAGTTTTTATCCGGGTTACCATGTCCCATTAATAAAAGGATGTTCTTGTTATCAGCCAATTTATCACTGTAGTGGCTGTATAGGACTTTCGCTACGGCTTCCACATCATCCTCGTCGTATACCAAACAAGGGCTTTTTACGACTTGAACACTCGGGAAAGACTCGATCATGAATTTCTTCTTCACGTCCGTATTCATCAAGCTTAGGTATTCCTCACCCGGGATGATGTGTAAGGACTGTACCGCAACCTTTTTGTAACCGGCATTTCCTAGGGCTTGTAACCAAAGGTCCGGTTGGTAACGTGCGATACCGGTCTCTGCCTCTACACGATTCACGCAAGTACGGGAGGTAAATGACAAATAGATGTCCGCATCGGGAAATGCGTTCTGGAAATCGGCCAATGTTGCGTCGTAAGTCTTGATAGACTCTTTGAATGTGCTACCGAATGTACACAACAAGATCGCCGTGTCATGTTTCTTACTTGTCTTTACGACTTCTTCCGCCGGGTTTGCGGTATTGTTGTCGTCTCCATCATCACAGGAGGTAAAAACTGCGCTTGAGGCAAATAGACTCGCCGCAAGCAAAAGGTACTTAAATTTGTTCATCGCATTTAACTTTTAAGATTGTTTATAGTTTATGTTTATTCTGAAATTTCACGATAAAGGAGGCGTACCAAGTCCGTCCGGGAGACGTAGTTCCACGATGGCGTCCGAACGGGGTACGATCCACATAATCGAAGATATTATCGATACCGACATTGATATCTAGGTTCCATTTTTTCTTTTTCAATACGCTATGACGGGTATTCAATCGCCATAGCTGATAACTTTTTCCATCACCGTCTGTGATATAAAAGCGGGTGGATTGGTACCGGCCGAACAAGGTGACATCCAATTTATACTTTTTCCACGCATGGTTCCATGCTAGTTTCCAATTGGCATTATGGAATGAGGTTCCGTTGATCGGGGTGTAGAGCATATAATTCGGGTCGGCCGGATCATCCGTATATTGCGCTTTGGCATCCGTATAGCTATAGCCTCCACCAATAGCCAAGGAAGATAAGATTTGATAGGTGAGCGATATATCTCCCCCGAAAGAGCGGGCTTTGGATAAGTTCTTGTGTTGCATGCTGGCCTCGATCTCATCCAATCGGTCTTCGGCGCTTGTCGGGATCTCGGTCAGGGCGATCATGTTCTTGATACGGTTGTAGAATCCTGTTACCGTGATCTGCAGGTTCGACGCGTGATATTCTACGCTCGCCGAATAATAATTGGACTTTTGCGGTTTTAAATCCTTATTACCATAATAATGTTTCCACGGGCCGCCGCCGATCTGCGTGATATAATCATCGTGCAACTCCTTTAAGGTAGGAGCCTTAAATCCATTTGAGTATGTGGCTCGGATATTGAAGTCGCCTAGTTTGTACATGGCGGAGACTTTAGGGGTAAACGTAGCCCCGAACTCTTGGTGCACGACGAAGCGCCCACCTACCGTCACATTCAACCGATCCGTCGGATTCCATTCGTCTTGTACATAAGCGGAAGCCGTAAATACGGAGGCTTTCCCGTTCTCGATACGCCGGGGAGATTTCAAATGATCGTATTGATATTCGAGTCCGGCGCTTAGGATATTGTTTTCCCCGAGGTGGAATACGCTTTTGGCTTGTCCTAGGAAACGTTGTTGAGAGGTTTCCAGAATATGTTCTCCGGGATAACGAGTGATACGTAAATCCGTCTCCGGATCGAAGAAGTTCGTGACATCTTTATGATGGTAATTATAGAAATAGCTATAGTTACCATAAGTTAGGTCTACCGAAAGAAAATTCAGTCCTCCCAATGTGTATTTAGCTCCTCCGGCCACATCGAAGTTCCGGTAGAATTGATCATAGGTATAATACTTGAATGCGCCGTGCGGACGATAATTCCATTTCTGGTAAAAAGAGCCATCGGCCGAGAGGCTCAGCCGGTCGTTCACTTTGTAGGTTAAGTTCTCCCTTAGCGTAAAGTTCGTGGATCGGTTTACGGTTCGTGTCACGGTTCCATCCATTACCTCGTGATGGTCCCATTCTTGGGTCGTATTTCGCCAGCCGTCCGTATGGGTCGTACTAAGTGAGGTGGTGGAATTCACTCTCTTATGCCCAAAGCCGATTTGTATGCTTTCCAATATATCTCCATATGATCCGACACGAGTCGTATTCGATAGGCTCACTTTATCCCGGTTCTTTTTCGTGATAATATTGATAACACCGGCGATAGCGTCCGAGCCATACAGGGAAGAGGCGGCACCTTTTACGATCTCGATACGTTCGATATTGGCGGGGTTGATAATACTCAAGTCGTTTTGTCCGCCGGTATCTCCGTTGATCCGTTTGCCATTGATAAGGATCAAGATGTAATCGTTGCCTAATCCGTTCATCTGGATGCCACTACCCATGTCGCTCGGATTGAAGGTGATGGAAGCGTTCAGTCCTTCCAGAATATCTTGCATACTGCGTCCTTGGTAACTGTCAAGGGCTTTGCCGGTGATTACCTCTGTTTGCACAGGGGCGTCTTTCAGATAGTGTTCGGTACCCGTACCGGTGACCACGACCTCGTTCAATAGCACGGAAAGTTCCTTCGGATCTTTCAATATGCTTTGGGCGCATACGGATTGTACGCATGCCACCAGAATAGCGAATGCTAAAAGCCTCATATAGTGTTTTATTTGTACACAAAATAAAACAACAAGCCTCTATCTGGTTATGTCTCAAAAAATAAATTGAATCGTTTTTTGTATGACACATACTTCTATCCTGGAAGCTTGATGTTATTGTAAGACTTTAGCAGGTATTCTGGCTCTCCTCTGGTTAGAAACCTTCCCATTCCAATTCAAGAACAGTGGCTTTTGAACTTCTAACCAACTTAATGAGGATTACAGCTGCAGGAACAGCTCCGGATTCACACCGGATTCCCTCTCACCAAACTATGTGATAGCTTGATTACTAAAATCGGAGGCAAAGATATGAATGTTTTCTAATATTTAGAAAATATATATGAAAAAGTTTTTCTATAAACAGCCGATTGCGTTTTTGTAAGGTATGATATGTCTGTCCACTTCTATTTAGGAGAAAGAATATTTACATCATAAAGAAGGTAAATGTAATTGGCTGACAATTCGTAAGTAATACTGTTTGTCGAATCTTACTTCAAGCCTCTCGATTGATAGATCCTTTCCTTGGCCTCATTTATTTTCTGAAACTTCTCGTTGGCGGCCTTGCGGATGTCTTCTCCCAAACTGGCTACTTTGTCCGGATGATGCTTGACGGCCATCCGGCGATAGGCGGCACGGACTTCCTCGTCCGTGGCGGTCGGTTCTATCTCTAGCACCTTGTAGGCATCGTCCAAGGAACTTCCTTTTAGGTTCAACATGGATTCAACTTCTCTATCAGACATTCCCATCGCCATCGCTACCTCTTTCAAGGCATTGATCTCGGCCGCGCACACATTCCCGTCACTCTTAGCGATCTCGGCGAGGAACGCGAGCAATTGCAGCCGCTCCTCATAACTTAGGTTGTATGCGATCTGGGTTCCGCATTCCCAGATGGTATTCTTGAATCCCATGTTGTTCTCCTGATCCATGCGTTTAGCTTGGTCGAAAAGCTTTAGCAATATCTCCTCACCTTGGCTTACGGCGATCTCGCCGAAGTTTCTCCGAAGGAATTGACGGACGTATTCCATCTCGCTATGCATGATCTTCCCGTCGGCACGGATGATATAGGATGCCATAACCAACATGGAGAAAAGGAAACTGTTACGTTCCCCGGCGTATGGGTCTCTTCGTGTATATTCATCATCGTAATTGGTGCCGCCACCGAAAGACTGCCCCGTCATATTTGCCCCTTCCTCGAAGAAAGAGCCTAATATAATGCCGGCTAGAGCGCCTAGCGGTCCGAACGCCATAAATCCCAAGACGCCACCTATCCATTTCCCGATACCCATATTCCTGTTTATCTTATTTGTTGATTACCGATATGCAATATTCGTAAAAAAACGGGAGATATGCAAATGTGAAAGGCGGGTGCGTGAAGCATACCCGCCTTGCGGTTATTTGGAGAGTTGGATCTTGAATGTTTTCTCATTTATCCGGATGACATACGTACCGAAGGGCAATCCCTTGTAGCCCTGTAAGCCTATTTGCTTTTGGTAGCGTACAATCTTTCCATTGAGCGCGATCACCATCACTGGCTGTAGCTATTATTGTTCAATTTTGATCCCGAAAATTCGCTCTATTTCAAAAATATACTTTTTGGTTGTTGTAAACAATACGGCTTCCATTCCAATCGCCTTTGCACCCAACACATTCACCATTCTGTCATCCGTAAACAAACATTCCGACGGTTTAAGGCCATATTTGTCACAAAGGCGAAGATAAATTTCCTTTTCAGGCTTGATGAAGTGTTCCTCACACGATATTACCACACCGTCAAGCAACTGGAATATGTCGAATTTCTCCATGACCCGGTAAATTGTGTCGCTCCAGTTCGTCAACCCATATAGTTTGAATCCGGATTGCTTTAATTTTTTTAGAAGTACACGCATACCTTCAATCTCTCCTGTTATCTCTTCAAGATAATTATCCTTGAAAAACGTGAAGGCATCGCTATATTCAGGATACCTTTTTATCGCTCCGTCAATCATTTTCTCAAACGGGATTATTCCACGGTCGCACATGTTTATAAATTCCGGATCTGATAGAATCTTGTGAAAACCGATTAGCGACACTTCATCATCCCCGAAATGTCGTTCAAGCAAGGGTTGCAAATCGTGATTTACAAGGACCTTGCCAAAATCAAAAATGAGGTTTTTAATCATTATCTTCGATATTTTTAATTACACGGCAAGGATTGCCGACAGCTATGGAATTGGCAGGAATATGTTTCACGACAACACTGCCTGCTCCGATGACAGAGTTTTTACCGATGGTCACACCCGGAAGGATTGTAGAGCCGCCTCCTATCCATACACCATCTTCTATAAGGACGGGTCGGGCAATTGTGTCGCAGATGGACGCTCCGGGACATGTCCTTTCCGGCATCCTTTCCGCAAGGTGAACGGAATGAGTAGCGGTATATATTTTTACATCGGGGGCTATCATCACGTTGTTACCGATAATGATATTGTTATTATCGAGGAACGTGCAGTTCATGTTCACGATCACCTTGTTCCCGAAATAGATGTTTTTCCCATACTCGCATCGGAAGTCTATGTCGATGTAAACATCCTTGCCGATACTTCCGAACATCTGCCGATAGATGCGCTGCTTTGCCTCATTGTCGGCATAATCCGTTTCTCTGAGTTGGTGTAGTAGCCTTTTGTTACGGACAGTCATTTCCGTTATTTCGGGCGATGAGCCGTCGAAAGGCTCCTCATCCATACATTTTTGATATTCAGTTTTCATGTGTTCAATTCATCTCATTGTAGAGTCTTATTCTTTATTTGAGCCAATTATTACGACAAGGTAACGCAAGCAAGAATAGGCAGCTTCAAATTGATATGCCTTCAAGCATACGCAAAGTTACACAAAATAGCTGAGAACACGAACAAACGAAATGTATAAAAACTGTACTTGCCTGTTGACTCTACAAAAAGTAAGGCTTTTTCATTTAACATCTCATTTAAGTGGAGCTTCTTGTAAATTTTAGCATGCGCTATTGTTTTCGGTGGAAGGATTCAGGAAAACACGTACGACCTTTCCAGAAAACACGTACGACTTTTTTCAAAAACATGTATGTGTTTTCGCAGAAAGATTATCCTGTTTTTTTAATGTTGATTTTTAATGCTTTATGCATAAGCTTCTCTTGTGAGCTTATTGTACGGAATTTTACTTGGGATCCGTGTATTCCGTATATTCCGGCCTGGCTGAAGTGGATAGTTAAATAAAAAATACTATCTTTGCCCCCGAATCGGTTCCGCATATACCATTCGGGTATGTGGATTAAAAGGGAATCGGGTGTAAATCCCGGACAGTCCCGCTGCTGTGAAGCTCCGAAGAACATCTTGAAACAACACTATCGCCACTGGTTCTAGCGACCGGGAAGGCCTCAAGATGGGAGTCAGTCAGAAGACCTGCCATTCATTAAAGGCTGTTTTTGCTCGAGGGATTAGGAAAGCAGTACGAAAAGAATAAGAATCAATAGTTAATGATTTATGGAGAATTTATGTCCTCGTGGCGACATGATCCGTAAAGTGCTTGTTGCGAATCGAGGTGAGATCGCTATCCGTGTGATGCGCTCATGTAAGGAGATGGGGATTCGCACTGTTGCCGTATATTCGGAGACCGATCGTACCGCTCGGCATGTAATGTATGCGGATGAGGCAGCCTTGATAGGCCCGGCGGCTTCCAAGGAAAGTTATTTGAATATAGACAATCTGATCGCTGCGGCGAAACGGCACCATGCCGATGCGATACATCCCGGTTATGGTTTCTTGTCGGAGAACGCGGACTTCGCACGCCGTTGTAAGCAAGAAGGATTGATATTTATCGGTCCGTCAGCGGAGACGATGGAAGCGATGGGAGATAAGATCGCCGCACGCAAACGCATGATCGCCGCAGAGGTTCCTGTGGTTCCTGGTACGGAGCAACCGTTGCAAAGTGCGGAAGAAGCGCTTCGGGTTTGCGAAGAAATTGGTTTCCCTGTTATGCTGAAAGCTTCTATGGGAGGTGGAGGAAAAGGGATGCGCCTGATACATGAGAAGGGCGAGGTTGTCGAGGCTTATCATACGGCTCGTTCAGAATCGTTGTCCTCATTTGGTGATGATACGGTATATATAGAGAAATTCGTAGAGGAGCCGCATCATATAGAATTCCAGATATTGGGAGATAACCATGGTAATGTCATTCATCTATTTGACCGGGAATGTTCGGTTCAACGTCGTAACCAGAAAATAGTAGAGGAAAGCCCGTCTCCATTCCTAACAGCGGACTTACGTAAAGAAATGGGGGAAAAGGCTGTGGCTGCGGCTAAAGCGGTTCATTATTCCGGAGCGGGAACGATAGAGTTCCTTGTAGATAAGGACCGCCATTTTTATTTTTTGGAAATGAATACCCGGCTACAAGTAGAGCATCCTATCACGGAAGAAGTGGTAGGGGTGGATTTGGTAAAGGAACAAATCCGTATCGCCAATAATGAGGTTTTGCATCTTCGTCAAGAAGATCTTTTCCAACGAGGACATGCCATCGAGTGCCGGATCTGTGCGGAGGATACGGAAAATAATTTCATGCCTTCCCCGGGTATTATCCGGCAATTAACGGAACCGAATGGTATCGGGGTACGTATCGATAGCTATGTATATGAAGGGTATGAGATTCCGGTCTATTATGACCCTATGATCGGTAAATTAATCGTATGGGCAACGACACGTGCGTATGCGATCGAGCGTATGCGCCGGGTTCTATATGAATATAAAATCACGGGCTTAAAGACGAACCTCAGTTATTTGAAACGTATCATGCATAATCCTGATTTCGTGAAAGGGGAATATAATACATTATTTATCGCTAAGAATGCCCGGATGCTACAACGGTCTAACGGTAATAACGAGGAAATCGAGAATATCGCCATGATCGCCGCTTATATGGATTATTTGATGAATTTAGAGGAAAATACTTCTACCCAATTGGTGGATACACGTCCTATCAGCCGTTGGCGGGAGTTTGGTTTACAAAAAGGTGTCTTACGGATTTAACGGGTATTGGTTATGGAAATACATATCGGAAATCGTGTGGCCGATGTGACATTGGTCAGTAAAGAAGGGAATAAAGTCCGGCTTTCTATCGACGGGAAGCCGTATGATGTGGATATCGTGATGACGGAGAACGGCAGTTGTTCTGTCTTGCACGATGGGAACTCATTTAACGCGGAGATCATCTCCGGAGAAGATCATCGGAGTTATGACGTGAATATGTTCTACCGTTCCTATCATGTGGATATCGTAGATACCCAAAAGAAATATTTGCGTATGCGTAAAAGTGCGGAAGAGAAGCAAGATGACAAGATTGTCGCCCCGATGCCGGGTAAAGTCGTGAAAATACCTGTGCGGAAAGGAGATCGCTTGGAAACGGGGGATACCGTGGTCGTACTTGAGGCGATGAAGATGCAGAGTAACTATAAGGTAAGCTCAGCATGCGTGGTAAAAGATATATTGGTATCCGAGGGAGATTCCGTTGATAACAATCAAGTGCTTATGACTTTAGACCTATTAAAAGATGATTCATATGAATAACGAGCAATTATATAAAGATTTTGAGGCTTTGAATAAAGAGGCCTCGTTGGGAGGAGGATTGAATCGCATTGAGAAACAACATGCTTGCGGGCGTATGACCGCCCGTGAACGAATCGAGATGCTGTTGGATAAAGGGACTTTCAATGAGCTGGATAAATTCGTGGTGCATCGGTGTACAAACTTCGGGATGGATAAGAATAAGATTCCCGGTGATGGAATGGTAAGTGGTTATGGAAAGATCGATGGTCGTTTGGTATTTGTTTACGCTTATGATTTTACCGCATACGGTGGGACCTTGAGTGCCACGAATGCCGCTAAGATCGTGAAAGTGCAACAATTAGCCTTAAAGAACGGAGCGCCGATCATCGCCTTGAATGACTCGGGGGGTGCCCGGATTCAAGAAGGGGTGAATAGCTTGGCTGGTTATGCTTCTATCTTTTACCAAAATACGATGGCCTCGGGAGTCGTTCCCCAATTATCGGCTATTTTGGGGCCTTGTGCGGGGGGCGCTTGTTATTCCCCGGCTTTGACCGATTTTATTTTTATGGTCAAAGAGCAAAGTCATATGTTTATCACGGGGCCGGATGTCGTAAAGGCGGTGACTCACGAGGTGATCGATAAGGAAGAGCTGGGCGGGGCGCAGGTACATAGCGGAAAAAGCGGGGTCGCACATTTTGTGTGTGATACGGAAGAGGAGACTTTGATGAGTATCCGGGAGCTTCTGAGTTTCCTGCCTTCTAATAATATGGAAGACGCTCCAGTTATAGCTTGTGCTGACGATGTGCGTCGGGTAGAAGAGTCGTTGCAGCATGTGATTCCGGAAGATCCTAATGTCCCTTATGACATCAAGGATATTATAGAGCCGATAGTGGATAATCATTACTTTTTCGAGGTTATGCCTCATTTCGCTCGCAATATTGTAGTGGGATTCGCTCGTTTGGGAGGCCGTACCATAGGTATCGTAGGGAACCAACCTGCCTTTTTAGCGGGAGTCTTGGATATCGATGCTTCTGATAAGGCCGCACGTTTCATTCGCTTCTGCGATTGCTTCAATATTCCATTGATCACGTTCGAGGATGTGCCGGGCTTCTTGCCGGGCTGTACGCAAGAACATGCGGGAATTATACGCCACGGGGCAAAAATTGTCTACGCTTATGCGGAGGCCACGGTTCCCAAAATCACGTTGATTACCCGGAAGGCTTACGGGGGAGCCTATATCGTAATGGCAAGTAAGCCTACCGGTGCCGATATAAACTTGGCATATCCGATGGCTGAGATTGCGGTGATGGGGGCTGAAGGTGCCGTGAATATATTATACCGGAAAGCCAACGATGAGGAGAAGAAACAAGCAATTCGTGAATACACCGAGAAATTCTCAAATCCTTACCGGGCAGCCGAGCAAGGATTTATAGATGAAGTCATACAACCTAGAGACACACGTTTTAAATTGATTCAGGCGTTGGAAATGGCGAAAAATAAGAGCCAGAGTAATCCTCCTAAAAAACATGGAAATATTCCCTTGTAGTAATTATTATTTAAGGAAAATCAAAGCCTCTTCCTGTCGGGAGGATAGCTTAGAGGTTAAAAGATCCCGGTTCAATTGTTTTGTCCCGGGATTTTTTTATTTGGATAATAAAAGTAAACAAAAAAGCGAAAAGATATGATATATACGGAAAACATGCTATCTTTGTTCCCGAATCGGTTCCGCATATACCATTCGGGTATGTGGATTAAAAGGGAATCGGGTGTAAATCCCGGACAGTCCCGCTGCTGTGAAGCTCCGAAGAACATCTTGAAACAACACTATCGCCACTGGTTCTAGCGACCGGGAAGGCCTCAAGATGGGAGTCAGTCAGAAGACCTGCCATTCATTAAAGGCTGTTTTTGCTCGAGGGATTAGGAAAGCAGTACGAAAAGATAAGCAATATCTTAAAAGGAACAAAGACGTATGAAAAGGATCTGTTCGCACTGTCGTGCGACATTTGAATGGCCGGTAACCCTTTTGCCGGAAGAGGAAAGTTTGTCTAAATTATCAGCATAAGAAATAGAAAATATATTAGTAAATGTTGTTAGAATGGATGCCAGATTAAACTGGGATACTAAATGTTCAATATGTGTATCTCTGCCGAAGTGATTCGCCAGAGGTACTTTTTTATCTTAAATTAATATATACATGAATAGATATGGAATGGATTAATGAATTGTTATGGGGAGAAGGGGTAGGGCATTCTATCCTTTTGTTATCCGTTGTGATCGCTCTGGGGATCCAGCTTGGTAAACTGAAGCTATTCGGTATCTCTTTAGGGATTACCATGGTACTGTTTGTCGGGATCTTTCTCGGGCATTTCGGTTTTACGGCGAATCCGTCGGTCGTTCATTTTTTTAGAGAGTTTGGTTTGATCTTATTTGTTTACTCGGTAGGTATGCAAGTAGGCCCCGGATTTTTCTCTTCGTTTCGAAAGGGAGGGATCACGTTGAATATGCTTGCTTGCGGTATTGTTTTTCTAGGGGTGATTACTGCCTTGATTATACATTATATTACAGGCATTCCTATACCGACAATGGTAGGTATCTTATCCGGAGCAGTGACGAATACACCGGGATTGGGCGCTGCTCAACAGGCTTATTCAGATATGACGGGGATCTCGGATGAAACGATCGCTTTAGGATATGCGGTTGCCTATCCGTTAGGTGTGATCGGCATTATCTTGTCGATGATTTTTATCCGTTATGTTTTCCGTATCTCTTTTGCGAAGGAGACGGAACAATTGGAAGAAGAGACGGATACGGAATCGGGAGGAGAGGCTGTACCTATCTCTTTGGTGGTGAAGAATCCGGCGATTTTTGGTCGTAGCGTAAGTGAGCTATCTAAATTGTTGGAACACCGTGAATTTGTTATTTCCCGTATTTTACGTAACGATACGAATCGGATAGAGATCGTGGCGGGGAACACGGTATTGAATGGGGATGATAAGATTTTTGTTATTACCGCAGAGCATGACGTGGAGGCGATAAAGACTTTTATCGGTCAAGAAATACAGATGGATCGTAAGCAATGGATTCCGGCGGAAAGCCAGTTTATCAGCCGGCGTATTTTGGTTACCCGGTCTGAAATCAACGGTAAGCAATTAGGGGCTTTGCAGTTACGCCGTTTACATGGAATTAACGTGACTCGGATCAATCGTGCGGGGCTGGAGTTGGTAGCTACTCCTAATCTGGTCTTGCAAATAGGCGACCGGGTGACAGTGGTCGGTAGTGAATTGGCGGTGGAGAAAGTTGCCGAGACGCTGGGTAATTCAATGAAACGCTTGAATGAACCTAATTTGGTGACTATTTTTGTTGGTATAGTTTTGGGTATTATCGTGGGAAGTCTTCCTATTAGTTTTCCGGGTATTCCTCAACCGGTGAAATTAGGATTAGCGGGAGGTCCGTTGATCGTTGCGATATTGATAAGCCGGTTCGGTTATCGTTATAAATTGGTTACTTATACCACGCAAAGTTCTAATTTACTATTGAGGGAATTAGGAATCACGTTGTTTCTCGCCTGCGTGGGATTGAGTGCGGGTGAAGGTTTTGTCGATACGATAGTCAATAAGGGTGGTGTAGCTTGGATCGGTTATGGTTTTATAATAACGTTATTGCCTCTACTGATTATCGGTTGTGTGGGAAGGTATTTTTATAAACTGAATTATTTTACGTTGATGGGATTGATTGCGGGAAGTACGACCGATCCTCCTGCGTTAGCCTATTCCAATATGGCGGCAGGAAATGATGCGCCGGCGGTTGGATATGCGACGGTTTATCCATTGACCATGTTTTTGCGTGTGTTGACCGCACAGTTAATGATATTATTCTTTTATACATAGAATAAATATTTTGTTGTTAGTAATGTTTAGAAAAGTGTAAACTCCCTAGCCTTCCGCCGAAGTGATTCGCCGGGGGGCTTTTTTGTTGCTAATCAAAAAGTAAACATGTATCTTTGCGGCCAATCAAGGTGTAGATGTTATCGATTCCGATAATAATCAGTAAAAGGGAATCCGGTGCGAGTCCGGAGCTGTACCCGTAGCTGTAAGTCCTTGGAGCCCCGGCAAATCTTGTTGCCACTGCCTATCGGATAGGCGGGAAGGTAGCCGACAGAGGGTGGACGAGCCAGAAAACCTGCCATGATTTTGTTATGCGACGTTTCGGGTGAAGACGTTGGTAAATCTAAATGTTGCTATGCGAGATTTATATCTTATAAGATGCCTATGCGTTTTTAGCGCATGGTTATTCTCTTTGGGTGTCGCTTACGGTCAACAGATCGATACGACGGCCTATCACGAGCTTTCCGGGGTGGAAGTGGTGGAGAAGGTACGTCCGTCGGTCACCCGTGAAGGTACGCCTTTGCAAATTATGGACCGGGCGGGAATCGATCGCTTGGGAGTACAAGACCTATCCGAGGCCGTGAAACGCTTCTCGGGAGTTACGGTACAGGATTATGGGGGGATCGGAGGATTGAAAACGGTCTCGGTACGTAGCTTGGGGGCGAAGCATACCGCCGTCAGTTACGATGGGGTGACGATTACGGACGCGCAAAGCGGGCAAGTCGATATCAGCCGTTTCTCGTTGGATAATGTGGAGATGGTTTCCTTGTCAATCGGGCAGTCGGATGACATTTTCCAAACGGCAAGGGTGTATGCTTCGGCAGGCGCCTTGAATATACAAACCGGAAAGCCCACGTTTAAAGACAAATCGTTTCATACTTATCTTAAGGTTAAGGGAGGTTCCTTCGGGCTTTTTAATCCTGTGCTGCATTATGATCAAAAATTAGGAAAGCGTTGGAGCGCATCCTTACATGGTGATTTCGTGCGTGCGGATGGACAATATCCCTATACATTAATTAATGGGGAATTGGAAACGAGAGAGAAGCGAAGAAATAGCGATATCCATTCTTTCCATTTGGAAGGTAATCTATTCGGCGATTTTGGAAGGGGAGGCGAACTTTCCTTTAAGGCGTACTATTTTGATTCGGAGCGGGGGCTTCCCGGTTCTGTTAATTTATATAACAAGAACACTTCTGAACGATTATGGGATAATAACTTTTTCGTGCAATCGGGGTATAAGAATGTTCTTAATGAGAAATTTACGCTACGGGCCATGGCTAAGTATAATTATGCTTTTACTCGTTATTTAGATATAAATGATAAATATGCTGCGGGCGAACAAGTCGATTTGAATACACAGAATGAGTATTATGGCTCTGTAGGTTTGCTGTATACTCCTATAAAGTATGTATCGGCGACGTTGACTACGGATTTAACTCGCTCTATGCTGGACAATAATTTTGTGAACGGCCCTAATCCAAAGCGAATGGCCTCTCAATCAGTACTAGCGGTGCAATATAAGAACAGTCGATTCACGGCTACCGCTAGTTTATTGGGAACATATATCACTGATAAAGTGGAGCAAGGGGAAAAACCGGATGATAAGAGGCGTTTATCCCCGGCTGTAAGTTTGTCTTGGCGGCCATTCTCGGAAAGTACTTTGCGGATACGTGCCTCTTACAAAGATATATTCCGGGTTCCTACATTTACGGACTTGTATTACCTCCGTATGGGAAATACAAATTTGAAACCGGAAGAAACTTCCCAATATAATGTAGGGGTAACATGGAGTTCTTCCTGTGGGGATTGGCTGCGGCATTTCAGTATTTCGGCGGATGGATATTATAATACGGTGAAAGATAAGATCGTGGCTTTACCTACCATGTATGTTTGGAAGATGATGAATATGGGCGAAGTGGATATTAAAGGGGTAGATGTAAATTTATCTACACAATTCCGATTGCCCTTACGAATGAGCTTGCTTTTGGCTTCCACTTATTCTTTTCAATACGCGGTTGATGTGACAGATCCGGAAGCTAAGAATTATAAGGATCAGATTCCTTATACACCTCGTCATTCTGGCACGGTTTCCGTAACCTTGGAAAATCCATGGGTAAATGTCTCTTATATACTGACTGCGGTTGGTGATCGTTATGCATTGCCGCAAAATATAGATCGGAACAGGATTGATTCTTATATAGAACAGAGTATTTCTATAAATCGAGATTTTCGTTTTCGATATTTCGGTTTGCGTTTGCAAGGTGAATTGTTAAATCTTGCGAACGTGAATTATGATGTTATTCAGTATTATCCCATGCCGGGCCGTTCTTGGCGTTTAAGTATTTGTTTATCCTATTAGTAAACTATAAAAGTAAAGTAATGAAAAAGAAGAATTTAGTTTGTGTCTCTGCCTTGTGTGCATTGATGTCTTTCTCGTTTGTCAGCTGTGATGATGACAATGAGCCTTCACTGAACATACCAAATGTATCTGTAACTAATGTCAGTTTTACGGATGAGAATCCGGAAGCTTTAAAAGTTAGCGGAACCTTAAATTGGACAGCTCCGTCTTCTGTTGACAATGTAACAAAGTACGTGATTTATGGTTCCTCTGATGGAACCGCTAAAGATATGAAAATTGCGGAGGTAGAAGTTGGAACACATTCATATGCTATTACGGATGTCGTAAATATAGGCTATTTATTAGTTATAGCCGCAAATGCGGAAGGTGAGTCTTCTGTTTATGCTTCCGTAAGAGTTATTGATTTTGTGAAGGATAGTTCTTTCATGGCTTTATATTTCTTGAATTCGGGCAATATGGGAAATAACAACTCTTCTTTATATATGTACGACATAGAAAAGGATGAGGTTGTCCCCGATTATTTCTTGGCTCAAAATGGCAGGGGGCTGGGAGATACGGCACAGGATATGATCGTGTATGGCGATAAGATGTATATCGCGGTATATGGAGAGTCTACGATAGAAGTGACAGATCTGAAGGCAAAATCCATTAAGCAAGTCAAGACAGAGGGGCAGCCCCGTTATATGGTATCAGAGGGTGGAAAAGTCTATATTAGCTATTATAATGGATATGTCGCTCGTTTGGATACCGCATCCTTGGAGGTTGAGGCGAAAGTAAAGGTCGGACGGAATCCGGAACAATTGGCGGTATCTTCTAATAAATTGTTTGTCTCAAACTCCGGAGGTATGGATTACAGTACCGAGGTTGGGTATGATAAAACGGTATCAGTGGTTGATCTGTCTACTTTTACAGAGATAAAGAAGTTGGATGTAGTATTGAATCCCACACGGATACAGGCGGATGAGCAAGGAAATGTATATGTGGTTTCTATGGGTAACTATGCGGATATACCCAATACGGTACAAAAGATAAATACGGAGACTTATGAGGTTACTTCCCTTACGAATTGTCCAAACGCAACGGAGATGGCCTATGAGGATGGCAAGCTATTTCTGTTCTATGCGCAATGGGGAATGTCTAGCCCTGCATTTTTAACATTTGATACAAAGAGCCAATCTGCGGGAACGAGCTTTATTACAGATGGAACCTCAATACAATCCCCTTATTCAATCAGTGCCGTGGGTGGAAATGTCTATGTCGCAGAGTCTGATTATAAGAATAATGGCGATATCTATTGTTTCGGAGGTGACGGTAAATTGTTCAAGAAGTTTGAGGCCGGTTTAAATCCCATGAAAGTAGTCCTCGCTCAAAAAGATAATATCTAATGCGATTACTGATTCTCTTAGGGTTCGCTTTCTGGATGGTGGCATGTACGCCATCCGGAAAGCAAACTTCTTCCAAGGAAGCTCTTTCCTCTGATAGTATTCAATATGCCCAAGGTTTCACGGTTCAGCGCTTTGATACCTATATAATGGTGGAAGTTCGTGATCCGTGGGATAGCACCCGTCTGCTTCAACGCTATTTATTGGTAGACCGGACAAAGTCGGTTCCCGGCGGATTACCCAAAGGGACGATCGTGAAGGTCCCGGTAAAAGATATTGTGATTTATACTTCTGTCCATGCGGCTATTATTGATCAACTGCACGAAACCGATAAGGTTATAGGCGTTTGTGAGCCTCGTTATATGGATACTCCTGCCATACAAGAGGGTATACAGGCCGGAAGAATCGCTGATTTAGGTGAGGCTACCTCTCCGAATATAGAGAAAATGATAGAGATCGGCGCGGAACTCGTGATAGCTTCCCCATTCCAGAACAGTAGTTATGGGCCTGTCGAGAAGATAGGGATACCCATTATCGAAGGAGCCGACTATATGGAGGCATTTCCTTTGGGGCGTACGGAGTGGATTCGCTTTTATGGTTTGCTATTCGGAAAGGAAGAGATGGCCGATTCTATATTTAAAGAAACAGAGCAAGCCTATTTGTCTCTAAAGGACTTAACCGCAAATATAGATAATCGTCCTACTGTTTTGTCGGAGAAAAAGTTCGGCTCTTCGTGGTATGTACCATCCGGAGATAGTTATATGGCTCATCTTATCGAGGACGCCGGAGCTGATTATATGTTTAAGGATTTACCGGGTGCCGGAAGTACCCCCTTAGCGTTTGAGACCGTGTTTGATAAAGCGATCCATGCGGATATTTGGCTTGTTAAATATAATCAGTCTTCTGAGATGACCTATAACGATTTACGCTCCGAATATACTCCTTACGAGAATTTCGACGCTTTTAAAAAAAAACGGATTTATACCTGTAATACAGGTGCAGTTCCTTATTACGAGGAATTCCCTATACATCCGGAATATTTATTGAAAGATTTAATCTGGATTTTCCATCCGGAGCTAGTATTCGGGTATTCTCCCCGTTATTTTAGAGAAATGCCCTGATTGTCTTAAAGGTTTCATATCTTTGTTGAAATGTCGTTTCTAGACAAATAAAGGTATTAGACTATGAAGATAAAAAAGGTATATGCTGATGCTTTAACTACATTAGCGAAGGGAACAGATGCCGGGATTTACAGGTTGAATCCCAAACGAGTTGAAATCGTGAGTCGTGAGCAAGATGTAAAACGTGTTCTTGCTGAATGTGAGAAGACTGGTAAATCTGTAACCTTTAAAGCTGGGGGGACCTCTTTATCCGGCCAGACTATTACAGATTCTGTATTGATGGAAATCAGTCCTGACTATGGAAAGGTTAAGATTTCAGGAGATGGGAGTTTGGCTAAATTCCCTTGTGGTATAACTGGAGAAGAGGCGAACCGCTGGTTGAAACCTTATGGCCGTAAGCTAGGGCCTAGCCCTGCCTCCATCAAATCCGCACGTATCGGCGGGATCGTAGCGAATAACTCGAGTGGTTCTAGCTATGGTATTATCCATAACTCCTATAATACGGTCCGGGATATGGAGATTATCTTTGCGGATGGAGCCTTTTTGGATACTTCTTCGTTAGCGAGTCGCAGGGATTTCATGCAAACGCATATAGGCTTATTGGAGAAGTTGATGAATTTCCGTTTGGAGATCTTGTTGAATCCGGACATGGAAGACCGGATTCTATCTAAATATGAGTTGAAGAATACATGCGGTTATGGAATGAACTCTTTCTTGGATTATACCGATCCATACGATATACTCATGCATTTAATGGTTGGCTCGGAAGGAACCTTAGGGTTTATTTCTTCGGTTACTTTCGAGACAGTCCCCGATGAGGCTTTAAAAGCTTCCGCCTTGATTTATTTCCCCTCTTTGATGGAGGCGTGCAGAGCCATAGCCCCGTTACGCCAATGCAAAGTGTCCGCCGCCGAGTTGATGGATAGAAACGCCTTACATGCGGTAGAGGATGAACCGGGGATGCCGGAGATATTACATTCTTTACCCGAGGATGCGGTAGCGTTGCTGATCGACACGTCTTCTAATTCGGAAGAAGAACTTCAAATCCAATTCCGGGATATAGAGGAGCGGCTAGCAGATATACAGACCTTATATCCGGTATCATTTACGACCGATCCGAAGCTTTACGCTACTTATTGGCGGGTACGAAACGGTTTATTTACTTCCGCTGCGGGAAGACGGCCACGGGGTACGGTATCTATTATTGAAGATATCGCTTTCCGGGAAGAGGTTTTAGGAGAGGCTTTGGAACAAGTGCGTGGGGTCTTGTCGGATTATGGATACGGAAATGCGGTGATGTGGGGACATTTATTGGATGGAAACGTTCATTTCACGATTTTTCCGGATATAAACGCACAGGAAGGTATCGATCATTACGCTTCTTTTATGCGTAGCCTTGTAGATGTGGTACTTTACTACGACGGTAGCTTGAAAGCGGAGCATGGCACGGGACGAAATATGGCTCCATTTGTTAAAGATGAATGGGGTGAGGAGATTTATGAGTTGATGTGGAAGATCAAAAGGCTCTTTGACCCGGAAAATATATTAAATCCGGGTGTCCTTTTAAATCGGGACCCGGATGTGTTTATAAAGAACTTAAAGCAAATACCGTTGGCGAATGAGCTGATCGATAAATGCATCGAGTGTGGTTTTTGTGAGATACAATGTCCGTCAAGGCATGTGACATTGACACCCCGGCAACGTATCGTGATCTATAGGGAATTATCGGCTTTGGCGGAACAGGGGGAAACAAACTCTAAGCGATATAAAGAACTCAAGAAAGCCTTTAACTATAAAGGTAACGCTACCTGCGCTACCGATGGCCTATGTGCTACGGCATGTCCGGTTGGCATTAATACCGGTTTATTGATCAAAGAGTTACGGTGGAAAGAGAATGGTGTCTTGGCGAATGCTATCGCTTCGGGCATCGCCGGGAATATGGGAACCGTAACGGGTATGCTTCGTCCTTTGCTTAAGCTGCCCCATGTGCTTTCAAAGCTGGTGGGGTATAACGCATTCGAGAGATTTGCCTCTTTCTTGTTTAGGGCTTCCGCTCATAAATTCCCGCTTTGGACTCGGCATACACCTTCTGGCGCGTCAAAGTTCAAGGAACTGACGGGTGTAGAGAATGGGATGGAAATGGTTTATTTCCCGTCTTGTATTACCCGTACGATGGGAGCTTCAGCTGATTATGAAGATGTGGATTTTGTAAGTGTAACGGAACAAATAATCGCTTTATTGACAAGAGCGGACTTTACGATTCGTTATCCTGAGAATCTAAGTAAGCTTTGTTGCGGCATGGCTTTTAGCAGTAAAGGGTTCCGGAAGCAAGCGGCGCAGAAGGCGGAGGAATTGAATGAGGCTCTTTTGCGGGCGAGCGATAACGGTCGCTTGCCTATTTTGTGTGACATGAGCCCTTGCTTGCTGCATATGAGGGAAACCTTGGATAAACGTTTACGATTATATGAACCTGTGGAGTTTATCTATGACTTTATGCGTGATCGTCTGAACTTTACTAAGTTGCCGGTTACGGTAGCGGTACACTCTACTTGTAGTACAACGAAGATGGGAGTACAAGACAAGCTGGTGGAACTGGCGGGCTTATGCGCGAACCGGGTGGTCTCTCCCTCTCAAGTTACTTGTTGCGGTTGGGCGGGCGATCGTGGTTTCTTCTATCCGGAACTAAACGCTTCCGGTCTTCATTACTTGAAACCGAATTTGCATGGGGCGACGGAAGGATATAGCAATAGCCGTACGTGCGAGATCGGTTTGACGATGAATAGTGGGATATCCTATAAATCGATCGTCTATTTAGTGGAAAAGGCTACTCGTTAAAAATCAAAAACCCCGGTTTCGTACAACTGAAACCCGGGGCTTTGTAGTTTGGCATTCGAAATTATAGGGAGTTTTATTTCATAGATTTTTTTTATTCATATTATGCGTAACCGTTAAGCATTCCGTTGAAATACATCGGTTTTAAAATATATACCTTTAAGATCCAAGCAAGCCATTGCTCTTTTGATGTATCGATCATCGAGAATGGGAATGAAATGTCTGGTTTCTTTTCGTAGTCAAACTCACAAAGCAACACATGACCGTAATCCGTGACGATCGGGCAAGCGGCATAACCGTTGTATTTCTCGGTCGGCTCTTTGCCTTCCATGAGCGCGATCAGGTTCTTGGCGGCGATAGGTACTTGCTTACGGATAGCGGCAGATGTTTTACTGGTCGGGATACCGGCTACATCACCCAGAGAAACGATGTTCTGGTATTTCTTATGTACCAAGGTCTCTTTATCGACCATTACCCATGCGTCCGCGGCCAATTTACCTTCTGTCCAACCTAATCCGGCATCACGAACGAAATCAGGAGCGGACATAGGCGGGGTGAAGTGTAAGAAATCGTAATCCTCTACGAACGGCGTTACGATCTTTTCTTCGCCTTTTGTCTCTATCTTCTCAAAATGTACTTGCTTCGCGGATGTGTCTACACCTTTTACACGTACATTCAAGTTAATAGGTATGTTACGTTCATTATATATTTCTAGCAAGCGAGGTGTGAAATACGGGATATCGTATAGTTCCTTCGATGCGGTAAAATAATTCAATTGCAGTTTGTCGCGTGTCCCTTGTTTCCTTGCGTAATGCTCGGATAATAAACAGATCTTTTTGGGGGCGCCGCCACATTTATGTTTTGTATAGGTATCGGTATAAATACCTTTGCCTCCTTTTTTCGCGAATTCTTGAAGAGCTTTCCATGTCTTTTGGGCTCCTTCGAAATCGTAAATAGAGTTTGCGTTTCCTTGTCCCAAGGTATCGTGGGTAATACCCTCTACTTTTTCCCAGTTACATTGTAATCCCGGGGTCAGTACTAAAAAGTCGTATGGAATCTTTCCGTTACTTTTGGTCGTTACTTGATTCCATACGGGATCAACCGCGGCGACCGAGTCCTTTATCCATTTTATACCGCTAGGCATACAATCCTCTTGCTTCTTCCAAACATCTTCCGGTTGGTACACACCTGAGGCGATCAGAGTGAATCCCGGTTGATAAAACTGACGATCGCTGGGGTCAATCAGGGTGATATCCGGTTCATCAAGCCAATGTTTTAATCGGGCAGCCATACTGATACCAGCGGCTCCTCCACCGATAATAACGATTTTACCTTTTGCGCTGCTTGAAAAAGCGTTTGCTTTTCCGGTATTAACTCCCGCGATCAGTCCTGTCGCCGCTAATAACTTAAAGAAATGTCGTCTGTCGACACCTTTCTTTTCTAGCGCATCTAATTGTTTCTCCAGTTCGTGTTTCATCATGTCGAAAGAATTTAAGATTTTATTCGCCGGCAAAGGAAACATAATAAATTACGGTAGCCATGAAAATGACTACTACACGACTTGCGCAAATGATTTTTTTATTGGATAAGACTACTACAAGACTTTCTCAAGCTCCTTTTGTATATATATACTATGCTGTTATATAGTATATTATATGTCAAATAGATTAAAATTATATAAGACTCACTTTTTGCGAGATTCTAAAGTGATGCGATCCGGAAGCCAGAGATACGCTGGCACATCCTCCAATTCCAACACGATTCTTTCTTCGATCATTCCTTCCGCTTCCTCAAAGCTTCCGACGATGATCAAATCCTCCTTCCCATCCTCGTTAACAGCCTGCGGCTTAATATCGTACGATCAACCGCAATAAGATCTACCACATTTTTTTTATCTCTTCCAGATAAATTAAAGTAAGTCGTGGGAGTGGTTTATTGTGAATATGTAAATATTTAACACATAAATCTTTATCCATAATGAATAAGAAAGGAGCGAAAGAATCTTCTAGTTCCATAGGTAGCCCTAAATTCTTATTATGTAAGCTCAATAGTTTTTTCCCATAGCAATCGTTTCTTAATCGAGCAGGATAATCAGGCGATACGAAAACTATTTTTGTTTTTATTTCCTCGTCTGTAAAAACCTCGTTCATTATATCGACAACTGCATCGATACAAGGAGGACATGTTTTCTCTGAAAAACAAAAGAATAATTTTTTATCATTACATAAATTACTTAAGGAGAAAGAATCTAGAGAGTCTGTTCCCCAATAGGCTATTTGATCAAGGCATTCATAGTGTTCATTTTTTAGTTCTTCTCTTTTAAGGATACCCAGACTTTCTTTCTCGTATTCAAAATTGTCAACATACACATCCTTCGGGGATTTTCTAAAATGATTCACGCATTGCATACAAATTATGCCTGCCAGTATCCCCAAAAGGAAAATATAAATTGTATTCTCGTTAACCTTCATTTTTGAAAACATATTTTACTAAGACAGGATTCTCTTGTTCCGAATGTGATTGAATAATTCTTTGCTGATCCTCATTTCTTAACTTCTCGGGAAATAGATCATTTAATGGAAGCCCTCCTTCCGGAGTACAGAGGATGAAGTCTTCTCCGAAGTAGATCGGGTAAAGTTGCAAGCCCTCCTTGGTTCGCTCGAATTGAAGCAAGTCATGGTTTTTCCTGTTATAAAACAGTTGGATGTACTTGTTTTGGCGGACTACCATGGCGTATCGATATCTGCTGTTTTGTCCCTGAGAGTCTATTATATAATTTACGCTCTTAGAGGAATAGACATCCTTCGCGTATTGAATTATTTCTTGCTTGCTCATATTGGGATGGAATTCTAATTTTTCGATGTCATTATTTAAATCACCAAAATCCCAACGATAAAGCTCTGTAAAGGTCGCTCCCGATAGTGAATAAATCGTATTAGTCAAAGACCTTCGAAAAGCGTGTGGAAATGGAAATACACCCCTACAAAATACATCTTTTATGTCTTCAGGAAAATATTCATCGAGTATCTCGTTTCTTGATAGGGAATAAAACTTCAAGCGATGGTCGTAATCGTATGTGAAGAAAGCTATCGTATCCTTGTTTTGGAACTGTAGGCTGTTGTAGGCCCCCGCTATTTCAGGAAGTTTCTTTTTCTCGATGAACTTGCCCCCTAGATCATAGAAAAAGAGAGCGTTGCTGACGGCGCAAAGTACTACAAGGTTCCTGCGGGTCGTATCGATCGCGAAATCTGTTAAGTTTAAATACTCACCCGGGCCGTTTCCTTTCTCGTTAAGCGCGAATTGGAAATGTCCCTCCCTATCGAAAACAAAGATTTGGGATCTCGAATAATCGTGAATATAATATCGATCCTCAAAAAACTTGATTTGGGTTATATTACGGATCAGCGATTCTGGCGTTGTCTCTAACGGAATGAGTTGGATCTCAGAAAATAGATCTTTAGTGGAGATCTCGTCTCGCTCGTCCAAATTCACGGTGATGATATCTGATTCCATATTTTTCTTATCCTTCCATCCCGTACAAGAAAGAAAGAAAAATATGGATATCATCGAAAAATAATAGATGATACTTTTCATGCTTTTTAATCTGGATAACAATGATGTTCTTGCATTCCTGAGAAATAACAATGCACATAATAAATACCACTTATCCAATCTACATTCCAGCAAGTCCCCTCATATCTGCCGCAGCTTATGACTGGGCCTTGGTCGCCATCCGGGCAAGCATGATCATCACTGTCACCTTCTGCTAAAACATCTACGTTTATAGCGAAAAAGATCAAACTGATTAACGCCGTGAATTTAAAAAATCTCTTTCCCATACATCATTAAATTTAAGTGAAACAAAAGTTTGAATACAAATATATATATATTGATAGTGTAATGATTTCCATGTGAAAATTTCCCGGAATAAATTATTCATGTTAGATGTTGAGTTTGTCGAGAGATCATTTTCGGGAAGAATTTTTTACTTCAATACGATCTTGTAGCTTTCTTCCCCTCCGGTAGCCATGTGCAATTGGAGGACGTATAACCAACCCGTCGGGCGTTCTGGTGAGATTCTCGGAAAATATTTTTAGTAGTTCATCAGGAAATCGACAAGATTCGTATCCCCATCAAGGGCTAATCGCTTTCTTAAGCGGTATCTTCTTAGCTCGATAGCCCGTACGGATACATTCATTAACGATGCGATCTCCTTCGTGGAAAGGTTCATGCGGAGTAAGCAACAAATACGCAAATCGCCTGCCGTTATATCTGCGTATTGCTGGCGTAAACGATCCATGAAATTCTGGTGGGCGCTATTGAAATAGGTCTCGAACTGCACCCAATCCGCTTGATCGTTCAAGGTAGATTCGATCAAGGAACGTAAACGGGTATATAACTTATTGGGGTATCGGTCACCCAATGTCTCTTTCTGCTTATCCAGTTCTTCCAACAAAGCTTGGATTGCCTCGTTTCTTTTTACCAAAGCTGTTGTCTGGAGAGTAAGCTCATTGTTTTTGTTTTGCAACTCCGTTTCCAGCATCTCGCTTTTCATTTGTTGAAGCCTTTGCAGTTCGGCTTGTCGCTCTGCCTCCAGCTTTTCTTGTTCTTTTTTCCGCAAATTCCTTAAATGGTACCGAAGTCCTTCTTGAATGGCGAACCATATCAAAGCGACGTAGATCAAATAGGCCCATACGGTATTATACCAAGGAGGGCGCACCGTGATTTGCATCGTGATCTCGGGAAACGGCCCACGGGTTACATATTTACGTACCCTTAGCTCATAAGTTCCTTCCGGAAGTTGTAAGAAGGTAATTTTGCCGTCTTTCTGCCAAGAAGACCAATCGGCGGATACCCCTTCCAGCTTATAACAGATTTGGTGATTAGGGGTGAATACCGTTGTTCCGATGTATAGCGAGAGTTCTTGGAAGTTATGGGGCAGGTCGATTCTTTGCGTGTCCGGATATAAATAATGTGTACCTTCTTGATCTTGATACTCGATGCGCATAAACCGTGGCATCGTCAATCCTCCTAGGCTTCCCTCTATTAATTGACGAGTGTTGATTAATAGGGTTCCTTGCATGGCAGATACCAAATCAAGAGAATCATTCAAGGGGATGATCCGTTTGCCATTGGTTACCAGATTCAGATCGTAATTATCGAATAGGATCCGGCATTTTAAAGTTCCTGTACCGTTTTCCCGATGGAAGAGTCCGGCCTCATTCTGGATCGTGAGCCAATACAAATTGTCTGGAACCGGGTAAATACTTTCTGCGTTGGCGAATACGCTCAATACGTCTTTATTCTTAAATAAAGAGCTTACCGATAAATGATTATCGGTCGTATCCGGATGGATATATGAACGTCCGATCTCATCGGATATCGGGGTAAACTTATCACCAAACATCAGGCTCCGGCTGAAGTAGCCGACATTGGTCCGGATATAGAGGCGGTTATCCTCTTTTACAGCGTCTTCCAACTTTCCGATCTGGCTTCTTTTACCTAACATGGCGATGGGAGGATTGATATCTATTTGGGAGATACCATTATCCAAGGCGACCCAGATTAAATTATTATCCTGTACGCAGATGGAGCGTACGATATTATCTTGTAACTGATTATTGATGTTGAGATGTTGAAAGATCTCCCCTTCGTCGTTGGTGATATAAATACCGGACGTAGATGTTCCCGTGAAATTGAGACCTCCGGCGCTAGCGAAGGAAGTTGGGTGCTTCTCCTCGATTTCTTTCGGGATCGTGTAATTCGTCTCGGGATCATCGAAATTTATATATGACGGGAGCGTATCGATCGGATGGTATTCCAGATTCCCGAGTTTGTCGTATAGCCAATAGCCTAACGATGATTTGCCTTGGGTATAGATAGAATCGTTCTGGAAAGATACTTTATAAATAGGGGTTTTATCCGGTAATGGATATGTGTTCCATGTATTCCCGTCAAAAGTAACCAGACCGGAATTATTAGCTACATATAAGATGCCATGATAGGAAACCGCTAAATCCCAATTTTGGCAACTAGCCTTGTAATCGTCTACGGAATAATTTTGTACGAGGATAGAGGGAGCGACCACAGACGCACGCAAGGCGAAAACCGCCAGTATAGATAATAATATGATAAAAGGTAGCCGTCTGTACATGGTCTTTAAACTATAGAGACAAGGCATAAAGCCTTGTCTCTTTCTATTACACGCATGCAAATATAATCAAATTTTGATTATTTGTACTCCTGCCAGCTCTTAATCTGAATATCTTCTACGTTCATATTGCAGAAAGCGTCGATAAAGGCGCTGGCCAGACGGGCGTTCGTGATCAATGGAATGTTATGATCGATCGCCGCACGGCGGATCTTATAGCCATTGGTCAACTCACGTTTGCTATGATCTTTCGGGATATTTACTACCAATTCGAAAGCGTGATTGCTGAACATATCCATGATGTTCAAATCACCTTCCTCATCCGGCCAGCAAACTGCGGTTGCCTTGATTCCGTTGTCGTTCAGGAACTTGGCGGTTCCGTGCGTACCATAGATCGTGTAACCCTTGGTATCCAGCATGCGACAAGGCTCCAATAAATCGACCTTGCTCTTAGCTGCGCCGGAAGAAACTAAAATGTTCTTCTTAGGAATACTGTTGCCTACGGCGATCATGGCGGAAAGCAAAGCCTCGTTGAAATCGTCGCCGATACAACCTACCTCGCCGGTGGAGCTCATGTCCACACCTAATACGGGGTCTGCCTTGTGCAAACGGGCGAATGAGAACTGGGAAGCCTTGATACCGATCCAGTCGATATCGAATGCGCTCTTATCCGGTTTCGTATACGGAGCGTCCAGCATGATGCGGGTAGCCGTCTCGATAAAGTTGCGTTTCAATACTTTAGATACAAACGGGAAACTACGTGAGGCACGTAAGTTACATTCGATTACTTTCACGAAGTTATTCTTCGCCAAGAACTGGATATTGAACGGACCGCTGATGTTTAACTCCTTCGCGATCATCTTGCTTACTTTCTTGATACGACGGGCTGTCTCGAAGTAAATCTTCTGAGCCGGGAACACCAAGGTAGCGTCACCGGAGTGAACACCGGCGAACTCGATATGCTCGGAGATCGCATACTCAACCACCTCGCCATTCATAGCGACAGCGTCGAACTCGATCTCTTTCGTTCCTTGCATAAACTCGGATACGACCACCGGATATTCCTTGGAAACCTTAGCGGCCAAATCCAAGAACTCAATCATCTGCTCTTTCGTATGGCAAACGTTCATCGCCGCACCGGACAATACGTAAGACGGACGGATCAAGATCGGGAAACCTACTTTCTCGATAAACGCGTCGATCTCTTCCATGCTGGTAAGCTCTGCCCAACGAGGTTGGTCGATACCTAGCGAATCCAACATCGCGGAGAATTTATGACGGTTCTCGGCACGGTCGATTGATAGCGGGGAAGTACCCAATACCGGAACATTCTGGCGGTAGAGTTTCATCGCCAAGTTGTTCGGGATCTGTCCACCTACGGAGACGATTACGCCCTTCGGCAATTCCAGATCGATCACGTCTAGCACGCGCTCGAATGAAAGCTCGTCGAAGTAAAGACGGTCGCACATATCGTAGTCGGTAGATACGGTCTCCGGGTTATAGTTAATCATGATCGATTTATAACCTAGCTTACGAGCGGTCTGGGCGGCATTCACCGAACACCAGTCGAACTCAACGGACGAGCCGATACGGTAAGCTCCGGAGCCCAAGATAATCACGCTCTTCTCATTCGGGTAGTAGGTGATGTCGTGCGGCGTACCGTCGTAAGTCATATATAGATAGTTGGTCAATTCCGGATGTTCGGAAGCGATCGTGTTGATACGTTTCACGGTAGGGAGAATGCCCATTTTCTTACGCAAGTTGCGTACGCGGATATTCTCTTTCTCCATATTGCCTTCCGGGCTCTCTACGTAACGAGCGATCTGGAAGTCTGAGAAACCAAGGCGTTTAGCCTCTTTCAATACATCCTCCGGAAGATCCTCGATCTTGTTGTAGCCTTTCAATACGTTGGCGTAATCCACGATATTCTTCAAGCCTTCCAAGAACCAGCGTGTGATCTTTGACAACTCATGGATCTTGTCTACGCTATATCCTTGTTCCAAGGCTTGCGCCACGGCGAAGATACGCAAGTCGGTAGGGTTCGCCAACTCCTCGTCCAAGTTATCGAAGTGGATATCGTTGTTACCTACGAAACCATGCATTCCTTGTCCGATCATACGAAGACCCTTCTGCATGATCTCCTCGAAGCTCTTACCGATCGACATGATCTCGCCGACGGATTTCATGCTGGAACCGATCTGGCGGCTGACACCCACGAACTTCGTCAAGTCCCAACGCGGGATCTTCACGATCATATAATCTACCTCCGGCGCTTTGTACGCGGAGTTCGGGGTACCCATCTCGCCGATCTCGTCCAATCCGTAGCCCAACGCCAACTTAGCGGCGACGAAAGCCAATGGATAACCGCTGGCCTTGGATGCCAAGGCGGAAGAACGGCTCAAACGAGCGTTCACCTCGATCACGCGGTAATCGCAAGTCTCGGAGTTGAAAGCGTATTGGATATTACATTCACCCACGATACCTAAGTGGCGGATCGTCTTGGTAGAAAGTTCCTTCAACAGGTCTAATTCTTTCTCGGTCAAGGAGCAAGTCGGAGCCACTACGATACTCTCGCCGGTGTGTACGCCTAGCGGGTCAACGTTCTCCATGCTCACTACCGTGAAGCAATGGTCGTTCTTGTCGCGGATCACCTCGAACTCGATCTCTTTCCAACCCTTCAAAGATTCCTCGACCAAGATCTGGGATGAGTAAGCGAAAGCGCTTTCCGCCAAGGTGCGAAGCTCGGCCTCGTCCTTGCAGATACCACTGCCCATACCACCTAATGCGTAAGCGGAACGGATCATTACGGGGAAACCGATCTTGTAAGCGGCAGCCACGGCGTCGTCCATGCTTTCTACGGCTTGGCTGATCGGGGTCTTCACTTCTATCTCGTTCAGTTTCTTAACAAATAGGTCACGGTCCTCGGTGTACATGATAGCCTCAACGGATGTACCCAATACTTTCACGCCATATTTAGCCAACGTGCCGCTGGTGTAAAGTTGAGTACCGCAGTTCAAAGCGGTCTGGCCGCCAAACGCCAATAGGATTCCGTCCGGTTGTTCTTTTTTGATAACTTCCTCAACGAAGTAAGGAGTGATAGGCAAGAAATATACCTTATCGGCTACTCCCTCGGATGTTTGGATAGTCGCGATATTCGGATTTAGCAATACGGTACTGATCCCTTCTTCTTTCAGAGCCTTTAACGCTTGCGAACCAGAGTAGTCAAACTCCCCGGCCTGTCCGATCTTCAGGGCACCCGAGCCCAGAACAATCACCTTTTTGATATCACTTTTCGACATAGTAATTTGGGTTGTTTTGTTTATTATAATGATTTTAGAATATTATACCTTTATATTATATCACCGGACCGCTGGACACAAAAAAAATGCGTTAGTAAAAGTAACCAACGCATCTTATATAACCAAATTATAATCCCGTAAAATAGAGAAAAGAGCCTCAACCTCCGACATATAACCGGAATAGAACTTCGGATTATCCTTATGTGTCTTGTTTGTCATCTGCTCTCTCTTCAAAATTTCGGCAAAGGTATGGATTATGTCTGAAAGAACAAAGCTTAAATGCGAAAATCTATGCTGAAATAGTATTGTCTGTGTTTAACAGCCTCTAAATCCAGCTTAACACATCCATTATTTAAAAACAATCTTATGTGTTTCATAAGTATCATTGCCTATTTGGAGTCTTAATACATAGATGCCCGAAGGTAATGTATTAAAATCTAAGAGATCTCCTTCTCTCAAGAATGTCCCCTCCCTTACTAATGCTCCGGTTGATTGGTTATATAGAGTATAGGTTGGCCTAGTCTCTAACATAACACTGAATTGATCTTGGATTTGAGTTTCTTTTGAAATATTAACCATATGAGTGGATGAGGAAGTTGAAACAGAATAATAATATCCCGTAACAGATACTGTTTTTATCACATAAGACCCGGGTGTTCCACAAGTGCTGGTTGAACGACAGCCCACAATATAAGTTCCTGGTGCGGAGAAGGTAACACTGTTTGAATACCGATAGGCAGACATGCTAGCCGTGTTTGGACTGACCATCCATTGATAATTCCCTTCGTCTTCCATAAATATAGGGCTAGCCGTAAAAGATGCACTACCACCAGCCCCTACTTGATCCGGACCGGACACGGAAGTTATGGATGGGGCACCGATAGAAACAGTTTTCGCTACAGAAACTGAAGAGCCATTAGGAAGTACCACATTCGCATAAATCGTACCACTCATTGTTCCTCCCGGATTAGAGATAGCCCGAACCGTGATTGAATTACTATTCTGTCCTCCACTTACAATTTGTAGGCCACTGGTTCCTAATGTCCAATTCCCCTTATAATTACGATTTAACGTGTAGGTTTTATTTCCGGTACATGGCACTAAATTATCGCCGGATATTTGGGGATATACTTCTCGGACAGCCGCCTCTGCATCAAGCAAACCATATCCCATATTGGCATTCCAAGTTCCAAATGGATGTCCTGAAACTGTTGAGTAAGAATAAGATCCAATTTTTCTGGCAGAGTGTCCATGTATATTTCGAACTTCAGCTTCTGTCAATTTTGGATTAATAGATAGTAGGAGTGCTGCAACGCCTGAAACTTGAGGGCAACTCGCTGAGGTTCCTCCAAAAGTAGAGAGATAATTTCCGGGGTAAAGCCCGGCACTCCCCATTAAATCCAATGTGCGAATATCCCCTGTATAATCCAAGGCACCAGAAGGTGCAACCAGATTAATTTCTGAACCTCTTGCACTATAAGAACACAAAGCACCATTTTTATCAACTGCGCCAACTGCGATAACCCCATTAACAGTTGCGGGAAACGAAACAGAGGAACCAGAATTTCCTGCTGCAAAAACAACTACACATCCCAGTCCACCGCGTCCATTCGTTCTAGCATTATTTATGGCTGAGGTAATTGCATCAGCTACAGAACCACCCCAAGAGTTACTAATAACATCTGCTTCAGCATCATCCCACGCATAATTTATCGCAGCTGCAATATTAGAACTAGATTGACTATAAAATATATTAACAGGGACTATTTTCACTAGAGGGGCAATCCCTGCTATACCTAAATTGTTATGAGAAGCTCCAATAATACCAGCGCAGCATTCTCCATGTGGATTATTTGAGACTGGTGCTCCATTCCCATTGGCTAAACCCGGCGTAAAACCCGGCAAAAGTCTATCACCCAGATCCTCATGCCCTGCCACACCTTGATCGATAACAGCCACTTTTATCGAAGAACTACCTTTTGTCATACTCTAGGCTTCAGGAGCATTAATATCGATATTCCACGTCCCACCTAATTGTCCCGTATTATTTAAATAATATTGTTCGCTATAAAGAGGGTCATTCAGAAATTGAGTTATTCTCATTATAAAGTCAGGATGACAAAAATCGACCAAACCATTCTCATATATTATATTGGCATAAGTTAAAACATCAAACCCTTGATTCACGGATAATGTGTAAACCCCATATTTAGTTTGATCAACAACTTCTACTATCTCATTCATACCTGCTAATATAGAATCAATACTTACGCCATTTTTAGGCTTAAGCAGTATATGATTAGTTACATACAATGTATCTGTTCCATTTACTAAATAAGCAGGAGAAGCTCTTTTCACTAAAGGATCCGACTCGTATGCTTTAAAATCATTTTCAGAAAAGATATTGGATTTATTTTCTTTTACAATGATGTTCGGCGATATTTCATTAAATCCCTTATAATCCGAACTTAGCATTGGAGTTCGGATTAAATCGGCTTCTATATTCAACACAAGGTGTGATGAGTCTGGGGTTAAAGCGATTTTCCTATTTTGTGACCAATAATATTGCGCATTAACATCGCAATGTATTGAAGACAAAAGCACAATCACTAAAAGATATATCAAATTATTTGTTTTCATTCCAGTTCGTATTTAATTATTTCAACATTTTCAGCAATATACATAGGGACTTTGTTCGAAAGATATTCAGAGTTTGGGTCCCGTGGGTCATAAGATTCCGAAGGGTGAGGTATGGTAAAAGCATCCAATATCACACCATCTATGGCTGGATCATAAGCTCTACAATTGAATTTTATTGTATAGGCAAGCTTAACTGTACGATTATCGGGGATATACAGTTGTATGGCATTCGAGAAATTCAAGCCGGTTACACCAAGCTTCGGACCTTCATGAATTGCTACAAGACAGATATTATTATTTTCGAGCGCAATCATGCTTACAAAGCCGACCAGCCTATCATCTTTATCACAGCTTATACATACTATGACTAAGAAAAATGCAAGTCCTGTTATTTTTGTTTTTAGTTTTTGCATATAGTTGAATTTTAAGTTAAACAAATTTATTGGATAGTCATGTAACTGATGAATTAATTGAGAGGGACCGGATAAGTGATTATACCGGTTTTTTTCATTTTCGTTTGCTATATTGCAATATAGCTATACGAAAAGCGACCTGTAAGCAGAATGATAAACGTTATCTACGTTCTAGTATGTGCACAAGTTATCAAAAAAAATTAAGCGTGCAAGAAAAAATATAGAATATTTTAGGTCCTAGATTCAACTAGAAGTGAATATTCAGAATTATAGTTTCGCCTAGCCTGCCTCGTGAAGGATATAACTTTATCTCACTTTTTATTTTTATCTTTGTGCGACTAATCTGAAAAAAGAAAGCTTATGGCACGGATAACGATTCCTTATGCGGTAGCGGATTTCGTAGATTTACGGGAACGTGGTTATTATTATGTGGATAAGACCGATTTCATCCCGAGCTTGGAAGATTATAACGCTCCTGTTTTCCTCCGTCCCCGGCGTTTCGGCAAGAGTTTGCTTATCTCTACCTTGGCGTGTTACTATGACCGCACCAAGGCCGATCGGTTCGAGGAGCTGTTCGGCAGGACTTGGATCGGTGAGCACCCGACGGAGGAACATAATCGGTATATGGTCGTGCGCTATGATTTCTCCAAGATGGTGATGGCTGATGACATGGAGGGGTTGGAACGGAATTTCAATGACCTGAATTGTTCTGCGGTGGAGATCATGGTGACGCATAACCGGGACTTGTTTTAAGGACTTCCGGTTCTCTAGCCGTGGTGAGGCCTCCAAGATGCTTGAGGAAGCTTTGGGGTACGCCCGTGAGCATGGACTGCCTAAAGTGTATGTGTTGATCGATGAGTACGATAATTTCACCAATCAGTTGTTGACGGCCTACAAGGATCCGCTCTATGAGCAGGTAACCACGAAGGATAGTTTCCTGCGCACTTTCTTCAAGGTGATCAAAGCGGGTATCGGCGAAGGTAGTATCCGTACATGTTTCTGCACGGGGGTTCTTCCCGTCACGATGGACGATTTGACAAGCGGATATAATATAGCGGAGATCCTGACCTTGCATCCGAGGTTTCTGGATATGCTTGGTTTTACGTATGAGGAAGCGAGCGCTTATCTTCGTTATGTCCTTGACAAATACGGCACGGGGCAGGACTCTTTTGAGGAACTTTGGCAACTGATCGTGAACAACTACGACGGCTATCGTTTCCGTCCCGGCGCGGAGCCTTTGTTCAATTCCACGATCTTGACCTATTTCTTTAAGAACTTCGCCACGATGGATGGTATGATCCCGAGTGAGCTGGTGGATGAGAACCTGCGTACGGATATCGGTTGGATCCGTCGCTTGACCCTCTCGCAAGAGAACTCCAAGGAGATGCTGGATGCGTTGGTGATTGACGACGAGTTATCCTATAACGTTTCCGACCTGTCGAGCAAGTTCAACAAGAGGAAATTCTTCGACAAGAACTTCTATCCGGTCAGCCTCTTTTATCTGGGTATGACCACGCTGCGGAATAATTACCGCATGGTGCTACCCAACCTTACGATGCGCAGCATCTACATGGACTATTATAACGAGATGAATCATATAGAGGGAAACGCCCAACGCTATGTGCCTACTTATGAGCGTTTCACGGAAGAGCGTCGTTTCGAGCCGCTGGTACAAAACTACTTCGAGCAATACCTCGGGCAGTTCCCGGCGCAGGTGTTCGACAGGATCAACGAGAATTTCATCCGTTGCTCCTTCTTCGAGCTTTGTTCCCGTTACCTGAGCAGCTACTATACGTTCGCCATCGAGCAGAACAATTCGGCGGGCCGTTCGGATTTCGAGATGACCGGTATCCCCGGTACGGACTATTACAAGGATGACCGGTTGGTGGAATTCAAGTATTTCAAGGCGAAGGAGGCGGAGCGCATGCTGGCGCTCAGCGATCCCCGTCCCGAGGACGTGGCGCAAGTACTCGCCTACGCCAAGGATACCAAGGAGAAGTTCCCGTACTACCATGTCCGTTCCTACATTGTATATATCTGTGCCAACAAAGGATGGAAATGCTGGGAGGTGACTCCGTGATATCATTCCAATTGCTTTATTAATAGTACTTTGTGGTGCCAATGATGTGCCATGCTATTGGCACAGTTGTGCCACCATGCTGGCACGCCCGTGCCACCTCGATGGCAAAGGCGTGCCACTGCGATGGCACACGCATGCCACGGTGATGGCACGTTCGTAACATGGGTAGTGGCACAAGCCTCTCTTCCTTGGTTTACCAGTCGTACTCTTCGAAATAAGCGTCGAAGTCTTTTGGTTCCTTCACCCCACAGCGTTTAAGCGCATTCAATACGACCTGTTGTTCGGAGGGTGAAAGCGGCCTTTCTCCCTTGCGGACACGGTAGTAAGTACGCCGGCTGAAGTGCCTCATGAGTCCCGAGATAACGGAGAGCATCTGTTTGTGCGGCAAGCTCTCCAATAGGCTTACGAATCCCGCGGCATAGCGTACTTTCTTGTTCGGACGGTAATAAGGGCAAGTTCCCTTCAATGAGGCGAGGTGTCTCCTCGTTAAAGGTGATTGTTTGTTTCGGCGTTCTGGAATAGGGGTGTTTACGCGTGCGGCCTACCTCATGAATTTACGAGGTAGGCCGCATAAAAATAGCTATTATCAAGTACTTATTTAACCGTAACATTCCATCCGGAAAGAATACCTCCGTAGAAGTAAAAGTCTACGCAGAATGTTTTTCCTGTGTTTAGCTCTTTGACCTCGTAGTATTTCGTGGCACCTTTTTCGTTCACCAATTTATAATCGGCGATATTCGGAATAGGCACGTTGGCGAGCTCCTTGATCTTTGCGTTTATCATGTTCAAGATATCCATGTTCTCGAAAGGATTCGTTACTTTGGTACTCTTGGATAAAGCCGGATTCACCCCATTGTTCTCGGCACGAACCGCACGAACACTATCCGCATAAGCCTTGAACATCGCACGGCTTTCCGGAGTGCGTAAAGCGGATACGGTAAAGATAGAGATTCCTTCCGCCCCATGATTTAGCGCGGCGTCCATGCTGGCTTGCATATCGTCTGAAACCATTAAGCCGCAGTAAAGCGTTGTTTTCGGGTTCTTATCCCGAACATCCTCTATCATACAGTCTGAGATAAAACTAATATCTTCCGTGTAGAAGTTATGGTATACCATGGGGAAGACAATGTCCAGATTCCATTTACCCCAGTCTTGACGAACCATTTTGGACGCCATCTTGGGGGTTGGGAAAGGAGAGGCCGCCATTTTCTTTCCATAGGAGTGAACCACGTCGGCGATCATATTGGCAACCTCGGTAATCTGGTCACAACGGAATTGAAGCCATTTCTCGTCTTGCGAGGGATCTTCTTGTTCCCTTGGATCATATCCGTAAGCGGCCTTGAACTTCTCGATCATAGCCGGGTGATAGCCAAAATCCCATTGCGGATATTCTTGATCTTGCACGATACCGTATTTCGGCCAAAGGGTAGTCGGCAGGATAACGTCCACGAAACGGTTGTAATCGATAGCGATACCGTTCAAACCCTCTACCTCGCAGTAAGCCTCTATTTTCTTCTTGATAAACTCCCGTACCTCGGGTAAGGCAGGGCACATAAATTTGTAGTAATCCACGTAAGCGGTCGTATCGGCCAAGCTTTGTCCGTTACGGTTTACGCTGAACCATTCGGGATGTTCTTTTAAGATAGCGTCTCGGTCATGTTCCAGATTCATCGTCCATAACCAAGCGTAGACCTCTATCCCATGTTTTTGGGCGATGGGAATAGCGGCCCGATAATCATCCGGAGTAGGGGCGTTTAGCATGACACCGTCTATCCCCGCCTCATTCATGATCGTGCAGATGGAGTCGAAATTCATTCCGGGCTGGTAATCCAACCAAGTCCAGAACATCGGATAAGCATCTTTCGTATCATTTTTCGGGGAACTGCAAGCACCTACGCAGCAAGCTACCAGAAGCAATACTAAATAATTTATGTGTCTCATAAGTTTAATGAATTTGATTAACGATTTATCCGTTAAAGATACGTATTCCTGTTTAATGCCGTTCTTTTTTCAGCGTAAATATCGGTAAATAAAAGAAGATGCCTAGGATAGACATGATAAGGCCGCCTATCGTTCCGGCGGCGAGCGGGAACCAAAAGGCTTCTTTATCGGTGCCTAGCATGAACGGGATAAATCCGAGTATGGTCGATATAACGGTTAGGAAAATCGGCGTGATCTTGGCGTTCCATGCCTTTAGATAAGCACGGATTGGGGAAATAGCGGGTATCCGTTCCCGAATTTGGTTATATTCGTTTAAGATATAGATACTGGCGTTTACCGTGATACCGCATAATAAAACGAAGGAGGCGAATCCACCTTGGTCGAAGTTCAGTTTGAACCAATAGAAGGTCAGGAATACCCCGATATAAGAGATCGGTATGACAAAAATGACCGCCAGCGGTTGTTTCAAGGAATTAAACAAGATACTGGTCGTAAAGAAAATAATAACGATGATCAAGAATAATAACGCATATTGTTTATTATCTTTCTGATCCCATGACCAATAGTTCTTTTCCGCTTTAGCCGTATATCCCATAGGCAGGATCTTGTTAAACTCTCTAAGTTCCCTTTTCTGTATCTTCTCGCCTTGTGAGGAAGCTCCGATATATTCATATTGCAGGCAGAGCCTGTATTGCTGGTTTACTTTCGCTATCTGTTGAGGGGTCTGGCTTTTCTCGACGATAGCGAGTTCGGACAACTTATAGGATTTATCACGGATGGTTTGAGGTACATATTGCATACTCCATATATCGAACTCCTTTGATTGGCGGGAAGAAAGTTTTAGCTTTTCCGTCTCGTTATCAACGACGATGGTACCTGCGTAGATATCTTTACCGAAAACAGGCCGGATAGACGCGAATAAATCGATAGGCAATATATCCGCTTGCGCCATACGGGATTTATTCAAGTTGAAGTAGAATTCCTGATAATCATCCTTCCACCAAGAAAACTCGGAATTGATCAATACTTCCTTGATACGGCGATACGTAAGCAATTTCTCCCGCAGTTTCTCCGCCCATTCGTATAGCTCGTCATAATTATATCCGTACATCTCGATCCGGAAAGAACCTGCGTTCTCACGGACATCATTGCTGAAACCTTGGTCCATAAGTCCCCATACGCCCCAACTTCCACCACCTAATTCCAACGCTTTGCTAATCACCCTGCTTTTCAAGGTGTAGGGGAAACCACTTCGCTCGTTCTCACGGGTGAAATAGACGTTGATACTGGCTTGACGTGCGTTATAGATACTGGTCTGGAATTGCCGTATTTCCTTATAGGTACTCAAGTAAGCCTCCATTCGGTTGATCAAGTGGTTCATTTGATCAAGGGTCGTACCGTTTGGCATGGAAGCGCTGATACTTAATACCGTTTCTTCATTCCGGGTAAAATAACTTCCCTCGTATACCTTTTGGACAAATAGCCGCAAGGTTCCTCCCAAACTCTTATCGACGATAGGTTTTATCGTTTCCTTCCAAATATCTTTCGCTGCGAATTCATTGTAGCGGGCGATCCACAAAGAGTCCCTTGCGGATAGATCCTTCTCTTCCGGCTCGATCTTCTCCGGCAATAAAAATATCGGTAGTCCGAAAGCCAGTACTAGAATAAGGCAAGCCAGCTTTTTCCAATTGCAAAGGAAACGGATCTGCGCCCGGTAATAATGAGAGAAATAGACTGGGAAACGGTGTATGAACGACCGTATCGGACGGACCACCGGATGTTGTTTCCAATGACTTCGAGCTTTTGGGGAAGAAGAAGCGGCTTTCTTCGGGTGCAAATTCATCTTATCGATCAATGCCGGAACCAAGAATAACGCGATGAACAAAGATACGGCCAGATTAATGATCACGACAGCGGCGAAATCTTGTAAATTCAACCGTATCTTCTCATCCAAGAAGAAGATAATCACGAGGGCACCCATAGTCGTCAAAGTTGCCGCCAGAATAGACAAGAAAGCTTTCCGGTCATGATGGTGCCGGATGTGATCAGTCATCACGATCGTATTATCGATCACCAAGCTGAGAGAGATCGTGATACCCGCCAGCGAGTACAATTGCATCTCCAACCCTAATAAATAATAAAGGATAACGGCTATACACAGGTTGATACTTAAACTGATGATGATCAAGAATAGATAACGTACATTCCGGGTAATCAGCAGAACGAAGAGCAAGAGGATCAAGATGGTCAAGCCTGTACGGACGTAGATTTTATCCAATTCTTCTTGGATAAATTCGGTAGCGTCGTAACTGGTATGGATCTCGTAACAGGGAGGAAGCAAGGTGCGGATATGTTCCATTTCTTCCTTCACTTTCTTGGCTAATTGCAACTGGTTGGCAGTCTCTTCCGCACGGATAGACAGGTAAATAGAGTTTAAACCATTGATCCGGTAGTAACTTTGCGGGGCCTCTTCTTGCCGGGTTACCTTTATCAATTGATCCAGCCGGATTAAGCTACCATCTTTGTTTGCGACGGTGATATGCGATGGTTCGAACCCATTCGTGATCTTTTCCGGCATTAACGCCAGACGAATCCATTCCTTGCCGATATCTCCTTGTCCCATATTAGCGGTTCCAAGGAACTCTTTTTTGTAATATTGGCTGATCGCCGATTGGATATCCTCTATCGTGATCCCCAGATCCCGTAGCTGGCGGCTATCGTATTCCAAGCGCCATTCCATAGGGGTCGCTCCGCTTACATCGATACGATAAATACCTTGCACGCTGCTAAGCCGGGGCTTTATCTGATCCTCGGCGAATCGCTGGATGAATATCGGGGTAGCGGAAGCGTTCAAGGTATAACTCATGAACGGGCGTGATTCCTTGTCGTCCGGACGGCTCATCTCTAAAATCGGATAACTTAATTCTTCCGGAAGGTCCGGCCACGTTTGCCTAACAATTGTTGATGCCTCAAAACGTGCGGCATCTATATTCGTATGTTTATCTAGTTCTAAGGTAATCCTTCCCCATCCGTTTCCCGAGGTCGAGGAGATCTCTTTGATTCCTTTGATACGGGCAAGCATCGCCTCCAACCGGGAGGTTACCTCCATCTCGATAACCCTCGCTGAGTTGGAGGGCATATTATAGCTGATACTTAATTTCGGCAGCGTACGGGAGGGAGATAGCTTGATCGGCAATAAAGGCACGAAAGCGATCCCCGCCAATGCGATACAAAGGAAGGTGACGATGATCGTAAAGGATGATATATTCGGCTTAGAACCCATGCTCGTAATCAAATTCGTTGGCTAATGAGATGCCTGTCTCGAAATCATGTAAGGTGAGCTTACGTATTTTGTAATAGCTCAACCAATAATTTTGCAAGGCCGTGATATAATTACGTTGCGCTTCCTGCTGTCGGTTCAAGGAGAGCGTAAGGCTATTGATATCCGCTTTGCCGATCATGAAACGTTGCTTGGTCTCGTTATAGGCCATGATCGCGATGTCCAAAGCCTCTTCGGCGCTGGCGATCAGGTTTTGCTGTACATTGAAATCGCCGACAGTCATGATTACGTCTTCCTCCAGAGTGACTTCCGTCTGCCGTGCGGATATTTGCGTAACATTTAGATTGCTTTTGGCTATATTGTATTTACCCTTCCGTACTCCCCAGTCTATAAGGGGAATAGAGATAGATATCGATACCAAGTCCTGCTGCAGCGGATTCTTGTAAACTTCCTTAAACTGGGTCGCTACTTGATTGAAACCGATACTGGCATTCAAGGAAGCGTTGAATAAGGTTTCCTTTTTGGTCTTATCCACTTGTTGCTCGGCCTCTAACACCTCTTGTCGCACTTCCAGAAACTTGGGGTTATTCTCCCTGGCTAACGTCAATGCTTGATCCACCGGAATATCCATATCATGGGGGCGTGACGGCAGCCGAAGCCGTATCTCCGTATTCTTATCGAAATTCAAATACGAGGCCAGACTGAACATGGCTCGCTTCAAGGCTATATCGGCGTTTTGTAACGTATTGCGGGCATTGATCGCATCCAGCTTGAGTGTCAGTAAATCCGCTTGACTAATAGCCGCGATCTTATGCCGCTCTTGGCCGGTACGGTATAACGTATCGGTTGTCGCTACATTTTCTTTGGCCATATCATATTCTACTTGAGCCATGGCTAAAGAGAAAAAATAAGTGGTGGCTTGCTCGCTGACGGTCTCGATATTATAAAGCAACTCTTTCTTTACTTTCTCATATTTTAGAGGCTCTATCTTCTTCTCCCACCGGAAAGGATTGTATCCCAATAAATCTTGGCTGTATCCGATACGGATTGGAACGGAGGTGAACTGATTATAAGTATTCGAGCCGAAATAGCGCATATACCCCAGATCCGTGTCCACGAAGAAACTACCACCCAGCATATCGAAGTTCTGCTTGATCTTTAAGTTTCCTCCCGCATAAAAGGACTGTTGCTTACGGTATTCGTCGATGTCTTTTTCTGAATCGTATCGTTTCGTGATATCCCGGTAATATTCGGCGGGCGTGATATTCAATGTAAGACTAGGCAGTCGCTCCGCTTTGTAATTACGAAACTCCCAGTAGCCGGACAAGAATAGGTTTTTCGTACGAAAAGCCTCCAGCGAGCTATCGGCGGCCAATGAGATCGTCTTCTCAAGGGAAAGGACGAGCGATTGGGCCGATACTCCTTCGGCTAATAGCGAACAGAATGCGTATAAAACTAGGAATGTCCTCTTGTATCTTTTTTTCATAATGCATGTCTCCTATAGATAAACCAATAAACCAAAGGAATAATAAATAAACTGACTGCCGTACCGATCAGCATCGCCGAGATCATGGCAATGGAGAGTGGCTTTTGCAACTCACTTCCCATATCGAACGTGAATAGTAGCGGTACCATACCGAATATAGTTGTCAATGAGGTCATGATAATCGGGCGCAGACGGCGACGACCCGCCTCATGGATCGCTTCCATCAAGGGTACACCTTCTTTCCGAAGCTCATTGATCGCGTCCAGTTTCAAGATAGAGTCGTTTATGATGATACCGCAAGTTACCACGATACCGATAGCACTCATCAGGTTTAAGGTATGCCCGCATATCCATAATACCAGTAAGGAGGCGGCTACGTCTATAGGTATTTCCAGCAGGACGATCAAGGGCTGCAAGAAGCTCTCGAATTGAGCCGCTAGGATAAAATACATCAAGAGGATGGATATGAACAAGATGACGACCAATTCATTCAGCATTTGTTGGTTCGAGAAGAAGCTTCCCGAGAAATCGATGTCCCAATTCGTCTTATCTTTGGATTCGCTGCGTACGAGCTCCCGAATATTTTCCATTAACTGTTCCGCGTTCTCTACTTGATAGAAGCTAAAAGGAATATATTCCCCGTTCTTTCCAGCGGTGAGTATCTTCAAATCCTCTCCGGGAGTAATTTTTGTTACTGCGCTAAGAGGGACATGATTCGTCTTTTGGTTTTCGTCCGGTTGCGTACGGATTAACGTATTATGTAGGATATGATCGACCGTTTGCTCGTTTCCGGCTAGCGTGATCGGTAAATACTGTTGATAAGAGCGTAAGGTAGCGACTTCATTTTCCTTGAAGGCCGTCTTAAGTACCCGGTAGACCTCTTCATAGGAGATATTATAAAGTAATAGTTTCTGATGGTCTATGGATATGTTTAATTGATTCTCGAAAGCTACGCCAACGGGAGCGAGACCGGTCTTACTCTCTAGTGTTTTCTCTAGTTTTTGCAAAGTAGGGGCATCCGGAGCTTGTTCTTTGTTACGGGCATAGAACTCGGCTACGATATCGGCCTCACCGGTTACGAACAGTTTCTCAAACACAGTCTCCGGCGGAGAGAACGATAATACGGCTGTCGGGTAATTTCGCTTTACCCAAGCGGAGATTTCTTGTTGTAAAGGAGCGATAGCATCGGTCTCTTCTGTCTTGAAATAAAGCTCTACTTCCGAGATGGATAATTCCCTGTCTCGGTTTAGCAGGAATTGTTGCTGTCCGATATAGGCCGTGTGTTGCGCGCCTAACCGATCGGCCTCACCAAATAATTCGGTGACTCTCTTTCTATTCTCATCAATATGGATGTTCTCATTCCATTCAACATGTGCGATTAACTCATTCTGATCGATTTCCGGCATCCGGCTTTTGGGGATCATATAGAATAGGATTGCGCAAAGGGGGATGGTGACAGCTACAAATAGTAGGCTAGTGGTCTTATGCCTGAATATGAAATCAACCCCTCCGTCATAGAACCGGTCCAGCGTATGCTCCTTGATCAAATTGTTTATTTTCAGGTTGAAAAAGGAATGCTTGATCTCCGGTATGCTGTAAACTAATTTGTAAAGTACAGGCAGTAACATGATTCCGGTGAAATAAGAGACCATTAAACCAACCGTAACGGCAAACGCCTGATCGAAGAAAATCGCTCCCGCTATACCACTCATAAATACCAGCGGAACGAATACAGCGATCGTGGTAAATGTGGAACTAAGCATGGGGGTGATTACTTCTGTGGTCCCTTTTATACACGCTTCTTCCAGATTATCTCCTTTTGCCCGGTATTGCGCTATATTCTCCGTCACGATGATGGAACTGTCTATCATCATACCCAATGCCAAAATCAATCCGGATAGGGAGATGATATTTAAGGACATATTGAAAAGGTAGAAGAACAAGAAACTAATGATGATACTGACTACCATACTTAGTCCGATTACCGCCGGGCTTTTTACGTCCCCGAGGAAAAGGATCGCCACGATGCAGATAAATAAGAAACCTAACGATAGATTCTGTTTGAGGTTGGAGATCGTATAATCCAATAACTCGGTCTGGTTTCTTGTGATCGTAAATTCAATATCCGGGTAAATAGACTTGAAATAATCGGTAACCTCGGCAAGCGCCTCTTTCATATTGTCCATATTCTCATCCGCTTGCTTGATAACGGCTAACGTGACGGCCCTTTCCCCGTTGGCTAGCGATAAGCCGGTTTCTTTTTCTGGTACGACAGCTACTTTTGCCAGATCTTTTATCTGGAAGATCCGGTCATTCTTACGGATATAGATATTTTGTACGTCTTCCGGTGTACGTAATAAGGTAGAAAATTTGATATTGTACTCATAATAACCATCCCGTACGGTCATGCTTCCCGGCTCTATATTATTGGCAGACAAGGCTGATTCCAACTCATTTAACGTAATATCAGCCATATCCAAGAGCTTCATATCCGGTACGATCTGTAATTGCCGTCCTAATATGCCCGTGATATCCACCATTGCGACTTCCGGCAACTGTTCGATCCTTCGTTTGATTACTGTTTCCGCGAATTGGCAAAGATCGAGGAAAGCGGCATCATTTTCAATTGTCTTGAGTGTGAGGTTGAGGCAAAACACCGGAATGTCCGTAGCGCTCGCCTTGACTACCCGTGGACGTTCTACCTCACGGGGCAGGTAATTCATGGCGGCGTCTATTTTCTCATTGACCTCTATAAAGGCAAGATCCGTGTTCGTGCCAAAGTCGAAGCTAAGGCGGATAATACCCGCTCCATCACGAGTCTCGCTATGGATATCCCGTAATCCTGCCACTTGCATCAATTGCAAACGGACCGGCTTCACGACGGTGTTTTCCAATTCCCGTGCGGATGTATTTTGTCCGGATATCTGAACGGTAATCTCAGGTATGGCGATATCAGGCAATAAGGAGACCGGTATGGTGAAATAAGTCACCAACCCCACGATAAAGCAAGCCGTAAAAGCCATCAATACCGCTATCGGACGTTGTAGCAGGAAGCGAATCATACGCAACTAATTTTCAATTCTCAATTCTCAATTTTTAATTACCTTGACCGGTGACTCATGCGCCAGATTAATATTGCCGCTTGTAATCACGACATCCGCTTCTTTCAATCCTTCCAAAAGGGTATAACTATCCGCGTTTTCCAGTCCGGTGCGCACGTAGTTCCAATAAGCGTGCCCATCAACTAAAGTAAATACGACTTGTTTTCCGGAACGTAATACCACAGCCGTTTTAGGTACGACCAATTGCTTCCCGAGCGAGCGTTGTACGCTAACCCGTACATTCATGCCTTCGAATAATTTACCTTTGTCGTTTACCGCCGCTTTCACTTGTACCATCCCGTTCTCATCCACTAGCGGGTTGATCTCGGATATACGTCCTTCAGTCTTTAAGCTGGTGGTGGCGAAAGGGGTAACTTCCACTTTATCTCCGTTTTGGATAAGCGGCAACTCACTTTCCAATACGGTGAAAGAGGCTTCCAGACTATGAGGATCGATAACGGTACAGAATGCGTCCGTCGTAGACGCCACGTTCTCTTGTTTAGCGAAAAGGTTTGCGATAATACCGTCGAAAGGCGCGATTAGCGTCGCATTCTGTTCCTCATATTGGGCAAGTTGATATTGGGCGAGCGCCAGATCATATCCACTTTTTACCCGTGCTAGGTTGAGCGTCGCGGGCGGGACTTTCGCTGAGTCTTCCAGCATATATCCTTGACCGATCAATACGTCTTTTAATTCAAGCCTCGCTTTCTCTAGGGCATCCTTGGCTTGCGCTGTTTTGTTCGTGAGCCGGAAAGTAGCGAGTTCCGCTATTTTCTGTCCCTTGTTTACCCGGTCTCCGTTCTTCACGTAGATACGGGCGATGGGTTCAGCCGACTCAAACCGTAAGTCCACCAACTTGCGAGCGGATAATTTACCATTGCTTATCAACTCATGATTAAATTCCGTTTGCTTCAATGTCATGATGGTGACTTCGTTCGCCTCATCCGGCAATACGGTTTCTACGGAATCCTGTGTGGCATCTGTATCTTTCTTTTCTCCGCCGCATGCGCTTAAACAGAATAAAAGCGTAAAGGTCAACAATTTATAGTATTTCATACTCGTATGATTGATCGGTTTGTACAATTTATCATTCGCAAATATAAGTATTTATTGTTACGATGTAGTCGTAATTGCTATAAAAATAAGGATATTGTATTCATATTGATGTGTTGTTTAACATACTTCGTGCTTTCTCTTTCATTTCTTTAATAGCGGAACTTTCCACTTTGGGTTTCTTAGTTAATACGGAATCAATCGCCATTTTCAATTTTGCAGGTTGAAAATAAGATGGTTCCGTATAAAGATTCATTAACAGATAATACGGATAGATACGTTCCGGTAAAATATCAATGGCATGTAACAGGTGCTTTTCCGCTTGTCGGTATTGTCCTAATGACTGTTCGTTTTTTGCCATCATGTAATAAAGCATTGGATCAGCGCTTAATAAAACGGCCCTTCTTAAATATTCATTCGCTTGCTCAAATTGTCTGGTTTTGCTAAGGCATTGAGCGGCCTCGAAAAGGAATCCCGGTTTATGCTTCAACAATGGGTACAAAGGCTCATATTCTTCCAAGGCGACCCTGTAAGCTTTATTATTATAAAACATTTGTGCTCTGTCCCATTTTTGATAAGCCCTATAATAATCTTTCTGGGTCCAAAATAGTGTAATGCCTAGAATGGCTACACCAATAAGAAATACCCGTTTATACCATTCGTTGTGACTAGGCTCTGTCTCATCCTTTTGAATTTGATCCGGATTCGGTGTTACGCACATCACTCCCAAAAATATCAATATGACCCAGAACTCCGGCAATTGTAACGGATACGATGAGAAAGCAAATATAGCCAACGCTATGATTCCTCCACAACAGGCATATCTTTTATTCTTGATCCCTTTATAGACAATACTTCCTAGGCAAGTCATAAACAAGGCTAATCCAATGATCCCTTGCTCCAAGCCGATTTGCAGGTATTCGTTGAAAGCATATTCCGGACATCCTGCGATCCATTTCTCCTGTTCGCTAGCTTTTCCTGAAGTCATGTATTCGGCTTGTGCTTCAGCGTAAGCAGCTGGGAACCCACCTAAGCCTGTACCGATTACTGGGTATTTCTGAATTGCTTTTGCTGTGACTTTCCACATAAGGAACCTTCCATCCGCAGAATCCTTTTTTAGTGTATAGAAGTATGTGCTTCCTGCGAGAAATAAAACACATCCGAGAAAACCACATATTATATATGGCTTTTTGTGCTGTATCAATTCTATTTTTATCCGTTTCCAATCAAGGCGGTACATTGCGTAAACCCAAGCGCAAGAGCAAATTGCCGCTATCCATGCCGACCGGCTCATTCCGGCGGGGAGTATGACGATAATTGTAAGTATACACAACATTGCGAAATAATATAAAATATTCCGTTTGGATTGTTTCAACAAGATCCCAAGAGCTATAGGAAGCGTAATCGCTAAATATCCGGAATAAGGCCCCGGGTTGAAAAAAGAACCAGTTAAACGAAATAGGGAATGGCTAGATTGTGTCCAACCTTGTAATTGTTTGAATCCCCAAATAGCTTCTATCAAGCCGATACCTATGAGGACAAATAAAAAATAGTTTCCAAGCATCGGATATTTGCTGATAGTATATCGAAGTATAAACCATAATATAACCATCTGTCCGATAAATATGATTTTTTCCGGTTCGGGATTAAGTGTCCATGGATAAGCGATGGCAGACCAAATGCCTATAAGTGGAAGTATAAAATCATTCCATGTTAAAGAGATATCAGGCTTTTGTTTTTTGGTAAAAAGAGAGAATGGTATATAGATTGAAAAGATAAACAATATGAGTTGTACCCAATATAATTTCCCCATGATAATTCCATTCACTAATTCAGACATGATTGCGAATGGGGTACATAATAGTAGTACACCTAGAAACGAGAGAAAAAAATAGTCTATATAATAAAGGCTTTTCATGTCAATTAACCGGATTAAATAATCGTTTCCATCTGATTTTACCAGTGTATGGATCTATCGACTTCCATACGATCCAAGCTTTACCTACGATATATTCCTCGGGTAAAAGTCCCCAATAGCGGGAATCTTGAGAGTTTTCCCCGTTATCTCCTGCCACAAAGTAATAATTTTTTGAGAATTGGTAAGTATTTATAGATTCCTCTCCTAAAAAGATATTGTTACCCCGAATGTTTAATTCTTTTTGCTGTTCCCATTCAATATACTTTTTATAAAGGATATAATTGGATTGATTCATATGTATGGAGTTTCCTGCTTTCGGAATATACAAAGGACCAAATGTTTTTATATTCCAATTAAATGTAGCATCGTATGGGAAGCATCTGAAAACCTCTTTCTCGAAAGTTTCGTTTTTTCGCTTGGATAGAGCTACTTGTGAGGTATAATTTCCAACTATACCTTCATATCCCTTGATCTTAAATATTCCATTTTCGATAGATACGGTATCACCGGGTAACCCAACACATCGTTTAACATAGTACTTCAAAATGTGCATTTCTATTTTATTCCATTGATTAGGACATGGAAAATTAAATACAATGATATCGTCTCGTTGTATTTCTTGAAGTCCGGGAAGACGGTAGATTTTTGTTTGCTCATTGCGTAAGGAAGCGAATATATTAAATATGCGTGCACCAATTATAGGTTTACATACGACAATATTGTCTCCCGCTTCTAAAGAAGGTTCCATTGAGTCAGATGGAATCTTAAAAGAACTGAAACAAAATACTTGCATGAAGATAAAAGCAATAAATAGTATAGATCCGATGCCTATTATACATACAATGATGTTAATGAATATGTTAATTGTATTTCCCCCTTTTTTATTCATATGTTGTATAGTTTATAACCATTTTAAATATCCGTTTTGGTAAGAAAATATACGTTGCATATTTTTTTGTTTTTTATTTAAATCATTACACAATCGATAAATCGTTCCAGATGGAACATTCTTGAAAGTAAGAAAATTATTGTTCCCTTTTTGTGTGTCAAAAAGTTTCCATTCTTTGTCCCAATAATATAATTTGTATGTATATTCTGGTTTTACTATACTGGGTGTATAAGGAATGTAATGAATAGCTGAGATATTATATAATCCGTTCAGGTCAATTCTTACTTTATATGTCCCTTGCGGATTTTTTTTGAAGGTTCCGATAAATCCGGAGGAAGAGATATGATCTGTTATCCAATCAATCTTTTCATATTCATTGATCGGTTTGATAGGAGTTTGGATTTTTATATTGCGGATTTGTTCTAACTTATCCGCATTTTGAGTGTACAATGAGAAGTCACATAGAGCAAACGTATCACTTGGCATTTGTATTTCTATACAATTATAACTGTTTTTACTTTGGATAGTAATCTTGTTTTCCCACAAATCAGAATAATCCGTGATCATGTATAATGTGTCTACAATGTTTTCTTGTTCATTTACTCCTAAGATAAAAGCGTTTGATAATGAATTTATAATTTGCAATCGATCATTAGGATCTCTAAAGAATCCGGGGGATCGGACATAAATATCTTGTGTTTGTTCGGAAACCGATAGTACCTGCTGTTTTCCATCCGGTGAGATATAAAAAGGATTTTCTATAGGCTGAATGCATCCATTCAAATAAAAAGAGGGTAAATATAATACATCTTTTCCCATGCCTAGAAACGTCGCTTGATTTTTAGAAATCTTTCCCCACTGTATAGGTTCCCATTTCTCATGGTTATATACACAAAGATATGCATAGGAAGGTAGATTTTTTATTTCCGTTGGCATTTTGACATTTACATTTATCGTATCAAAATATTCATGGGAGACATCTTTGATTTGAGGGTTCTTAAACAGGTTAGGAATATCTTCTCTTGCCATGTCTGGGTCAAATAAAGGCCCTGTTTCGTTTAGAGAGAATGTCTTTCTATACACTTTTGCAAAACGTAATTTACCCCATTTTCGATCAGTGGTCTTATTGTTGTACATAATTTTATATTTCCACCGATCCTCATCCCAAAAAGGTTCAAAGGGTATGGTCTCTGTTGGTGTAATGATAGCGTTCCATGTGTGTGAATTATTCCTATTTCCTTGTGAAGGAGCGAAATCTATACTAGCAGCTACGCCACATGATGCTAGAGCCAAGGAATTGAACCAACTTCTATCTCCACATTGTCCATATTTAATTTGCTCTAATGCTTTTGCACTATTGATTGGGATTTTGTCTCCATAATAGTTGTTGAATCTTATATCTTTATAATAAAATAAGATAGAATCTATTTTTTGTATAAAAGAGGCTTTTGTGCTGTCTTTAAATAATGAATGATGTCTTTGGTAAAATATAACTTTTGAATCATCAAGTACGATTCCTTCTTTGAAGCGGTAGGGTAAGATGAATTCACAAAATGTTTCAAAAGGATAATCTTTTGTATATATGTTGTTTTTCCAAGCCGTAAATGCTATATCTATTTGCTTAATAAGCCAATCTGATTTAATTGTTTTTATGTCTGTATTATAGTTTAAAATGTGGAATGAGGAAATGAGTTGGGTATATGATTTTTCAAGGGAATCTATTTCTTGTTGCCATAACGATAAGGGCTTTATCCAGTTGTACTTTTCGGAAATAGCTACATGTTTATCATATATTTCTTGTAGATTGACATGATTTGAATTGTTTTTATTGTAATGGTATGGCATGTATTGTATTAAGAATTTGGCTGCATCTAATTTCTGTTTATTGGATTCATAATGTTTTAATACTTTCTCAATATCACTTTTATTGCTCTTGGCTTCTTTAAGAGAAAGCTGAGTATTGTAGCTTTTAGACTGGCAAGAATAAAGAAATAGGGAAATAATATATAATAAGTATTTCATTGAAATTTATTTTGTAAGTTGTATTTTTTGATGTTTTGTACCGAAAGAATCTTAATTAAGAATCTCATTGAGGTCTAAATATGCAAGTTGTATTGTGTCGTCTAAACTCATTATGATTCTGTTGTTTTCTTTGTCAAAACAAAAATTGCTTATATTATATCCTGTTTTTAATGTCTTTATATAGTCTCCAGTTGTGTTAAATACGATTAGCTTATTTGGTAAATAAGAATCTTTATCATCTCCTATAAATGAGACTACTAGTCTATCTTTGCAGAAAATTGCATTATTGTAATAACTGTTTTTATTTGGGCTATAACTCCAATTTGGACCATATATGTTATATCTTAAGTTTCCATTTATATCGCATATTGTTATTAAATCATAATTATTGTAGCATTCAGCATAGATGGAATATTCTTTAGATAGAGCAAAATTTATGCGTTTCTTTTCTATTTTTTTGTTTTCATATTTCATAGGCTTTATCTCTTCTGTGTTCATATTCCATTTTGCGATAAATGGCTTGTAATCTGTGTTTCCTATAGGTTTTATGATTCTTCCGATACATAGAGTGTCATTTATATAAGTATACTCACTTGGGAATAATTTTTCATCCATTTTCATTTTAGTTTGTGGCATGTATGATGGATTCAATATGATACTGTCAATTTGATAAATGAATATTTTTTGTTTACCATGATCAGATACATAAAATCTACGATTTACTTCGTCAATTCCAATATATCCAATATTTGCAACTTCACCAGGTCCTTGTCCTTTTTTAGCAATGCTAGTTATGTATTTGAATTCTTTTTTATTAAATATATGTATCTGTTTATCTAATGATTTATAATCTTCTATGATTAAATATTCGTTAATCGGATATAATCTAATAACTCCCCCTATTAGAATGTTATCTAATTTTATTTCTTTTATTTTATCTTTGATGTATATAATATTATTATCCCTCTTATAATGCTTTTCTATCTTAGGGTTTTCTGTGCATCCATAAAGAAGTATTATGAATAGTAAATATATTACTTTTGTCATGACTTATATATTTGATTTAAAATTATTGTTCTGTAATTGTCATTTGATAATAATTAGGAGAAAACAATAGTGAATTTATCTACTATTGTTTTCTGCCTTTATAATTGTTCTTGAATTTTGTAGAGAAGTATAGTATAGGTAAAATCTATTTGTGGAATTTTAACTATATGTTTTATGCTTCTCTATAAGAAGGATACCACCCGTTGCAATGACAACCTCCTCCGTTGTCCATGCATCCGTTGGGGCAAAGATCGCTTTCGCCACTGGCTAATGCTTCTACATTGTTCACTGCTAGGTCTGACAACTGAATATCATTATTACTCTGGTTAATATTCCACCCTGCAGCTAACGCTACGGTAGCCATTACAGCTATGCCTAAAATCTTCTTTTTCATGATTTTCTTATATTTTTGTTATAGTTTTATACTTTTGAGAATTTTATCTCTTGCTTACTATTTTTCTGCAAGATAAGGATGTTCTCGAATCCTTCTTTGAATTTAATTTACTACTTTTGTGTCACCTCCTTTCTTCTTCATGAAAAGTGGGGTGGGAGGCTTGTCTGTGATTGTTCCAATATGTCTGGCAAGCTCTCCCTTTACTTTTTATTTATTGAGTTGTTCCCCGAATGTTTAATTTTATCAGTTGATTCGTATTGCATTTTACCGTAATCGTCTCGTCAAAGAATCCTTTGTCTTTCGGTGTCATGATGACTCTTACTTGAAGAGTCTCACCTGGTTTGGCGGGATGCTTGTCGAAAGATGGACGGGCGCATCCGCAGGTTGTTGCTGCATCTAGTATAACCAGAGGGTGGTTTCCTGTGTTTGTTAATAGGAAAATGGCTTCCTTGCTTTCTCCTGGTTTGATAGCTCCTAGCTGTATGAATGTCTCTTCCACTTTTGCGGTGGTCTGTATTTGCGAAACGGGTTGTTTTCCGGTGATCTCTTTTAGATATAGCTCTCGGATATTGGGGTTATGGATGGGATTTCCTATCACTACGACCTTATTGTCTTTATCCAGCAGGAAGGTTTGGAATTTTCCATCGGCCGGGAAATGATTTAGTTTGTTCATCCTGTCCGATTGATCTAGGCAGATAGGCATATCAAAATAGTCTCTTTTCAATAGATATTGTATTTCTTTCTTGTCATCGGACTGAAAGAAAAATAGAAAGGGAACTGTTCCTTGGGTGATGGAGTCAGTGTATTGAATCAGTTCTTTCCATCGGTGCAGTTGGAGTTTGCAATTGGTACATCCTATGGAATCCACGAAAATCAGCACCTTGTGGGATGATTTCGGTAGGGTGAAATCTACTGTATCGGTCGTGAACCGTGTAAAGACCATGTCTTGCGGAAATCGTATCTCTTTTCCTTGCCATTCGGATACCAATCGTCTGACTTCTTCTTTTTTCTTGTCTTGGCAAGCGAGAAGGAATAACAATAGTATGATTAGATTTAAGGTGAGTTCTATCAATTCAATTTATCCTCTTGTATCAGACAGCAGAACTCTTTA